>OLIT01000270.1_pt1 | contig 53690 bp, 44 predicted proteins | sample 1601341 | NCBI WGS metagenome assembly OLIT01 (sample SAMEA2452121, study PRJEB22498) | human gut metagenome | biome: human feces; feature: human gut; material: feces | place: Australia | collected 2012
ATTGCTTATTATCCGCACCCAAAAAGTTGCATTTATAAGTTGAACTCAAGAAATAAGATTAAAAGATATACATCAAAAAAATATTTCTCTAACTGAATTTTATAATAATGAAGAAAATATTTATTTTTTACTACCTACTACAACCCAACATCATGTTTTCGTTTTATTTATAAATAAAGATACCCAAAATAGTTTTCTAGAAGAAACAACAGAGTTACAAAAATGGGATTGGAATGAAAATTTAATAAAAAGGTATAAAATACTGGAGCCTGTTGATTTATATTGTATCTCAAATGATGCGAAAGTATTTTACGGTTAAAGGCACGCGAAGATAATTTTCAAATCCTCAAAGCTTATTTAGACAATTAAATCGCATGATAACCGATTAAAAACAATAGCTTTCATTTGGAAACGTAAAAAAACTTTTTTTTGTTTATATTTGAAATGAAAAACATAAAGGATAAAAGAATATGCCAATCAAAAGTTGGAGAACAGGCTGGATTTTCGGATGTTGCTTATTTATATGGATAAGCTGTAATCGGACAGGAAACGATAATCCCCGTCTGGAAAAAGCATTGAGTCTAAGCGGCTCTAACCGCCAGGAACTGGAAAAGGTATTACATCATTTCTCTCAAAATCCATCGGATAGTCTGTACTTAAAAGCTGCAATTTTCCTGATTGAAAACATGCCCGGTCATTGGAGCCCCTCACCGAAAGACTTTCAATCTTATTTAAAACGGCTGGATACGCTGAAAAACCTGTCACCTCTCACCCGGAAAATACTTTTGACTTATCCGGCAGAACATCCTGGTTTGTGTCCCGATTTTACACCGGTTGAGGATATCAAACAGATAAAAGCCGACTTTTTAATCCGGCATATTCGAGCCGTTTTTGCCTTAAAGACTTCCTGCCCCTGGCTCGCTCATATCGATTTCGAAACTTTTTGTGAATATCTTCTGCCTTACCGGATCGGCCGTGAAATGCCCGAAGAACTGAGCACACTCCTATTGGATTCCACCTTCCGGCAAAGCATCGAATATGCCAAATGTTACTACGACGATTGCCGGCATTCCATCCAGGCCCTTAATCAATATCTGGCAAAACAGAATTTTTCTTCCTTTCCTCCACAAAACGACAAGGAACTCTACAATCTGCTAATGTTGGACCCGAACAATACAAAAGCCTCTTTGATACAATACAGGGTTGCCGGTATTCCGGCTGCAACCGACTTTTCAGCTATCCAGCGACGCCAGGATAAAGTCACTTATTGGCTTTACACCCAAGACCCGCGGATCAATCATATCAATACGAGTTCTATAGCCAATTTACGAATCGGTAAAATCTACCGGCAAACCTTTTCCTCAAATCCCCTGCCGGAGACCAAGGAATATGTCCCTCCTTTTTTTAAGGATCCTTTCAATAAAGATGTTACCGATCTTTATCTGCATACGGCAGACATCAGTATCGATATTCCGGCAACCGTCCATACTGAGTATGCTTATCTGGCAGTTTACGATGATGCAACCTGGCAGCCTGTAGCCTATAGCCCAATCCAAAAGGGAAAGGGATATTTCAACAAACTGGGACGAAATTGTATCTATTTACCGGTATATTATCCCGATAACCGGATACAAGCTTTCGCCCCACCGTTTATACTGAACAATAACGGCCAAATTACACCGTTCCGAACTGATAAAACTCATTTGCAAGCTCTGCATATCAGGAGGTTACAACCCTATTCCGCCGAAACCGATTATATGGGATATTACCTGAAGAATGCCCGTATCGAATGCGCAGACGACAGTGCTTTTCTCCACGCTGACACCGTATTTACCATCCAGGAATCACCTTATTATTACCAGGATACCATACGCCCCGACAAGCATTATAAAAAACGCTATTGGCGGATCAGTCCACAGTTCGGAATTTCGAATCTCGCCGAACTCCATTTCTATGACTCTTCAGGCGAAGCACTTCATGGCGTTCCTATCGGTCCGGACACGACCTTCTATCGTAATCTGACCGACCACGACCCCGCTAGCAATAAGGCCATCCGGAAATGGTTCGGCTATGATTTCGGCCATCCGGTATCCGTTTCGGAGATCGTTTATCTGAACTTCAACGACGGCGAGAACATTTGTGTCGGTCACGAATACGAGCTATGTTATTTTGACGAAGGCCAATGGCAAACAGCAGGAGTAACAACCGCTACCGACCATGTCATCGAATTCAATCGAGTCCCCTCATCAGCCCTTTTTCAGGTAAAAGACAGAACCCGAAACAGAAACGGTAGCCTGTTTACTTATGAAAATGGAAAAATCAGATTTTGGTAAAACCGAACGATATGAAAAAAAAGACAATTATACTTCTCTGGTTAGTGACCGCCTATAGCTGCAGCAACTATTCTTCCCGTCTGAAAGCTGTACTGGATTACAGCGGTACGAACAGGGCAGAACTGGAAAAAGTACTCGACCATTATTCTCAAGATCCTGCCGACAGCCTGAAACTGAAAGCAAGTATCTTTCTGATCGAGAATATGCCCGGTCATTATACCTTCGGCGGTCCATACATGAAATCCTATAACGAGCAACTCGGTTTACTCAAAAATTGTCCCTATTATGAAAAAAAAATCATCCAAATGGTCCCCTTCGATCATATCGGCTATAGGCAACAACTGGATATACAAGAAGATGTCAAATACATAAAAGCCGATTTTCTGATCCATCAAATCGAACTCGCTTTTAACCAATGGCAAACCCGGCCCTGGAATGAAGGTGTCGATTTCGAAAATTTCAAGGAATATCTCCTGCCTTACCGGGTTGAAAACGAACCGCTCGATTATTGGCGCGATTCAATCTCTCCTCTGCAAAAGAACCTGGAAACCTACTCGACTTATTACGATAATTTTCGTCACTCGATCTCTCAAATCGAAAACAGATTTCGCACTTTTCTATTCATGTTAGACAAAAAAATCCCGGAACCCGATTTAAAGAATTTTAAATCAGACTGCATCCCGACCAGTAAAGCCAATTTGTTTGTATTACGGATACTGGGCGTACCGTCTGCAATCGATTTTATTCCCCATTTCGCAAATCGAAACGGTCGTCACTATTGGGCTACCGCTATCGATCCCCGAATCAACTCCACCCAGGTATATCAGGTGGGAATCTATAAAGCACCCAAAATTTACCGACGGACCTATTCACATAATCCGACAGCTAAACCGGGGAAAAGAGAATATGTTCCCTATTTTTTTCTCGATCCCTTCAATAAAGACGTCACAGACCTTTATATCCCCACTTCCGAAATCAGATTGTCAGCCCCGGGGATCAGGAATATTCGACACGGTTATCTCGCTATTTTCAACGATTTAAGCTGGCAGCCCATTGCCTGCAGCAAACCCGCCGGACAGGAGATTATCTTTCCCAAAATGGGAAAAGATATTGTCTACCTGCCGGTTCATTATACAAACAAAAAAGAAATGGTCCCCTTTGCTCCTCCTCTCATATTATACTCCGACGGAACTGTGCATCCGATTATTGCCAACAAAGACTCTTTACAGTATATGAAGCTCGTCAGGAAATATCCTAACAGAGGAGAAAGCGACTATTGGTACTCCGCTTTTATCGATTCACATTTCGAAGCCGCCGACAATCCGGATTTCAAATCCCCTCATTCCATCTGCACGATCCGCCACAAGCCCGATTATCGCTATCAATTTATTCCGATCGATACCACTTTGTCTTACAGGTACTGGCGATTCGTAGCCAATGAGGCCTGGAGGGCCCATCTGTCGGACCTTCGCTTTTACGATAAGCACAAGCAAGAAATAAAAGGAAAAATCATCGGAATGGATTCGACTAAAACAAACGAACTCTTCGATCCGGACCCGCTCAGTATGTGTATGATTCCGGAATGGGTGGGCATGGATTTCGGTAAACCTGTGGCCTTATCACAAATCCGGTATCTCCCGCGGAATGATGCCAATGGGATTTTCCCTGATAATCAATATGAATTATTTTATTATGATTTCCCCCAAGGATGGATTTCTATGGGCATAAAAACAGCTACCGGCACTTACATCGAATACGACGACGTCCCCAGCAACGGATTATATTGGTTGCGCAACCATACCCTGGGACAGGAAGAACGGATTTTTACGTGGGAAAACGGAAAAGCACACTTTTGGTGATTTAAGGTGGAGGATACTGGATTTATTGCATTAAAATATTTTTAATCCCGGAGGAAGGACCTCTTCTTTACGGACTAAAAACACAGAAGGAAAACTTTAAAATCCTAAACGCTCATTTAATTTCACAAAAATAAAATTCGCGTCAATTCCCGCTTTAGCAAAATCCACAGGAAATCTGCGGTTAAAGATTGTTAAACCCTCACCGATTAGTCGCTTCCTGATTATATTTGTTACACGATAATACTTCGTGTCGAACAAAAGGTTACTAAAAAGGTGCAATATGGATGTTGTGGTTGAAAATCTGACAAAGTCTTTCGGCTATCAGAAAGCAGTAGACTCTGTGAGCTTCGAAGTCAAAAAAGGAGAGATTCTGGGATTTCTGGGACCGAACGGTGCCGGTAAAACCACCACCCTGAAGATCATGTCGTGCTTTCTATTTCCGGATTATGGAAACATCCGTATCGGTAAATATTCCATCCATAAAAACCCCTATAAAATCAAACAAATCATCGGTTATCTACCCGAGCACAATCCACTCTACGAAGAGATGAATGTGATCGATTTTCTGGATTTCATCGCCCGGGTACACAATATTCCCAAATATAAGATCATCCCCAAAGTCATGGACATGATCCGGATGTGTGGCCTGGACAATGAAAAACACAAAACCATCCGGGAGTTATCCAAAGGCTATCGCCAGCGGGTAGGATTGGCCCAGGCGTTGATCCATGATCCGGAGGTATTGCTGCTCGACGAACCGACCACCGGACTCGATCCGAATCAGATCGTCGAAATCAGGGAACTGATCAAAAATATCGGCAGGGAAAAAACGGTGATCATGAGTTCACATATCCTGGCAGAGATCGAAGCGACCTGTGACCGGGTGCTGATCATCAATAAAGGAAAAATCGTCGCTGACGGAACTTCTGCCGAACTGCGCAACAAATCCGATAAAGGCAAGCTACTGAAGATTTGTATTCAGGGCGGAGAAGACGAAGATATCTACAACGAACTGGCATTGATTCCGGAACTGGAAAACATCATTTCCTCCACTCCGCATCATTTTGAAATCCAATGTGAGCGGGCTACTGAAATTGAGAAAAAGATTTTCGATATTTGTTGCCAAAATAACTGGTATATCAGCGAAATGACTCCCGTGGAAACTCGTCTGGAAGATATCTTCCGCCAGGTAACTAAAAATTAAAATGGTTATGAATACGGTTAAAATACTCGTTCATAAAGAATTAGCCACAACATTCAATTCATGGAGTATCTATATCGGGTATACCCTGTTTTTCTGTGTTTGCGGATTTTTTTCATGGCTTTCCAGTAATAATCTTTTATACATCGGACAGGCCAATATGATGCAGGTATTCGGTATTATCAACTGGACACAGTTTTTTCTGATTCCAGCCCTCACCATGAAAAGTATTGCCGACGAAAAAAGAAACGGAACGATCGAATTAATGCTGACCAAGCCTATAAAAACAGCCGACCTGCTTTGTAGTAAATTCTTTTCCAATTTAATTATCACGACACTGGCCTTGGCCCTGACACTACCCTATTATATTACGCTCTCTTTCTTAGGAGAGGTGGATCATGGAGCAGTCCTTTTAGGCTATCTGGGCCTGATCGAGATGAGTGCATGTTATATCTGTATCGGCATCTTCTCCTCTTCCTTGTCCCGTACTGCCGTATCGGCTTTTTTCATCAGCCTCGGTATCGGTTTGTGTTTCCAATTTTTATTCGGCATGTTTGCTGAACAGATCGGGACCGGCATTTTTGCAGATCTATTCAGTTATCTCTCTATGGAAGAACATTTTGATTCGTTGTCAAGAGGCATACTGGATTCCCGGGATATTATTTATTTCGGATCGGTCATCACGGTTTTTCTGGCTTTATCGAAGTTTTTCATATGTAAGAGCCGATTTTAATATTTCAATCTTTACAATGTCACGATCTGTATGAAGAAAATTATAAAAGATATTATATCCATTCTCACAGTAATATTACTCGTGAATATTTTCTCTTTTTTCATTTTTTTCCGTTGGGATTTTACCAAAACCAAACGTTATTCCCTGAGTAAAGTCAGCAAGACCAGTATCCGTAATAACGTCGAACCCATTGTTGTCGATTTTTATGTCACCGAAGATCTGCCCCAGGATACGAAAAAACTGGTAAAAGAATTCCGTTCATTGCTGAAGGAATATAAATCTCTCAGTAATGTCAGTTTTACGATAAACACCATTTACCCGGATAACACAGAAAAGGAATTTAAAGCGACCCAGGAAGGAATTATCCCGTCATTCAACGAGATCCGGGAAAGGGATCTGGAGAAAATCCAGAAAATTTATTGCGGAGCTGTATTTCATATCGGCAACAACAAGACCGTACTCCCCAACATTTCATTCAATACACCCATTGAATATGAAATTACCCGGATGTTGAAACAAGCCTCCGATACCATCAAACCCCGGATCGGTTTTGTTCGCGGACACGGCGAAACGACCCTTAACTTAATGTCGGAACTGGTCGACGAACTATCTCATCTGACGGACATTACGGTTGTAGATCTGAATCTGAACACTTATGAAGATTGTAATGTACTCTGCCTGATCAATCCCAAAGACAACTTTTCCCCCTATGAAATCGCCCAACTGGAAAAATTTCTTTCCAAAGGCGGACGGCTTTTCATCGCTTTGAATCATGCAATCGGACTGTTGGATCATCCGAACAATGGATACATCAATTCCACAGGCGTGGAAGATATGCTCGAGAAAAAAGGACTGAAAATCAGGAACGACTTTATCATCGACAATAATTGCGGGGTATGTAATTTCGAACAACAATACGGTTATCTGAAATTCCAGCGTAGTGTCAGTTTCCCGTATTGCCCGGTGATCACCAATTTCAGCAAGCATACGATTACTTACGGCCTACGGTCCATGCTACTCATGTTTGCCAGCAGTATAGAACAGATCAAAACCCCGACGCCTTATATTTTCACTCCTCTGGCACAAAGTTCCTCCATTTCGGGAGTGCAGCAAGCTCCGGTATGTTTCGATCTGGAAAAGCAATGGACCCAGCGCGATTTCAACCGTCCGCACAATATCGTCGCAGCCTTACTGACGAACGACGATAACAACAGTGCCATCGTCACCATCACCGATGCCGATTTCCTGATCAACCAGTCGGCTATCGACGGCCATACGGACAACATCACTTTTGCTTTAAATTCTATCGAATGGCTGGCAGACAATTCCGGGCTGATTCAGTTGCGAAATAAATTCACCACCTTCCCGGTACTGGAACCTGTCGGAGACACCAGCCGGGAAGTGTTGAAGTACATCAATTTCCTTTTACCGATCCTGATTATTCTGGGAATCGCCTTTTACCGATACAAACGTAACCTGAGAAAACGGGAGGACCGTTCTCATCCAGGTTATATCGATTAATGAAGTTTCAACAGTCCGATGATTTTATTATAAAGAGCGTCACTCACCGGAGTTAAAGGTAAACGCAGGGTATTTTGACGAATAATGCCGGCAGCATGTAAAGCAGCCTTTATGCCTGCCGGATTTCCTTCTTCAAATAAAGCTTTACAAAGTTCGGCCCTGTCCAAATGGATGCGACGGGCAGTCGGATAATCTCCCTGCAATGCACTTTTCACCAGACAGGCATAATCGTTCGGAAGTACATTGGCAATCACCGAGATCACGCCTTCGAATCCCAGTGACATCAGAGGCAACAACAGTGCATCTTCACCGGACAAAGCAGCGAAATCGGCCCGTTTGGATTTTAGAATAGCCGTAGCCTGATCGAAACGGCCGGAAGCTTCCTTCACAGCGATAATGTTGGGACAATCGTGTGACAAAGCCGCTACAGTCGCAGCTTCCATATTCACCCCACTCCTCCCCGGAACATTGTATAAACACAAAGGCAGCGGCGAAGCAGCGGCAATCGCTTTAAAATGTTCGTAAAGCCCCCTTTGAGTCGGTTTGTTATAACAAGGAGTTATGCTCAGTATACCCTGACAAGCTTTCAACCAGGTGGCCGTTTGAAGTTCACGGATCACCTCCGCCGTATTATTCCCTCCGATACCGGCAATCACGGGAAGACGCCCCTGATTGGCTTCGAGAATCGTATGTACCACCACCGCTCTTTCGTCGGCCGATAAAGTCGCAGTCTCTGCCGTAGTTCCCAATGCCACCAAAAAATCCACCCCACCGTCGATGACATAATTCACCAGACGGTACAGAGATTCCCGGTCTATTCGTTGCTGTTCGTCGAATGGAGTAACCAAGGCCACTCCTGTACCGATAAGTCTGTCCATGTTAGTATTTGTTTATCCCCGATAATATTACGTTCAATTTATTTACAAGGCCGAAAGGTTCGGTCACTTCGTCGATCACAATATCGGCCACTCCTCCCTCCTTTTTCATCCCTACAATACAAGAAGCCTGAGTATGTTGTAATACAAATTTGATTAATGCAGTTGTTTCCTTATTCAGATCGATAAACAAATCATATTTACAGCCCAGCATAGCGATCAAACGCCCGTTCCGTATCTTGCCACCGAATCCTAAATCAGCATTCCGTACCGCCACCCAATCATCCGTTTCCAGCATCTCGATCCCATCCGGAATAAAACACAGTTTATCCATTTTCACCCCGGCAAAATCGGATTCCAATTTCCGGAACCATTTGTTCTGATCGGTATCGGCACTCCAAAACACCAGACAAGTTTTTATCTCCCTCTTCTCCTTATACTCTACCTCCCTGGTACTGTTCCCGACACGCTTATTCAGTGAATCTTCCTTCAGACGATGAAGGAGATTGTTCAAAATCTTTTTCATACTTCTAATATTCTCAGACAAAAATAGTAATAAAATAATGATTCCCCCTGCTTTGTTATATCTTCTACAAAAAATCACTTTGTCATAAAAAAACAACAAAAAGCTTGCACAGTATTATTTTTGTACATATCTTTGCACCGCTTTAGAGATAAGACACGGACTCGTAGCTTAATGGATAGAGCACTTGGTTACGGCCCAAGAGGTTGTGGGTTCGACTCCCGCCGAGTTCACCAGTTCAAAAAGCAAAAAATTAAACTCCTGAAAATTAAAATTTTCGGGAGTTTTTTATAGACTCCCAGGGACGGGGCAGTGGGTTACTTTTTCCCTTATCAGAATTAATTAATTCCTTACCTTTCCTCTGATATTTCTTATCGGAGGGTTATTATACCGATAAATAAAACGATCTCTACAGGTAATTTATCACATTATAAAACTACAATATAACGAAAAAAAATTATCTTTGAAGACTAACGAAATGCTGTGCCATGAAGAATCTTCTTTTTTCGGTTTTCTTTTTAATGTTAAGTTCTGCGCTATGGGCTTTTCAACCGGAAATGAAAACAATTACCCTAAATGATGGAGAAAAGGTATTGACCCGCCTGTGTCTTCCGGAAGGGCCGGTAAAAACAATCGTGTTTGCCATTCACGGGACAGGGCCGAATACTTATTTGAATAAACGGTCCGGATTCAACTTTTATGATGTTATGGCCGAAGGGTTCTGTTCTCAAGGAGTTGCTTTTTTCTCTTACAACCGGCGTGGCGTAGAGGTTGGCGACACAGCTCCCCGTTTTGACCGGATTGATTCGGCAAAATATGCAAAATATTCACCGTCGACTGAAGCCGAAGACGTCGAGCGAATGGTGCATGTGCTAAAAAAAGACAAGCGTTTTAAAGATTGTAGAATAATCCTGTATGGTATGAGTGAAGGGACAATCATCGCTTCGATGGTCGCTGAACGAAAGAAAGTAAAAGTCGACGCTTTATTTTTACATGGTTATGCCAATGAGAATATGTATGACATCATCCGTTGGCAAAACAGCGGAGAAGGAATCCTGATTATGGTAAATTCCATTTTCGATAAGGATGGAGACAAAAGCGTCAGTCGCGAAGAGTATGAATCTTCGGATAAAGTGGTGGCTGCCTACAGAAAATATCTATTCCAGGATTTACCGTTCGATACGGTAGATATCGTAAAAGACGGCCGAATCGACATCAAAGATATCGCACCTGCCAGACTGGCTTTTCATGACACCTTAATGCAACATATAACAGCCAAAGACGATGCCTGGATTTCTAATCATTATTTCAGAATAACCACAGCCTGGTGCAGGGAATGTTTTGCTTTGGAAGCCAATAAAACCAGATTAGTAAGGGTAAATATCCCCATTCATATTTTTCATGGAACAACAGATGCCCACGTGCCTATCGAAGGAGTCTACGATTTAGCCTCCCGGTTTAAAGTGTGCGGCAAAGATAATCTAACCTTACATATTTTTGAAAATCATAATCACGATCTGAATTTTCAAGATTGGTTAACTCAAAAAAAGTATTCTGCAGGCTTAAAGGAACTGTTCGAATGTGCCGGTAAATACTGAACCGGATTTATAATATACCGGGTTCAAATCCGCTTGTCGGGAATTTTCACTTCTTTCCAGATGGTCATGAATTTTTGAAAAACATATTCTATCCATACCATAAAAATGCCTATACCAGCCCCGACGGCCGCTTCACTAAAACGCAGAAGTCCGTTTTCCCAAGGGGGGAGATCGGGATACTCGTCGGAAATAATCAAAATCACGGTTAAAGTAATCGTCGCCATTTTCCCATTATCGGGTACATTCAAAAGCATACAAATCAATTCCAGAATAAATACCGCAATAATCAACCCACCGACAGAGAAGGAATAAAGTAAGAGATAAATCCAGGCAATAAGCGCCCCGATAAAAGTCCCCAATACCCGGAGCCAGGCATTATGAAGCGAATTTTTCAAATCTCTCTCCTGTAAGACAACGATAGCAGAAGTACAAGCCAAAATAGCGCCGATAAATCCCGATTCCTGATGAAAACGTCCGGTGACATACGAACCGAAAAAATAAGCCAACAATACTGCCATACACTTGACAAAAGCAGTCTCAGGGTGAACACGCCGGATAATTTGCAAGATCTTCATATATTTCAGATTACTCCTTAAAATACGAATAAATCCCGAATCAGTTATAAAAAAGTAAGATTCAGCTCTGTTTTTTTCGGTAATCGATAGGAGAAAAGCCCGATTTCCGTTTAAAAAACTTACCAAAAGCCGACTGATCCGAAAAATGCAACTCAGCAGTAATCTCCTGAATCGATAAGGGAGAATGTTTTAAAAGATTACGGGCTTCACTGAAAAGCATTTCAAAAATAAAATCACAAACGCTCTGTCCGGTAATCCGTTTCACGATAAGGGTCAGGTAGTGGGCAGAAAGATTCAGTTTTGTGGCATAAAATTCCACTTTATGTTCTTTGCGGTAATGTCTGACCAAAAGCTCAATAAAAGCTTTGATCACACTTTCATACCGATTCAGATTACCTTCCCCCTTAAATTCCTCCTTCCGATCGATAATATTGCTAAAATCCAGGTAGAAAGCAAAGAGCGAGTTGAGAATCACCTCTTTATAATACAGGTGTCCGGGCTGACCGATGACTTTCCCGACAGCAAGCATTCTATCTCTGATCAAAATAGAATCCTCTTCATTCAAACCAACCATAGGCGTATTATACAATTTCACACCATACCTAATCCGTCGGTAAATCATATCCGTCGAATCCATTTCATCCATAAATTCTTTACTGACCAGCAGGCACAAACCACTGAAATCGGGACTACAGTCCCTGAAATGAAATAAATGTGAAGCAGAAAGCAAAACGGCCGTGTTGGCCTGAATGAAATAAGAGCGGTAATTTATATTCAACTGTGCTGTTCCAGATAAAACTAATATAATCGTAGCGGCATTTAGAAAAACCGGTGCCGACAACTGACGCTCGACCAGGTTACAATCCAGGACAAGACTATTTATCCTTGTCCTAATATCGTTTGCAAGATAGGGTAAAGACAAGAGTTCTCCTATATTTTTTATATGGACCGAATTTTTCACCATCGCCTGAAATAACTCCTTACAAAAATAAATAAAAAGTAGTCTATGTCCAAATAAAACCAATTTTGTGCATTTTTAAATTTCCCGCAATCTCTGTTTTTTACGAGTTTTGCACCCGATTTTCCGAATGGATTTCCAATAATCAAATCGATACGATATATGAAAAAAAACAAATTCGTTTTACTTGTTTTTCTATTTGTTCAGACATCGGGCCTCATTATGGCTCAAAACCGGCAATACCGAAAACTAAGTATAGAAGAAATGTTCGGACTGGCGGATAAAAACAGTCGTAGTATCCGGACCTTCGATATGGCAGTACAAGAAGCCGGACAAGCGGTAAAAGTAGCTAAAAATGCCCAGCTTCCCTCGCTCGATGTTTCCTTGTCAGCCAGCTATCTTGGAGACGGTTGGTTGGCCGACCGTAATTTCTCGATGCAACATATTCACATCACTGATTATCAGTGACCATTCATCTTAATCGGTACAACCTCACTTCTGACAAGTTCACAGGAAATGGGGACAAATGCAAGCCGTTGTCTTTCACCGCTTTGCATATACGCCTTGTACCGCCTCTCTCCAGCCCATTTGTAGAATGTTCTTTGTCAAATTCAAACCATTGAACGATAAGACATTCCCGCATGGATGTTACAGAACGCTTGTGATGACAAAGGTAGTGTTTTTCTTTGAATTTCGGTGATTTGCACTTGAGTTTTTATAAATGCCAGTTTAGTAGAAGGCGCGATTCGCTTGGAAAAGTGTAGCGATTTCAGATTATTCGTTCCGAAAAGTGTAACGGAACACATTATTCGTTTGGAAAAGTGTAATCAACTATCCCAAGACTTCGGATAGTTGCCTCTTTCGTAGATTCTACTCGAATTGTACTCTGCTCTAAAATAGCAGCTTGTGGTTCGACCATTTCAACCGAGTGGTTGAAATGCTTAGTAAGTATTGGTGTTATTCACATATGAAAGTACATATATTCTCGGAAAGGCACAAACACAATCACCGGGATACATAGGCGACTTAATATCAGTGTTTCATATAGCATATTACGTGATAGAATACAAAAACTGCTGACTGATATATTTAGAATCTTAACATGTAAACTAAACGTATGGAGAATGCTTTATATTTCAGTTATTCGAATTTTTCGAATAACTGAAATGCGGGGCACAAGAACAGGTATTTACTTCACTCTTTACGTTTATATGTGTAAGCCGTCCTTATCATCATCTATACAAGTAGAGTATAATGCTGCCTCGTTATATTTATATTATGATGCAAATATGTAACATCAAATAATTTCTAAATATGATTTACGGGTACATTAGGGTAAGTAGTGACAAGCAAACAGTGGAGAACCAACGCTTTGAAATAAATAATTTCTGCGAGCGAGAGAAAATTAAAATTGATGGTTGGATTGAGGAAACCATCAGTGGTACTAAGGCATACGATAAACGCCAGTTGGGAAAACTGCTCAGACAAGTACAGAAAGATGACCTTATCATTTGTGCCGAGCTTTCACGTCTTGGGCGAAATCTCTTTATGATTATGGAGATACTGAATATATGCATGACCAGAGAGTGCCGTGTGTGGACAATCAAAGATAATTATCGTCTTGGTGATGATATTCAAAGCAAAGTGTTGGCTTTTGCCTTTGGCCTATCTGCGGAGATAGAACGCAATCTTATTAGCCAGCGAACTAAAGAAGCCTTGGCAAGAAAGAAAGCCGAGGGTGTTGTTCTTGGCCGACCGAAAGGGAAAAAGAATGCTCCTAATAAATATAAGCTTTCTGGCAAAGAAACACTAATAAAGGAGTTGATAGCAATTGGTGTATCAAAGCGCAAAATTGCGAAAATATGTAAGGTCGACCGCAATACGCTTGCACGCTTTATCAAAGAAAATTTGGAGGAACAAAACTGAGCGATTTCGTGCAGCAGCAGGATTGCATCTGCGATTTCTCATCATCTGACAGTTGGGTGATACTCTCTCCTATAGAGCAGAGCATCAAACACAAGATTGAAGCCGTAGGGACACCACTCAAAGATTGGGACATAAATATCTACCGTGGAGTTCTTACTGGCTACAATGATGCTTTCATTATCTCCACTGAAAAAAGAGATGAAATTTTGTCTAACTGCCAAAGCGAAGAGGAACGTATCAAAACAGCAGAACTTATACGACCGATTCTTCGTGGCAGAGACATCAAACGGTATGGATATGAGTGGGCTAATTTGTGGATTATCAATACCCACAACGGTATCAAAGGAAAGTTACCACGAATTGACGTGAATGAATATCCTGCTATAAAGGCGCATTTAGACCAGTTCTGGGATAAAATTTCTAAGCGTGCAGATAAAGGTGATACACCTTATAATCTACGCAACTGCGCTTATATGGAGGATTTTAATAAGCCAAAAATTATTTGGAAAATCATAGGAAACCGATTAGGCTTTGCATTAGAAAATAAGAAAATGATCTTGAATAACGCATGTTACATATTAACTTGTAGTGACGGAGGATTAGAGTATTTGGAAGCCATGCTTAACTCAAATGCAATTTTGTGGTATAGTTTTGTTACAAACATGAATAAAACCGGAGTTGGCGACATGCAAGTTGGAGCACAAAATATCAATATTCTTCCTATTCCAAAGAATCCACATGAGAAGCAAACATTATGCGAATATGTTAAAGCAATTCACGATAACATTGATCAAGTTATTATGAATAAGATAGAATTTCTTGTTTGTAAAACATTCGGCTTTTCAGAGGCTGAACAGCAATTTTTATCACAATTTGCCAGAGATATTTATCAGTAGAGATTGGGAGGATTTCTTTAAACCAAAATTGTTCTATGCAGATATTACCCAACAACTAAACTTCTGTATATGTAAAGATTTCATGTTTTGTAATAACACGACATACTTTATTGCGTCAGAAAATGAATTGTTACTTGATTATATACAGAAATATCTAAACTCACCATTGATTGACTGGTATTATCGTACTTTATCTGTTCAACTTGGAGAAAAAGCAGTGAGGATGTTTTCCATGTATGTGCTGGAAATTCCTATTCCGCCTATCTCAAAAAGTGACATCTATAAATCATATGGCCTTAGTCCATCAGAAGTTTCATTCATAGAAAATAGAGAGGGTTAGTCCTCTCTATTTTCCATATAATCAATTTCTTGTAATGATAATCCATATATCTGATACACATTCTCTTCAATCTCTTTTTCTTGCTCTTTGGATGGTTTAATGGGATATGAATTTAAATTTTCCAATCCGATTTGTGGTATTGGTAATCTTTCCACGAACATTGGCTTATACTCAAAGTAACCGCCATTTCTTGTTACTCCAAGTGAACGGATGTAATAGTCAGCTATTTTAGAATTGAGAATATGTAATACTGCTATATTTGAGGTAGCTAAAAATGGGCTTGGGGCATTAATAAACATTCCTTCTGGTGCATACGAATATGCCCCTTTTAAGTTTAGATTACCCCACACGATTTTTGGCTTATTAAAATCCTCCCAATAACTGATGCTGTCTTGTGTTTCAAACCACTTATTGTTGGTCTTTTTGCGTGCCTTGATTTTTTCTCCATTGATAGTATAGGTCTTGCCAGTCTGCTCCAATCTTTCCTTACCAAAAGAAAGAAGATATCGCTTTACTGCAGGGTACTCTTCTATGTTGTAATGACGTGACGGAAATGTGGCAATGAGATATAGATTAGCCCACTCATACCCATACCGTTTGATATCTCTGCCACGAAGAATCGGTCGTATAAGTTCCTCCGTTCTTTTTCGCTCATCAGCATCCTTACAGTTGGCGAGGATTTCATTACGTTTCTCTGTGGATATGATGAAGGCATCATTGTACCCTGTCTTAATACCATAGTTGATTTGGATATCCCAATCCTTTAATGGAACACCTACTGCTTCTATCTTACGCTTGATGCTCTGCTCAATAGGTGAAAGAATCACCCAAGAGTCAGAGCCTGTAAAGTCACATTCTACGCCTTGCTGCTGCACGAAATCGCTCAAATTCTTTACGCTATCCTTGTTCTGCTTATTGGTCACAGCACAGGCTGTCTTATGTTGGTTGTTTGACTTTGAGAAAAGCAAGATGTTAGTATCTACTGTTGCGCTCTCAAATATCTTTACTCCAGCAAAATCAATGAGCAACATCGGGTTAGTTTTCGTGGCAAAGAAATCGCGGGTTTTCTCGCCATAACCAGCACGCATCCATTTATTAGATGTGATGTAACATAGGTATCCCCCCTGTTTAAGCAGTTGCCATCCACGCTCATAGAATAAACAGTAAATATCGCCTGTACGGGCAAAAGTGGAAAAACCACAATGTTCATATAATTTAGCCAGCTCACCACTGTTATTCTGAAGCTGAATATACGGCGGATTACCTATTACGATGTCGAAACCGTCGGCAACTCCGAACATCCATTCTGGGTCAAAGAACGGACTGACGGCATTTTGGTCGTATGGATTCCATGCGGCCAACTGTTTAGCATCCTCTGGTGCAAAGTTGTCATCATCAGATAGCAGACTTGCCAGTTTCTCACGTAGTTCTTGGTCTTTTGCCCTTAAACGGTGTTTGGCAGATGCTGATTTGGCAGAGAAGTGCTTGTGACGTATATCATGTAAAGCCTTTTTGGTTGGCTCTATTTCGGGATTCTCAAACAAGTTTCCCTGCAAAGGTTTCTTTTTCTTTGCAATGAGAGAATTGGCTGAAACGAACTTGGTCTCCAAATTAGGAAGTGTAGGTATGCCAAAGTTAGGTTTAGAACCATCCTTCTCGCAGTCACAAATCAACGAGATAAAGAAACGCAGTTTAGTTATTTGTGCTGCGATGCTCTGTATATCGCTTCCATAGAGACAGTTCTCAATGATTGACAATTTCAAGTCATAGACATGCTCATCAGGTGATATGCGTTCGAGAATGTCTATCATGCGGTTAAGCAATCCCATAGGGAAAGCACCCGAGCCACAAGCCGGGTCAAGCACTTTTACGACTTTAAGCTTATCCGCAATCTTGCGATATTCGTCCACCATAGATTTGTCGAACGAAAAATCACGATGAAATAGAGAACGTACAAAATCATTGTCACCGAGATAAGATATAAGGCTTTCATCAACCATGTAGTTGACTATCTCACGAGGAGTATAGAACGAACCGCTTTGATTGCGAGCAGTTTCCTTTGTCTCGGGATTGTAGGCACCAAGCAGGTTCTCAAACACTTTACCTAACAATTCCGGGTCAAGAGCTACCTGTTGTTCTTCAGGGGAATTTTCTTCAATTGTAAAGTTGTAGCGGCTCAAAATGGATATCAAGCCCTTCTCAGGTTCAAAGAAAAGATTGTTGGGGACTACTGCGCGATGTTTGTAACGTCCATCAGAGAAACGTGCATCATTGCGACTAAAGCCATCGAAATTATAGCATTGCTCAACGCCGTCAATGTAACGTGTCTTATCCAAACATTCAAACAGGCCACCATTCAAGAAAGGGACTTCAGCAAATAGGTTGACAACCTCATCCTCGCTGATAGAGAACAGCTCGGCATAGCGGTAGAGATTTTTTATATCGCGTTTACTGGCAGTGGCAAACTTGCGAGTATTTCCGTCTTCATCCTTGATTGCACGATTGAGGGTAGCAAAGAAGAGATTCTGCAAGATTGCATTGTAGTAGTTGCCAACGGTAGTGCTATATGGGTCAAAGTCCCTCAAAATCGTCGAAAGATATTCCACATCAAAGATACGGTTGGGCACCAAGTCTTTCTGTTTAATAAACCATACAAACATGATGCGGGTTATCATTCGGATAATCTTCTTTTCCAAGTCATCCTTGTCATCATCCTCAGTAGCGACATAATTTGGGAAGGTTACATTAGAGTTTTCGTCACCCGCCCATTGATACCACTCAAACAAATCTTTATAGAACTGTTTAGTGAGAGCCTCTACAGAGAATGCCGCAGTGATGTCGCTCAATGACTGTTTGCTACTTTTCAGGATACCAAACTGTTCTATGGCTGTACGGCAACCACGTCCTTCACCAAGCAGATAGGTGTAACGCTTTGTATCGGTGGAGATTTTCTCATACTCACCCTGCTTGTTGAATCCCCAAGTCTCACTGACATACGAGAAACGGAGGACACTCTCGTTTTTTCGATAACAGAACATGAAAGCTCCAGCATATCCCATGTTGCGCCAGTCTGAGGTGAGCATATCGCGTATTCCTCGGCGGTTACGCTCAATATTCACATTATCGTTCAACTCAATTTCATAGACGGCAATAGACTCACCATCGGAAAGCGATATGCGCCCAAGGTTAAATGCCTCTTTTGCCAACCGACTGCTGACGTGTACTGCGGCCGGACGAGTATAGAAAGTTACCTTACTCAGAAAAATGTCGTGAAGGAGTTGTTGCCACGCCTCACGATTGTATTTTGACTCAATGACTTGTTTGTAATTCATAGGACTATGTTATTATTGAAAACTTTCAGAAAGGATAATCTCGGCATCGGTCTCTTGCTCATTGAGTCTGGATTCTTCTGCCATATAGTACGGCGCATACTTCTTTGCCATAGCAATGATTTCATCAAGGGCTTCATCATGGGTCATGCGGGCTTTGCCACTTGTGCGACGGAGGTCTTTCTGTATGCGCTGCAAACGTTTTGCAATGTATGTAATCACACCACGCTCTGCTAATACTTTCAGTTGTGCGACTTTCAGATAAAGGTCGTTATCGTCAATTTCACGCATAAAATTAGTCAGTAGATTGATGGCTGTACTTACTTGCGCTCCCATATTGCCACTATCCTCAGCAGATGTTTCTTGTGTCTGTATTTCCTCATCCTGCATAGAGCGGAACTTTCTCAGAGCCATTTCCACATGCTTATGATGGGAGTCTATTCTTGGTACAGGTTGCTCGTCTTTGGCTGCCTTAAAATAATTGAGTGCATCAAGCACTGAGATAGTCTCGGCATTCTCTGACACTAAGAAGAACACCTTGCGGAAATTTGTCTTCAAGAACACCAAAGTATCACCAGACAGTGTAACGCCTTCTACCATTCTTTGTTCACGTCCTGTACGACTACGAAGCGACAGTTTGGTAATGCGGTTGTATTCACGGCGGTTGGTTTGATAGAGGGTGCGCAGTTCCTCATAGAAAGGAATTTCTTTGTTAAAATCCTTCTTCTGTTCTTTAACAGCCTCGTCAAATAGTTTGCTAAGATTACGCTCCAGTATTTCTTCTTGTGAATATATTTGATTATCCTCTCCAAAGGTGCTGTGGAAGGTCTGTATCTTGCTGACTGCTATCTGATTCAGATTTATTTCCCTGTTACCCTCTCTTGATGGATAGAACACATAATTATATATATGCTTTGACACCGAACCAATACGATTGACACGTCCGATACGCTGCATCAAACGTGTTGAATTCCACGGTGTGTCATAATTGACAATTACATTGGAACGGTGCAGATTGACACCTTCGGCCAGCACATCAGTTGTAAGGATGATATTATAATCATTCAGTTTGTTCTTGTAGTTGGCATCAAAGTTCTCACGGATCGTTTTGAACTGCTGGTTACGGTTCTTGGCAGAGATGACAAGTACATCCGGGCGGTTGATGCGTCGCTGCAGGTATTCCACAGTATCAACCGATTCAGAGAAGACAACTAACTTTTGATCTGGGTTGCGGTCGGTTTTGAAAAGTTCGTGTTTGAGCAATTCATTGAACTTAGCAAATTTGGAATCATCGGCATCGGAAATATCTTTCCAGTCGGTCACCATTTGCTCAAGTATCTCTTGGTCTTGGTAGAGCATGTCTATAAACTCCGGGCGAAAATCATCTGCTTCGAAGATGGCATTTTTCGGATTATCCTCGGCTTTGGCATTCAATTTTTCTTCTATCTCTTCTTCAGTGAACCCAGACTCCAATAGCATATTGATGTCGAGGTCGGGAGCAATAAAAACCTTGTTGTTATTGAACATATCTATCATGTTCTGGTTGGCTTGACGGAAGTTGTCGAGAGATACTTGGAAGGCGTAGAAACTACTCTCCAGTCGTTTTACAAGTCCGTTCTTTCGGATGCCAGCCAAGCTACGGCTGATAAGTTCCGCATTGTCATATAATCCATTTGCTGCCTCTGGTTTGAGATAGGCGATGGCTTGATAACGGGCGTATGTCAATTTTTTATCGAGCGTTTGCATTGCCTGCTCAAAGAGGTCGGCCAAATGCTCGTTAAGTTCATATCTGCTTTCAAGAGGGCGTTCAACCTTAGGGAATCCGTTCACATCTTTGTTGTAACGTGGCACATTCTCAATGTCCGTTCTGGTACGCCGTACTGTTAATGGCTTAATAATTCTGTCGCGCACACGTTCTGCTAGTTTTTTTAAGTCACGGACATCTGCTTCCGAGTTGCCTCTTAATCGCTTGAATTCTTTTATAAGCGGAGAAAAGAATGCAGTCAGATTCCCCACGCCATCAATGGTGCAATGCCGAGGGTCTTGAAATAGCAGAATCTCATTATAAATGTCGGCAGGCGTATTGTTCATGGGGGTGGCAGAGATAAGCATCACTTTCTTTTTGTAGCCAGGAATATTCCCTTTTTCTAAACGTGGCATTTTACAAATTTCCTGCAACTGTTCAAAGGCCGAGGTGGTGTGGCTTCGGAATTTATGAGCCTCGTCCACAAGTATGAGGTCGTATTCATCTGCATTCCAATAGTTGTAATTATCCTCATCAAGAACTTTGCTCAGACTTCCATTAGTAATAAACTTGGCGTATTTGTCAATGCCAAAATCTTTGAACGTAGCTTTCCAGTTTTGTTCAACTGCAGGTGGATAAACCACAAGCATCTTGGTGTTGTCACGACCATTCTCTATCAAGAACTTTTTAGCAATCATAGTCGCAATGACTGTTTTGCCAAGACCTACAACATCAGCCAAAAAGAAGCCATCGTATCGGATAAGTTTTTGATAGCCTTCAATGACGGCATCCATTTGATAGTCATATTTTGCATATCCCTCAGGCATATCTAAAGGATCGTCACTATCTGTTTCCAGTACTCGGTCAGAAAAATACTCCATGAGCATTTTAATGTATAGGTCGTATGGAGAAACATCGCCTTTGAGATAGGTACGCTCAATATTCACTTTTAGCTCTTCTGCCGTTATTTCACAGCCATCAGCTTCTTTCCAAAGTTCCTCAAACTCATCTTTGGCAAACTTTACATCATCATATTGAGCCATTTTGACATTAAACTCATACTGCTTGTCTTCCGTTATTCCCAATCCATTGCCGGAAAGGTTACTTGACCCAGTAATGGCCATCCCCTGGGTGTATTGGTTAAATCCATCCGGATAAAGCACATACATCTTTGCATGGATTTTCTTGGATGGATGGGCACGAAGTTCCAATTTGCCATCAGACAAATCTTTCACCATTTGGAATATACCGTCTTCGATTTCCTTCTTATATCCAGAACTTTCTATGTCACGACGAATCTGTCGCAGACAGTCCTCCTTAACTTCTTCCTCTGCACCAAAAAACATTTTACCTTGGCGTACAGCTTCGACGATATATTTATCCACATCAATACCAATAAGAACACGAGCCTTATTGATGTTGTCTAAAAAAGGGCGCAAAGAAAAATAACCTGATGCCCGGAGGAATCCGACCATAGCATCAAGGTTCTTTATCAAAGGATTGTTGCTGAGAACTCCTTCGAATTCACGCATCAGCGTGTTACCATTTTTATTGGTGAATATGTGCGAGTTTATCTGAATGTTTGGCATATTGTTGAGTTTATCTATCCAATCAAATTATCCGTTTTGAAATGCTTTTTCAAGTTCTTCCATCTTTTTCATTAATTCTTCAAATGATGGATTTTCTCCGTATATCATTGATGACTGCATATCCTTGTAATCATCGCGCCAATTTTCCATAACTTCACCGGGTGGTATTAAGATTATGCGTTTACGAATGTCTGGTGTATAATCCACACCGTTCATGCTTGTGAACAATTCTCGGTGATGATGTATTGTGTTCCAAAGTTCATCATTGACAATAGCCCGTGTTGCTATGTTTGTGCTCATCATTTGCGCTAAATCATATAAATGGCGTGATTTGCGATTAGCCTCTCTTGACGATTGAGACGAGAACAGTTCGTGCAACAAAAACGCTTTCTCAAGAAACGTTTTTTCAGCCAAGGCTGTTGGTATCATAATCTGTTTAACGGTTGTACTGATTGGTAACGTGTCTTCCAATATGCTTGTCACCGAGGCTTCTGCTGTGGGTTCAAGTAGAGAGCGGGCACCTACTTCCAGTTTTACCTCTGAAGGTAAGTAAGGCAAGCCATCATCGAAAAGAGACTTGTAACGGATGTGTATTACTCTTGGTTCCGGGTATGTTCCATCCCCCTCGCCATCAGGGTCAGCCTCTACTAGAAGCCATTTCCCCAAACCTATTTCTGCAACAGCCTCTTGTAGTGATTGGCATAGTACGTCACGAACAAAGATAGATGACGCCTTACGCAATCGCTTGATTTGCTTTTTCGTTAGGTCACCTTCAAAGCCCCAAATAGAAGGGTCTATTGCTAAATCAATGTCTTCGGAGAAGCGATGTATCACTTTCCACACTTTACTTAAGGATGTGCCACCCTTGAATACGAGGTGATTTGCTACGGGCAGTGCAAATACCGCCTGCAAAACTACGGTTACCCACAAATCTTTCTCAACAGCCTGTACAGGGAGACCTGTCTTGTTGGCGGCTTGGGTAAGCACCATTTGCTGTTGCTCCTTCGATAGTAGGAAGTAATTATTCATACGCTTGTCTTGTGATGGTTCTTATCCATGCAGGCATAAGTGCTTCGTCTGCCAGCACATTCTCTTTTTGTTCCTTCCGAAGCACACTCGTAATTTTCCTAGCAATATCGTCAGTTACATTATCTTTTCCTATTTCTTTCAGGGCAAAAGTGACTAACATTGCAAGTGGATTGGTGAACGAGAGATTTTTGGGAGTTGTGTATTTGAATTGTATTGACCGACCATTTCCCAGACTTACCTTGCGAGGTGCTCCGTCTGTTAGATAAACCACGTTCATTGGTACTTGTGTAGATATACCCAGTTTGTTCATGGCATAAATGCCTGTTGGTACTATTCGTGTTTTATCCCTACGGGCTATAGTCTCGGCTATCTGCTCTATCGATGGCATCAATACGCCAAGTCCTAAGACTGTATCAATCTCAGGATACGTATATATCCCTCTTGCCAAACGGACGATATTCCCTTTTTCTGTTAATCGTTCAAGACTTTTTCCAACAGCTTTGACTTCTCCATATGACGTAAAATCTGAAGGGAAAAAGATACTTCCTCTTCCTTTTTTCTTGATTGCAGTCCAGATACGTTCTTCTATGCTTGTCATAGCATCTTGTTTTGTCGCAAAATTATAAATTATTTGCGACTTCGCAAAGGTTTGGATGAACCAAAGTTGATATTTAACACTAACCGCTGGTTAAATCCTTAAATTCGACATATTGGAAAGTATTAAATCACTGTAAAGACTGAGTAAGTTTTCTTTAATCATATCCAGCTTCAGAAGAAATTGCTAAATGTGCAAATGGAGAAGGAGAGGGAAATCCCCCTCCTTACCTTCAAATCACGAATCAGACATTCAAATCTTTCAGTGCCAGTGCATAATTGTGTCCGAAAAAGTCTTTCCTGATAAGTTTCAAACCAAGTGCCTTGTAATACCCGTATTCATCACCCTCGGTGCAGAGGTACTTGTAACCGTAGCGGGGCATGTACTCCTTGAAGAAGCGAGCCAAGTCTTTCTGACTTTCTTCTTGGTTCTTCTTGAAGTTGCTGCGCACGATGATGATGCTCCAGTCGGGGAAGTTGCCCACGCCGTTGCTGTACTCCCAGAAGCGGATGTAGCAGTCTAAATCACGCTCACGGATGTCCACGCAAAAGCCATTGGCATTTTGCATCACGCTACAACTGTTTCTGTAGCCGAACTTCTCACACAGGTAGAGATTGAAATCACAAATTAAATCGTTGTGTAACATAATTGATAAAGCTTTAATTGTTAATAAATTGATTATAAATGAAAGCCTCGCTTACGCTTAGCCTTTTTCTTCTTCATTAGGCGATTGAACTCGGCTTCTTCTGCAGCTGTAGCATCATAAGATGAGCAGCCGTTTAACAGTCCGAGACTGATGCCGGGTGAGTCATCAGATTGAGAAACGCTTGGCTGTACCTCTGACTCCTCATGTTTAGGCTTCTGTTTAGCAGATTCAAATAGGTATGCGCACGCATTTTCTTCCAGTCGGTTGTCAATGTTCAAGTAGCTGAACTCACGACTGACCTTTGAACCTGAAAACGAAAAGCCATCATACTCGAACTTGACGCCTTGTATTTCACGAGTCGTCCGACTAACCTTGAATTTCATATCAATATCTCGGTCGGCAAGTGCGTCCTTCAGTTCGTTCCAACTCTTGGCATTCGGCAGTTCTTCTTTCAATGCCTTGTATATTTCATGCTTTGCCCGGTCGTATGGGCGCAGCCGTTCCTCGTTGATATGGTCTTTACCATTGGCGAAGTGCAGCCGATATTTAGCTGTCAGCATTTTGCAGGCTTTCTCATTCCTAAGGAAGTCGTTCTTGTCGCTAATTGTTTTGCCGTCATTGTCCACCCGATTGAAGACGATATGACAATGTGGATGCTCACGGTCGATGTGCCGGGCAACGATGTATTGCGTGTTTTGAATACCCATCAGCTTCATGTAGTCATGAGCGATTTGCAACATCAGCGCATCGTCGTGTTTCAAGCGGTCGCTATCTTCAGGAGAGAAGTTGAGCGAAGTGTGTCCGACAATATTCTTTACTTTTTCGTTGAGCAACGATTGTAACTCGAATTGCTCTGCCATCTGTTCGGGTGTTCCGTCCACTCCAACAGCCTCCAACAACTTGGACTTTTCTTCTTTGAGGACGTAGCAGACACACCCACTGAACGATGTTCCTTTCGTTTGTTTACCTATCATCTTTCAGTCGTTTTATAAGTTGGTTAATACGTTCCGCAATCTCTTCGCATCGTTTGGCAACGGCAGAGAACCCGTAGGTGTTAGCCTGCCTCGCTAACTGGTTGAGATTGGTGCTTTCGCCAATCAACTGACGGATGATGTAGATGTGCTCTTGTGAGATTCGTTCACGTACCGAACCGTTCTCAATGAACGAGCGGATGACTTCGCTTTGAGTCCGTTTTGTCCGTCTGCAAATCGCACCGAGTAATGTGTACTGCATGTCTGTCAGGCGGAGTGTTATCGTATATTTCTTTTCCATTTTGATTCTGTTTTTAGTGAATAATTTGTGACCATCGGGAGCTGCCTCCTCAGACTTTTTGAGGAGCAAGTGGTCGGAGAATGTAATACACCGACATTAACTTGCTACAGTAAAAAAGGCTCTATTTTTCTCCCTCTCGGTCATAGTTTGAAACCTCGTTTCCTAGGTGGTGAGACCTTCGGATAAGGGATGCCTCGTTGCACACTGACGAGCTTCAAATCAAGTGCATCTATCAGTATTTTCAAGGCAGGATTTCTCCTTATCATCTGTTGAAGGACAGCTTCGTCAGGCTTCACTTTGAGCAGATAATCGGCAATGTCGTACCCCTCTTTCCGTTCATTTTCGCTGGCGTTGGCCTCCAGATAATCGAACATCTGCACCTCGATTCCGCAACTTTTCATTAGTCCGATTTTGCTCTGCCAATAGTCGGTTGCGCCCAGGTCGGGAAACAACACAACGCTCCTTCCGGCAAGAACAGACAGGCTGCTGGCGTTGAAACAACCGTTCTTTCCACCCGATGCAATCCACAGAAATTGCGGTAGGTAGTAGGAAGCGATGAGGGCGGTCTTCTCACTTTCGACCAATGCAACAGGACGATTCTTATTCTCGGAAAGCAGATGCTCGCCAAAGAAACATTGTCTCAGATTATAGCCACCTTTGTGCAGTACAGAGTGTACCCACGTGACATGATTGTATGGTTCTTTTACTCGTTTGCCCGTCTCCGAATTGTAAAGCATAATCTTCCCTGTGCGGACTCTACCTTGATTGTCCGTTTGCCAGAATACAGTTGCACCGTCCCAATGTTTGGATGTTCCCACCTTGTACTTCTTCATCAGCTCCAATGTCTCCGTCTCTCCGAAATGAGTCGATAGGAATTGGAACAACTTGTTCGTTGGATAGCCTCGTAATGATTGATTGACTATATCCAAATCTATATAAGAGGTGACCACGGGCTGCGCCTCCTTAACAGGAGCATAACTTCTGAAGGTGTTCTCCGAGAATTTTTCTTTCTCTGCCGGGTTCTGTTCAAAATAATCACGAGGCGTGAAGTGGTAACCACATTTCTGCTCGTGGTCACAACGCCCCACATACTCGGGGAACTGGATTTGCTTCTCCGTATCAATGTACTTGGAGAAACATCTTTGGCGATGGCAGTTCGGACAAGTGTGCCGGGTGCTGACACCTTTGTATGGTTCTAATATGAATCTATGTGTACTCATTCTTTTCTTTATTTAGTGTGTCACTTCTGTCGTTATTGTCGTTTTCGCTTGGGAAAGTGTCAAAACCGACAAAAATGTCACGGGTTAATCTTTGAATATTCTCCGTGCTTCTCTTTGCGGAACAGCGTTCCGATGTTATCATTGAGAAAGCGTTGAAACGTCCGCTCCTTCATTCCGTTCTGCTCAGCCAACTCTATTGCCTGGGCAGTCGTGAAAGATGGCGGAAGCTGATTGACTATCGTTTGTTGCTGACTGGTAAGAGCATTCTCATTTAAGATGTTCTGCACACTCAATGCAGATTCCTTGAAATATTCCGTAAGTTTGATGGCTCGTTCCACCGTCAGCAGGTCGATTTGTGTCTTATCGCACTCTCCGCAAGTCCATCGGGCTAATTGGATAATCAGACAGAAGCGGATGATGTATATCTCCAGTTTGCAGTAGATGCTGACAATCGTGTCGTTGGTCTCTCGGTCGCATAGCTCGGAGAAACAGTGCTGCCATTCGTAAATTCGTCTTTTAGCTTCTTCTGTGAAGGTTAGAACGTGCGGTTCAATCTCTCCAAACTCGTTAAGGCTGCACTCTTGCTGTATCAGCTTCTCAATGATGGTATTCCATTCCTGTTCGATGTTCTCCGGCAGCTCTTTGTCATTCCAACGTGCCTTCTGTTGCAGATTGGGCATCACAAACAGAATACGATCAATGAAACCGTTGCTGGAGCGTTCACCTTTGGCTAACTCGTTCAGGATTTTCTTTTGGATAGTACCAATGACCGAGATGTATGGACGCTTGATGAAGATGGAACTCTTGGCATTCTTGCGGTCGGATATGGTGGTCTTGGCACTGAACACCGACAGCCAGAACTGTTCCTCCGAACCGTTATTGTAGCGATTGAAGTTCTTGAACCAAGCGGACAACTCATCAGCCCATAGACATAAGCCTCGTTTGTTCTGTGCATGAATGAGGCTCAAACCTTCGGGTGTTACATCCGAAACCAAGAAGCGTTTACGGATTGGCTCTTGTGGAAATTGCTCTCCACCACTTTCCGCACGTTCCTTGCGACTCATGCTCATCAGTTCATCGTACTTGGCAAGTGCCTTTTCAAATTCCTGATTCTGCTTATAGTCATAATCAAGGAAGGGCTTCATGGCAAAGCTAAGGGGATGACTCTTGTTTGCTCCAGGTCTTCCAATCAATGCCATATACAGGATAGGACTTTCCAACCAGCCTTGCTTGATTTGGGCAAGATGTGTGTTTCCGATACCAACTGCCATTGCCGTCAGGATTGCTGCGGCAATGTAGTCGGTAGGATAGTTATGGCATTCGTGTACCTCATGGATGATACGTTGAATCTGAGCAGGGAATATGCTGATAGGAAACTCCGTACCAGCCAGCCGTGTACTCAAATTAATCGCTTCATCAATGACAGATACGGGATTGATAGAACTTGTATCCATATGTCAGATGGTTAGAAGCTAAAGGATGATTTAGGCTTATGCTTGACACTACCTTGCACATTGGAAAGCATCTCTTCATAAGTCTGCTCCGCTGTTTTTCTTCGTCCGTTGTCAATCCATGCTAACAGCTCGTCCTCATAGAAATAGAGTTTCTTTCCTTTCTTGTAAGCCGGAAGAAGCCCTTTGCGTACCAATGTATATATGGTAGGCTTGGCTTTTCGAATGATACGGCAAGCATCCTCGATTTCAACCAACACGTGTTTGTCTGATGCAGGAGGTAGAAGTTCCGACACCATTTTTTTCAACTCGATGACCTGTTCGGTCAGATAACCTACCGCCTCGGGCAGCTTATCAAATGTTACTGTTTCGTTTTGCATACGCCAATCGTTTTTAATTGTTCGACAGCAAAGGAAACTGGTGTTTCAATGGTGGAATCATCCACCAAAATATAACTGCGATATAACTTTTCGATGGTAATAAGTGGTGATTACAAGTATTTTGGCTATTTTTGTGAAAGGAAATCCCAATAGTTATTGAGGTTATTATAATAAATTTGTTGTCTATGATACCGCAATTTGAAGAAATACGAATACAAGCATTGAAAGAGTTAAGTTCTGGAGTTGTTATGAGAGCTAAGGATTTGCGTATTCCTTTGGCTAATCATTTTGGTTTGACTGAGGATGAAATGAATGCTTGGTATCCATCTGGAAACGGTGAGATATTCTTAGACCGCATTCAATGGGCCTTATCGTATCTTTTTATTGCAGGACTTGTCGAGAAGCCCCAACGGGGTGATTATAAAATTAGCGAGAAAGGGTTATCTATGCTTTCTTCGCAAACTGTGGAGCAAATAAACGAGTTTATCAAGAAAACAGTAAATGAGAAAACTCCGAAAAAGAACTCCAAGAACAAGGACACAAACAATGATTCTTCCCATGTTGAAAATGAGCAAACACCTGAAGAAGAGTTGGCTGATTCATATAATAGAATAAAGCAGAACGTACAGTCTCAAATTCTGGCCACGATATTAAGTAAACAACCACAAGAATTTGAACGATTAGTGGTGAAACTACTTCAGGCGATGGGATATGGTGGTGAGGTTAAAAACTCCGGTATTGTTACGAAGCTCTCTAATGATGGGGGTATAGATGGTATTATAAAAGAAGATATTTTAGGATTCAATCATATATCCATACAGGCAAAACGGTATGCCATAGGTAATAATGTTCAACGGCATGAGGTTCAAAGTTTTGTAGGAGCTGTTGCCGGAACACCATCTAAGAAAGGAGTTTTCATCACTACATCTGATTATACTAAAGGTGCCATGGAATATGTGGAGAGTCTTAATGGAACACCAACTATTATTCTGATAAATGGCCAGCAATTAACCGAATACATCTATGATTACGGCTTAGGATTACAAACTGAGAAAATCCTGAAAGTGATGAAGATGGATATGGACTACTGGGACGCAATGGATAATGCCTAAAGAATTTGTATCATACAATCTTCCCATCCAACTTAATCTTGCATTCCGATTCCGTGTGCGACATCTTACGTTCAATAGTAGAGATTTCCACATCACGGAGGCTATGAGCGAATACCCTCTTTATGAAAGTGGCTGTCTGTAAACGTGGCTTGCCAAATGCCTTGCCGATGTTCCAACCAAAGTGCATGGCATCAATGGTCTTTAATTGTGAACTGAGTTTTATGGATTCGACTTTAGGCAAAGAGTCTGACAGATAGTATTCTGTGATATATCCGCATAGGCGATGGAGGCCTTCTTCATCAAGATAGGGAACCAAAGTACGTTTCGTGTAGGTGATGACCTTATCAAGTTTTTCTTGCGATGCACGTTCTTTCTCAGCCATTGCACTGGCACGTAGCACCTCATATTCTGATGGCTGGTTAAGTTCTTCAATAGAAGGTGGGGCATCTTCCTTTGGAAGATTAGCCTCTCCTTCGTCTGTCTCGGTAGGCATGGGAGTCGAAGCCTCTTCTGACGTGTCAGATGTGGTTTCGACTTCAATCATAGGTTCAGAAACAATAGGTTCTACAGCATTATCAATAGGTTCAGGGGATTCTTCAATCACCGTAATCTTATTGCGATAGCATTCAAATCTCATAAAACACTTTTCTATTTCAGGTGAGAGAATTTGAGTGAATGCCATTTGTAGATTGAGGTAGATGGCACCCATCACTATGGAGCAAACTACGAGAACAAGGTAGCTGCTGAACTCATCCCAACCATAATGTAAGGCGGTTTGACGAGCTAAAACGCCAATGACAACTATTGTACTGAAAACCATCAGGTGCAATGTAATATGTTCTATCTTCTTCTGTTCCATAGTAATATTTGCTAATCGTTTGTGTGCAAATGTATATCATTTATTTTTAGCAAAATGCGAGGTTTTGCCCGTCAGAGGGCTTTTGACGATATATTACATCAAATGTCACCACGTTACACTCTTTATAATGAGAGAGTTGTAACTTTCTTGTTTTTCGGTGAAAATAGTTGATAGAATAGGCTTGTAGATCTTAAAACAAAGAACATCTGCACTATTTCCGGTCAAATAATGCAGATATTCTAATGATTGAAAGGATTATCAACAAGACAATGTACTACTTGTTTCCTTGTTGAGATATACCAGGATATTGTGGACTTGCTTATGTGTGACTTTGTTTGTCAGCCACTGTCTGAATTCTATGGAATGCCCGGTATCTATATGATAAGATAAGGAGATAACAACATTCAAGTTATACACATCAGCATTGTAACCGTTTTCCAATTTGATGTACTTACATACTTTGTACTCCTTCAAAATGCAGACTCTCAACATCCTTTTGATAGCAGCATGGATAACCCCAGCCGTTGTATTGAACAGTTCAGCAATCTCCCATAAGGTCATCCATACCTCGCCATCGGAGATATGGATGCCTTGACCGTTGTTAGTTATGATTCCTCGTTTCATCGTTCAGAGTTATTTGAGTGAAATCTTATTGGCCGTCTCTCGCTTCTTGGAATTCACCAAGTCGGCATAGATTTGAGTGGTGGTTACGTTCTTATGCGTCAGCATCTTTGAGACGGTGTAGATGTCTGTGCCTAACGAGATTTGTATCACGGCATAGCTATGCCGAAACCCGTGGAAGGTGATGGGCTTGGTTATTCCTGCCTTTTTGAGCCAGTTCTTCAGTGGGTAGTTAATCATGCTTCGCTTCAAGCCTTTGAACACCTTGCCAGTTCCGGGCGTTCCGCAAAGTTCGTAGGCTTCATTGCTGATGGGGAGCGTTGCCTCCGTTTGCGTTTTCTGTGTTCTGATACGCAGACAATAACCTTGGTCGGGTGCAAGGGCGAAGTCCTCCCATTGGAGATTTTGAATGTCGCTGATGCGTAAACCTGTCAGACAAGCAAATAGAGAGGCAGCTTTCAATACGGGAATGTCGCAGGGCGTGGCGGCAAGTTGCTTCACCTCGTCCAGTGTCAGGTATTCTTTTTTCACTTCTTGCGGTTCAATCTTATCAAGATAGTCATTGATATTCTCCCGAAACCATTTGTCCCGATAAGCAATCTTCAACAATCCTCGGAATGTGGAGTAGTAGCCGGATGCCGAATTGAGGGATATGGAGCGACTACTGCGTTTGAGTTGCTTGGCATGAAGTAGATACTCACGGAACTTCTTACACAAGTCCACATTCACCTCGCCAAACGTGCAATGGCCTTTGACGAAGTTGTGGAAATGCTGATAGACAAATTGCCATTTCTGGTCTTTGTTCCGGCACATCTTCTTGAAATAGGCAAGAAAGTCGGCCTTCTGCTTGGTCTTGTCCAAGAAACCGAACTCTTCATTGATAAGCGACTGTACCCGGATGCAGCGGATAGCCTCGGCCTTGTTTAGCATATCGTTGTTGAACTCTCGCTCCATCTCGTTCTTCGGATGGGCATAGATGTAGATGCCGAGGTACTCCCTGCGGCTCATCTGCATAGTTTCGGGGTTACGGACTGCCGGATAATAATCCAGATACAAGGAGATACGGTTGTTACGAATCGCTCTCTGACGAACTGTTACTTTTGTACACGTGTGTGTCATGCTGTTTGATATTTAGAGTTTTACATTTGTTCGGTGCAAAGGAATAGGGTGATTCAATGGTGGCAACACCCACCGAAGAATAACTTATTCAATCTTTGGAGCGGCAAGTAGTTTATCTAACTCTGCCTTGGAAATAAGCGTGTATTTGCCCTTCTTCACCTTCGGGATATTGTGATACGTTGCGTAATGATAGAGTTGGTCACGAGTGAGATTGAACTTCTCCATCGCTTCCGGCACGGTATAATACTTCGGTTCTTCTGGTGCAGCCACGCCTTTGGCAATATCCACATGCTTCTTGGAGTAGTACACCATGATGCCCTCCTTCTTCTTCGGGATGGCGTTCTTGGAAACGAAACAGTAGACGGCGGCTAAGGTCATGCCGAACTTCTCCTGTATCTCTTGGGTACTGTACCATTCGGTGATGTCGGGGTTCGGTGCTTTCTTGGCAAAGTATGCGTCTATGTGCTTCTTGCTCCAGTAGGTCTTACCCCGATTGAACGTCCGAGGGATATTGTTCTTCTTGGCGATTGCGAATATCCATGACTCTGCCACATTGAATTTCTCCTTGATATCGGCTGTGGTGTAGAAGTCGGTGATGGGGGCTTTCTCTTTTGTTGGTGTATGGAACTCTGTCGGGTGATTGAAAAGTTCATCAATATCCTCTTTCTTCAAAAGATACTTGAAGCCTAACCGGATAACCTTTAGCTCTCCACGCTTAATGTAACCATATACGGTCGGTCGAGTTACACCAAGATAAATTGCGGCTTCTGTGATTGTAAGAAAAGGCTTGTCTTTGATTCTTTCAATCGGCTTTTCCTCAATCTTTTTCTCCACGATTTGATTGTTCGCCTTGATGGCATCGTCACGCTTCCTCTTTTTGTAGAGTGCGTTGGCGCATTGTTTGGAGCAACACGCTGTTGTAGTCTTTTGGGCGATAAACTCTTTACCACACCAAGCGCAAATTCGCTTAATTTTTAGGTTACTGCTCATTTCATTACATCTTTATTTCTCCGTTTTTCTGTCAATTCCCGTAAAATCGTGTAAAATGGCGTAAAGTTTCTCTACTACCTTTCCTCTCGATTTCCGAGCTTGTAACAAGCGAGCAACAAATACGGTACAAAAATGAGCTGATAAAGCCTCATAAACAATAACTATCGCTTACAAGGCAAAAAAGAAAGGCGCTCAAAATGAACGCCTTGATAATCGTTGATGATATATGCTAATCGTTAGTAATCACTACCTATTTCCCGGACGGAGAAAATGCACCGATGCCACACTTCGGGAATAATTTCGCCCTGGAAGCCTCACAAGTCGTTTATGCAGGCGGGGCTATTTCACACAGTATCGCACTGGCTGAATTACAACATCAACTGGCCCAATTAGACAAAGAAAAGAACAAACAGGATATCCGTTTTTTACTGGTCGGCAACTACCTGGAACTCTATCAACTACACAATCAAGCCGAAGTATATAAAAAGAATATCGAACAAACCCGAAGATTATTGGAAGACATCAAAGCCAAACAACAGGAAGGGCTTGCAATTAAAAACGATATCACCCGTTATGAGTTACAACTGAAATCCCTTGAACTGGCGCTGATTCAAATTGAAAACAGCCAAAAAATCATCAACAACCAATTGGTGACCACCCTGGGATTACCCCAGGAAACCCTCATCGAGGCAGATACCGGTATCATCCGAGAGCTACCCTTTCTATCCCCTGAAAGTCAATGGCAAACGACAGCCAACACCTCGTCTCCGATATTGAAACAAGCACAATTGGGAATACAACAAGCCGAACAACAGGAAAAAATAGCCAAAGCTGAACAATTACCCTCGGTAGCCCTTTTTGCCAGCGAACATCTGGATGGCCCGATCACCATCGAAGTGCCGCCTATCGATAAAAACTTCAATTACTGGTATATAGGGATAGGAGTGAAATTCAATATCGCCTCGGTATACAAATCCGGCAAAAAAGTCAGACTGGCCAAACTCTCTACTCAAAAATCCATAGAGAACGAACAGCTACTGCAAGATAACATACAAACCGCAGTAAAAGCGGCCCATATTCGTTTTGCAGAATCTTTCACCACCTACGATACCCGTCTGAAAAGTCTGGAACTGGCCGATCAAAATTATGAGATGATCCGATACCGCTATCTGAACGATCTGGCCCTCATCACAGACATGCTGGACGCCAGTAACTCCAAACTCAATGCCGAATTACAGGTTGCCAATGCCCGGATCGACATTTTATATCACTACTATCAATTAAAAAAAGCAGCAGGAATCCTATAATCTCAGTTTAAATTTCAAATACCATGAAACACAAAACAAAAAAATTCATATACAACATCGTTGTCATCCTCCTCCTTATCACCGGTATCAGCTGGGTTTTCTCACGTTTTATCCACCTTGGCCGGGTAGAATATACCGATAATGCACAGATCAGGCAATTGATCGTCCCGGTAAATTCCCGGGTACAAGGGTTTATCGATAAAATCTGTTTCGACGAATACCGCCCCGTCCGTAAAGGAGATACCCTGGCATTGATCGAAGACACCGAATTCCGTTTCCGGGTGGCACAGGCAGAGGCCGATTATCAGAATGCTTTATCCGGGAAATCGGCCATGACAACCACCATCAACACGACACAAAACAACCTGGCGGTATCGGATGCCGGATTAGAAGAAGCCCGTATTCGTATGGACAACGCCCAACGCGAATACCAACGCTATAAAAACCTGTACGAGAAAGCAGCGGTTACCCATCAGCAATATGATGCCGTCAAGACCGACTACGAAGCTCTGAAAGCCCGTTACGAATTGTTATCCCGACAAAAACAGTCGACCGCCTTGATAAAACAGGAACAAACCCAGCGACTCGAACAAAATATGGCCGGAATAAAATTAGCGAAAGCTGCTCTGGAACTGGCCAAGTTAAACCTTTCGTACACCGTGATTACCGCCCCCTGCGACGGTACTACCGGCCGGAAAAATATCCAGGAAGGCCAGTTGATCCAACCCGGGCAAACACTTGTCGATATCGTCGACGCCAACGACATCTGGATTGTCGCCAATTATAAAGAAACTCAAACCGCCAACATCCGGGAAGGTCAATCGGTAGAAATCGAAGTGGACGCAGTTCCGGGTATACGCTTCGAAGGTGTGGTCAAATCGATCTCCCGAGCCACCGGGGCAAGTTTCTCCCTATTCCCTCAGGATAACTCGGCAGGTAATTTCGTAAAAGTCGAGCAACGTATCCCGCTGCGGATCGAATTTACCGGAAAAAACAATAAGGCAGACCTGGAACGCCTGCGGGCAGGTATGAATGTCGAATGTGAAGTAAAATATTGAAATATGCACCCAACAGGACCTTTTTCTATTCCTGCCATCCGTAATTTTGTACCCGAAAAACTGAAACCCTGGGTGATTATTCTGTTTGTGATCGTATTCCAGTTTTCCGGAGGCGTCTATTTGGCCGCCGTCAGTGAAATGGTAGGCAGCACAGCCTTAATGCAGGAAGATATCATGATGGCAGGCTACGCTTCCATGGTAGGTATGGCCCTGACCTTCGCCATCATGTTCCGGCTAAAATTCCGTTTCACGTCCAAAGTAGCCTTGCTCACCTGTTGTACAGCACTGATTATCTGCAATCTGATCAGCATGTATACCCGTAATGTACCTGTATTGATATTCGCCTGCTTCATTGCCGGATTTTTCAGGATGTGGGGTACATTCGAATGTAACTCTACGATACAGCTTTGGTTAACCCCTAAACGGGATTTGTCTGTTTTTTTCTGTTTCATTTATTTTCTGGTACAGGGAAGTATCCAACTGTCGGGACTGGCCACGACTTATGTCACCTTTTTTGCCAAATGGGAATTTATGCACTGGCTGCTCATCGGGTTACTGGGGAGTGTGATGTTGCTGACCGTCGTATTGTTCCGCACCTGCCGTACCCTGAATAAACTCCCTTTATACGGTATCGACTGGCTCGGCGGATTGCTGTGGGGCTTGATCTTACTTTCAGTTATCTTCATCTGCATATATGGCGAACATTACGACTGGTATGCTTCTCCCTATATCCGTATGGCTACAATCGCAGCAATCGTGATGATCCTGTTGAATGTCTGGAGATCGTCGTTTATCCGGCATCCTTTTATTGCCCCCGAAACCTGGTTATTCAAGAGTGTGTATATGACTTTTCTCCTATACATCGTCATCGATCTCTTATTGGCCCCCTCCCACCTGTTCGACCACCTTTATATGGAAGCGATACTGGGCTATGATGCTCTGAACACCGCTTCCCTGAACTGGGTCGTCCTGTCCGGCGTAATCACCGGAAGTCTGTTCACCTATCAAACCTTCGCCCTGAGAAAATGGTGTTACCGCACGATGACCGTCATCGCTTTCAGTGCAATCGTCGGTTATCTTACCTTATTCTATTTCACGATCGACTACCATTTATCCAAAGAATTTCTGATATTTCCGATCTTTTTAAGAGGATTCGGCTATGTGATCATCGCCATATGTTTTCTGACCGCTTTATCGAGAGTGCCTTTTCCGAATTTCTTCCAGTCGGTATCCGTACAAGCCTTCGTCAGTGCCGGATTCGGAAGTGTACTAGGCACCGCCGTCCTGGGACAGATGCTCGAACAGACTGTAAAAAAGAACGTTTTACTATTCGGAGCAAACCTGGATCATGTCAACCCACTGACCGGACAGATTCCCTGGAAAGAACTTTACGGAAGCCTCCAACAACAGGCCCTGATCGTCTCCCTCAAAGAACTATACGGCTGGCTGGCATTAGGCGGCATCCTTTGTCTTCTGTTGTTTATGATAAAAGAAAGCAATATCCGTCCCCATCACGCCATACACCCCACCTATCGGGTTATCCGGAGATTGATCCGGGGGGAATTGTCACATTGATATTTCTGCAAACAGAATGAAATGGGACGAAAGGTCCGTCCCGGAATCCCATTTTTCCGGTTTCGGAAGCCATTTTTCCGGTTTCAGTAAATTAAATCCCTAACGGCTTGTTTCCAGCTACTATTTTTGCCTCAAATCAAAAATAGTAACTCATGAAAATAATACCAACACTTCTGTTTCTCCTCCTTCTGCTCAGCTTCCTCAGCGGATGCCAGCAGAAAGATAAAGCAGCCCGTCAACCGGAAATGACTGTCCGGGTGGCCCAAGCCGTTCTGTTAAAGGAACAAACTCCCAAAGAATTTTCTTTTATTGCGAAACCTTTCCGCACTTCAGAGTTATCTTTCCGGGTAGGCGGACCTATTTCCAATTTCGAAGTCTATGCCGGGAATTATTATCGTAAAGGCGAGGTAATCGCAACAATCGACGACCGCGATTTTCTGATCCGTAAAGAACAGACACAGGCCGTTTACGACCAGGCAAAAGCTGAATTCGAACGCATCGGTGCATTATATGAAAAAAACAATATATCGGCCAGTACATATGAGAAAGCCAAGGCTGAATATACCTCCGCCAAGACCGCTTTTCAGACAGCGGCCAACGAATTGAACGACACCCGGCTGGTTGCACCGTTCGACGGATATGTCGGGGAAGTGTTTATCGAGAAATACCAAGAGGTGAAAGCTACCCAACCGATCATTTCTTTTATCGATCTCGATCAACTGAAAATAGAAACTTACGTTACCCAGGATATCGCCCTCCAGGCAGAACAGCTCCAACAAGCCGAACTCCGTTTCGATGCGGTCGCCGACCGGACTTATCCGGCCACGATCCTGGAAATCTCCAAAAGTACTACCCCTAACAATCTCTCTTATCTGCTGACTGCCCGGCTTCCGAATCCCGACAGGCAATTACCGGCCGGAATGTCCGGTAAATTATATATGCCTTCCCCGGACTCTTCTTCCCGTCAGGCGATAATAAGTATTCCGCAACAGGCACTTTGTCATCGTCCTGCCGAAGGTGATTATGTCTGGATTGTAAATCCTCAGAATCATCAGGTTGCTAAGCGGAAGATCATTCCGGACAAATTGCTGGACAACGGTTACCTGGCGGTAAAAGAGGGACTGCAAGCCGACGAATTGGTAGCGGTCAGTGGGTTACGTTTCCTTTCAGAAGGCATGCCGGTCCATATCTCACAGCAGCTTTAAAAGTTCTTTTTTAAAAACATTCCTATGAAACTCATTAAATATTTTTTACAGAAACGTTCTGTCACCCTTTTACTGCTACTTCTGATATTTTTCGGCGGCCTGTTCGCCTATGCTAAAATGGGTAAACTCGAGGATGCCCCTTTCACTATCAAACAAGCCCTGGTACTGACCCCTTATTCCGGAGCCTCTCCCTCGGAAGTACAATCGCAGGTCACCGATGTCCTCGAAGAAGCAATTCAATCCCTGGGTGAACTCTATTATCTGAAAACAGAAAACCGCGCCGGATTATCCAAAATCACCGTTTACGTAAAAAAAGAAATCCGGGCAGATGAAATGCAACAGCTTTGGGATAAACTACGCCGTAAAGTCGGGGACGTACAAAGTAAACTACCGGCCGGAGCAGGCCCCTCGGTAGTCAATGACGATTTCGGGGATGTGTTAGGGGTATTTTATGGTCTTACCGGCGAAGGACATACCTACCGGGAACTTGAAGAACAGGCCAAACAAATTAAAAATGAACTGCTGAAGACCAAAGATGTAGCCAAAATAGAAATTTACGGAGTGCAGACACCGACTATCGATATTCACATCAGCCCATCGATCATGGCCCGGAGCGGAATTACCCCGGCCGACATCGCCCGTGCTTTCGAAGCCCAGAATAAGGTCGTCGATGCTGGAGGGATCGAAGCCGGACTCAACCGCATCCGCATCGAATCGACCGGAAACTTCTACTCCCTGGACGATATCCGTAATCTCACCATTGTATCACGCACAGGCGAACACTTCCGGCTTTCGGATGTTGCAGAAATCAAAGAAAGCTATCAGACCCCTCCTGCCAACCTGATGCGTATCGACGGTAAACCGGCCGTCGGCATCGCTATTTCGACAATCCCCACAGGAAATGTCGTCAATATGGCCGAACTTATCAAAGAGCAAACCGATCATTTCACAAACACACTACCGGAAGGTTTTTCCCTGACCTGTATCTATGATCAGGGGTATGAATCGGCTGTAGCCAACCAGGGTTTCATCATCAACCTGATTGTCTCGGTTCTCACAGTTGTCGCCATCCTGCTGTTTTTCATCGGTTTCAAAAACGGTCTTTTAATCGGTAGCGGACTTATTTTCTCGATCTTTGCCACACTGATCGTTATGTTTGCCAACGGTATCACCCTGCAACGGATGTCGCTGGCCGCAATTATTATCGCCATGGGAATGCTGGTAGACAATGCCATTGTCGTTTCCGACTCTGCTCTGGTCAATATGCAAAGAGGTATGCGTAAAAGGGTAGCGATCCTGAGGGCCTGTTCTTCGACGGCCCTGCCGCTTTTAGCCGCTACGGTGATCGCCATCCTGACCTTTATGCCGATTTATTACTCCCCGCACATCACCGGTGAACTCCTGTCTTCCCTAGTGATCGTCATCGGAGTGTCCCTGATGTTCAGCTGGGTATTCGCCCTCACCCAAACCCCGTTTTTCATTCAGGAATTCGTACGTCGTCCCCGGCCGGAAGAATTAAAAGCCGAACTTTTCGGTGGCAAGTTATATGAATGCTTCAGAAGCACCCTCCGCTTCGTTATCCGCCATAAGTTCGTAACCATCTGTATGCTGGTACTTCTTCTCATCTTATCGGCCTGGAGTTTTAAATTTATTCCTAAGGTATTCGTACCTTCGCTCGATAAACAATATTTCACCATCGACATGTGGTTACCGGAAGGTACCCGGATTGAAGAAACCGACAAACTGGCTGTTCATATGGCCGATTACATCCGACAATATCCTCAGACAGAGGTCGTTTCTGCTTACATCGGACGCACCCCGCCCCGCTATTATCTGTCGAACGTTGCTTTCGGTCCTCAGGCCAACTATGCCCAACTACTCGTAAAATGTAAAACTTCACGGCAATCCAGAGAACTCCATCGTATCTTACAAGACTCTATTCCTGAAAAATATCCGGAACCTTTTATTAAAGTCAATAAATTCGAATTAAGTCTCTTAACCGAAGCGGTGATCGAAGCCCGCTTTCTGGGACCGGATGCTGCCGTATTGGATTCACTGACTAATGTCGCCATAGAAATCATGCGTAAAAACCCCAAAGTCGCCCATGCCCGAAACGAATGGGGGAATATGTCCATGCTCATCCGCCCGGTCTACGATCCGGTGAAAGCAGGCGTTCTCGGTATTACCAAAACCGATATGATGAAATCGGTCAAATCGATTAATGACGGTCTACCGGTCGGGATCTACCGGGATAATGAAAAGAAAGTTCCGGTACTGTTGAAATCTGAAGCTACCCAAATTACGACAGCAGAGGCGTTAGGCGATTTTGCCATCTGGAACGGCACTCAATCCGCCCCACTCTCGCAGGTAACGAAAAAGATCGAAACCGATTGGGAATTTCCGGTAATAAAAACTTACAACCGTCAATTATCTATGGCAGCGATGTGTGGAGTAAAACCCGGAACCACCATGGCAGAAGTACATGGCGAAATCCGTCAAGAGATCGAAAATATACAACTACCGGCCGGCTATTCCTTTTTCTGGGATTCGCAGTTCAAAGACCAAGGCGAAGCTATACAAGCGATCGTTAAATTCTTCCCGCTGGCCTTTTTGTTGCTGATCGTAATTCTGGTGGCTTTATTCGGGAATTTCCGCGAACCGGTAATCATCTTGTGTATCCTGCCCTTATCCCTGATCGGAGTGGCGATCGGTATGTTACTGACCGGTTTTGAATTCGGCTTCTTCCCGATCGCAGGCTGGCTCGGCTTACTCGGTATGATTATCAAAAATGTCATTGTGCTCATCGACGAAATCAACGTACAACACCGTCAAGGTATCGACCTTTACACTTCCATCATCGAAGCGACGGTATCCCGAACCCGACCGGTACTGATGGCAGCCACAACGACCATTTTCGGCATGGTCCCCCTATTATTCGATATCGCCTTCCGCGGTATGGCGGCCACCATTATTTTCGGACTGACTTTCGCCACCTTATTGACCTTATTCGTCACTCCGGTCCTGTATGTCCTGTTTTACAAAGTAAAAGAAAAACGAGTATGAAAAAAATAATCCTTCTTCTCTTGTCGTTATGTTGCATCTGTTCTGTTTTTGCACAAACCGATTCTCTGCTGAAAAAATACAGAAATATGGCACTTGAATACAACCATGATCTGAAAGCAGCAGAAAAGAACATCCGCGCCAGCATAGAATTGGAAAAAAATGCCCGGGCAGATCAATTGCCGAAAATCGGGGCAAATGCCAATTTTCAGTATACCGGTAATCCGGCCGAGTTATCGCTGTCCCTGCCTTCGGCAGGCAAAACAGTCACTTTTCAGGGCAACGACATGCAATACGGAGCTTCAGTTTCCCTGATGCAGCCGGTCTATACCGGTAAACGTATTCTGGAAACCATCCGTCTGGCCGAACATCAGCAATCCCTGGCCAACAATCAGGCCGAGGTTATCCGCACCGCTATTTGTTATCAGACGGATCTGCAATACTGGAATACGGTCGCCCGCCATGAAATCGTCCAGGTATCCGAAGATTTCCAAAACTCCATGGCCGTTCTTGTACGTACCATACAGGAACGCGTCGAAGCAGGACTCGTAGATCCCCAGGATTTGCTGATGGCCGAAGTGAAACTTAATGAAGCGAAATACCGGCTGTTACAAGCACAAAGTAATTTCGAAACCGGACGGATGGCCTTCAATTCACTGATCGGCATCCCCCTTCAAACCGCGACAGAAATAGAGGCGACTCTTCCGATAGTCAACCCGCCCGACTCTTTATTACACCAAAATCGAGTCAATCGCCCGGAAATCGAAATGGCACAAGACCGGATTAAAATTGCGGAAAGTAACCTCACCTTAAACGACTCCCAATACAAACCCCAACTGTCCATCGGAATCGACGGAAGCTATTCCTCACCGGGTTACAACTTCAAGCGGGACCCGGACCTGAATTATGCAGCCTATGCCAAACTATCCATACCCCTGTTCGAATGGGGCAAAAGGCGCAGCGACAAACGAATGGCCCGGGAACAGATCGGCATGGCCATCGATAACCTGAATAAAATAACGGACCAGACCACCCTGGAAATCCAGACAGCACAGGTAGCCCTTCAACAAGCCCTCGGGCAGGTGAATCTCTGTACCGCTTCCCTGGACAAGGCCTATGAAAATGAACAAAAAGCACTCGAAAAATACAATGAAGGCGAAATCTCTATACTGGAAATCATCGATGCACAAACCTATTATCAGACAGCACAACTCAATTACATACAGGCTAAAACCTCTGCCCAATACCGCTATTCCGATTTGCTGAGAGCATTACAGGCATATGAAACGGAATAGAGTCACAGAGGGGGGATAGGGGATCAAAAAAACTTAGCCGATCTGTCCCCAGGAAAAGACCGGGAAAATCAGTCGGTTTTCAACCGATTTATTTAACTTTGTATAAGAAATCTATCATAGCACCATGAATTTCAAAACAATTCTTCTTTATAGCGGTTTGTTTTCAGGATTAGGAATTTTTTCTTTTTTCCTGCTTGTAAATTATACCGGTCTACCTGACAGAATTGCCGAAGCGCTCTATTCTACGGGAGCTTGCCTGTTCTTCATCGCTATTTTCAACGTCCTCGGCTATTTTACCCTCAGAGTCAGCTCGTGGCTCAATATTCAATATGCGCTGAATGTAAAAAGCCGGACGAAGATTATCTTTATCTACGCCCTGGTCATGCTGGCCTTTTTATTACTGAACTACGGTCTACTGGTCACGGCCAAATTACTGATCGGTACCACCCATCCCTTCACTTTCCCCAATGGGGGATTACGGATCCTGATTGTAGTCTGGCTGGTGGAACTGGCTATCCTGGGGTTGTTATTGGCTAACCGGTCGATGCAGGCTACATTAAGGTTACAACAGCAGGCAGCCGATCTGCAAAAAGAAAACAACACCGCCCGGTATACCGCCCTGCAAAACCAACTTAATCCTCATTTTCTGTTCAATAGCCTCAACACATTGATTGCCGAGATCGAATACGATCCTGCCAATGCCGTCCATTTTACCAAAAATCTCTCTAATGTTTATCGTTATGTATTGCAATGTCAGGAAAAACCATTGATCACCCTGGGAGAGGAACTGGAATTTATGAAAGCCTATCTTTTCCTGCACAAAGTACGCCTGGGCGACTGTATTCATTGTGATACGGATATCCCGCAGGACGAGCTGGACCGTTTATTGCCCCCTCTCACCCTGCAACTCCTGATCGAAAATGTCATCAAACACAATTCCATTACGCCGGGGAAGCCCATGTCCATCCGGATCGGTCTGGAAGGAGATTATCTGGTGGTCAGCAATCCGATACATCCCAGAAAGAGCACAACTTCCGAAGGTGTAGGCCTCCGGAATTTAGCCAACCGATGTAAACTGCTCACCGGAAAAGAGATCGGTATATCTGAAAAGTACGGCGTATTCACTGTAAAAATCCCTTTGAGCTATGAATAATTTGAAAGTTGCGATAATCGAAGATGAAGTCCCTGCGGCCCGTTTGCTGCATTCTATGCTGAAACGCCTGCGTCCCCAATGGGAAATTGTGATATTACCCGGAAATATCGAAGAAGCGGTGGCCTGGTTCGATGCAAATCCACATCCGGAACTTTTATTCTTAGACATTCACTTATCGGACGGGAACTCCTTTGATTTTCTGTCCCTGTCCCATCCTTCATCGATCGTTATTTTTACGACGGCTTACGATCAGTATGCTATCCGGGCTTTCAGTGTCAACAGTATCGATTATCTGCTCAAACCGATAGACGAAAAACGCTTACTGGAAGCGATCCTAAAATACGAATCGATTATCGGTAAGCAACAGTCCAGACCGGAAAACAACCTACAGCTGATTCTGGAAAGCCTGCAACACCCGGAGAAACGTTACCGAAGCCGTTTCCTCATCCCCGGAAATGAAAAATCATACACCCTCGATGTAGCAGATATCGCCTATTTTTATTCCGAAAATAAAATAACCTTTGCAGTCACTTTTACAGGCCAGGAGCATCTGATCGATCTCTCCCTCAACAAACTCTCCGAACAACTCGATCCGGACCGTTTTTTCCGGGCCAACCGGCAAATCCTACTCAGCATCCAGGCCATCACCCACATCGAACCTTATTTCAACGGAAAAATCGTCGTTTTTGTCAAACCGCCCCACAATTCACAAATCACCATCAGCGAAGAAAAGATCTCCCAATTCAAACAATGGTTGAATTATTGATCTTTCGGGGTATCCTCCTCCCGGAGTGAGAACCGATGAAACCGAAACGGGACGAAAGGTCCGTCCCGGAATCCCCTATCCATTAATTTATCTTCTTCAGTCGGTAAAAAAATACAATCTGATTCGAATTTTCGGAGACATCTTTATATAAATCATCTAACAGCCTCATTACTTTTAGATTATCCTGCGCCAAAATATAGAGCATATTCTTTTGATCTAAAACAATACTGCTACTAACAGGTTGTATCAGTTCATTTTCCCAACCTGCAATAGGATAAGAGAAAAAAGTAAGTAATGGATTCGCAGGATGTATTTTTTGTGTATATCCTGATATCAATCTACCGTCCGTAGAGATAAAAACGTTATAAAGCCCCTTGGGAGTCTTCATTTTCAAGTATGAATAATCAGCCAAAATTACCCATCCTCCATCGAGATAGGAGTGGGTTTGTTGCAGGGTTTCAAATTTTTCGTCTGTAATTGTTTTTAAAGTTTTTGAATCGATAGAATCTTTCAGCCTTACATGAATATACTCTTTCAGGTAACAACTATCTAACTTGTAAATTGAATTCGCATAACGGGGAGAGATATAAATATGCCCATTATATTTATTCATGGTATTCGATAACGTGTAGGAAAATTTTTTAGGAATATCCCTCGAATCAAAATAGGTATATTCTTTCTCATCGAGTGTATCCAGCAATATATATTTTTTATGTTTGACAGAAGGGTTATAAGAACTTTCGATTTTATATCCGATAAACTGTCGGTTACATTTAAATTCCGTAGCTAAAAAATCTACTTTCCGTGTACGCAAATACTCCCCATCAAAACTATAATATTGAATTTTTCTTCCGTTCAAATCGAGTAGCAATACCTGTTTGTTATCAAAATCCACATCAAAATCATAGGGGCTTGTTTCCAATTTACAATAAGAGATATTTTCGATAAAATCTTGCAAATCGAATTCTTTTTCATACCGATCCAGTGTAATGACCGGATGAATTGTATCTATAACATATTTTCCTTTAGAAAATTTCGATGTGCAGGAAAATAGAGAAAAACACACGATGATCAAGCTAAAATATTTCATAAAAGCGATCTTATGATTAATTGCTAAGGAGGAGATTGCCTGCTTCAACCAGACAACCTCATCACTAAAATTTTTTTGTCAATCCCTGAATCAAGTAAAACATACTTATAACAAAGCTCGTAAGGAATAAAAAATTCCAGTTCAACATTAATCATTATCAAAGACAGTTTAACAACCAATAAGAGTGATTGCAAAAAAACAATTTTCGAATTCACCAAAATCTGGCTTCCCCCTTTTCCCAGGTAAATATCCTTTCCTCTATTCCGGTAGTTTTATTCCGCAACCAATATAACGTTCCGGCCGGAACACGATGAAAGACCAGCGTATGATCGCTTGCTGTCTGTTTACCGGCAGAAATCCAACCTTCGGGAAACCGGTAATAGAATAATTCGTATCGATCTCCGGGGAAAATTCCATTCGCATCGTTCCTGGGCAGATAAAAGATTTCTGAAACAGCCTGCGGAACTCCGAAATCTATACCGATCCATTGATCGATATAAGTATAAGTCAGCGGATCGTTATCGAAAAGTTTTTCTCCCCGGACAACATCCGGGCCGATAAGCCGGCCGGTCAATACCCTTCCTTCTGCATCACGAAATACTAATTCGGCCAGCTGACAATTCCGTATGGAAGGAACAAACCTCCAATATCTTTCAGGCATCGTATTTTTGATCTTTATATGGGAATAGTGATTCCCCGGTTGCTGTTCAATAATCCCGACCGTATCGGAAGTGGTAAAAGCAATCGTATCCGAACACTCGAATCTGGCCCCCAGCAAACCGTTCGTCCAGGAATCGGATTGACTCCGGGAAGTATATTTACGTTTCAAAGTCATGGTTTGCACGGAATCTTTTATTATTTCCAGATCATGGACCGAACCATCCTGATAAAGTACAAAAGGAGGAGCAAGAGGTAACATTCCCTCTTCCTGGGAGTAACCCACCGGTAGATAAACCACTTGTTTTCCCATATTTTGAAATACTACTCTTTTCCCCCGGACTGTTGTCCAAGCCACGGGGAGCCATTTCAGATCATTAAATATTGCCAGATAGGCATAACGGCCCGAAGGACGTTTCGGGAGCTCCAAGTCGACCTCACTGGTTTGCAAGTAAAGGTCAGTGACATCTTTATTAAAAGGTTCCAGAAAAAAAGGAGGAATATATTCTTTCGAAGTGTAATCCGGGATGGCCTGATGGGCGAAGGTACGGCGATAAACTTTAGCCGCTGTATTCAATTTTAATTGTATACAATCGGCGTTATTTATCCGGTTGTCGATAGGCATCATCCAATAATGCCGCCCATTGTGGTTGGCAAAACCGGGTGTAAAGTCGATAGCTGCGGGAATACCGATAATCCGCATAGCAAAAAGTTCTGTCATACTGGTGGTGACACAATCATAAGAATAATCCCTAAACGCAGAGTCGATGACCGGACGTGCCAGATTATTATTGAACGAGAAAAAGAAACCGGCCAATTTCTGCATATTCCACCAACTGTTATCATACCATTCCAGGCATTCATCGAGCCGTTTACGAAATATACCGACCGAATCCCGCCAGTAATCCAAAGGTTCGTTCTCGACCCGATAGGGCAATAAATAATCACGGAAAGTTTCGTAATCTATTTCTTTGAGCCAAGGTCTATCCTTCCATTGGGCAAACGCCTGATCTATCCGTGATATCAGATAATCAGCACGGATAGATTTAACGTCCTCACAAACCTGCATCCGTTTCCTGTAGTTCGGATAATGATAAGGGACGGTCTGCATCATCTTTTTCACATGGTAATGCACTCCCGGTGTCGTATCCAATTTCGCCCAATAGTCCTCTAATACCTGCCCTTCCATAGCATAATGCCCCGGCATATTTTCTATCAAAAATACGGCAGCTCTCAATTTCAGACTATCCTCCGGGTTCCGGGCGTAATGGGCGATTACTTTTTCCAATTCCGGCCGATTAGCTCCACTATAAGCCAATACCTCTTCCAATAACACCGGATTTTTCCGGCAACCGGAAAACAAATACACCAGAATTAAAAGAAATAAAAACTGTTTTCTCATCGTTTCAATTATTAATGAAATCTGATCTTTCGATTCTCTACCGTAAACATCGTACTATATTCATCATTATCCAGATCGAGCAATTGATAAAGACACCCGGCCGGAATACCGGAAAACCGGACTTCCTCCCTACAAGCAGTTTGTACACCTGCCGATTTCCAGCATCTATCGTAAAAATAAAACAGTTCATACCGGTGTCCCCGACGCACCTGATAGCCGTCACCTGGAAGTAAGTACCGGATCTCTGCGATTTTGACCCGTTTGCCGAAATCTATCCCGATCCAGCCTTTATAAGATTTGTAAGTATCCGGATTATTATCCGTTACAACCTGGACCTCCTGAATGTCGGGACCAAAAAATCTACCCTTCAATACTTGCCCCCGTTCGTCGAGGAATTGTAATTCGGCTAAATGAAAGGTGAATTTTTCTTTTCCACTATGGCGCCAAAAACGTTTCTCCTGCAGTGTATCGAAACGGATATGTCCCCATTTATAATGAGGATGACAAGGTATAGGATAATTTTTTTTATTGTTTTCAAACTTGCTATCGTCAGCACTTTCAAAATGGGAACCCGGGAAATAATGATTCAGCCTGTCGCTATTGTCATAATAAGGACGTATCCGGGAAATAACCAAGGTATCCAGTGTTTTATCCGGCATGAAATGCTGCATATCGCCATTACTGTATAAAATAAACGGAGGGGCCCAGGGAGCCGATACCGAATCCTGATAATATACGGGCAAATAAACCGTATTTGTCCCCAAACGGGTAAAACAGCATTGTCCTTGCACGACCTTGCTCCAACTAACCGGCACCCATTCACGGTCGGTATACATGGCCAGATATACGTGTTTCGCAGTCATTCCGGCAGGAACAGACAAAGTAACTTGCTGCGTATGCAAATATTGGTCAGTAACATCCTTTTGAAAAGCATTTCTAAAAAAAGAGGGAATGTACTCTCCATCTTGTGACTGGGGAATGGGCTGTCGGGAAAAAGTTTTCCGGTACACTTTTCCAATCCGGCCCGTCTGCATATACCCCGGAGCTTGTGGCTGTAAACGATCGTCCGGGATATAAATCCAGGCTGATTTTAAATTCTCCCGCTCGGTAACAGGTAGAAAATCGATCGTAGCCGGAATACCTAAAAACCTTAATTTATATACTTCAGGTACTAATTCCCCTGGGAATTTTGCTTCTCCTGCCGAGAATGCCTTCAACAGGAAATGCCCCAACTGATAAGGAGAGTTCCGACAATCATCATAATGACGGACAAGATAATCGAACTTAGTGCGATAAAGCGTATCAGGTCCGGGAAATCGGAAGGGATCTTCATCCCCCACCCGATAGGGAAGTAAATACTCGGAAAAAGTTTCGAAAGTCATTCCCTTCAGCCAGGAACAAGTCCTGTATTGACCGACTTTGGATTCAATATGGCGAATCAGAAAGGCCGGCGGTATTGTTTCACCAGCTGTTTGCCCGGCACTATTACAAGTGTAACTATTAATCTGGCTCAACAAAAAGTAAGCAGCTTTTTGTTTTACAGAATCCGCCTCGTCCCAAGTAAAGTGACGGCCAATCGATGACCCGTATTCCGGGCAAATACTTCCTTCCGGTATTTCTCCCTTCTTACAGGTACACCCTAAAAAACAAAAAATTACAATACAATACAGATATTTCATACCTTTTATCACACAATTTTGATTTCTATCCTCTGAAAAATACCACCATTAAAAATTACAGATTTTATGGCCCAGGTTATACCTTGCATTTAAAAAGACAGCTTATATGATCAAACGAGTGGCTACTCCGATGAAAAAGCGGACTCTGCATTATGGAAACTTCCAAAATTCCGAAAACGACAGTTGCCAGGTACCCTGATTTTAGAAAGGTGTATTACCAAAAGGTGTCTATATACATGTTTACCCCAAATGTAGGTTTATAAGTGTAAATATGTATATAACTGTCTATGTTTTTTCACGATATATTACAGGGCTTGTTTATTGTGTTATGGTTTCCTTTTTTCGAATGTCACCTATTTTTATCTTATACCATTCCCACACCTGCTTATTTGTTACTGGATTTCCGATTCCTATGACATGATTCATCGAATCTAATAAGAAGGTTTTATACCGTGGATTGAAGGACAAGTTATTTTGCTTGTCCATGATTCCCAAAGAATCGTAGATGATGGGGGTACCAAACCGATTCAATTGCTGACTGACTTCAACAGGATGATAATGCTTGGCGAATACCACATAGACAATGGCAATATCTGTTTGCAAACTGTCGATTTGTTTTTGCAATCTTTGCCATTCATAGAATTTCAATTGGCACTCATGGCAACCATTTGTATCCACATAATGGAGTATTTTATACTTATGGTTTAGTAATGAATAATCTAAAGTATCTTTTCCATATATTTTCATGGTCAAATTGGATGGAAAAACAATCTCTTTTCCCATCCAATGTTCGACAACCTGTTTGATTTCTTTTTTAGAGGAAGTACATCCCATGGTTATTGACAAACAAGCTAACAGAAAATTTATTATGACATATTTCATGCTATTTGGGAGAAATTGCTTAAGTTTATTTTAGATGGTGGAAAATGAGGACAGGATTATCCGTTTCTTTTAAAGAGATTGAAGTGAATTGGTTTAATCCATATTGTTTGTCGACATTCAATGCTAATAGGGCTGGAATATATGAAATTATTTGATCTTGATATACACAAAATGCGCTATATAAGAAAGGGTATTCTGGAAAAAAATCATCACCCAGTTTTATCGTTTTCACTTCTTTTGTTGCTGTATCAATTTTTGAAATAAAGTCTTTTATCCCGGAATTTTTATAAAAAATAGAATATACAATATTCAATGTCCCTTGCGAAATATATAATCCTTTTATTCTTCTCAGAGTCTCTTTCCCTTGTAGGAAATGATATGTTTTTTCTCTATCAGTATATATGAACGGGGGAATTTGATCACTGGTATTGAATATAAAAGAGTATAAAGGTTTCTTTTCTTGGGAAGTTAATGAAAAGATTGTATGTTCGTATTGTTCACTAACCAATAAATTACTATCGAGACAATGAAAGGGGGAATATTCAAAACTGAACCCTTGATTTTTTTTAAACTTGTCTAATCGATTGATAATTTCTTTTGTTATAGGATTGTACACGACATAATTGTATAATTGATTATTTGAATAATCAGAAAATAAATAGATGGTACTATCGTTCTGAATATGAAAACAATCATACCAATCATTCACTTGTATAGTATTTTGAAAAACACCGTTGGTATCATATTTGAATATTTTCTGATTTGTTCGTGAAAGGCAATAAACATGAGAGTCATAGACCTCAAAATCGGAAATGGAAAGGTACTCTCCCGGAGCTCTTCCTTGATTGGCTATTTTATTTTGGTATTTCCCGTTATGGGTAAAAATAAAAATGGTGGCTTGTTTTTTATCAAGAATATATATATGTTCGTTTTGAAGAACTATCTTATCAATTCCTCCTATTAAATTGTTTGGAGTGGTTTCCAAAGCAATAGTGTGATAAGCATTAAAAAAATTTGTGATTTTATCCTGCCGATTAATATCTATTACAAATTTTTCATTAGCTTCTTTTATTAATTCTTTTGATATACAAGAGCCTAAAAGAATTAATATTATGAAATTGAAGAGATAGGTTACTTTCATACATTTACTTTTAATTCGTAAGTAGTATCTAACAAATTGTTTCATATTTGTTAGATACTCTGTGTATTATGATTAGAAAATAATTTCGTAAAGTTCTTTGCATTCTATGGGCGTACAGGCAAAATCACCTCCACGGCTGCAAGCTACTTGCCCGTCAAATCTTACATACCCATCTACTCCTGCACTGATTATAGAACCACCCAATAATTTGACTTTACCTTTGGCGCCAACATAAATTTCACATTGCGATGGATGACGATTGTAGTTGCAATCCAATCCGCCTTCTTCTTCTGCCAATGCTTCAATATTACCTGTTATAAGTCGAACATTTTCATTTTCTTGATTAATACTGAGATTATATCCCATTGTTCCAACAATTGCAATTACTCCAATTACAATATTTTGTCTGAATTTATTTTTCATTTCTTTTTAAATTGTTGGTTTTGAAATATTTTTATTTTACTCGTAAATCGTACATTCACCACCTTGTAGTAAATTATACTAAAAAAATCAATACATTTGCGGTCTCCTTTCCTGTATTGGAGGAACAGTGGGAGGGTGGCTATTTTGCTTTGGTAGAGTTTTTCAGCCATCCATCCTGTTTCTCCTTAGTTTAACATTGCTTATCGTTACAAAAATATACAACTTTTTTAGGGAAATCAAAAGAAAGGTATTCCCAATTATTCCCTAATGTTAAAATGTTATGAGAAGGCGGGTTAAATAGTAACGGTAAAGATTAAAAGAGACAAATTTGTCGGGATTATAAACCTTTCTTTTTACTAATGTGCTTACGGTTACCTGATGAACGGATTGTTGCTACTGAAAACTTTTTCTGTGGTTCGGAGTCAGAGAACGAAATTTTTATCTATGGAGGACAATATTGTATACAAATTAGTAGTAAGGAAGAGTTTGCCAGTATGGCAAAGAGGGCATTTACAACCGGTTGTATGAAAATGGTTTAACATAGTAGGTTGGCATTTAGTCATAACGGACATATTTTTCGTAGAATTTTGTATATTTTTGTAGTAGTTATGGAATATAGTGAAAGTGGATTTGAAAATAGCTGAAGTACGGACGTTGGGTGTTGCCCATTGGGAACATGAATTAAAAAAAGCTTATAATGTCATTAGTTGCGGCAATGAAAAAATGTGTAATGCTTTACAAGGGGGGATAAATAAATGATGAGACAGACCGGATTTGGTTTGTGACTGGTATTTGTAAAAAATGACCGATGTTTACAAAAGAAGTGTTTGTGCAGAAAACAAGAAGATGGGAAAACAATATTTATTATAAAATGGCCAAAAGTTATAGTATGTTGGGTAAAATTTTATATGCGGAAGATGATTTTCTGACACGCGAAATAGTCGGTGAGAAACTGGAAGAAGAAGGGTATGCGGTTGTATTGGCAAAAGACGGTAAGGAGGCGTGGAACGAATTTCAGCAAAATGTTTTCGATGCGGTTATTCTGGATGTAGATATACCGGTATATAACGGCTATGAGGTTGCAAGTCTGATACAGTCCGAAAATTTACAAATACCCCTGATTTTTTATAGTTCACTTACCGATGTTGAGTATATAAAAAAAGGATTTGATAATGGGGCGAAGGTGTATATTGTGAAATCGGGAAATATGGAAGAGTTGGTGGTAAAACTTAAAAGTGTCTTGCGAGACAACAGTTCCCGTTTATGCTATCTGACAGAACAGCTAAGTTTTGATACCTTAACAAATAAACTGTTTATGAAGGGCAGAGAAAAAGTTTTGTCAACTTTAGAAGGAAAAATATTAGCAGTACTATGCAAAAATCCTAACCAATTGGTAAAAAAAGACTTGCTTTTAGAAATCGGTTGGAACAGTACAGACGTAAATTGGGAAAGTCAATTGATAAAAACAATCTCCAAACTGAGAAAACTTTTAGAAGAATGTGAGGGTATCAATTTACGCAACGACACCCGAAAAGGATATTGGTTGTTGATAGATTCGACAATAAAGAGTAAGAACTGTTGATAGCAAATTTATTGGCCTATCGGGTAATTTGATTCGACAGTGATATACATATTTACACTTATATATGTAGGTTTATTTTTTTCTATCTATTCCGATTTCGGGTTTTATACCGTCAGACCGG
>OLIT01000277.1_pt1 | contig 53244 bp, 44 predicted proteins | sample 1601341 | NCBI WGS metagenome assembly OLIT01 (sample SAMEA2452121, study PRJEB22498) | human gut metagenome | biome: human feces; feature: human gut; material: feces | place: Australia | collected 2012
CCCCCTTATCCCGTCCGCCACCATAAGTCCGACTCTTTCCATACCACGGTCCTTAAGCCGGTCGAATATTTCACCCCAGCCGGTAGCACTCTCCACCGGCATGTTGAAGATGCCGAGCACCTCACGTCTTCCTTCCTCCGTCACTGCCATAACAACGTAAAAGGCCTCGCATGATACGGAGCGTTTACGGTGGATCTTGATGTGGACGCAGTCCACAAACAGTACCGGATAATAGGTCTCCAGGCTCCTTTCGAGCCATTCATTGACCTGGGTACGGACACATTCAACCATACGGCTGATGCTGGATTTTGAATAGTGCTGACCGTAAAACCGGGAAAACACGTCACTTACCTGTTCCTGTGTAAGGCCTTTTGTATAAAGTACTCCTGCCAGACGGTCGTATTCTTCCTCCTGATTGCGCAATATGGCAAGTATACGGGGATGGAAGTTGCCGTAGCGGTCACGGGGAATACGGAATTCCAGCTTACGGCCATGGCCGTAAGTGGAGCCGGGACGGTAGCCGTTTCCCTTGTTTCCGGGATTGGCGGTTAAAAACTCGCTGCGTTCGGCAACCAGCATACTCTCTATCATGAACTCAAAAAGATCCTGAAGACCGTTTTCTTTGGCTGCATGCTTGCACATTTGCTCCAAAAGTTGTAACTTTGTCAAATTCATTTTGTTTGTACTTTAAGTTTTATCACCTAAAATTACAAATTTGTTAGGACCGGTCAAAATTTTGGCTGGTCCTTTTTTAGAATTTCTTCCAGACACACTTTTGGGAACACTACCGCATATAATCACTTCTTACACAAAAGTAATTATATGCTTGTTGTTTCTATTTCTTGCCTTTAATGTTTCGGGATGAAACTTTTGTATATTGTTGCTTCCTTTTTTAATTTAAATAATGTTGTATTTATTCGCCTATTATTGTGGCAACAATATGTCTCGGTCCTCCGTGGTTTCTGTATTCGCATAGATATATACCTTGCCAAATGCCTAAATTAAGTTTGCCGTTGGTTATAGGTATGTTTAGACTTATACCTGATATTACAGATTTTGCATGTGCAGGCATGTCATCACATCCTTCTAAAGTATGCCGATAATAAGAACGATTTTCTGGTACGATATTATTGAAAATGCTTTCCATATCAGTGCGTACGTCTGGATCTGCATTTTCGTTTATGCAAAGTCCACAGCTTGTATGCTTCACAAACAAGTTAATTAGACCATTTTGTGGCAGTTGTGGCAGTTGGTTAATTATCTCATTACTTATAAGATGAAAGCCGCGGCAACGCGGCTTCAATATCAATTCAGTTTGTTTAATCATTTTAAATGTTTTGCTTATTCGATTTTGTTCCTATTATATTTGTATTTAGTTATTTTAAATCGCATCAGAAATGTATATTGATATCAAATCCTGCTTGTATAGGAGTGCCTCGTTGGGCTAAATAAACAGTCTGACCTGATGCGCTACTGTCAAATGCAAATGTGTTGTAGTGGGTATCTGTCAAGTTTCTGCACCACAGTTTCAGACTCACGTCTGAGAAATTGACGTCAGTATGTGCACCCACCAATGCGTAAAATGGCTGACTATAAGTATTTGCCTCGTTCCAATAAATGCGTCCTTGTGCTGTTACATCAGCACCAATTACTACTGACTTGATGGCACTTCCGTTAATTTTTATTTTATAGTCAGCTCTGGCATTAGCTGTGTGCATAGGTATGAATGGTACACGTTTTCCATTATAGCTTATCTCAGTATTATCTGATGTTTCGTTATATTCTTTAAATGTAGCGCGAGTAAGTCCGTATCCAGCCGACCATGACAGACAATTATTGAATGCGCTGCCTCGCAGTGCTGCCTCAAATCCCCAACTTATGCTTTTACCGGCGTTCACCATCATTCGTCCAAATCCATATTCACCAGCCATAACAGACAATTGCTGGTTTCGTATTTGCATATAATATGCTGCCAGGTCAGCATGCATTTTGTTGTCAAAAAGGTTAATATGGGCACCAACTTCATAATTCCAACTTTCTTCAGGTTTGTAGGATATTGTGTTGCTTATCTCATCATAATCAGCCTGAGTATGGGGAATGTCATAGCTTCCGGTCATAGCTTTGTTGTTGTTTTCATTGAGTTCATGTTGCAATATGTCAGAGAACATCTGTATATTATATCCTCCGGCCCTATATCCTTTGCATATTGTTGCATATACATTGCTTCCTTTTGAGTCTATTGTATAGCTTAAGCCAACTTTCGGAAGTAGTTGGCTGTAGTTATCATGCGATGCATTGTTCAGTACTGATGTCAGAGTGTTTGTCATGCTTTGTCCCATAACATTTGCTGTTATTGCCATTGTCGCATAAGTGTCGTAATGAACTTTAACCCTGTTGTAGTCATATCTCAGTCCGAGTGTTGCTGTAAGTTTGTCTGTAATGTTTATATTCGATTCATGATAAACACCTATGTTGAACTGTGGCGTATTGAATGTAGCCGGAACTTTCATATTTGCATCTACACTAATGCCGCCGGCTTTTTCTATTGCAGCTGCGGCAGCCTTTTCTGCGGCAGTCTGTGGCATCCCTGCTGCAACCATCTTATCGGTCATCGACTTTAGTATAGCATTATACATTACAGTTTGTATGCCGTCAGATATGCGTCCGGTGAAGTCTTTGTCAAAGAACACAGGAGCATCAGTTCTGAGCCATTGATATGAACCATACATACCTGTGGCTCTTTTCCATTTGCCATGTGTATTGTTTCTTATTGTCAGTTCCTGTGTTATGGCATTCATTAATTGTCGTTGTTCCATATGCATCAGATTTGCAGCCAAATAGTCTTGGTCCATTTTCATGCAGTCGTCAAGAAACTGATAGCTTGTAGTTGAGTTTAGCGTGAATCCCTCGGCTTGGTATTTCAGGTTAAGGCCCGTGTTCAGCATATTTCTTGTATAATTGCTTTGTCTGTTTGCAGACGGAGCGTCAGGTCTGTTTGTTTCCAGATTGAGTTGTCCGTATGGAAATGCATTCTGTCTTACATATTGATAGTCGGCTGTTATGTCCGCAGTAAGCCTGTTTGTCAGTTTTGTTGTCAGCCTCATTTTTCCTCCTGCCTCATTATAGTTGTCTGCTCTTTCGCCTGTTGTGGTGTTTCTAAAGAAACCATTGCTGCCACTATAGAATCCTGCTATGCTGAAAGCTGTATTGTTGTTGATTTTACCAAAGTGTGCTGCTTCTATGTCGCGCTGAAAGTGTGTACCGATGCCGATATGTAAGTCAGTACCCTGGTATGTCATAGGGTCTTTTGAATATAGCCTTATCAGTCCGCCTTCGGTGTTCATACCATAAAGTGTGCCCTGTGGACCACGTAATATATCTGCTCTGGCAATTTGGTAAGTATGTATGTTAAATGCAGTTTTATTTACAAGTGGTACACCATCTAAATATATTCCGATAGCTGGATTGTTGACACGTGAGCCTATACCGCGGATATACATAGATGATGTGAGACGTGAGCCATAAGCTGGCATTACAAATGATGGTACATAGCATGCAAGACTACTCAAATCTGTTATTCCTATCGAATTGATGTCACTGCTGGTGAACATTGCAGAACTAAGCGGCTGTTGTCTAAGTAGCAGAGCTTCTTTTGGCTGGGATACGACTACAACTTCGTCAAGATTATAAACTTTTGACGTGTCGTTTGTTTCAGATAATTCAAGTGCTGATTCTGAATTTAGCTTTTCTATTATAATATTATTAAATGTTGCTGCTGAAGTTTGGGTAGCAGTTATGCATATTATAGCAGCAGCCACACATATTGTTCTTTTTGCCATACAGTGAAATATCGTTATATATATTTTGCGGGTACAAAGTTACATATAACGTTTTTATCATGCAATCCTTATTTATGAGGATTTTTATGTCTGCCATTGTTTCGGACATAAATACACTTAACTATTGCTTTTCGTCGTTAAATGGGTATATTTACCTTATCCGTTACGTGTTAATGGCTCCGCATTGCGGACACACGCCTTTATGTTTTAGTCCAGCTCCGCATTTGCCGCAAACATAAATACATCTGGACCGATTGAAATAGGTCTTCACTGCAAAATATATGTATGCAGCCAAAAGAGGGTATCCAACATAATAGAGTGTCGCTATTGAGAAAATTATATAATTTGCGGCGCATACTCCAGCAAGGCCGCAAAGATATAGTGTTGCTTCTGCTGTAGGCAAAGTACGGCGTACACTATCTACTACGGCAAGCGACACTACAAGCATGGCCCATACGGTAGCTAAAAACACTGCAAGGGTAAATGGGACGTTAAGTGGATTGAGTGTCGGGTGGAAATAGAAATGCCGCCATACGTCAGGTTCAAAATTTTGTATGCTTGAATATAATGTCGCGGCAGCAGCGACAATAAGAGCCAGCAGGGTAGGGTAAAATGAGTCTATGTCGTTAAAATGCACTATTCGTGCTTTGCGGCGTAGAAGTGTCCGCATCAAATAAGCTACCGAAATTGTACTGATAATGATAAGAAAAATAAGAAGATGAGCGTCTGAGAAAGTCGATATAAACTGTGATATCGGATCGCTTGGTACAGCACGTTTCAGCAAGGCTGATTCATGTGTCCATCCGAATGTATTCTGGTCACGTGCCACTTGTATCCATACCGAGTCGATAGGATCTGCAGGTATTATCCTGATGTCTGCCACAACTATATGGTTATGTTTGTAAACTATCACAGAGTCGGTGAGCATATTGTTAAGTAATTCTTCAGGCTGTTGTCGAAGTAGCACAAGTGAGTCGGCTTTCACCACAAAATTGTAGTTTAGCGAATAGTGATGTGTGCGTTCAAAAGCCATTGTGTCCGACTGTGATGCCGTTGTAACAGCCGATGTTGCCTTTCGTCCGACATTATGATAACATGATGACGTCATAATAGTTGCTGTTGTAATTAAGGCTACTATTATGCAGACTTTGAGGTTTTTTATTATGGCTAATGGCTTGTTCATGAACTATTACTGTTTGTTATTATTATTTGTCGGCAATAACATTCATCTGGCATCGCGAGCAGTCAAACTGTAGCCTAAAGCGTCTGCCGTCTGACATACGCAGATATAATGGCGTTTTGTATGTATCGTTTGTGCCAGTTTGTCGTGAACATTCTCCGAGTGCATGGCGCAGACAGTAGCGGCATTGCATCAACAAGGCATTATTAGGCATACTTATTTCTGGTGCAGGAGTTGTGTGCTTTTGTTGCATTTTATAGAACTCTGCAGATTGTCTGTTTGCAATGTTATATAGATATGTGTGCCTGTATGGATAATTATTACTCCCTTGGCCCTTTGCTTGTGTCGCGTCATTTTTAGAATCATCACGTTGGTCTTGAACGGCCTTTCTGATTGCCTGTTCAAGTTTTTGAGTGATGTTGCGTCTCATGTGTGTAAGTAAACTTGATGGAATGAAACTTTTAAGTTGACCGTATGGCATGGATACATCGTTGCATTCAAAAGGAGTGTTGCCGAGTTTTGTCAGCTGACGTATTATGTTTTCTGTTTGAGGCTTTATGGCTACCTGGGTTCCACATTGCTCATCTATACAAACGTTAACGTTACCAGCATAGGCTTCAAGTTTTATTTTACCTTCTGCCGACTCGTATATTTGCATCGTAATATTTATTTTGCGTTCAGAACTCTTATTTGTCAGAATTTTCTCAAATGCTTGATCGTTGTTGCGGTAAAGTGCTATACCGCGCTTAAGTCCAACTGGCATCTTTTGTGGAAAAATAACATTACCTTGTGCCCTATTTACCCTGAATCCCTGTAACTCATTCTGGTCATTGAAAAAGCAAAGACCATCACCATTTGCAAAGGCTGCAGTTCCGGCTACAATGATTGAGCCGTGATTTATATTTTTGATGTTACCGACAAATTCTCCAATAGCCTTAGGTGTTAATGGCGAAGACATATCATCCTTGCGCCCATCCAAAAAATAGTGGGTGAATCCGCGATTAAAAGTCTTGTTGAGGTTTGGTTCAAAAGTGTATGTACATTTCCCCAATGAAGCTCGTCTGTATCTGCCATTACTATGGGCTATTATTTCGTTTAATCGTTTACTATATGCAGCAGTTACGTTCTTTACATAAGTAATGTCTTTTAGTCTGCCTTCAATTTTTAATGATGTTGCTCCACTGTCAAGAAGATTTTCCAGCCTGTCTATCTGGCAGAGATCTTTCAGTGACAACAGATGGCGTCCATTTTGAATGACATTGCCATTTGCGTCTTCAAGATCAAACTTTAGACGACAGAATTGGGCACATTCGCCTCTATTGGCACTGCGTCTAAAACAATATTGTGAAGCATAGCATTGTCCGGAGTAACTTACGCACAATGCTCCATGAACAAAAACTTCTAATTCTACGTCAGGAACTTCGTGATGTATATGGCTGATTTCATTGGCTGAAAGTTCTCTTGCCAGCACTACGCGGCTGAAGCCCAATCCTGCAAGCCATTTAACTTTTTCAACTGTACGGTTATCTGTTTGCGTGCTTGCATGTAGAGGAATAGGTGGTAAGTCCATGTTCAGCAGTCCCATATCTTGCACTAGTATAGCATCGGCTCCTGCTTCATAGAGTTGTGTAATAAGTTCTTTTGTCGCATCAAGCTCGTTGTCAAAGATAATGGTGTTTACTGTTACGTAAACTTTTGCCATGTAAGTATGTGCGTAGTCGCATAGGGCTTTTATATCCTCTACAGAATTGCCTGCAGCAGCCCGTGCACCAAAGCGGCTTGCTCCGATGTATACTGCATCAGCTCCATGATCAATGGCAGCTATGCCGCATTCTAGATTTCTGGCCGGGGCCAGAAGTTCGATACTTTTACTCAATTTTATTTATGTCGTAAGGGGTTTCTTGATAAACGTAATAATTAATCCAATTGTTAAAGAGTAGATTGGCATGTGCTCTCCAGCGTACCAAAGGGCGGTTAGCAGGATTATTGTTGATGTAGTAGTTTACAGGCATGTCAACATCGTCCCGTTTGCCCATGTCCCGACGGTATTCCTTGTCGAGCGTATCGGGTGAGTATTCCAAATGTCCAGTTATGAAAAACTCACGTCCTCCACGCGCCATGACAATGCTAACTCCGCTTTCGTCTGATTCAGCAATGAGTTGCAGTTCCGGTTTTGCTTCTATGTCCTGTTTCCTTATCTCTGTATGTCTGCTCTGAGGCATATAGAAATAGTCGTCGAATCCTCTGAATATAGGCAACAGTGGTTGTAGAGTATGTTGCTTAAACACACCAAACATTTTTTTCGGCAGGGAATATTTTGGTATGCCGTAATGATAGTATAAACCGGCCTGTGCTGCCCAACATATATATAGCGTACTGGTTACATGGTTTTTGGCCCATGAAAATATTTTTGTTACTTCTTCCCAATAATTAACTTCCTCAAATGCGTAGTTCTCAACCGGTGCGCCGGTTATTATCATACCATCGAACTTCTTGTCTTTTATCACGTCGAAGTCTTTATAGAAGGCCATCATGTGTTCTATTGGAGTATTCTTAGGCGTATGGCTCTTCAGTTTCATGAACGTTATGTCCATTTGTAGGGGGGTATTTGACAATAGACGTATGAGGTCGGTCTCTGTTGTAATTTTCAGAGGCATGAGGTTTAATATAACGATGTGCAGTGGGCGAATGTCCTGCGTATGTGCCCTTGAACTGTTCATGACAAAGATATTCTCTTTTTTCAGAATATCTATTGCCGGCAGTTTGTCTGGTATTCTTAATGGCATCTTTTAATCTCTCTTTCTCATTAACATGTGGCAAACTTACACAAAAAAAATGAGATAGCGCATTGTTGAAACGGAAAACTTTGTTCTGATATATTTTATTGGCAATAAAAAAGCCCCTTGGATTTCTCCTTGGGGCTTCTTTAGCTTTATTAACACGGATTTAAGTCCTCGTTTTATTCATTTTACCAAAGTTGCAGGCGCTGCTCTTTAGGTATATACATCTTGTCTGTAGGCTTGATGTTGAATGCTTCATACCATGCGTCAATGTGTGGCAGGGCGCCATTTACACGCCATTCGCCAAGTGAGTGAGGATCGCTCTTTGTGCGGTTGCGTATTTCTTCATCTGTGATGTTGGCTGCCCATACACCTGCATATGCAAGGAAGAATCGCTGATCTGCTGTCAGACCGTCGATTTCTTTCAGCGGAGCATCTTTTGTAGCGTTCTTGTATGCATTGTATGCAACCTGCAGACCTCCGTGGTCGGCAAGATTCTCTCCAAGTGTGAGTTTGCCGTTAGCGTTAAGATCAGGCAGAACCTTTATGGCAGAGAAGAAATCGATGCATACCTGTGCACGCTTGTTAAAGTTTTCAGCATCACTGGCTGTCCACCAGTCTGTCATATTTCCATTTTTGTCATAATTACGTCCCTGGTCGTCGAATCCGTGAGTCATCTCGTGACCTATAACAACACCGATGGCACCATAGTTGAATGCATCGTCAGCTGTAGGATCAAAGAATGGAACCTGAAGAATACCTGCAGGGAAGCATATTTCATTTGTCGTAGGATTATAATATGCGTTTACAGTCTGAGGAGTCATGAACCACTCATCTTTATCTACAGGTTTACCTGCACGATAGTTGATATCCCATTCGTTCCAGAATTTGCGGCAATTCTGAACATTTTCATAATAAGACAGTTTCGGGTCAATAGTCAGACCTGACATATCTTTCCATTTGTTAGGATAGCCTATTTTTACATAGAATGCGTCAAGCTTGTCGAGAGCGGCTTTCTTTGTTGCGTCACTCATCCAGTCCTGAGCCTTGATTCTTTCAGCAAGAGATATCTGCAGGTTTTTTACAAGTTTTTCCATACGCTCTTTAGATGAAGCAGGGAAATAACGTTCAACGTACATCTTGCCTAAAGCTTCACCCATTTGGCTTTCAACCTGACTTGTAGCACGCTTCCAGCGCGGATGGTCTTCTTTGCGGCCTGACATTGTCTTGCCGAAGAAATCAAAGTTTGCAGCTATGACATCATCGCTTAGATAGCTTGCAGCAGAAACTATGACATCCCATTCCATATATGCACGCATCTCGTCAGCTGTCATTTCAGACAGAATTTTGTCAGCTCCTTTTACGAATGCAGGCTGTCCAACAACAAGCTCCTTAAAGTAGTCGCTCTTTACACCTTCTGCATTCATGAGTTGTGTCAGACCAACATGTGGATAGTTGCTTTCGAAATCCTGAATGGTCATTTTGTTATAGTTGGCTGCAACGTCACGCAGTTCAGTGCTTGATTTAGACACCTTTGCAAGAGCTGTTTCAACCTTCATGATATTCTCCATCTTTTTCTTTGCTGCTGCATCAGAGAATCCGAAGAGTTTGAACATACGTTCGATATGTTTCTTGTAAGCCTCTCTTATGGCTGTAGTAGCAGGGTCTGTATCGAGATAATATTCTTTTTGTCCAAGAACCAAACCACCCTGATATACATTGAGAATATTCATTGTGGCATTTTTCTCGTCAGCTCCGAAACCTATACCCATTGGCACACCATAACCAAATGTTGCATATTTAAGCTGAATTTTGCGCAAGTCTGAAGTGCTTTTTGCTTTCTCAATTTCATTGATGAGCGGCATGACTGGCTTTACGCCTTCCTTGTTGCGGCGTACAGAGTCCATGGCCATCTTGTAGAAATCGCTGAGTTTACGCTCCGTGCTGCCTTTTGGATACTCTTTTTTAAGCAAGTCGTTCAAGATGGTGTTGATACGCTTGTTGTTGTCGAGGCCGAGTTGGTCGAAACTGCCGAAGCGTGAGTAAGCTGCCGGTAGTGGGTTGTTTTTCATCCATCCGCCACATGCGTAATGATAGAAATCATCCGCCGGTTTAACACTGGTGTCGAGATTTTTCATGTCAATTCCCGACTTCAGCTGTGTCTGTGCGCCCGCTGTCAGTGAGACTGAGGCAAAAAGCACTGCTGGGATAAGGTGTTTCATTTTCATAATTCTTTTTGTTTAAGTTGATGGTATGTTATTTTACATATATTTTTCAAGTTCTTCTGAGAGCTGTTCCCATCTTTCTACTTCATCATCAAGATTTTTTTTCGTTGAAGTGTAGTCGTTTATTAAGTCCATGTCACTGGCTCTTTCCGGAAGGCATAACAAATCGTTGAGCTCCTTGAGATGTTTCTCAAGTTTTTCAATTTTTGTTTCTGATTCTTTTACAGCCTTTTCAGCCTTGCGTATTTTTTTCTGCTGTTCTTTTCTTTCCTCATACGATTGTTTGGCCGACGTTTCTTCTTGTTGTGGCTCGTTGCAGCTATCAGATACATTACTGCCTGATGACTGTTGAACCGTCATATTGTGTGCATTATGTCCAAGAGAATCGAGCGATTCAATATTGTGGGCATGCAGAAAGTCATATATACCTCCAAGATGCTCTCTGACCTTTCCTCCTCCGAACTCATACACTTTTGTTACAAGACCATCGAGAAACTCACGGTCGTGGCTTACAATTATAGCAGTACCGTCAAATGCTTTTATCGCCTCTTTCAATACATCTTTTGACGGCATGTCAAGGTGATTGGTAGGCTCATCGAGTATCAGTAAGTTTACTGGTTCAAGCAGCAGCTTTATCATAGCCAGTCGGCTACGTTCGCCTCCACTTAAAACTTTAACTTTTTTCTCTGATGCTTCGCCTCCGAACATAAAAGCTCCGAGAATATCGTTTATTCTTAATCTTATGTCTCCCTTAGCTACATTGTCTATAGTTTGAAAAACAGTGAGATTCTCGTCAAGTAATTGGGCCTGGTTCTGAGCGAAATATCCTATTTGAACGTTGTGTCCTATTTTTAATGTTCCGGTGTAAGGGATCTCGTTCATTATACATTTTACGAGAGTTGACTTTCCTTCACCGTTCTTTCCTACAAAAGCGACCTTTTCGCCGCGCTTTATGGTGAATGTTACATGATCAAAAACGGTATGGGTGCCGTAATCCTTGCGTACTTCATCGCATATTACAGGATAATCACCACTGCGAAGACATGGAGGAAACTTTAGGTGCATGGCAGAATTGTCCACTTCGTCAATCTCTATCGGGACTATCTTTTCAAGTTGCTTTATGCGGCTTTGCACCTGTACGGCTTTAGTGGGCTTGTAACGGAATCGTTCTATAAAGTCCTTTATGTCAGCAATCTCTTTTTGCTGGTTTTCGTATGCACGGAGCTGCTGTTCGCGACGTTCTGCCCTCAATTTAACGTATTCGTCATATTTCACCTTGTAGTCAACCACTTTTCCGCAACTTATTTCTAGAGTGCGGTTGGTTACATTGTTAATGAAAGCCCTGTCGTGGCTTACAAGAACAACTGCTTTTGCACTTTGTGCCAGGAATTGTTCCAACCATTGGATACTTTCAATGTCCAGATGGTTGGTCGGCTCGTCCAGCAGCAGCACGTCAGGCTTTTGCAAAAGAATTTTTGCCAATTCTATACGCATACGCCAACCTCCGCTGAATTCGCTTGTAGGCCGTGACATATCAGAACGTTCAAATCCAAGACCTATCAGAGTACGTTCGATGTCGGCCTCATAACTTTCAGCTCCCATCATCATATACCTTTCGTGCTCTTGGGTGAATTTTTGTACAAGAGCCATGTATTCCTCGCTGTCATAGTCTGTGCGTTCTGACAGTTCCTGGTTCATCTTGTCAAGCCTTGCCTTCATCTCTGTATTTCCTGCAAAGGCTTTGCGCGCCTCTTCGCGCACAGTTGTGTCGTCCTGAAGAATCATTACCTGAGGCAGATATCCTATAGTGGTTCCGCTTGGTACGGCCACAGTTCCTGCCGTTGGCTTCTGCATACCGCAGAGTATTTTCAGCATTGTAGATTTTCCTGCACCGTTTTTGCCAACAAGGGCTATACGGTCGCGGTCGTTAACCACGAAACTTACATTGCTGAATAGCGGCTTTACGCCAAATTCTACTTTTAGTCCTTCTACTGAAATCATTTCTTAATTCTTTACGCTTACTTTTTGTCAGCTATAGCTGAATATTTCTGCGTATTATTATTGCTTTAGTTGGCAAAATTAAGTAATTTTATTGTCACGACCAAACATTATTATAAAAAAGCATCGGTGAACACTTCTGTTTGATCATGCTTTAATGCCTTGTTGTCAGTTTTGTCTTATTGTTGTTCTTTCAGAATATTATATTGCCACATCAATTTGATTAATGTTACAGATTTTATATTTTGTTGAAATACGACATCGGACAATTTTACAAAATGTAATTAGTAGTGTGCGTATTATGCTCATTTTGTTAAGTATGTATTTTTATGGGAATTTTTTAATCTGGCTTTTCAAATACATGTTTTTATGTATATTCCTCATAAAATAGTTTTAATATTTTGTGAAAGGCATGCTTTTGTAAAGCGAAAACATAGCTTTTGTCTTGTAAATGCATGCCTTTTATATTGTGAAACCATACTTTTGGGTATTGTTTTATGGGCTTTTTGCATTATAAATAGCATCCGTTTAGGGCGCGTTCTATAAAATTTGTATAGTGTGTTTTGTAAAACGTCTTTGTAAAGTGTTATGTTTCAGAAACTTATGCTCGTTTCTTGATTTTGTTAGTTTTGTGCGTATTGAGTATTATAATTGAAAACATTCTTTTTGTTGTAATGTTGTTGAAAGTCAAAGTGTAATATAATGCGCAATTATGCTTTCATTATGATTTGATATTTTTATTGATGTCCTTGCTGTATCTGTGTTGTTTCATCGTATGTGTATATTGCACGTAGGTTGTGAGACTTATTTATACAATCATAATGTCGCTCATTATCATATCGCTGATATAAATTCCTTTTTTAGTAAGTTTAAGCCTTCCTCCTTTTAATTCCAACAATCCTTCGTCAATATGTTTTGCAGCATTTTTTATAACTTGATTACTGTATTCACTGCCAAGCATGTTTTCTACTTTCTTTAAGTCTATGCCGTCAGATGTTCTTAATGCTGTTGTTATTATGTCGTTCATGATAGTGTCTTTATCGAGTGTCTCACGTTCCATAGGAATAATATTGCTGTTTATGCTTTTAATGTATTTTCTGACATCAGCCACATTCCATTGTCTTGATTTCATGTCAAATGAATGTGCGGCAGCCCCAAGACCAATATATGGCACTTGATGCCAGTAACTGCTGTTATGGCGTGAGCGAAAACCCGGTTTGGCAAAATTACTGATTTCATAATGTTCATATCCTGATGCTGTCAACTGACTGACAAGCTCGTTATACATAGCAATGCTCAAGTCATCGTCTATTTCTTCTATTTTGCCGTTTTTGAGCATATTCCATAGTGGTGTTCCTTCTTCATACATAAGACTGTATGCCGAGATATGTTCTACATTTAGTGACAAGGCTGTTGCTATGTCTTCTTTCCATTGTTCGAGACTCTCGTTAGGAAATCCAAACATCAGGTCGATGCTTATATTATGTATGCCTGCTTTTCTTAGCAGCATTACAGCTTTGCTTACTTCGTCTGCATTATGACGTCTGTGTAGTAATGCCAGTCTTTTGTCTGAAAAGGTTTGTGCCCCCATGCTGACACGGTTTATCGGCAGCCTACTGATAATATTTGCAAATTCCGGCGTTACGTCGTCTGGATTACATTCCATTGTTATTTCGGCATTGGCATTCACACTATATACATTATTTATATATAGAAACAGTTTGTTCAGATTGTCTTCATCCAACATAGAGGGAGTTCCTCCGCCAAGATATATTGTGGAGATAGGTTCATTGAGGTAATTTTTCCTTAGTTTCATCTCTCTGCAAACGGCGTCAATATATTCGTTGCGCATATCTAGAAGTGTCGTTGAATAGAAACCGCAATAAATGCAGCGAGTCTTGCAGAATGGTATGTGAATGTAGATGCCAGCCATTATATTTTTAGCGTTTTCAGTTTCGTTTTCTTTATTTTAATGCAAAAATACTAATATGTTTTAATTTTTATGAGCTTTTTTGCGTTTTATTTTGTTTGTTTGCGCAAAAAATCGTAACTTAGAGGCCAACATAAGTTATTAACTTAAATCTATATTAATATGAGAGTTTATCAAACTAACGAGATTAAAAACATTGCCTTGCTTGGCAGTGCGGGATCAGGCAAGACTACTCTTGCCGAAGCTATGTTATATGAGAGCGGACTTATCAAGCGCCGCGGTACTGTAGAAGCAAAAAACACTGTAAGTGACTATTTCCCGGTTGAACAAGAATACGGCTACTCGGTATTTTCAACTGTTTTTAATGTAGAGTGGAACAACAAGAAACTTAATATCATAGATTGCCCTGGCTCTGACGACTTTGTCGGAGGTGCCATTACAGCCCTTAACGTTACTGACCAGGCTGTGATATTGATTAATGGTCAGTATGGTCCCGAAGTTGGCACACAGAATAACTTCAGATATACAGAAAAGCTGAAAAAGCCGGTTATATTCCTTATCAACCAGCTTGACAGTGATAAATGTGACTTTGATACGATAATAAGCAGCATGAAGGACATTTATGGTCCTAAATGCGTTCAGATACAATATCCTATAACAACAGGTCCAGGCTTTAATGCTCTTATTGATGTTCTTTTGATGAAGAAATACTCTTGGAAGCCTGAGGGCGGTGCTCCTATTATTGAGGAAATTCCTGCCGAAGAGATGGACAAGGCAATGGAACTTCATAAAGCATTGGTAGAGGCTGCTGCCGAGAACGATGAAACCTTGATGGAGAAATTCTTTGAGGAGGAGACCCTTACAGAGGATGAAATGCGTGAAGGTATTCGTAAGGGACTTGTAACCCGTTCTATATTCCCCGTGTTCTGTGTTTGTGCAGGTAAGAGCATGGGTGTTCATCGCCTTATGGAATTTTTGGGTAATGTTGTTCCTTTCGTGAGCGAAATGCCGAAGATCCATAATACACGCGGTGAGGAGGTTGCAGCTGAAACTTCAGGTCCGGAATCATTGTATTTCTTTAAGACTGGTGTTGAACCTCATATTGGAGAGGTTTCTTACTTCAAGGTTATGAGTGGTTGCGTTAAGCCTGGAGACGATTTGAGTAATGCTGACCGTGGCTCTAAAGAACGTATCGCCAATATTTTTGTATGTGCAGGAGCCAACCGTCAGGCTGTCGACTGTCTTAATGCCGGTGATATAGGATGTACTGTTAAACTTAAGGATGTAAAGACAGGAAATACTCTTAACGGAAAAGACTGTGACAACAGGTTTGATTTCATTAAATATCCTAATTCTAAATATTCTCGTGCAATAAAGGCTGTCAATGAGGCTGATACAGAAAAACTGATGGCTGCCTTGTTGAAGATGAGACAGGAAGATCCTACATGGGTTGTTGAGCAGAGCAAAGAGTTGCGCCAGACTATTGTTCATGGTCAGGGTGAGTTCCATTTGCGTACGCTTAAATGGCGTCTTGAGAACAATGAGAAACTGCAGGTGAAGTTTATCGATGCAAAGATTCCATATCGCGAGACAATTACCAAAGCAGCACGTGCTGACTATCGCCATAAAAAACAGTCTGGAGGTGCCGGACAATTTGGTGAGGTTCATCTAATCGTAGAACCTTATGCTGAGGGTATGCCTGATCCGGTTTCTTACAAATTTAACGGACAGGAGTTCAAGATGAATATTAAGAGTAAAGAGGTTGTCGACCTTGAATGGGGAGGCAAATTGGTATTCATCAATTCTGTTGTCGGTGGAGCTATTGACACTCGTTTCATGCCTGCTATATTAAAGGGCATTATGGAACGTATGGAGCAGGGACCATTGACAGGAAGCTATGCCCGTGATGTACGTGTTGTTGTTTACGACGGAAAGATGCACCCGGTTGACAGTAATGAACTTTCATTCATGTTGGCTGCCCGTCATGCATTCTCTGAGGCATTTAAGAATGCTGGTCCGAAGATTCTGGAGCCTATTTATGACCTTGAGGTTTATGTTCCAGCAGACTTTATGGGTGATGTTATGAGTGATTTGCAGGGTCGCCGTGCTCTCATTATGGGTATGGACAGCGAGGCTGGTTATCAGAAGCTACAGGCAAAGATACCATTGAAGGAACTTGCAAATTATTCTATCTCGTTAAGTTCCATCACTGGCGGACGTGCATCGTTTACAACAAAGTTTGCAAGTTACGAACTCGTTCCTAATGATATTCAGCAGGCTCTTATTAAGGAGCATGAGGCAGAACTTGAAGATAAGGATGAATAAAAGTATATTGCAACAGCACAGTATGTGCAGTATGAATGCATATAGCTTTTATTATATTATTGCCGGTTGTGTGTGAATTAAGGCAGCCGGTGTTTGTATAAAAAGGCCGTTGCAGCTTAAAGGTTAAGCTGCAACGGCTTAAATTTTAGAATTGGCCAGGCTGCATTTTGATGTTGAAATTATTTATCATGTAAGTTGTATGTTTGTCTGCTCTCCTTTTCTTTAAATAAATGTGGTCTTGTATATCTGATAAAATTGATAATAATTAATTAACTTATTGTTGTTTGGTTAATATAGATAAATTTTAGATTTTTAATTAACAAAACGATTTGGGCTTATTTGTTTTTACGATATATTTGCCGATATGAAAAAAGCAACTATTTGGACAGTGGCAATAGTAATGGGACTTTCTTTCCTTGTGCTACTCTTCATGCAGATAAAATACATTGAAGAAATGGTGCACATGAAGAAAGAACAGTTTGATGAGTCTGTAACAAAGGCCCTGTATCAGGCTGCCCGTAACCTTGAGCTAAATGAGACATTAAGATATCTTGAAAAAGATGTCAATGAGACCGAACGCCGCGCTTTTAAACAGGATTCTGTTGGAACCCGGTCTGGTGATGTTGACGGCACCGTTCAGCATTCGCATCAGTATTCGGTTGCAGATAGAAATGGTACGGTGTATTCGTCATTTGAGTTGAAGACTATTACGGTCAGACCATCTTCAATGCCTAAAGCTATGATTCTGCGTAATGACAAGAATTCTATATCTGAGGCAACAAAGTCAATGAGGGAAATTGTCAAGAACAGATACATATATCAGAAAGCTCTTCTCGATGAAGTTGTTTACAGTATTCTTTATACGGCTTCTGAAAAGCCGCTAAAAGAGCGTATAAACTTCAAGATGCTCGACCAAGATATAAAAACGGAGCTTATGAACAATGGTATAGATATTGCTTACCATTTCACGGTATCTACGCAAGATGGACGCGAAGTTTACAGATGTCCTGACTATACTGATGAAGGAGAGGATTATACTTACTCGCAGGCTTTGTTCAGAAACGATCCTTCAACAAAGGCCGGTGTAGTGAGAATACATTTTCCAGACATGAACAGTTATATTTTCAGCAGTGTAAGGTTCATGATTCCTTCAATAGCATTTACAGTAGTATTGCTTGTTACGTTTATCTTCACGATAGTTGTTATTTTCAGACAGAAACGTTACACCGAGATAAAGAATGATTTTATAAATAATATGACTCATGAGCTGAAAACTCCTATCAGCAGCATCTCTCTTGCAGCACAGATGCTCAATGATGAAACAGTGACAAAGAGTCCGGTCATGATGAAGCATCTCGGAGGCGTTATTAATGATGAATCTAAACGTTTGCGTTTCCTTGTAGAGAAGGTTTTGCAGATGTCAATGTTTGACCGAAAGAAGGCAATATTCAAGAAGAAAGAGCTTAACCTAAATGATCTTGCCGAAAATGTTGCTAACACGTTCACTCTGCGCGTTGAACATACAGGCGGACATATTAAGACAATTTTGGATGCTACTGAACCGACAATATATGTTGATGAAATGCATTTTACAAACGTAATCTTCAATTTGTTGGACAATGCTGTTAAATACCGCGATCCAGATAGACCAGTAGAATTGTCTATAAAGACATGGAATGACAAAGAGCATCTCTATCTGTCGGTTAAAGATAATGGATTGGGTATTAAAAAAGAGAATCTTAAAAAGATTTTTGAAAAGTTCTATCGCGTTCACACCGGCAATGTGCATGATGTAAAAGGATTCGGACTTGGCTTGGCTTACGTAAAGAAAATTGTAGAGCTGCATAAGGGCGAAATTCACGCGGAGAGCGAAAAAGGCAAAGGAACGAAATTTATAATAACATTACCTATAATTAAAAAGTAGAAAGACTATGGATGAGAAATTGAAAATTCTTTTATGCGAAGATGATGAGAACTTGGGTATGCTTCTTCGCGAATATTTGCAGGCTAAGGGATACAGCGCAGAGTTATGTCCTGATGGTGATGCCGGATATAAAGCTTTTTTGAAGAATAAGTTTGATATATGTGTCCTTGATGTAATGATGCCTAAAAAGGACGGATTCACATTGGCTCAGGAAATAAGACAGGCTAATGCTGAAATTCCAATCATCTTCCTTACGGCAAAAACACTGAAAGAGGATATTCTTGAAGGCTTCAAGATTGGTGCCGATGACTATATCACAAAGCCGTTCTCAATGGAGGAACTGGTGTTCCGTATAGAGGCTATCCTGCGTCGTGTACGTGGTAAGAAAAATAAAGAAAATACTGTTTATCATATTGGACGTTTTACTTTCGATACTCAGAAACAGTTGCTTACCATCGATGACAAGCAGACGAAACTTACAACTAAGGAGAATGAGCTTCTTGCTCTTCTGTGCTCTCATGCTAACGAGATTCTGCAGCGCGACTTCGCCCTGAAGACGATATGGATTGACGATAACTACTTCAACGCACGCTCTATGGACGTTTACATTACAAAGCTGCGTAAACATCTGAAGGACGACGACCAGATAGAAATCATCAACATTCACGGCAAGGGATACAAGCTCATCACTCCTGAGCAAGAATAAACATAAGCCTTGAACGATAATAATAAAACAATCCTCAGAACCGAATACACCGGCTCTGAGGATTGTTTTTGTTTTATATTATTATAAGTTATTTGCTTTTTATAGAATAAAATTATATATTTGCAGAAACGACAGAAATTGACTATGAAACTTGTTGACAGGTATGTGATTACTGAAAGTCCCGCTTCCTCGGTTTTGGAATTAGGCTTTTGTCTTATTTTGGCTTGTGGCTTGTTGGACGGCTATTGTAAACCATGGTATGTCGCAATCTCCTTAGTTATATTCATACTTGTAATATTTTCGGTTGTCTTGAGTCTGTTTATACGCAGGCAGAAAATTGTAATTGATTCACGAGGTATTCATTATTATGAACGTTTTTTATTTAAGATAACCAAGCACGATTATCCCTGGTCACGGGTGAGCAGATGCTATATTGACTGGTGGCATTATTATTCAATGCCGGTGCCGATGCGTAGGCTTGTTGTCGTTACAGAATTGTCAAACGGCAGCAGTAAGTATCATGATATAGATCTTAAGGATTTTGAATTGGCTTTCAGAATGAGTCATTTGAAACGTGCTATCTTAGAATATAGTAATAATGCTGGAATTTTCGATGAGGAGCAGACTTCAGCTAATAGAAAAAGTGAAATGCTCTATTGGCTGATTATTGTGTTGGTACTTATATTGGTGTTCTTGTGTGTGCAGATTTCCGACTATTGAGGGATGTATAATTGTCGGATGTGTAATGTGCAGATAGCCAGAGGTTTGTAAAAGATACAGTTTCGCAGTCTGAAAGATGTCTTTTAATTCACGTTTTACGGCCTTTTACAATGTAAAATGGCGCTAATTGCGAAATGTTGCTTTTCCGGTTTATTTAATATTTGCTTTCCTTTTTCAGAAGATACACATGCCAGGCTACTCCAAGCACCACCAGAGCCACGGTCGAGATGATGAATGCGTTACTGTCGGTCCAACTGAAAGCATAGCCGACAATCAGCAGAATAACGCCAAGATACATGACTGCCAGTCCAGAAAAGCGTATGTATTTCTTCATATCAGTAATCTTTTATGATTCTTATATTCTTAATTATTATGGTGCAAAAATACAGATAAAAATCAATAAAGCAAGGCTTTGTCTATGAAAGATTGGCAAAACAAGGCTTAAAAAGCAAAATAAAGTTAAATATTATAAGTATATACATTAATAATGTCGGATATGTCAGCGGAAAAGCGTACCTTTGCACCGCATTTTGCAAAATAATAAACAAATTAATTATTTTAAAGTAGTATGAATCAATACGAAACCGTTTTCATTTTAACTCCCGTTTTGTCTGATGAACAGATGAAGGAAACGGTCGCTAAATTCAAAAATCTGCTTACTGACAAAGGTGCGGAAATTCTGAATGAGGAGACCTGGGGACTGAAGAAGATGGCTTATCCTATTCAGAAGAAATCTACAGGTTTTTATTGCCTGATAGAGTTCAAGGCTGAGCCTAATGTAATTAACACTCTCGAGACAGGATTCCGTCGTGATGAGAAGGTAATCCGTTTTATGACAGTTAAGCTCGACAAGTATGCTGTACTGTATGCCGAGAAGAGAAGAAACAAATACGCTAAAAAAGAGGAGGCTTAAATTATGGCAGCACAAGAATCAGAAATCAGATATTTGACTCCGCCTTCAGTGGACACAAAGAAAAAGAAATATTGCCGTTTCAAAAAGAGCGGTATTAAGTATATTGACTATAAGGATCCTGAGTTCCTTAAGAAATTCTTGAACGAGCAGGGTAAAATTCTTCCCCGCCGTATCACAGGAACTTCTCTTAAGTACCAGCGCCGTGTGGCTCAGGCTGTTAAGCGTGCACGCCAGATAGCTCTGCTTCCTTATGTAACCGATTTGATGAAATAATTTGAAGGAGGAGACAGAATGGAAATAATACTGAAAGAAGATATTATCGGCTTAGGATTTAAGAACGATATCGTTAACGTAAAAGCCGGCTATGGCCGTAACTACCTGATACCTCAGGGTAAGGGCGTTATTGCGTCTCCTTCAGCTAAGAAGGTATTGGCTGAAAACCTGAAACAGCAGGCTCGCAAACTTGCTGCTATCAAGGCTGAAGCTGAAAAGAAAGCAGAGGCTCTTAAAGATGTTGCTCTCGTTATCGAGATGAAAGTTAGTGCTAATGGTGTTACTTATGGTTCTGTTAATGCTGCTACTGTAGCTGCTGAGCTTCAGAAGAAAGGCTTTGACATCGACCGCAAGATTATCACTATGCACGATGCTAAGAAGGTTGGTGACTTTGTTGCTACCGTTCACTTCCACAAGGAGGTTCTCGTTGAAGTACCTGTAAAGGTTGTTGCTGAAAATGCAGCACCTGAGGTAAAGGCTCCTAAGGCAGAGGAAACTCCTGCTGAACCAGTTGCTGAAGAGGCTCCTAAAGCAGAGGAAAAAACTGTAGAAGAGTAATTTTCGCGCTGTAAAGCAGTTTATATAAAAGTCCCGGTTGCTTTTAAGCACCGGGATTTTTGTTTTTATATAATTTACGTATTCATAAAATAATATGCTAAAATTTTAATTTGGCATATTATGAAAAACATGTTTAATGTCTTGTTTTGTAGCCTGCAAATTTGTATCTTTGCATATGTGACACACGACAATCTTATGCTGTATTTAAGCTAAGCTTGTGTGCTTTTAAACAGAAGTTATAATAATTCAGGTTATGAAATCATATTTCTCTATTGTAGTATTTTTTGTGTTGTTATTGTCATCTATTGTAACAGGAACGGACAGATATCTTAGTACAGAAGACATGATAAAAGATGATTTGAATCAGGCTTTGGCTCATACTATTGCGGAAAAGGGTGGGGCATGGTTGGCTACGGATACAATAAAGGCATATAGACAATTGCAGAATACGGCTTCAGGTCATGTGGCATTATTGATAAATGACGAATTATTCAATGAGAGGCTTTCGATACCTGAATTACGTGACAAAGCATATATTTCGTTTGACATATTGTCAAAAAATATTGTTGCTCAAAATTCAGGATACAGTTTGAATAAAATATGCAGTGATACAATAATATTGAATCCGACTTCTTTAAAATATTGTAATGCTTCTGTTGCTATGCGCGGTTATGCCGAGTGTTCTTTTTTCATGGTTTTGAGTATGTCTGATCAGAAACTTCCGATAGCTTTAATGCTCTTATCTTTGCTTTGGGGCGGCATGACTTATTATTATTTTAAGAAGAAAGGACTTTTGTATCGTGTATCTTTTGCTGAAACTGAGAGTAATGATTCTTTAGGTGTTTATGCTAAAAATGATGATTCTAGTGTAATGTCAGTAGGCAATATGTCGTATAACATACAGTCTGAAACGTTTTATGGGGCAGATAATAGAGAAATTAATTTGACACCTATGCAATTTGAATTGATGCAGATGTTTTTTAAGGCTGAAGGACATAGGCTTATGAAAACAGATATATGTAATGCTCTGTGGCCAGGAAAAGATAATGCAAACGAAACCCTTTATACAATGATTAAAAGACTAAAGCCCGTTATTGAGACAAACAGCAATTTGAAAATAGAAGTAGAACGCGGGCGAGCATATAAGTTGCGTGTTGATGATTGAAGTGTGTTATAGACGTATTTTTATATTGCTCTTTAGCTTAATGTAATCTGTTGATTAATAATGATTTAAGCTATTACTGATATTCTGACTTATGGATTGTCAGATAAATGTCAGTAAGTTGTCAGCGTAAAAATATTCTCCTTTATAATGTCTGATTTATCTTTGTGCGAAAAAGCTTAAAGATGAAAAAGACATTATTGTTTTTAATTTTATTAATGTTCTCATGTGTTTCTATAGCTCAGAGTTATAAAGAAGCAAAGAATGACAGTGTTAAAACGAAATGCGTTGGTGAAGACAATGATATCAGTTATCATAAGAATGTTCATAACAATGACAACGCTGTATCTGATTCTTTAACGTTGAATGAGGTAGTTGTAAAAAGTTCGCGTGCTGTAAATACTAATGGGGCACTAAGAATTTTTCCTACAGATAAGCAAAAAGAAAATTCATCAACGGCTTATGGCTTGTTGTCAAAGTTATCTTTACCACTTATTTCTGTTGATGAAGTTGCACATACTATTTCTGCACCTAGTAATATGGGGACAGTTCAAGTACGTATCAATGATGTTGAAGCAACTAAAAGTGATTTTGCGTCAATAGATTTAAGCGCTGTGAAATATGTAGATTTTATAAGAAATCCTGGAGTAAGATATGGTCAGAATGTGGGTTTCGTAATTAATATAATTGTGAAAAAGGCTGTTAGTGGTTATGCTGTAGGAGCAGACTTGTCACACACATTGTCCTTTCCTAATAGTTCGGATAACTTGTTTGCAAAGTTTAATTTTGGAAAGAGTGAAATATCTTTGAGTTATTGGCTGGATTTCTCAGACAAAAGGAAGTTACGCTATGAAGAAACAGACCAATATCTTATGCCGGATAATTCATTTTATTACATAACGCGAAGTGATAAGGAGCGCAGACTTAAAAATATCTGGCATAATCTGCAATTAAAATATTCTTTTTCAGAAACTGGACGATATGTTTTTCAGGCTACACTCGGTACAGATTTATCAAATTGTCCTATTGACTATACTTTACGAGAAAATATTGTAAATCAAGACTGTGATACAGTTATGATAAATTCATCTGAAAAATCTTTCTCTCCTGTTTTGGATCTTTATTATAATCTGAATATTGGCAAAAATCAGTCAGTAACACTAAACGCGACAGGAACATATAGCGACGCTTCTTATTCATGGAGCTATGGTGGAAATTCACCTTATAGTTATACTTCTGATGGTGACAGCTGGTCACTTTTTGCTGAAGGTATATATGAAAACAGAATGCGTCTCTTTACATTTTCATCAGGTTTACAGTATTCTCAGAAATATAACAGTAATAAATATTTAGGGGATGCAGAGGCTATAAATACTATACATAATTCACTGGTTTATGCCTTTGCACAGATAAAAGGAAATTTAGCTGCGTTAGAATATACTTTAGGTATAGGTGTAAGCTGTATGTACTATCGTCAGGCCAATGATAGTTATAAATATTGGCTTTGGCGACCGGAGCTTTCTTTGGCTTATCCGTTTTTAGATAAATTCAAGCTAAAGTATTATCTTCGTATGTATCAGAATCCTCCGCGTCTTGAATATTTGGGAGATGTTGATATAAGAAATAATGAATTAGAAGTGTCAAGGGGTAATTCAGCATTGTTTCCTACGCGTGTATTGGATAATTCGTTGACCATATCGTATCAGCTTCCGACATTTTATGCCGAAATAGAGACGTCTTATAGGAACAACTATCATTGTTATATGTCACAAATAAACAGAGAAACTGATGAATACGGAAATACTAATTTTATTTTTACACGTGAAAATCAGCGCAGAATTTCAATGTTTTATGTTAATGCATATACTCGTTATGATATTATTCCAGACAAATTGACGTTTGCTGCAACAGGTGGTTTTTTCCGTTTTTTCAATTACGGAAATACTTACAAACATCATTATTCATCGTTTAATGGTGCATTCAGGGCTACTGCATATTTGGGCAAATTTACTATCTCTGCTGATGCAAGTAACGGATGGAGTTTTCTTGAAGGTGAGACCCGTGTCGCAAATACTTATACTTATAGCCTTGCCGCATCATATAAATATAAAGATTTTATTCTTTCATTAATTTGGCAGAATGGCTTTCAGAATGATTTGGTTTATAATAAAGCATATTTGGTTAACAGGTATGTTGGAAAGATTCAGAAACTTATAGATGGTGATATGGGAAATATGTTAACATTTAAAATTAGCTGGCATTTGTCCAAAGGCCGTAAATATGAAGATTTAAAGCATACAGTTAATAAGAAAGACAATGATACCGGCATAATAAAAGGAAATTAAATCAATAAAGATACGGTTTGTCAGGAACAATGTTTACTATCTGCCATATCTTACTGAGTATGTTTGGGCAAATACCATATTAATGTTACATGCGTTTTAATCTGCTTGTAATGATTTTGTAATACATAATGCTTAATTTTGCAAAAAAATAAAGAAACAATATGTATAATAAGAAACTGATTTTGCCATTATTGGCTTTGTGTGTTGGTCTGCCATTACACGCTCAAGAAGAAGATAAGGTTGATCTTACTCCGAAGGTGCACGGCACCATACGCGGAAAGTATGAGTATCAGACAGAAGAGGGAGACGGACGTTTTCAAGTTAGAAACGCACGTGTCAGTCTTGAGGGAAACGTGGCAAAAGCTGTTGAGTATAAAGCTGAAATCGACTTATCTGATGAAGGACAGATAAAGATGCTTGATGCATATACAAAAATAAAGCCTGTAAGAGGACTTGACTTTACGATAGGACAGATGCGCGTTCCGTTTACTATTGATGCTCACCGCTCTCCGCATCAGCAATATTTTGCAAACCGTTCTTTTATTGCAAAGCAGGTAGGCAATGTGCGTGATGTTGGTGCTACTGTCGGCTATTCATTCAATGTCGGAATTCCAATAATTCTACAGGCAGGTATGTTCAATGGATCAGGTCTTACCAATCAGAAAGATTTTTGGACTAATAATATTAACTTTTCTGCTAAGGCTCAAATATTTATTCCTCATGGTTTTAACATTACTTTGAGTACGCAAAAAATACGTCCTGACCACATTGCTGTTATGATGTATGATGCCGGTGCTTATTATCATGCTCATGGATGGCATGTAGAGGCTGAGTATCTGTTCAAGCATTATGAAGACAATGCATTTAAGAATGTTCATGCATTTGAGGCTTTTGTAAATTATGATATTCCATTGCGTAAGTGTTTCTTTACAAAGATTTCGCCACTTTTGCGTTATGATTATATGAGTGATCATAGTGATGGTATGCGTTATCTGGATGGTGAGGAGAATACTGAAGGCTCTTTGATTATAAACGACTATCAACGCTCAAGAATTACGGGAGGACTTACCTTCAGTATAGCTAAGCCATTTATTTCTGATATTCGTCTCAACTATGAGAAATATTTCTATCGTTCAGGTGCCATTGCCAAGCCATCAGAACGCGATAAAATCGTAATTGAGGTGATGACCAGATTCTGATATTTTTATAATGTTGTATAAAGACATACGATTGTTAGTGTTCCGCGCAGTTTCATAATTTAATGAGTTGCGCGGTTTTTTTTACGTAAATACGGCATTTTGTGGGGATATAAAATTATGCTATACTTTTAAATGGGTAGCATTTTGGGGTTAGATTAGTAACATGTTATGTTATAAAAGATACCCTTTTACAATATAAAAGTATCCTTTTGTATTGTAATCGTTATTAGTTGAAAATCAGCAGTTTACTTATTAAAATAAAAAGCAAGTCTTGAAATGTATGATACCGACTTAAAGGTTATCTATATTATTCAAGACTTGCTTTATTTATCTATATAATATTATTGAGCCTGCAGCTCTTTTTTTAAGAATGGTGGAGTAAAGCCTTTTTCGCTTTCAGCCACTTCTTCAGGTGTTCCTGTGGATAATACTGTTCCTCCGTTACGTCCGCCTTCAGGTCCCATGTCTATGATATAATCTGCCAGTTTGATTACGTCCAGATTGTGTTCAATGATGATAATCGTGTTACCTCGGTCAACGAGTTTTTGTAATACATTCATAAGAATACGTATATCCTCAAAATGCAGGCCAGTTGTAGGTTCATCAAGTATATACAGAGTCTTACCAGTATCACGCTTGCTGAGTTCGGTCGCAAGTTTCACTCGTTGACTTTCACCTCCGCTGAGAGTGGTCGACGGCTGTCCTAACTTTATGTATCCAAGACCGACATCTTGTATAGTTTTTATTTTTCTCAAGATGTCAGGAATGTTTTCAAAAAATTCTACAGCCTGGTTTATCGTCATGTCGAGTACATCGGCAATGCTTTTGCCTTTGTATCTTACTTCGAGAGTTTCTCTGTTATAGCGTTTTCCATGACATACCTCGCACGGTACCATTATATCTGGCAAGAATCTCATTTCTATCGTCTTGTATCCGTTACCGCCACAAGCTTCACATCTTCCTCCCTTTACGTTAAAAGAGAAACGTCCCGGCTTGTATCCTCTAATCTTTGCCTCAGGCAGATTAACGAAAAGTGAGCGTATGTCACTAAAAACGCCTGTATATGTCGCAGGATTAGAACGCGGTGTCCTTCCGAGCGGACTTTGATCAACGTTTACTACTTTGTCGATAAACTCAATACCTTCAATGCTTTTATAGGGCATAGGCTTTTTGAGTGAACGATAGAAATGTTGGCTTAATATAGGTTGCAGCGTTTCGTTTATTAATGTAGATTTACCGCTTCCGCTCACACCTGTAACAACAATGAGTTTGCCAAGTGGAAATTCAACGTCAACGTTTTTGAGGTTGTTACCTGATGCACCTCTTAATATTATAGATTTTCCGTTACCTTTGCGTCTCTCAGCCGGAACTTCTATTTTCATTTCTCCGTTAAGATACTGGCTTGTCATTGTGTGTTGCTTAAGCATATCGGCAGGTGTTCCCTGGAATACCACTTCACCACCTTTGCGTCCTGCCTTAGGTCCGATGTCTACTATATAGTCGGCATTAAGCATCATGTCTTTGTCATGTTCCACAACAATTACAGTGTTGCCGAGATCACGCAGCTCTTTAAGAGATTTTATCAGACGGTCGTTGTCTCTTTGGTGAAGACCTATACTAGGCTCATCAAGAATATAAAGTACGTTCACGAGTTGCGAGCCAATTTGTGTGGCCAGTCTTATGCGCTGACTTTCACCGCCTGATAGTGTAGCCGATTGTCTGTTGAGTGACAAGTAATCGAGTCCCACTTCAAGCATGAAGTCCACACGCGTTATAATCTCTTTGATTATCTCTGAGGCTATTTTTGTCTGTCTCTCATTCAGATGCTTTTTAGCTTCAGTGAGCCATTCTTTTAGTTCGCTTATATCTAGATTTGCAACTTCGGATATGTTCTTATCCCATATTTTATATGAAAGAGATTCACGATTAAGTCGCTGCCCGTGACATTCAGGACATTGACATACAGTCTGAAACTGGTCAGCCCATTTCTGTCCGCTTGCGCTGTCATCGTTTTCAATAACATTATGCAGATATTTTATAATGCCGTCAAATTCGACAAAATAGTCGCTTGATGTGTGCACGAGTTCTTTTCTTATGCGTACAGGTTCTAGTGAACCATACAATATCTCGTTCATTGCTTCTTCCTGAATATCCTTAATAGGTGTATTTAGATTGTATTCATACTTTTCAAGAATAGCTTCTATCTGCCAGAAAATCATCTGATTCTTATATTTTCCCAGCGGAATTATTCCTCCTTGTTTTATTGACAGCCCGGTGTCAGGCATTACCTTGTTTATGTCAATCTCGTTCACATATCCGAGTCCTTTACAGCGTGGACATGCGCCTTCAGGCGAGTTGAATGAGAATTTGTTAGGAGCAGGATCACCGTAAGATATTCCTGTAGTAGGACACATAAGCCTCTTGCTGTAGTATTTAGCCTCGTTAGTGTCTTTCTCCATTATCATCAGCAGCCCGTCACCTTGTTTCATTGCTGCTGCAACACTCTTTTTAAGGCGTTCGTCATCCTTGTCCTGTACCTGCAGTTTGTCAATTACCACTTCAATGTTGTGGTTCTTGTATCTGTCGGTTTTCATACCGCGGACAATTTCTTTCACATCACCATCTACTCTTATGTATAGGTAGCCTTTCTTGCGCATACTTTCAAACAACTCACGATAATGGCCTTTACGGTTGCGAACGAGTGGGGCAAGTATGAAAATCTTTTTACCATCGTATTTCGTGTGAATCATTTTCAGCACGTCTTCTTCCGTATATTTCACCATCTCCTCGCTGGTAGCATAGCTGTAAGCTATACCCGCCCGTGCATAAAGCAGGCGCAAGTAATCATAAATCTCAGTTGTCGTTCCGACAGTTGAACGTGGATTCTTGTTTGTTGTCTTCTGTTCAATGCTTATTACCGGACTTAGTCCTGTAATTTTGTCAACATCAGGACGTTCCATTCCTCCAAGAAAGTTTCGTGCATAAGCAGAAAACGTTTCGATATATCTTCTTTGTCCTTCAGCGTAGATTGTATCAAATGCAAGCGATGACTTACCCGAACCGCTCAGTCCTGTAACTACAGTCAGGCTGTTGCGCGGTATTTCTACATTTATATTTTTTAAGTTATGTACACGTGCTCCCCACACGTTTATTTTTTCGTCTTCTCTATCCATCTTTATAATTGAATATTTGATGATGACTTTTCGGATGCTTATTCAGTTGCTGTAGAGCCAGACTCCTCAGAATACCCCCTTAGAAGGTTTACGTCTCTTCTTATGTTGAAGGTACGTCCGTCAGCTCCTTTGGCTTTAACCAATACGAAATAAACTCCTTGTTTTACATCCTTTCCATTGTACTTACCGTCCCATCCACCGGCCGGGTCATCCCATTCATACAACTTTTGTCCCCATCTGTTGAATATGTATGCATGGAATTCTATGATAGACTGATAGCCGTCTTTGGCCTTATAAATGTCATTAATACCGTCGCCATTGGGCGAAAATGCATTTGGCATTTCAAGTTTGCTTTCACTGATTGTAACACTCATCGGCCCAACTTCATCCCAGTATTCCTGAGTATATGCAATAGTGTCGTTGCCATTGATGAATGTGGCATAAACAACAATATTGTGAGTGCCGGCTTTAGTGAATGTATATTCTGTATCTTCTTCATATCTTGTCAGATAAGGCTCACTTTCACCATTAAGAGTAAAACGCCATTGGTATGTAGCGCTATATGAGCCTACATTCTGCGGATTGGCACGAAAGCGCCCTAAAAGAGGCGCATTTCCCGACATGTTTGAGTTTTCTTCTTCACCTTCTTCAGTTACATACGTGGCCGTAGGACTTATTGTGGGTATTTCGTCATAATCATCGGCCTTAATACTCACAGCATTTATTAGCGTTATAACGCAAGCAAATAAAAGTCTGATTTTCATTTCCTCAAAATATATTTATGCAAATTTACGTAATAAAGTTGATTTAGACGCTCTTTTTTTGTATTTTTGCACACAAAAGTTTGGTTATGTCCGGCATCAGGCATGGCAGATAAGTCATTATAAGACTGTAAGGTGGCTGTGTTTTTGCTTTAGCCGGTTTTGATAAAGTAATTCCAAATAAAAGAAATATGAGGCATTTTTCAAGATATATCATATTGCTTGTCGCATTATTTGCGACTATTGATATATCCGCACAAAGCAGTGATGTGCAGGATATGCACAAGGTAAAAAAGAGTGAAACCATTTTCGGTATAGCCCGTAAATATGGTATTACGGTAAGTGATCTTATTAAGGCTAATCCTGAAATGAACGATCCTGGCTATGAACTTAAGAAAGGTGATTATATATTTATACCCAGGGTTAAGACAACTGTTACAGCTAAAACAGGGAATACTAATATAAAGGTTGCAAAGGCTTCGTCCAATTCTGTGAAAGTAGGCGTATTGCTGCCACTGCACAATGTAGACGGCGATGGTCGTAGAATGCTGGAATATTATCGTGGTATGCTTATGGCTTGTGAAGATTTAAAGAAGGAAGGAATCTCAATAGACATAAATGCTTATAACTTGCCTATTGACGGTGATGTCTATCAAACGCTTTCCATGTCAGGGCTTTCTAAATGCAATGTTATATTTGGTCCTCTTTATACAAAGCAGGTTAAGCCTATTGCTGAATTTGCAAAGGAAAATGGCGCAAAACTTGTTATACCATTTTCAATAAATGGTAATGATGTAGCTTCTAATTCTAGTATTTTTCAGGTTTATCAGTCGCCCGAATATTTCTATAATGAAGTTATAAAGCATTTTCTTTATCGTTTCAGCAATTATCATGTAGTGGTTATAGACTGTAACGACCGCACGAGTGACAAGGGCGTGTTTACCTTCGGATTGCGTAAACAACTTGAAGAGCGTAATATTTCATGCAGCGTTACAAATCTTAATTCGAGTGACGAAATGTTTGCCAAGTCATTTAGTGCAATAAAGCCGAATATGGTTATATTGAACACTGGCCGTTCGCCCGAGCTTAACGATGTACTTGAAAGGCTTGACGCGCTTACAGGCGAGCATCCTTCTTTGGCAGTATCTTTGTTTGGTTATACAGAGTGGCTGATGTATGTAAAATATAATCAAGATAAATTCTTTAAATACGATACATATATTCCGACAGCAGGATACTACAATTCTTATTCAACTAAGGTTAAAACATTAGAAAATAGGTATATGCGTTGGTTTAACAGCAGCATGATGGACTATCTTCCGCGTTTTGCTCTGACTGGTTATGATCACGGAATGTTTTTCCTCAGAGGAATATATAATAATGGAAAGAAATTCAACGGAAGTAGTGTTGACAAGAATGCGGTTCAGACACCGTTGCATTTCACAAAACTTGGTTCAGGAGGATATCAGAATTCAGGTTTTATGTTTGTTCATTACAATCGTAACAATACTATATCACTTATCAATTTTTGACGTATAAGATGCGTAAATTTATAATTTCGGCTGTATTTACATTGCTGGTGACAGGTGCCTATGCTCAGATAGGAGAGTATCGTAACAATATGAGTATTGGTGTAAATGGCGGTTATGTACTTAGCAACGTAGGCTTTAATCCTAAAGTTAACCAAACTTACCATGGTGGATTTACAGGTGGTGTGTCTTTCCGTTATGTGTGTGAAAAATATTTTACTACAATTTGTGCATTGCAGGCAGAAGTCAATTTCGCTCAGATTGGTTGGAAAGAAGACATACTCGATATAAATGACGCTCCAGTGATTAATCCTGTTACAGGTGTTGCCGAGCAGTATAGCCGTACAATGAATTATGTGCAGATACCAGTGTTTGCGCATTTGGGATGGGGGCGTGAAGATAAAGGATTTCAATTCTTCTTTCAAGCAGGACCGCAGTTCGGATTTTGTTTGAGCGAGTCGACAAATATGAATTTTAATTTTGAGGATATTAATCTTTCAGACCGTGTAAACAGTACTATAGCTCAGGATACTATGGCTGTTGAAAATAAATTTGATTATGGTATAGCTGCCGGTCTAGGTGTGGAGTATTCACATCCGAAGGTTGGGCATTTTCAGCTTGAGGCAAGATACTATTATGGATTGGGAAATATCTATGGCGATTCAAAGAAAGATTATTTCGGAAAATCTAATTTTGGAAATATAGTTGTAAAACTCACTTATCTGTTTGACATAATCAGAACAAAGAAATAGATGTTGAGATAAAGTAAATTTAGTTTAAAATTAAATATAAGGCACATGCGTCGTGACAGATGTCAGATGTATGTGCTTTTTTATTGATAATAATGTTTATATGATGATTATTTAATAAAAACATGCATAAAATTTGGTTGTTTAAAATAATGTTCGTACATTTACGAACAATAAAATGATTATATGGACGAAAAAAAAGACTATACAATAAAACAGGAACAGATAGCCAGGTTTGCAAAGGCTTTGGGCCATCCAGCCCGAATAGCTATCATAAATTTTTTGGCTAAACAGAAGACATGTTATTTTGGTGATATCAATGAAGAGCTTCCTATAGCCAAGGCCACTGTTTCACAGCATTTGAAGGAATTGAAGGATGCAGGGCTTATTCAGGGAGAAGTTGAAACTCCTAAAGTGAAGTATTGTATTAATCGTGAGAATTGGAATTTGGCTAAGTCTCTGTTTTCAGATTTCTTTGGCCAGTGTATATGTAAATCAGGGGAATGTTGTGGACGATAGTCCCCTTTTTTATTATATATGTTCGTTGTTTTGCGAATTGCGTTTAACAAATAAATATTATAAAAATGGAAATTAAAGTATTAGGAACTGGCTGTGCAAATTGCAAAGCACTTTATTCATCAGTAGAACAGGTAGTTAATGAACTTGGTTTGCAAGCAGACTTAGTTAAGGAAGAAGATCTGATGAAGATTATGGAGTATAACGTTATGACACTTCCGGCTCTTGTTGTTGACGGAAAAGTTGTTGCTAAAGGCAGAATTTCAAAGGAAGAGATAAAGAAAATATTGACAAAGTAAAAACAGCTAAGGTTATGAAAAGAATCTTTTTGCTTTCATTCTTATGTTTGTTTGCTGCCGTTGGATGGGTTAGCGCACAGACAAATAAGTACGTTGAAGTTATGTATTTTCATGGCAAACAGCGCTGTCTGACCTGTCGTGCAATTGAAAAATACACAAAAGAAGTAGTGTATAATGATTTTGCCAAGTTGGTAAAGAGCGGCAAAGTGCGTTATAAGGAGATAGATATTTCTACGCCTGAGGGAGAAAAGATTGCTGATAAATATCATGTCACTTGGTCTTCCCTTTATGTTAACGGATGGACAAACGGTAAGGAAACACGCAATGATCTGACTCGCATGGGCTTTAAATATGCCAGGAGCAACACGAAACAGTTTAAGAGTGAATTGAAAGGAAAAATAAACCAGTTGCTTAAATAGTACTTGCTTATGGAATATTTGCAAACCTTGTTGGACAACAGTGAGATACCTGTTGTAACAGCTTTTCTGCTCGGCTTGCTTACTGCTGTAAGTCCGTGTCCGCTTGCAACCAACATAACGGCAATAGCTTTTATAAGTAAAGATATTGATAACAGAAATCATATCTTTCTGAATGGCATTCTGTATACTGTAGGCCGCATACTTGCCTATTCCGTTCTAGGAGCCATACTTATAGCTTTACTTAGAGGCGGTGCAGATATGTTTTTCGTCCAAAAGGGTGTAAGCCAATGGGGCGAAATACTTTTGGCTCCTGTTTTGATATTGATAGGTGCGTTCATGCTTTTTGGTGATAAGTTGAATTTGCCAAAGTTCGGTTTCAGGGCGACGGAACGTACAGAAAAGTTAAAAGGAGCATGGGGAAGTTTGTTACTTGGCATTTTGTTTGCCATGGCATTCTGTCCTACAAGTGGATTGTTTTATTTCGGCATGCTTATCCCTATGTCAGCAATGGAGAGTGAGGGATATTTTCTACCTGTTGTCTATGCTCTTGCAACTGGTCTTCCTGTTGTTCTTGTGGCATGGATGTTGGCGTACAGTGTGTCCGGAATAGGAAAATTTTATAATAAGATACAGATATTCCAAAAATGGTTTAACCGCGTTGTTGCTGTTATTTTTATATTGGTGGGAATTTATTATGGTCTAATGAGTTATAATTTGATATGAAAATTTTGATACTATGTACCGGAAACAGCTGTCGTAGCCAAATGGCACATGGCTTTCTGCAGTCGTTTGATGATAAACTATATGTACGTTCAGCCGGAACACATCCGGCTGAACATATAAATCCGATGGCTGTATCTGTGATGAAAGAGGCAGGAATAGATATAAGTGACCACATTCCTGTTGACGTAGAGAATTATATTGATGAGCCTTGGGATTATGTCATTACAGTATGTTCTAATGCTGATGCAACATGCCCTTCATTTAAGGGCAGGGTAGGAAAAAGACTGCATATAGGTTTTGACGATCCTTCCAAGTTATCGGGTACAGAGAGTTATGTGACAGGCGAGTTCAGACGTGTGCGTGATGAAATCAAAAATGCGTTTGCCAGGTTCTATCTTTCAGAAATTAAAAAGGTAGAATTGCCTCATTGTACGTGTGAATAATATTTTTTTATATTTATCGTTCGTATTTTTACAAACATAAAGGGTATAACAATATGATACAAAGTTTTGCAGATTGGCTTGTTTATGGTGTCTTTGGTCTGAGTGCAGACACTGCTTTAGGCTCATCGGTCAATTTCTTTTTCTATGATACAATTAAAATATTGCTGCTTCTCCTTCTGATAAGCATCATTATGGGTATAGTTAATGCATACTTTCCGATAGAACGTCTGCGTGCATATTTGGTTACGCGCAAGTTATATGGGTTGCAGTATTTTTTCGCTTCGCTGTTTGGTGCAATAACTCCATTTTGTTCTTGCTCGTCAATACCGCTGTTTATTGGTTTTGTCAAAGGTGGAATACCATTGGGAGTAACTTTTGCATATCTTATAACGTCGCCGTTGGTCAATGAAGTTGCTGTTGCAATGTTTATTGGAACTTTTGGCGTAAAGGTAACCGTTATTTATGTTGTGAGCGGCATTCTGTTGGGAATGATTGGCGGTTATGTACTTGGTAAGATGAAGCTTGAGCGATATCTTAGTGATTGGGTGAAACAAATTCAGAAGAATTCAAGCGCAGGTTCTGAAGTCTGGGAGCGTGAGCAGACTTCATTCTGGAATCGTCTGCCTGCAATAGTAAAAGAGTCACTGGGCATAGTCAAGGGCGTATTGCTTTATGTGATAATAGGTATAGGCATAGGTGCATTTATGCATGGTTATGTACCTGAAGGATTCTTTGAGCAATATATGTCAGAATCAAATTGGTTTGCCGTGCCTTTGTCTGTTTTGCTTGCTGTTCCTATGTATGCAAATGCTGCAGGAATAGTGCCGGTTATTGAAGTGTTTGTAGCTAAGGGAATACCTGTAGGCACAGCACTTGCGTTTATGATGGCTGTGGTAGGGCTGTCTTTGCCGGAGGCTACGTTACTTAAAAAAGTAATGACATGGCGCTTGATAGGAGTGTTCTTTGGTACGATAACATTATTTATAATACTCTCAGGCTATTTATTCAATATTATATTGTAGCTCTTACTGATGGTAGATTATGCTTGAATGCTTTTAGATTATATTCTAAATATTTCAGTAGCGTTGTTCGCAAAAAGAACAATTCAGTATAATTCGTATGGTAAAAAATATTGTCATTTGTTTTTTTTATTCTAGAAAAATATTCCGTGTTATTTTTCAAAAAAGCCGTGATTTTTCACGGCTTTTTTCTGTTTTATAGTCTTATTACGTTGGTTCTTTGATAGAAATTCACTGATTTTTAAGTCAAAAACCATTGATTTGCGCTTTAAAAGATGCCCTTTTATGAGCTGAAAGGCCGTCTTTTGCATCGTAAAAGGATATGTTTTACATCGTCTGTTGGCTATGTTTTTATGTCGGGCTGAGATAACTTATTGATATATAAGTCTTTACGCTTTATATGGGTTTTGGATAAAAATCTATTGCTTGTATAGGTTTCTTCATGAGCATTGCCATTCTGAGAGCGTTAAATGAAAAATGTATAAATTTAACAGTTCTGTTATAGTACATTTTAAGATAAAGTCAGTCGAATATAAAGAGTGGTCGGCATATCCTCATATTATGTCATTCCGCTTAGTCTTTTGTTGCAATGCGAAAGCAAGTGAAATTGACATAAGGATTTGTTAGATACATTATGAAAATCATTCTCAAATAGATTTATCTACTAATACGAATAATAAATATGGACAAATTAATGAGCATTCCTGAGTTGACCTTGAAATGTGAGGAAATCAGAAAACGTTTGTTGGAGGTTGTATATAAGGCAAAGGCTGGCCATATAGGAGGCGACCTTTCGTCTTTAAATGTTTTGACGGCACTTTATATGCGCGTCATGAACGTAAACCCTAAGAATCCTAAAATGGATGGCCGCGACCGTTTTATCATGAGTAAAGGTCACTGTGTGGAGGCACTTTATTGTGTGCTCGAGGCTAAAGGCTTTATTACAAAGGAACTTGTCGACACATACGGTGAGTATCTTTCTGTGCTGGCAGGTCATCCTACCGTTGAAGTTCCGGGCATAGAGTTTAACAGTGGCGCGCTAGGACACGGCCTTTCAATAGGAGTTGGCTGTGCAATAGCTGCAAAGATGGACAAAAAGCCTTATCGCACTTTTGTTCTTATGGGCGACGGTGAGCAGGGTGAAGGCTCTATATATGAGGCTGCCATGGCAGGAAGCAACTACAAACTGGATAATCTTGTTGCCATGATAGACCGCAATGGTCTGCAGATTAGCGACACTACGGAGAATGTGATGAAACTCGAATCAATAGACGAACGCTGGAAAGCCTTTGGCTGGGATGTCTATGATGTTGACGGAAACGACATTGAGGCTATTGTCAACTGTCTCGAGTCGATAGACTATAACAACGGAAAGCCTCACATGGTTGTGCTTCATACAACAAAGGGCTTCCACGTTTCATACATGGAAAATGTGCTGAAATGGCATCATGGCGTGCCTACGGCAGAGGAGTATGAGAAAGCTATCGCTGAGATTACTAACCGTATTGAAGAACTTAAAAAGAATTGTTAACAATGGAAATAAAAAGTGTTGCTTGCCGTAAGAGTTTTACCGATGCACTGGTTGAACTTGGTAAAAAAGATAAGAATATTGTAGCCGTAACGACCGATGCCCGTGGCTCGGTTACTCTGACAGACTTTGCAAAAGAATTGCCTGAGCAGTTTGTTGAGTGCGGTATTGCAGAGCAGGATGCTGTAGGCATTTCTGCCGGTTTGGCTTCATGCGGAAAAAAAGTGTTCGTATGTGGTCCTGCATGCTTTTATGTAGCACGCAGTCTTGAGCAGGTAAAGGTTGACGTGGCTTATTCAGGCCAACCGGTTAAGATCCTGGGCGTAAGTGGTGGCGTTGCATATGGAGCTTTGGGCGCCACTCATCATAGTTTGCATGATATTGCTGTGCTGCGCACATTCCCCGGCATGCAGGTTGTACTTCCTTGCGATGCACGACAGACACGTAAACTTGTTGAGCAGCTTGTAGATTATCCTCATCCTGTTTATGTTCGCGTTGGCCGTAATGCTGTTCCTGATGTTTATGAAGATAATAATTTTGATTATCAGATTGGAAAATCTATACAGCTTCAGGATGGTAAGGATCTGACAATTATTGCTACAGGTGAAACAGTTTGGCATGCTCTTCAGGCCGGAAAGCGCCTTGCAGAGGAGGGTATAAGCACTCGTGTCATCGACATGCATACTCTTAAACCTGCTGATACTGAGGCTATAGTTAAGGCTGCACGCGAGACTGGACGAATAATGACAGTAGAAGAGCATAGCATGTATGGTGGCTTGGGAGCAATTGTTGCAGAAACAGTGAGTCAGAATTGCCCTGTTCCTATGCGTATACTCGGTATTCCTGACGAAAACGCTATTCATGGCAAGCCATTGGAGATATTCCATTATTATAAGTTAGATGCTGAAGGCATTTATGCTACAGCTAAAGACTTTTTGAAGTAAAAGCCTTGAGTAACTAGAAGGTTTTGAAATGAGATATATTATAACCGTTGATCAAAGTACGTCAGCCACAAAGGCAGTGCTCTTTAACGAGCATTGCCAGTTGGTCTGTCGTAAGAATGTTGCCCATAAGCAATATTATCCTCAGCCGGGATGGGTTGAGCATGATGCAGAGGAGATATATAATAATATGGTCGAAGCCATACGTGAGGTGGTTAAGACTGTAGATGATGCCGAAGCATCTTATTCTTTGGCAATTACAAACCAGCGTGAGACGGCTGTGGTTTGGAACCGTTTTACTGGCAAACCGGTATACAATGCCGTGGTTTGGCAGTGTCAGCGTGGAGCAGCTATATGCAATGAATTGAGAGAGCGTGGATATACAGACCTGATTCGTGAGCGTAGCGGACTGCTCATTGACCCATATTTTGCCGCTAGCGGTGTCAAATGGATATTGGATAATGTTCAGGGAGCACGTCAGGCTGCAGATAATGGAGACCTTCTGATGGGTACAATTGACACATGGCTTGTGTGGAAACTGACAGGTGGCAAGGAGCATGTGACAGACTATACCAATGCGTCGCGTACAATGTTGTTTAATATCCATACATTAGACTGGGATGATGAACTCCTCAATTTGCTGACAATACCACGCAATATGATGGCAAAGCCTATGCCTTGCGATTCTGTATTCGGTGAAACAACCGTAGAGGGAGTTTTTGATGAGCCTATTGTTATTGCCGGTATGCTTGGCGATTCACATGGTGCTTTGGCTGGTCAGATGTGTTTTGAGGCTGGTATGGGTAAAGCAACATATGGAACAGGTTCGTCTGTTATGGTGAATATCGGCGAAAACGCTGTGGCTGCTCCCGAAGGTCTCGTAACTTCAGTTGGCTTTGCTGCAAAAGGCAAGATTTTCTATGCTTTTGAAGGAAATATTCATTGTACGGGTGCGACAATCAAATGGATGACTGACAACCTGCATCTTATTGAAAGTCCTGCGGAGATAGAGAAGTTTGCTCTTGAAGTTCCGGATAACGGAGGAGTTTATATGGTACCGGCATTTGCAGGTCTCGGTGCTCCGTGGTGGAACTCTCAGGCAAAGGCTATGATATGTGGAATGACTTTGGCTACAGAGAAAGGACATATCTGTAGGGCTGCATTGGAGGCAATTGCCTACCAAATAAAAGATTTGATTGACCTGATGACAAAACAAGCCGGAATAACTTTAAAGGAGCTGCGTGTAGACGGAGGACCTACAAAGAATCAACTTTTGATGCAATTTCAGGCAGATATGCTTGATGCATGCATCAATCGCTCTGATATAGAAGAGGCATCGGCAATGGGAGCTATGATTATGAATGGTCTGGCACGCAAGGTTTGGAAGGATATGGATGAGGTGGCTGCATTGCGCACATCTGACAACCGTATATTCCCGGCCATGTCATGTGACGAGCGTGAACGCCTTTATGCTGGTTGGACAGAGGCCATACATACTGTTAATAGAAAATAAATCATAAATAATAAAGACGAAAACACTATGAAGAAACAAGCTAAAACAGGAAAGGAAACGTTTGGACTGATTATCGGTACCCGTGCGTATTTCAACTCAGAGTTGGCTGTTGATGTACGTAAGACGTTGTTGGAAGAGTTAGATAAAGCCGGATACGGCTATGTTATATTGGATGAGCAGGACACTCCTACCGGTGGTTCTATGGAGACGGTTGAAGACGGCAAAAAATGTGCTGCGCTGTTCCGTGCTAACCGTGATGACATCGACGGAATAATTGTGTCTCTGCCTAACTTTGGCTTTGAAGTAGGAATAATCAATGCCATCAGTCGTGCAGAGTTGCATGTACCTGTTCTGGTGCAGGCTTGCGACGACCAAAACGACAAAGTTGATCTTGATAGCCGCCGTGATGCCTTCTGTGGAAAGATATCTGTTTGTAACAACCTGTATCAGTATGGAATACCGTTTACAGACACAACATTCCATACCTATTCTATACACAGCGACCTGCTGATGAAGGATATCAACAAGTTTGCTGCCATCTGCCGTGTTGTACGTAAACTTACTCATGCACGTATAGGCCAGATTGGTACACGTCCACTCGGATTTAACACATGTCGTGCAAGTGAGAAACTTCTCCAGGCAAGTGGTATAACTGTTGTGCCTGTAGACCTCAGTGAGATTCTTTTCAATGCAAGAAAAATAGATAATGAAGCATCTGCTTTGAAGGCAAAAATGGAGGAGATAAGCCATTATGCAAAGGTACCAGAGGCTTATCAGGAAAAGTTGGCATTACAGGCTAAGTTCGGATTGGCAGTAGAAGAATGGATACAGACTAATGAGGTTGATGCAGCTGCAATTCAGTGTTGGGATTCTCTTGAGCAGAACTATGGATGCGCAGCATGCGTTACAATGAGTATGCTTGGCGAAAAGCTTATTCCTTGTGCTTGTGAAACTGATATCGCCGGAGCGGTGTCTATGTATGCTCTGAGTCTTGCTTCAGGTAAACCGGCTGCATTGCTAGATTGGAATAACAACTTTGCTGAAGATCGTAATAAATGTGTATGTACTCACTGTGGAAACTTCCCGAAGAGTTTTGTTAATAACGACCTTAAGCTTGGACCGCTTGGCGTTCTTGGCAGAACCTTGGGTAAGGTTAATACATTCGGTGCTGTGTATGGAAAATGCACTGAAGGAGATTTTACATACTTCCGCATCTCTACGGATGATACGCTCGGCTGTATAAAGAGTTATCTCGGAAAGGGAGAGCTTACAAATGACCCATATGGTATGGATGGATGTATAGCTGTCACCAAAGTGAACAATTTGCAGAAACTTATGAAGTTTATTTGCAAGAACGGCTTTGAACATCATGTGGCAATGGTTCGCACTGATGTAGTAGATATATTGAGTGAGGCCGTAGAAAATTATCTTGGTTGGGATATTTATGTTCATGAATAAATAATAAAAGTCTTGCTGTTATTTATAACTGCAAGACTTTTGTTTAGTTGCCTAACTTTGCTGTCTTTTTTGATAGCAAAGTTAGGTTTTCTTTTCTCTATCAATTGATTTTTGGTTGAAGTTATATAGACATTTTCTTTATTATAGAGAAAACATAAAGATATTTATAAGGTATGAATATTTAGATTATGGAAGACATAAAATCCGTTTTGTGTTAAAATATATGTATTAAACTTGCATAATGATCCTATTCCTTTATGAAAGAAATAGTTTTTCATATAAAAATATTTACCAATAATTTTCATTTATAGTGTGGATTGTGTATATTTGCATAATGAAAATATAAGATAAAAATACTTTCTGTGTTTATTGTCTTGTATGTTTGTAAAAATACTATGAAATGAAATAAATATTAATAATTTAAAAAGTAGATATTATATGTTTGAAGGACAGCCTAAAGGGCTTTATGCGTTAGCGCTTGCAAATACGGGCGAACGCTTCGGTTATTACACAATGCTTGCAATTTTTACATTATTCTTGCAGGCTAAGTTTGGCTTTACAGCCACAGTTACATCCAATATCTTTGCCGGATTCTTGGCATTGGTCTATTTCCTCCCGGTTGTAGGCGGTATATTGGCTGATAAATTTGGTTTCGGTAAGATGGTGACATCCGGAATCGTAGTTATGTTTATCGGCTATATATGTCTGGCGATACCTACTGGCAATAATGCTGTAGGAATTGCTGCCATGGTAGGATCTTTATTCCTGATAGCCCTAGGTACCGGTCTTTTTAAAGGCAATTTGCAGGTAATGGTTGGTAATCTTTATGATGATCCAAAGTATTCTGCAAAACGTGATACAGCCTTCTCAATATTCTATATGGCAATTAATATTGGTGCACTTTTTGCACCTACAGCGGCTGAGAAGATCACAGACTGGTATATGAAAACCCATAATTATGTTTATAATGGTGATATTCCTGCCCTTGCACACCAGTATCTTGATGGTACTCTTTCTGGAGAGGCTTTGACGAAGTTTATATCTTTGGCATCTTCTCAGAATGTTGCAACTGACGCTTCTTCTCTTACAAATTTTGCAAACGACTACATCAACGTGCTTTCACAGTCATATCACATGGGATTTGCTGTAGCATGTGTATCATTGATTATTTCTATGCTTATTTATGTTTTAGGCCGTAAGACATTTAAGCATGCAGATGTGAATGTTAAGCAGGAAGCAGAAAATAACGGCGAATCTTCAGTTCATGTTCAAGAACTTACTCCTGCAGAGACAAAGTCACGTGTCGTAGCTCTTTGCTTAGTGTTTGCTGTTGTAATTTTCTTCTGGATGGCATTCCATCAGAATGGTCTTACACTTACGTTCTTTGCGCGTGACTATACAGCTGCAACAGCCACAGGACTTACACGTATTGGTTTTGATGTATGGAATTTGGTACTCATTGCAATCGCTGTTTACGGAGTATTTGCTATATTCCAGTCAAAGGAATCAAAAGGTAAAATCATTTCTACAATTGTTACTATAGTTTCACTTGTTGTGTTGTACTTTAATTACAACGCAATGGACGAGTCTATAAGTATTCTTCCTCAGAAGTTCCAGCAGTTTAATCCCTTCTTCGTTGTTGCACTTACTCCAGTTTCTATGGCTGTATTCAGCTATTTGGCTAATAAGGGCAAGGAACCTTCTGCACCACGTAAAATAGGTATAGGTATGTTTATCGCTGCTGTTGGATTCATGATCATGGTTCTTGGTTCATTTGGACTTCCTGTTCCAGATGCACTAGCATCAACTACGGGTGATTATCGTGTAACTCCAAACCTCCTAATTGGCACATATCTTGTTCTTACATTTGCCGAGTTGTTCCTTTCTCCGATGGGTATCTCTTTTGTATCAAAGGTTGCTCCTCCAAAGTATAAGGGACTTATGATGGGTGGATGGTTTGCAGCAACAGCCATTGGTAACTATTTAGTTTCTATTATCGGTATGCTATGGGGCGGTCTGCCATTGTGGATCTTGTGGGGTATTCTTGTTGTACTCTGTTTAATATCTGCAGTGTTTATCTTCTCTATAATGAAGCGTTTGGAGAAGGTATGCTAATGCCTGAAAATAATTATATCAAATAGATAACAACCGGATAGCATATAAAAGAAGCTATCCGGTTGTCGTATTTTTGAACTAATCTATTTTTTACTATAAGTTTTTATTATGAGGATAATTTTATATGCATTCTTATTTGTGCTTTTGGGCTTTCAAAAAATATCTGCTGACACTTTTCGTAGTATAGAATCAGAGCGGATTAACAAACGTGATTCGTTGTTATCCATTATTACAGGAGCAAAAATCTCAGACAATATAATTAGTATCACAGATTTTGGGGCCATTGGAGATGGGGTTAGGAATGATAAGCCGGCTTTTGACAAAGCAATGCAAAGTGCAGCGAAGCAGGGTGGGGCTCATATTATAGTGCCATCTGGAACGTTCCTGCTTAAAGGACCCATACATTTTGTGAGCAATGTGTGTCTTGAACTTATGGATGGGGCTATTATAAAATTTGATTCTAATCCTAAATATTATCTTCCTCTTGTTAAAACAAGTTGGGAAGGCACATTCTTATATAATTACAGTCCGTTTATTTATGGATATAATCTTCATGATATATCAATAATTGGCAAAGGAAAAATAGATGGCAATGCCTCTTCAACGTTTGCAACATGGAAGTCAAAGCAGAAGGAAGGGCAGGCTCTCAGCCGTAAAATGAATCATGAAGAGATTCCCATTGAATTGCGTCGTTTTGGTAACCGTTTTTGGTTAAGACCACAGCTTATACAATTCTACAATTGTAAAAATATAACCTTATCTGATGTATTTATAACTAATTCGCCTTTTTGGTGTATTCATTTACTTAAGAGCGAGAATGTCATATGCCGTTCCCTTCGTTACGATGCAAAGCTTGTGAATAATGATGGTATCGATCCTGAGTGTTCACGAAATATTTTGATAGAGAATATTGAGTTTAATAATGGTGATGACAATATTGCAATAAAAAGTGGACGAGATAATGACGGATGGGCATCAACTATGCCTTCTGAAAACATTATTATACGTAATTGCCGTTTTAAAGGTTTGCATGCTGTAGTGCTTGGCAGCGAAATGTCTTCAGGAGTTCAAAATATTTTTGTCGAGAATTGCACATATGGTGGTTATTGTAAACGTGGAATTTATATTAAGACAAATCCGGACAGAGGAGGATTTATAAGGAACCTTTATGTAAAAAACTGCAAGTTTGATGAGGTTGAAGATTTGTTCTATGTTACAAGTATGTATGCAGGTGAAGGTCTTGACAACAATCATTACACAGATGTAGAGAATATTTATGTAGACAGCCTTATTTGTCGTAAGGCGACTAAAGCAGGTCTTGTATTGCAAGGTACATCACAGAAACCGATAAAAAATGTAATCTTCAGTAATGTTGAAATAGGTGAGGTTGACAATGCTGTAAGTTTTGACAATACATCAGCTGTTGAAATACGAAACTCACATCTTGGCGGACGTGCCGGAGTGCCTACACAAGTTACCTCTGGTGATAATATCTTTAGATAAAATAAGATATGCTGATAAAGTCATTTTATTTGGCATTTTCATTTAAAGTATAATAAAAAGGGATGTCACCATTATTATAGATGACATCCCTTTTTGTATAATGTAACTTATTGATAATTAAACATTACAATGCAGCATCATGAAGAATCTCTTCAAGTGTAGGATGTGTGTGAATTATATCACGCAAATTGTCAATAGTTCCATCAAAATTCATTATTGCTGTAGCTTCCTGAATAATGTCTGCGGCATGTGCTCCGTAAGCATGGCATCCAATAATTTTGTTATTATTGTCGGTTAATAGTTTTAGCATACCTTCACTTTCATCCATAGCCAAAGCCTTACCATTTGAGCGGTAGAAGCCTTTTCTGGTGTTATATTCAATGCCGTTTGCATCACACTGATCAGATGTCAGTCCTACTCCTGCCACTTCCGGATTTGTAAACACAGCTGCAGGCATTATGTTCATACGTATATTGTCGTTCTTTCCACATATATGATTAACCGCTCTCATGCCTTGTGCCGTTGCGGCGTGTGCCAGCATGGCTCTGCCATTGACATCTCCTATAGCATAAACACCTTCAACGTTGGTCATCATATTGTCGTCAACTTTTATTCCTTTGTTGTCAAAGTTGATGCCCGTGTTTTCAAGGCCTAATCCTTCGATGTTTGGTTTCCTTCCTGTTGCAACAAGCACGATATCAGCTTCAACTTCTTGCGGTTTGTTCTTCTTGTCGAAGCATACGATAAGTTTGTCGTCTTGTTTCCTTATGCTTTTTACTGCAGATTGCATAAAGAATTCAATGCCGCGTCGTTCCATGGCTTTGCGCATTCGCTTCGCTATGTCAGAGTCGATAGCCGGAAGACATTCTTTCAGAAATTCAATTACTGTTACATCACTTCCAAAGCTCTTAAATACAGACGCAAATTCCATTCCGATAACTCCGGCACCTATTATACATAAATGTTTAGGCATCTTGTCCAGGTTTAACAGCTCAGTTGAAGTAACTACACCTTGTTCGTTAATACCTTCTATTGGAGGCAGTTTAGATTCAGAGCCGGTGGCTATTATTATATTGTCAGCAGTATACTCTTCGCCTCCTGCAATAATGGTATGAGCATCTTTGAACGAAGCATGTTCTTTTATAAATGTTATTCCTGGAGATTTCATCAGAGTTTCCACTCCTTCACGCAGTTGAGCCGTAACCTGTTCCTTACGGTTCATTGCCTTTGTGAAATCAACTTCAGGCCTTTGTCCTGTCATGGTAGCCACGGCCTCAATCATGTCAGCCTCATGGCAGAGAGTCTTTGTCGGAATACATCCACGATTAAGACACGTACCGCCGGCCTGTTTATCTTCAAAGATAATGGTGCTTAGACCGTTCTTTGCGGCATCACAGGCCGTATTGTATCCACCTGGTCCGCTTCCAATAATTATCAGGTCTGTTTTCATTTTATAAGTGCTTTTCTTTTATAATTGGTTATGTATAGGTCCTTTTTAAGTCAGCATGAAATATATCTGCTGTAAAAAGTAAACAAGTCTTGCCGCTTTCATTGTTAATAAGAAACCGGCAAGACTTTAGTTATGATATCTTCCGTCAGAATTTATCCTTTATATCTCAGTACAGGTTGTTTTGCTGCCAATACATCGTCAACACGGCCTATAGGAGTGTTGTGTGGAGCAGTCTTTACAATATCTGGATTCTCTTTGGCTTCTTTTGCTATTTCACGCATGATGCCTATGAATTCATCTATTGTATCCTTGCTTTCTGTTTCTGTAGGCTCAATCATCATTGCCTCATGGAAAAGTAACGGGAAGTAAATTGTTGGGGCATGGAATCCATAGTCCAGCAGACGTTTAGCCACATCCATTGTTGTTACTCCTGTTGATTTATCCTTTAGGCCGTTGAAGACAAACTCATGTTTGCAGAGTGAACCGATAGGCAGTTCGTACACGTCTTTCAGGCTCTCTTTGATATAGTTCGCATTGAGTGTGGCAAGCGGACCGGCCATCTTTATATTCTCTTTACCGAGTGAAAGTATATATGAATATGCTTTTACTGCAACACCGAAGTTGCCTAAGAATGCACCTACATGGATATTGCCTTCACCTTTGGTTTCAATCTTGAATTTATTACCGTCCTTAACAACCTTGGGGCAGGGGAGCAGTTGTTCAAGTCCCTTTCTTACTCCTACTGGTCCGCAGCCAGGACCTCCTCCGCCGTGAGGTGTGGAGAATGTCTTATGAAGGTTTATATGCATGACATCGAAACCCATATCTCCAGGTCGGCAAACGCCAAGCATCGGGTTAAGGTTGGCTCCGTCGTAGTACATAAGACCACCACATTCGTGTACAAGTTTTGCTATTTCAGGAATTTCCTTTTCAAACAGTCCCAATGTATTTGGGTTTGTCATCATCATTGCTGCAACGGTGTCGTCAAGTAGTCCGCGAAGGTCGTTCACGTCTACAATGCCTTCCGGTGTACTCTTTACCTCAACAATCTCAAGTCCGCACACTGCTGCTGATGCGGGGTTAGTTCCGTGTGCAGAGTCAGGGATAATAACCTTTACACGTTTATTGTCGCCGCGGCTCTCGTGCCATGCACGTATAATCATAAGACCTGTCAGCTCTCCGTGTGCTCCTGCAAACGGGTTAAGAGTAAACTCTTCAAGTCCTGTAATTGCAGCAAGTGATTTCTGCAGATTATAATAAACCTCTAATGCGCCTTGACAGGTGTCTTCAGGCTGAAGCGGATGAAGCTTTGTAAATGAGTCGGCTGCTGCCATCTCCTCATTTATAGCCGGGTTATATTTCATTGTGCAGCTTCCGAGAGGATAAAATCCGTTGTTTACTCCGAAGTTGTTTCCGCTAAGGTTTGTATAGTGGCGTACCACTGTAAGTTCATCGCATTCGGGCAGCATAGCATCCTTGCTTCTCTTCAATTCTGAAGGCAGGGTATAGTTGCCAAATTTATTTTCTGGCATCGAGTAGCCTTTTCTTCCAGGGTGAGACAACTCGAATATTAGTTTGCCGTATAATTTATTGTTCATGATAGTCCTTTTTTCTGATTTTTAAAAACGGTTGCATGTTATTTGCATAATTCAACCAATTTGTCCACTTCTTCTTTAGTGCGGTTTTCGGTTACGGCGAACATTATTGTGTCGTCTGCCACCTTTACGCCTCCAAGAATTCCGTTATCAAGAAGTTTCTTCTGAAGTTCGTCAACGTTGCCGTCATATTTAACGCAGAACTCATTGAAGAAAGGTTTGTCGTATGCAAGTTTAAAGTGTCCCGTATTTGTCAACTGGTCACAAAGATAGTGCGCTCCAGCGTATGAAAGTGATGCTGCTTCTTTTAGACCTTCTTTACCCATCACGGACATATATATAGTAACAAATAATGCCATCAGACTTTGGTTGGAGCAGATGTTCGATGTTGCTTTTTGGCGACGGATGTGCTGCTCTCTTGCCTGTAGTGTAAGAACAAATGTGCGCTGTCCTCTGCTGTCACGTGTTTCTCCTACAATGCGTCCCGGCATTTTACGCATAAGCTTTTCAGTGCAGCACATATATCCGATGTAAGGACCACCGAACGACATAGGTACTCCGAGTGATTGTGCCTCTCCGACAGCAATGTCAGCTCCAAGTTCGCCTGGCGTCTTCAGCAGTGCAAGGTCGGCAGCTACGCTGTTCATAATCATCAGAGCTTTGTGAGCGTGACATTTGTCCGCAAGTCCTTCATAATCTTCTATTATTCCATAGCGGTTAGGCTGCTGAACGACAACACCGGCAACATTTCCCTTTTCGAGCATAGGCTCAACAGAATCCATGTCGGTAACACCTCCATCTTGCTTTATCATTTCAATTTTAATATTGTGGAAGTGTGCGTATGTATTTATCACTGCGAGAGTTTTAGGATCAACTGTTTCAGATACCAATATGGTATCAGCTTTTCTTGCTGCTCCAAAAGCCATCATAACAGCTTCGGCTGTAGCAGTCGTACCGTCATACATCGACGCGTTAGATACGTCCATACCAGTCAGCTCTGTCATCATGTTTTGATATTCAAAGATGTAGTGAAGCGTTCCTTGTGAAATTTCTGCCTGATATGGAGTATAACTTGTCAGAAATTCCGAGCGCTGTGTCAGCTGTGGTATTATAGCCGGTGTATAATGGTCATATACGCCAGCGCCGGCAAAGCATGTAAGTTTTTTGTTCTTTTCGCCTAATGAGTTAAAGATTTTACGAATTTCTATCTCGCTTTTGGCTTCAGGAAGATCATAGTCGCCTTTGAATATAATTTCTTCAGGCACTTCGGCATAAAGCTCTTTTAGCGATTTTGCTCCGATGACATTGAGCATTTGTTCAATGTCTTCTTCGGTATGAGGAAAATATTTGTAAGCCATTATGGATTTAAAATAGGGGTTTATAGATTTTTACAATGAAGAAAGCGTCAAAACGTAGAACATGGTTCATGCATTATCTGTACGAGTATTCTATGTTTTGGAGTTAACAGGCAAACAGTCATAATATTATTATCGGGCTTTTGTCTGTTAACTCCTAATAACTTCATAAGGAAGTGTCTAACCTAAGTTAATTACACTTTTTTTACAGAAAATATTATTTCTCGCAGAACTTCTGATATGCCTCAGCATCCATAAGGTCGTTGAGTTCTTCTTTATCATTAAGTTCAACCTTAATAATCCAGTTTTCGTAAGCATCCTTGTTAATGAGTTCAGGAGCTTCATCCAGATTCTCGTTAACTTCAACAACAGTTCCGCTTACCGGTGAAATAAGATCGCTGGCAGCCTTAACACTTTCAACGGCACCAAACTCTTCGCCAGCCTCAATCTCATCGTCAACTTCAGGCATGTCTACATATACCACGTTACCGAGTGCATTCTGTGCATAGTCTGTAATACCGATATAACCATACTCACCTTCTATTTTCACAAATTCGTGTGACTCTGAATAGTAGAGTCCTTCAATAACCTTTGCCATATTTATACTTGTTTATTTGTTGTTATTATATTTCTTGTTGCTATTTAATTTTCAATTTATTTTTTGTAATGTTTCTGATAGAATGCTTTTTTCACAATAGTGCCAGGATATGATTTCTTGCGGATCTGTACCTCAACCTCATTTCCGAGTTTTGCACATTCTGCATCAATCAAAGCCATACATACACTCTTTTGTGTTGAAATCGACTGATATCCTGTTGTAACCTTACCGATTTCTTTGCCATTGCATGTAACAGTATATCCATGACGTGGAACAGCTTTGTCTTTAAGTTCAATTCCTGCAACCTTCAGTTTAATGCCTTCAGCCTTTTGCTTTGCTATGGCTTCTTTTCCAATGAACTCAGGCTTATCCAGTTTGCAGAACATACTCAGACCAGCCATAACAGGAGTTATCTTGTCGCTAAGTTCATTGCCATATAATGGAAGACCGGCTTCAAAGCGCAGAGTGTCGCGGCATCCAAGTCCGCATGGCTTGCATCGTCCGCTCTTCATCAGCATATCCCATGCCTTTCTGATATAATCATGGTTGCTGTAAATCTCGAATCCGTCTTCACCGGTGTATCCAGTGCGGCTTATTATTGTTTCAACACCGTCAATGTTTACGGTCTTTGATGTATAGAATGTAAGGTCTGCACATTCCTGTCCGAGAACCTCTCGCATTACGCTTTCTGCCTCAGGACCCTGAACTGCCAGCTGACCATAATAGTCAGAGCGGTTTGTTATCTCAACGTCAAAATCTTTGGCATTGTCATTAATCCATTTTACGTCTTTATCAATATTAGCTGCATTAATTACGAGGAAGAAATTATTTTCACCCATTTTGTAAACCAATAAGTCGTCAACAACACCACCGTCCTCATACAGCATCATGCCGTAATACACTTTGCCGATTGGAGCATCTTTGATGTCGTTTGTAAATATGTGGCTTACGTATTTTTCAGCCTCGTTGCCTGTAATCGTTACCTCGCCCATGTGAGATACGTCAAACACTCCACAGTGCTGTCTTACAGCATTGTGTTCGTCAATAATTGATGTGTACTGGATTGGCATGTCAAAACCGCCAAAAGGCTGAATCAGTGCTCCGGCCTCAACGTGCTTGTCATACAGGCAGGTCCTTTTGTTTTCCATATTTTCTAAGGTTTAAAATGTTTTTAGCTTATGATGATATTAATAAAATCGTTCTTTTGAAGGTTCATTATAACGTCGTCCAACTTTTCAGGTAATGCTTTTTCAATGCAATCCCTTTCTAACTTAACGTTCTTCAACCTGTCTTTTATATTTTTGTTTATGTCTCCTGTAACAAGAAAGTCACCAAGAATTTCAATGTCTTTTATTATGCCGTTCTTAATGTCCATCCTAAGTTCAAAATCCCCGGTGTGTTCTATCCGTTTTCGCTTTATCACTGTATATTTGGGATTGTTGCCGTAGATAAACTCATCAGAGAGATATTCTTTTTCAATCTCCTTAATTTTTTCGACATCATTGTCAGCAAGTTTAATTTCCCTTTCACACAAGTTGTTCTTGACATATTCTTTAAACTCGTTTATGTCGAGGTTTATATAGTCTTTAAGAAGAGTTATGCGCTGTCTTATGCTCTTTATGCCCTTGCTCATCAGTTTTTCGTCTGATGGCGTAATGCTTCCAACCATATTTCGCATATCGGTATCATATAGCATTGTTCCGTGTACAATGTTGCGTCCGGGTATGTGATAGAAGGCATTACCAGATACTTTTTTCCCGTCAATCAAGATGTCGTTCCTTCCGCTTGTTGTTGCTTCTACTCCAAGTTTTCTCAACAGGTGAATAACGGTGTTGATGTATCGGTTGAAGGTAAAGCCAACGCTTTCTTCACTTGTTATGTACGAGAACATTATGTTGCTCATATCGGCATACACACATCCTCCTCCGCTTTTGCGTCTGAACATTCTTATGCCGTTTTCGCGGCAGAAGTCAATGTTCACTTCATTTTCTATCAGTTGGTTGCGTCCAAAAATTACAGATGGTTCAACCTGCCATTGGAAGAAACAGTCATACTCGTTGATGTTACGGGCTATATATTCCTCCATAGCCAGATAGAATGACAATGGTCTTATGCAGTCCTCAGGGAGAGATATGTATACCATAATTTTTTATTGTTTTTCTTAGTTGCTTCCGCCGGTTTTATGGTGTCAGTCACCATTGCCGCCAACAGAATTCATGTGTTTTATCTCGTAAAAGATACTTCTAAATCTTATACAAAGATAAGTAATTAATTGTTTATCAACAAGCTTGTGAAGAAAAAATAACAGAAAATTAAACTTTTGTAGTAAAACATTTTTTGCGACAACAATTTTTTGTATCTTTGCGAAACTTATATTTTGACACAATTTGTCATTTATGTCTGAAAACTTGACATCTGTTTTATGATACTTGATATTTGTGACATCGAATGGTGCTTGATATGTGTCAAAATGTAAAGTGTCGTTTTAAAATTGTCGTTCTGATTAACAATAACAAAAAATATTTTTTATGAATCGAGTTGTAGTCGTTACGGGTGGAGCAGGCGGTATTGGCCGTTGCATCGTTGAGCATTTTGCCGTTAAAGGTGACGTTGTTTATTTTATTGATAATAATGGAGAAAAATTAAACGAGATGGTTTCACGTATGTCGGCAAGCAGATTGAATGTTACGGGTTTCTTAGGTGATATTGCCTCAGAGCAGACTCTTAGAGACTTTGCCGCATTTGTAATCAGTCGTCATCCTGAAGGCATACATTGTCTTATCAATAATGCATGCATAACGAAAAAAGGTGCTTTAAGCGGTTGCAGCTATGACGATTTTCTGTATGTCATGCGTGTCGGTGTGGTTGCTCCCTATATGCTGTCGTTGCTTTTTAAAGATCATTTTTGCGGATTGGGCTCTATTGTAAATCTATCCTCAACACGTGCATTCCAGTCACAGGCTGATACAGAGAGTTATTCTGCTGCAAAAGGCGGCATAACATCACTGACTCACGCCTTGGCAGTCAGTCTTGCAGGTGTGGCAAGGGTCAATTCTATAGCTCCGGGATGGATAGACACAGGGGCTTATCATCATGGCGGTGAGAATTATGTTCCGTCTTATAGTGCCGGAGACATTAAGCAGCATCCTTCATGCAGGGTGGGAGAGCCTGCTGACATTGCCAGAGTTGTTGATTTCCTTTGTGATGAACGCAACTCATTTATCAATGGTGAGAATATTACAGTAGATGGTGGTATGAGTCGGCTCATGATTTACCATGATGATTATGGATGGAAATTGGAATAGATATTTTCATTGGTGTTTAGTAAAACTGATATGTCTTTAAAAAGAGTGGACAATCAGGTCCATTTCTCCTGACTTCGTCAACGTGTCACCCAAAAATCATCAGTAAACAATGAAGCAATACGTTGATGACGTTTCATCAGCATAGTTCTGTTGATAGTCTGCTTACTTTGAGGCA
>OLIT01000286.1_pt1 | contig 52624 bp, 47 predicted proteins | sample 1601341 | NCBI WGS metagenome assembly OLIT01 (sample SAMEA2452121, study PRJEB22498) | human gut metagenome | biome: human feces; feature: human gut; material: feces | place: Australia | collected 2012
CAAATGGAAGTTGAAACATCCGGAATGTGTACTGACAAAACAAAAGGAGGAATCTTGTAACTAATACAAGCTGTAACATACAGGTTTAACAAAACAATAGCGACTGTTACTATTAGGTTCATAGTGACAGTCGCTATTGTTGGATATAAAGGTTTAATACCTGTAGTTGGCCGAATGCTTACGCTGAAAGCATTAATATGCTTTTGAATTTAAGCATATGCTGCTAACTGCAAATCTCGTTTTAAGTTGGATATATATTATAAAAAAAGGCCGGCAACAATATTTTGTTGCGCGGCCGGCTTTGTTTTGTCTCAATTTATATTATTTGTTACAGTTTCACTGTTTTATTGTCTTTATTCTTATATTTCCGGTATCCAGCTGTTGTCTGTTCTGAATACATTCTCAAGAGTAATCTTTGCCGCTTCTTTCTTTGTCAGCTGTTTGCTCCACGGTGCCCTTTCTTTGGTGGCAGCTCCAGCGCCGCTGTTGTTGTATTCCATGTAGCGGGCTGTCTTTTCGTTGTCTTTGTTGCTCCAGTTGTTCCAACCTACAGGCAGTATATGGCTGCCAAGTTCGCAGTTCATGAACACCGTATAGGCGTATGGACGCCACGGACGGCCGAGATACACCTTTGTTACTCCTTCTGCAGCAGTCAGTTTGCAGTGATTGAACACATATCCGTAAGCTACATTGGCCGGAGTTGAGGCTGCAGTTATAAACGAGTTCTGTTTGCTGTGTATCGTACAGCCTTCAAACCATGCTGTCGAAGGGCCGAAGATAAAGTCGGTTGTTCCCTCAATATAGCAGTTTTTGAAGTAAATTCTTGTATCTGCCACACCTGTGTAAACAGTGTCCTGATTGCCGAGCAGGCGGCAGTTTATGAACAACAGGTGGTCGCCCTCAGTGTGCAGTGCAACTGCCTGACCTAATTTTGCCGCGTTGTTTTCTATTGTTATATTTTTGAATGTGATGTAGTTGCCTTCCACCTTCACTGTGTATGTGCGGAACGTTCCCATCGGCTTGTTGGTCTCAGCGAGACGTATGTTGGCGTGGTCGTCATAGGTTATTATGGTTTTCTCGGCACTCTCTCCGCATACTTCGATGTTGGTAAGCCATGACGGAATGATGACTTTCTCTTTGTAGACACCATTCTTAACATAAATAACCTTGTGATACTCCATGAATGCGCGGCACACTTCAACAGCTTCGTTGATGGTTCTGAACTGTCCCGTTCCGTCTCTTGACACAACAAGTGTGTCGGGGTTGTCATAAGGATTGGCTGCGTTGGCCGCAATGGCACATATAGCCATGACGGCAGACAAGATTAGTTTCTTCATAGTTTGTACTTTTATTGGGTTTAAAGTACCATGCCCGTATGTGTTTCTGTTGTTTTTAGCTTGTCCTCACATGCAGGCATGGCATATTTACACCTTATTATATATTATAGTATTTGTTTTATTTCCTGCAGACCGTCAATTTGCTTCAGCTTGTCCATGATGGTCTTCACGTCGTCTCGGTCGTGTATTCTGAGTTCAATCGAACCTTCAAATATTCCTTCGTCGCACGAAAGAGTTATTTTATGGATATTTACGTTGAGCTCTTCAGATATAACCTGGGTTACCTCGTTAAGCATTCCGATACGGTCGATACCGTTAACCTCGATGACAGCGTCAAAGAGCAGCTTTTTGTGCATGTCCCATTTCGCGTCGAGAATACGGTTACCGTAGCCTGACTTCAACTTTGCCGCAACAGGACAAGAGCGCTTGTGTATCTCAATACGGTTCTTGCCGTCGATAAATCCTAAAACATCATCGCCCGGTATCGGGTGACAACAGTCAGGAAAGATAAACTGGTTGATGTTGTCTTCTGTTATATAGATAGGTTTCTTGCGGTTGAATCCTTCTTTTACGATGAAATAATTAGGTGCTTTATTTTCGGCAGCCTTCTTTTTCTCCTTGTTGAGGAACGGCACAAACTTGCGCCAGTTGCTCGTCGTGTTGGGCTTTTTCTTGCCGTTGATCTCGTCAATATCCTTGTCGCTGAGTATGATAGTCTTCTTACCGATAGCCTTGAAAAAATCATCAGGCTTCTGCACCTCATGAAAATCGCACAGCTTGTCGATTACCGAAGAGTTCATTTCAATAGAGTGCTTGCTAAGGAAGTCTGACAACATCTCCTCGCCCTGCTTCTGTATCTCGCGTGCCTCACGTCGCAGTATTGCCTGAATCTTGGCTTTAGCCTTTGCCGTTGATGCAAAATTGATCCACGAAGGCTGTACGTGCTGCGAGTTTGAGGTTAGGATTTCCACTTGGTCGCCGCTCTGCAGCTTGTGGCTCAGCGGCACAAGTTTATGGTTCACCTTTGCACCTATACAGTGACTTCCGAGGAACGTGTGGATTTGGAATGCAAAGTCGAGAGCTGTACATCCGGCTGGCATAGTCTTGATTTCGCCTTTCGGAGTGAACACAAATATCTCTGATGCAAACAGGTTGAGCTTTATCGCATCCAAAAAGTCCATTGCGTCAGGCTGTGGATCGTCAAGAATTTCCTTGATTGTTCGCAGCCAGTTGTTCAGTTCGCCGTCATCTTCGGTTATCTCTTCGCCTTCCTTGTATTTCCAGTGGGCGGCAAATCCCTGTTCGGCTATTTCGTTCATACGGTCAGAACGTATCTGCACCTCTATCCATCGTCCCTGCTTGCTCATTAGCGTTACGTGCAGAGCCTGGTATCCGTTAGCTTTCGGGTGGTTGACCCAGTCGCGCAGACGGTCGGGATGCGACTTATATATCTGGCTTATTGCAACATATATGTTGAAACATTCGTTCACCTCCTCTTCGCGTTTCTTCGGCTTGAAGATAATCCTTACGGCCAGGATGTCATAAATCTGGTCAAAGGTAACATGCTTGTTCTGCATCTTGTTCCAGATGGAGTAGGGGCTTTTAACTCTTGCCTTAATCTCGTATTCGAGTCCCATCTTGTCGAGAGCCTTGCGTATAGGGTCGGTAAAGTCGGCAAACAGACTGTCGCGTGATGCCTGAGTGTCGGCCAGTTTATATTCAATAGCCTTGTATTCTTCCGGATGTTCAAATTTGAAACTCAGATTCTCTAGTTCCGTCTTTATCTTGTTGAGGCCGAGTCGGTTGGCAAGCGGAGCATATATATATAAAGTCTCACCTGCTATTTTATATTGCTTGTTGGCAGGCTGGCTTTCCAGTGTTCGCATGTTGTGCAGGCGGTCGCATATCTTAATAAGTATTACGCGTATGTCGTCGCTCATGGTCAGAAGGAGCTTCTTGAAGTTTTCTGCCTGTGCCGAAGCCTGGTCGCCGAATATTCCTCCAGATATCTTTGTCAGTCCGTCAACGATTTGAGCAATCTTCGGTCCGAAGATATTCTCAATGTCCTCTACTGTGTAGTCTGTGTCCTCAACCACATCGTGCAGCAGTGCTGCGCTTATACTTGTTGAGCCGAGTCCCATCTCGCTGCATGCGATTTGTGCAACGGCTATAGGGTGCATTATATAAGGTTCGCCAGACAAGCGCCTTACACCTTTGTGTGCCTGTCTGGCAAAGTTGAATGCTTTAGTTATTATGTCAACTTTTTTTCTGTGTCGTGTAGAGAGATAGTCGTTCAGCAGATGTTGAAACGCGTCGTCCACCATCTTGTCCTCGGCAATCTCTCTCTCTTTATCAATGTTGTTCCGCTCGTCCATAATCGTTTCTCCAGATATTATTAATAAGGTGTACAGGTTTATGGCATGTTATTTCACTCTGATTTTCTTGCCTGCACGAATATTGTTTCCTTTAATTCCGTTAAGCTGGCGCAGCTTTTTCACTGTGGTGTTATGTTTCTCTGCAATTTCCGACAGTGTGTCGCCTTTTCTTACGGTTACGCTCTTTTTTCTTGTTTTTGAGCGTTTTGTTGATTTTTTCTTTCTGCTTTTGCTCTTGCTCTTGCTGTAGGTCTTGCGCGTGCTGTTGGTACTTGTGGTATATTGGCTGCTTTCCACTTCAACCAGCGACCGTCTTGTCAGCAATGCGTCTGTCTGATAATTGTATATCGAGTCTTCGTTAGCGATAAACGTGTTTGTGGCGTTAGCCGGCAGACGTATCACAGACGGCTTGTTGTTGCCGTTAACTATGTCGCGTCTGTATTGCGGGTTGAGCGTGCGCAGCTCGTCGATGTCTATACCGCACACGTCGGCTATCTGTTTCAGATGCACGTCTTTTGTAACCACCACGGTGTCTGTCTTTGCCGGAAGTGTGGTGCGCATCGGGCAGATGTTGTGCTCGCAGTAATAGTTCATCACGTAGTTGGCGGCAATGAAGGCCGGCACATATCCTCTTGTCTCGCGTGGCAGATAAGGATAAATCTTCCAATAGTCAGCCTGTCCGTCGGCGCGGTGTATGGCCTTGTTTATGTTTTCAGGTCCGCAGTTGTATGCTGCTATTACCAGGCTCCAGTCGCCGAATATGTTATACAGGTCTTTAAGGTAGCGGGCTGCTGCATACGACGACTTTATAGGGTCGCGGCGCTCGTCGATGAGCGAGTTGATCTCAAGTCCGTATTGCTTTCCGGTTGTAACCATAAACTGCCACAATCCGGCAGCACCCACGCGCGAAGTGGCTTTTGGGTTGAGTGCCGACTCGATTACGGGCAGGTATTTAAGTTCCAGCGGCAGTCCATATGCCTCTAATGCTTCCTCAAAGATGGGAATATAGAAGTTAGATGCGCCCAGCATGTAGCTTACTGAGTGGCGCAGCTTGCCTGTATATCTGTCGATGAATTTCTGTACTATATCGTTATAAGGCATCTCCATCACGTTGGGCAGCCTTTTCAGACGGTCGATGTAAACCTCCTTGGGATATTCTCTGTTTTCGTCGCGGTAGTTACAGTCGTCAGGTTTTAGGTAAGTCTTTGAATAGTATAGGTTCAGAAGGCTGTCAACTTCATAGTTCATACCCTCCGGCAAGTCAATAATTTCTTCTTTTCCGTCATTGTCTGTTACAGTTATCTCATCCTTTTCGTTTTGAGCCTGCATCACGCAGTTTCCTCCGAAAAGCATTGCGGCAATGATAATAAAAACTCCTTTTTTCATAAAATATTTTATATACAAAATCTTACAATAAAAAATGTTTTATCAGAATTTGATTGCGCACTGAAGTCCCAATGACGATGATTTGAGCGGATTCAGTGACGACTTGTTGTTGATGATAGTCGGTTCAACCTTCATGCTCAGATCTTTGGAAATGTCAAATTCTGACAGCGATGCGTCTACATACGCATCGATTACCGACAGAGCGTAAACTCCTATGAGGCAGAATATGCTCAGGTCGCGGTATCTTCGGTAAAAGTCCTTGCGCTTCTTGAAAAGATTCTGGTATTGTTCCTTGTTCTCTTCGGTGATGGTGTTGCCCAGATGCAAAAACTGGTTGTAACTCTGTGAGTTAGGATCGTTGTCCATGATGTCCATGTATGCCTGTGAGTAGTCGTGATACATCTGGTTGTTCCATCTTATAGCGTAAAGACAGCCCAGAAATCCGCCGTATACGATAGGCAGTTTCCAGTATTTCCGGTTATATATCTGTCCTGCTCCCGGTATCACAATGGCAAGCCACATAGCCCTTTTGGCGTTCGGGCGCCATGTGCTCCAGTCGCGCTTTGGCTTTTTATTTTTGACAGAATCATTTGCCGACAGCATTTTCATGCTGACAGAGTCGGCGGCCGAAACCACCTTGTTTATCGTGTCGCTTATCTGCTTGTCGTTTACGGCTGTTATGGTGGTGTCGTTTGGCATAATACTGCCGTTGCCGCTCATATCGAGCGCATTGCACGGCATGACCACGGCAAGCATGCAGATGGCAGCTGCCACTTTTGATAGGCGATATATTAGGTGTCTGCTTGTATCCACAGCCTTATTTTACTGTTCTTTCAGTTTGTCTAACATGCTCATTATACGCTCAAGGTCTTCCTCGTTGGCAAAGGGTATGCTTATTCTTCCTTTGCCGCTGGCCGACCATGTCATCTGTACCTTTGTCTTGAAGAAGTCAGACAGATGTTCGCGCAGCACTGAATATTCAGGCGGCATCTGTTGGTTAGAGGCAATCTTCTTTTTGCCGCTTACAATGTTCTCGCCGTTTTTCAGTTTCTGCACCATTTCCTCTACCTTGCGCACCGAGTAGCCGTTCTTCTGTATCTCCTTGAACAGCTTAACCTGGAGCGACGGGCTGTCTATGGCCAGCAGGGCACGTGCGTGTCCCATGTCTATCTCTTTGTTCTGCAGTGCCATCTGCACCTGTGCGGGCAGCTTCAGCAGTCGGAGATAGTTAGATATGGCCGTGCGGCTTTTGCCCACTCTCTCTGACACCTTTTCCTGTGTCATGCCGGTGTTTGTTATCAGATGCTCGTATGCCAGAGCTATTTCAATGGCGTTAAGGTCCTCGCGCTGAATGTTCTCAACGAGGGCCATTTCCATCACATTTTCGTCTTTTATCGTGCGTATGTATGCCGGAATTGCTTTCAGACCGGCAATCTGAGAGGCTCTCCAGCGTCGTTCGCCGGCGATTATCTGAAATCTGTTATCGTCAACCTGTCTCAGCGTGATAGGCTGTATTATTCCTATTTCGCGAATACTGTTGGCAAGCTCGTTGAGCGCCTCCTCGTCAAATTCGCGTCGTGGCTGGTTGGGGTTGGCTTCTATCTGCTCTATTGACACCTCGCTGATGGTTGAACTGCCCTGCGGGCGCACAGCCTCAGTTGATATCAGAGCGTCGAGTCCGCGTCCGAGCGGATTACTGTATCTCTTTTTTATAGCCATAATCTTCTTACTCGTTCCTGTTTATTATCTCTTTTGCCAGTGCAAGGTGGTTCTTGCTTCCTGTCGAGTCGGCATCGTAAAGTATTACGGGCAGTCCGTGGCTCGGCGATTCGCTCAGTTTTACGTTGCGCTGTATCACAGTCTTGAACACCAGTTCCTGGAAGTGGCGCTTCACCTCGTCGTAAATCTGGTTGGCAAGGCGCAGGCGGCTGTCATACATTGTCAGCAGGAATCCCTCAATCTCCAGTTTTGGGTTCAGTTTGCTTTTTATTATCTTTATCGTGTTCAGCAGCTTGCTTATTCCCTCAAGGGCAAAGTATTCGCATTGAACAGGTATTATCACCGAGTCGGCGGCGGTCAGTGCGTTGACTGTTATCAGGCCGAGCGACGGCGAGCAGTCAATCAGAATATAGTTGTAGTCGCCCCTTATTGGCTTCAGCAGGTTTTTTATCACCTGCTCCCTGTGCTCTAAGTTCAGCATCTCTATCTCAGCACCGACAAGGTCGATATGGCTTGGGATGATGTCAAGTCCGTCTATGTCAGTGGTGTAGACGGCGTCGTGAACGTCTGCATGGTCAATGATGCATTCATAGAGCGAGCAGTCCACGTCTTTCGTGTTGACCCCAAGGCCGCTCGAAGCGTTGGCCTGTGGGTCGGCATCGATTACCAGAACCTTTTTTTCCAGGGTGGCGAGGGATGCAGCCAAGTTTATTGTCGTGGTAGTCTTGCCCACGCCTCCTTTTTGGTTTGCTAATGCGATAATTTTTCCCATGTGTATTATATTGGTATCCTAAATTTAATGTCCCGATTCGTTTATTTCTGAATGACACATTATAAAATTATTTTGCAAAAATACATATTTTATGTGAGAAATAGTTGTTTTAAACCTTTTTTCGTACTTTTGTAGCCGAAAGAAAATGATTTTTATGAAAATTATGAAACCATTAATACTTATTTCCAACGACGACGGCTACCATGCAAAAGGACTTAACTCGCTGATAGACATGCTCTCAGACATGGGCGAAATACTTGTCTGCGCACCCGAGTCGGCGCGTTCGGGATTTGCCACGGCCTTCTCTGCAACCACCCCTTTAAGGCTCAAGCTGCGCCGCAAGCGCGAGGGCGTTGAGGTGTGGTCGTGTAACGGCACGCCTGTCGACTGTGTCAAACTGGCGCTGAGCCAGCTCTGCACACGCCGCCCCGATATGGTCATCGGCGGCATCAACCACGGCGACAACGGCTCTGTCAATTCTCATTATTCGGGCACAATGGGCGTTACGCGCGAGGGCTGCATGAAGTATATCCCTTCTGTTGCGTTCTCTCTTTGTGACTATAGAGACGACGCCGACTTTGAGCCTCTGCGCAGCATTGTCAGAAAGATTACAGCCAAGGTTCTGGCCGAAGGTCTGCCCAAGGGAACGTGTCTTAACGTAAACTTCCCTAAGGCTGCCGAATTTAAGGGCGTAAAGGTGTGCCGAATGGCTAAGGGCACATGGGGAAACGAGGTTGTTCGCGCACATCATCCCAGGGGTTACGACTATTATTGGCTTGTGGGCGAATATACCAATGACGAACCTGAGGCAACCGACACCGACAACTGGGCTCTCAATCATGGGTATGTGGCTATAACGCCCACCACAATCGACGTTACCGACTATGCCATGCTTGAGCGTCTGAAGGATAGTGCCGACGAGTTTTGCTGATGTGCCGGGAGTGCCGCTTTACAGGTTTTTTGCGCATGCCGTGCGCCATGCTATGAGTTAAAAATATCACATTTTGTTTACAGATGAAATATTATCTTATTGCCGGTGAGGCAAGTGGCGACCTTCATGCGTCGCGTCTTATGCAGTCGCTCAGAAGAGTCGACGGCGAGGCTGAGTTCCGTTTCTTCGGAGGCGACCTTATGTCGGCTGCCGGAGGCACGCGTGTACGCCACTATCGCGACTTGGCTTACATGGGTTTTGTGCCTGTCCTGCTGCATCTTAGAACCATATTCAGAAACATGGCTTTCTGTAAGCGCGACATAACCGAGTGGCATCCTGATGTGGTGATATTGGTTGATTATCCGGGTTTTAATCTCGACATAGCCAAGTTTCTGCATGCCAAGACTTCAATACCCGTGTATTATTACATCTCGCCAAAGATTTGGGCATGGAAGGAGTACCGCATAAAGAACATAAAGCGCGATGTCAGCGAACTGTTCTCCATTCTGCCTTTCGAGGTGCCTTTCTTTGAGGGCAAGCACGGCTACAAGATACATTATGTGGGCAATCCTACGGCCGATGAGGTGAGCGGATTCTTGAAGACCTACACCGATTCTTACGGCGAGTTTTGCTCTAAAAACGCGCTCGACTCACGCCGTCCTGTCATAGCTTTGCTGGCAGGAAGCCGCAAACAGGAGATAAAGGACAATCTGCCGGCCATGATAGAGGCTGCCTCACGCTTTACCGACAAGTATCAGCTTGTTGTAGCGGGAGCGCCGTCGATAAGTGCTGACTATTATGCCCGGTTCATATCCGGACAGCCCGTAAAGATAGTCTACGGACAGACTTACGAATTGCTCGCTCATTCGCGTGCGGCTGTTGTCACCAGCGGAACGGCCACTCTTGAGACTGCTCTGTTCAACGTGCCGCAGGTGGTGTGCTACGAAACGCCGATACCAAAGGTCATCGCCTTTCTACGCAAGCATTTGTTGAAGGTTAGATATATTTCGCTTGTCAATCTTATTGCCGACCGTGAGGTGGTCAGGGAGCTTGTTGCCGACACATTTTCGGTGGATAACATTGCCGCTGAACTGTCGCGTCTGTTGCCCGACGGAACCTGTCGCAACAGCATGCTCGACGGATATGCCGAAGTGCGCAGGAAGCTCGGCGACAGAATAGCCCCCGACAACGCGGCAGAAATTATGGTGCGGCTGCTGAAGAAAGAGAGCGAAGAATAGTGTCTGCTGCATATCCAGGCAATGCCCTTTTAGGCCTTTGTCTGTGATGTAGCATTTTTCATAAAAAATAATTCAGTTATTTGCTTAAAATAACACGGCTGTTTCTGCATAAAAAGTGGCCGGTTTACGACTCAAAAGTGGCCGAGTTTTGACCCGTAACTCGGCCACTTTTGATTTATAACCAAATGCCTTTGTTTTGCTTATAGCTTACGTCGTGATAAACATCTAATTTGAAAGATGTTTATTGATAAATGCTGTTTTACTTACAGTTTTTCGGCTAAAATTTATCATGAATGTTCATTGTATAGAAATTTTTTACTAATTTTGCATATCATAATGCTGAAAAACATCAACCGAAATGAAACGGATTTATAGGCTTAAATACCTTATACTTGCGATATGTGTGCTTATATCAGCCGGCTGTGACGTTGAGCGTTCGTCTCACAGCATGGCATTGTCGGCAATAGATAGTGTGGCCGATGTGTCACCGCGCCGTGCTTTGGCTATGCTTGACAGTATAGGGCCGAAGATAAACGCTGCCGACAAGGCAGACCGAAACTATTACGACCTGTTGCGCATTAAGACAGAAGACAAGCTTTATGTTGCCCATACAACCGATACGCTGATGCTCCGTCTCCTTGATTATTATGAAAACGAGGGCGACAAACGGCTCCTGCCTATGGCATATTATTATGCCGGACGTGTGTATTATGACATGAACGACGACATGCGCGCCCTGCCATATTTTCAGAAAACGGTTGAAATGGCTGACACTATAGACAATCTGCGGTCTAAGGCTTATTCGCAAATTGGGTATATATTTCTTTATCAGGGGATTTACGATAAAGGTATAAATGCTTTTAATGAAGCATATAAATTAGATTTAAAGAGTGGTGATTTAAAGGGACAGGTGTTTAATTTATGTGGAATTGCTTGTTTTGATTTGCAACACTAAGATAAGTGAAAAATCTGACATGGCAAAATCCTGAGCAACTTTTTGTTGCTCAGGAACTTATAAATAAAGTTAAATCAAAGTGTTGCGGAATTAAGGATATATTTGATAAATGTAAGAAAAACATGAATAGCTGTTACACCAATATATTGAAAGTGTATGGTGAGGAGCATTGGGATTACCCGGATCCTAGATGTGCCAAGGCTCCAAGAAATATATCAGAAAATATTTATGTCTAAAATAAAACTATGCTTAGCCTATGAAAAATATAAAGTTGATATTTGTCTTTTCTATATTTTCTGCATTAAATACGTTTGCTCAAGATGTAAATAAATCGGATTCACTTGTGTCTGACTCGATAGACCTTCAGGAAGTAGTGGTGAACGAGAATTTGGTAAAGCGCGAAGCCGACAAATATATAGTGGATGCAATAAGACTGCGCAAGGGCAAGACCGACCTGCTTGACTTGTTGAGCAACGTGCCCGGTATATTGGTTACGGACAACGATATAAGAATACCCGGGCGTGACGGCGTAAAGGTGATGTTCAACGGACGCATGAAAACCATACCTGGCGGTGAGCTGATAAATATATTAAAGTCGCACAGGGCGTCAAATGTGGCAAAGATAGAGGTGATAACATCGCCCGGCGCAAAGTATGATGCAGGAAGCGACTATGGCATCATAAACATAATAACAGAAAGAGGCGCCGACTATATTGGCGGCGAAGTAGGCGACAATGTAACATATGCCGACAAGTGGAGCAACGCAGCCCGCATGAACCTTAACTATCAGAGAAAGCGCGTTACGGCATCGCTCAATGCAAGTTGGAATTACGGCAGCGTTGCATATACTGAAAGCAATGTGAAATATTTCACAGACATGACGCGAAAGAGCCATACGGACATGGGCTGGCGAAACAACAACTATAACATTTCCGGCTCGTTGGACTTTATGATCGATTCGCTTTCAACGGTAGGCATTGAGGCTTATTATATTGATACATACAGGAATTATCCAAGCACGACCTTTGAGAACACATACGACATGGCCGGGATGATGACAGAGGAGAGCCGCTCGCCGTCGCTTGAACTGCGTGACGGGCGAAACATGAACCTTAACTTTTATATTGACAGAAACTGGAGCAGCACCAACAAGATATCTTTCATAATGGACCTTTTTAAGTTTGATAACGACCGTGACTACCGTTTCAATTCTTACTATTATGAAAACAGCGTGCAGACAGACAGCGTTGACTATCTTAGCAATCAGGTGGGCGCACACCTTAAAGGACTGAGCTTTGCGCTCGACTACTCAACTCTGTTGCCGTGGAGCATCAAGCTTTATGCAGGAATAAAGACGTCTCTCACAGAGACGAGAAACTCCTCGCTATATGGTTATTCTACGCTTCCTGTGCAAAACGACGACTTTACATATTCGGAAGACATCTATGCCGGATATCTGTCGCTCAACAAGTCGTTGGGACACTTCGACATGGTGCTTGGCGGAAGATATGAACTGACACATACAAAGTCGGAAAACGCCGATGGAACATTGGCAACAGACAATTACGGCAGACTTTTTCCAAGTGTGAATGTGATGTATAAGTCGGGCAACGGCTCTACTTTTGGCATCAGCGCTTTTAGCGGAATAAGACGCCCGGGCATACAGGTGCTAAACCCGTTTACGGCTTATCTGAGTGCCAACTCAACAGCCCAGGGCAACCCTACAATAAAGCCAAACTACTGGTATGGAGTAAGACTTTCCAACAACATAGTGCTTTGCAGCGGACTTGAACTCGGTCTGGAACTCAGGGCCGCAAAGGAGTTTGACTGTATAGGACAGGTTACGCAGATGAATGCTGCCGACGGCTCTTCGAACACGCAATGGCAGAATGCTTACGACAAGGAAGGCTGCGGAGTGGACCTTAGCCTCTATTTCACAAAGCTGTCGTGGCTGAGGGCTTATGTCTTTGGTGAGTTGTTTTATAGCGAAACCACAGCCGACAGCCGTTACAGCTTGAGCAGTGAGCATGTCCTCAAGGCTTTTGCCATGGGCAACTTAAGGTTTATTTTCGACAGGCACCGTAATTTTACAGGATATGTTACCGCCACTTATTCGGGGAAAGACAAAAATGTGGTTCATACCGTTGATGGAAGATTCTCAATGAGTTGCGGTTTGGCCTATTCGTGTTTTAAAGGACGCCTTAATATGAAGCTGGGAGTCAGCAACTTGTTTGCAGGAAATGTTAAGGGCGTAAGTATTTCTAACGACGGAATGAGAATGTATTTCAACAACGACTATTCGCCTTTGTCAGTAACCTTGGGATTCTCGTATAGTTTCGGCAAGGAGATACGCAGCAAGAGAAAGACCTATAGCAACAGCGACATAAAGAGCCGATTCTGATATAATGGACCGTTATTGACCGTAATGCCAGTACCGTAACAAAAGACTCTCTCTGATGGCGTTGATGACAACCGGCTAATGCGGCTGCATCACGGAATTCAATAAACCCGAATCTGTTTATTAGGATTCGGTCTGAAAGCATGAATGCACAAAATGGATAAAGCGATGTGCGGTCTAATGGCTGATTTTGGGTAAACATACAGTCCTTTCCAAATGCTTTTATGAGGCATGCGGAAAGGACTGTATGTATTATGGGCGTAAATAAAGAGCTTATTTGTGTGAAATCTGTAAAAGTCTATATGGGATGATAACGAATCTTATATAAATGCCGTCTTTATAATGCTGTCCAATATTTTTGTTTGCGGATAAATTTCATTCACATCTTTTCAGTTTCGGATATTGCTGCGTACCTGTTCTATAACTTTGTCGCTGTTTTCGCAGCTGAAAACATATTTTTTGCCGGAATTTAATACTACGAGAAACGCCTCGGAGAAGTCGCCTACATATTCGTAGTGTCTGCCTATGTCATTATTGGTGAACAGACCTATGCTTCCGAACAGACCGCCACTGCCGAACAGGCGCAGTCCGCTTTGGTTGTATGGTCTTATTTCCTTGATGTCTTCGAGTGGTATTTTTATTTTTCCTACAACTTTGTGCATTATGAGCGAAGTGTCGTTAAGCTCTATTGCCTTTGGCGAAACGAGGTAGACATAGAGAATAGTAAATGCCAGTATGGCGATTACGATGGCATAATAAACGGCATTTTCAGGATGTCCGATTGCCGTATAAAGACATAGACCTATTGCTCCGATGATTATTACTGCGCACAAAATTGTTATAACAGTAAATGCCTTTTCTCTGTTTACTTTGTGTCTCATGGCTTGTTATGTTTTTGTTGTTTGTAGATGTGACTTTTCTTACAGATGTTTTGTATGGAGAGGCTGTAGCATTCTGCATTTTATGTCATGCAGTTGTGAGCATTAATATGTGTTTTTCAAATTAAAAACCGGCGTCATTCTTCCATGTCAGATGAAAGCACGACGCCGGTTTATGTTTATATTGCAACTGATTTGTCAGCTAATCAGAACAGCGTCAGTGAGTAAAGATATATAACGGCAGCAGGCATGGCCATGAGCGAAGAGTCGAAACGGTCGAGCATTCCGCCGTGACCGGGCAGAATGTTTCCGCTGTCCTTGACGCCAAGGGTGCGCTTGAAGAGCGACTCAACAAGGTCGCCCCATGTGCCGAACACTACTACAACAAGGCCAAGACCCATCCACTGCGGTATGGTAAGTCCGGATTCGTTGCCGTTCTGTGCATCGAGATATCCTATCAGCCATGCCACGAGCAGAACGATGATGGCGCCGCCAATAGAGCCTTCCCAACTCTTGCCCGGCGATACGCGCGGAAACAGCTTATGCTTGCCGAAGAGCGAGCCGCTGCAGTAGGCGCCAGTGTCGTTTGCCCAAAGGAATATGAACACGCAGAGCGGTATCATGTAGTTGTAGGCAACGTTACCGTCGGGAGTGGCATTAAACGCGAGCACGTTGATTGTTGCGAAGGGCAGGGCGATATACATCTGTCCGAGCATGGTGTGCGCCCAGTCGTTAATCGCATTTTCTGTCTTCATATACAGCTCGCTGATGAAGAGATAAACTATTGTAAGCAGATAGGGTATGAACACGGCTCCGCTCTGAATCATTCCGCTGCAGAAGCCTCCTACGGCAAGGAAAAAGTAAACACCGGCAACCGTACTGATAAAGCGGTTTACCTGTACTCCCTTGATGTTGTTCACCAGTCCGCAATATTCCCATATCGTCAGTCCCGTTACGAGAGCGAACAGAAACTCCATGGCGATGGGTCTCATGAAGCATACCACGATGGCTGCCACGAAGAACACGCCCGTGATGCTTCTTACAATAAGGTTCTTCATCTTGTCACTCATATCTCATCTATTTTGTTTCTTGAGTATTCTCTTTTGCTGTATTGCCTTCATTGGCAGCGCTGTCGGCAACATCATGCTTATCTGTGGCAGCGGCTTCGGCAGCAGCATTGCTGTTGTCTGCGTTTGCGTCGTTGCTTTCAGCGTTGTCAGTTTCAGCCTGTGGCTTGTTGTCTGCGGCTGTCTGCTTGTTGCCGTTTTCATCCTTCGAGTCTTTTTCTTCTTCCTCCATAATCTCTTCAGAGCGGCTAACCCACGGACGCTTGCCGAATATTGTCTCAACGTCTTCAGCAAATATCACCTCACGTTCAAGCAGCATCTCAGCCAGTTTGTTGTGGCCTTCCTTATGCTCCGTAAGAATCTTCTTTGCGCGCTCATATTGCTCGTTGATCATCTTCAGCACCTCGTCGTCCATTATCTTGGCAGTTGTCTCAGAGTAAGGACGCTGGAAGTTATACTCGTTGTTGTTATAGTAGCAGATATTGGGCAACTTGTCGCTCATACCAGCGTAAGCTATCATGCCGTAAGCACTCTTTGTAACGCGCTCAAGGTCGTTCATCGCTCCTGTTGATATGTGGCCTGTGAACAGCTCTTCGGCAGCACGTCCGCCCAGTGTGGCGCACATCTCGTCGAGCATCTCCTCTTTTGTCGTTATCTGTCTTTCCTCAGGCATATACCATGCTGCGCCGAGTGCTCTTCCACGCGGAACGATAGACACCTTTACCAGCGGATTGGCATGTTCGAGGAACCATGATATTGTGGCATGACCGGCCTCGTGGAGTGCAATAGTGCGGCGTTCTCCCTGAGTCATAACCTTAGTCTTCTTCTCCAGACCGCCGATTATACGGTCTACGGCATCGAGGAAGTCCTGTTTGCCTACAAACTTCTTGTCGTGGCGGGCAGCTATCAGCGCAGCCTCGTTGCACACATTGGCTATGTCGGCACCCGAGAATCCAGGAGTCTGACGTGCAAGCATGTCGATGTCTACGGTCGGGTCGGTCTTCACAGGTCTTAGGTGTACCATGAATATCTCCTTGCGCTCGTTGAGGTCAGGCAGGTCTACATTGATCTGGCGGTCGAAACGTCCGGCACGCAGAAGTGCAGAGTCAAGCATGTCGGCACGGTTAGTGGCAGCAAGGATGATGACACCACTGTTGGTGCCGAATCCGTCCATCTCGGTCAGAAGGGCGTTAAGCGTGTTCTCGCGCTCGTCGTTGCCTCCCATTGCCGGATTCTTGCTTCTTGCACGTCCCACGGCATCAATCTCGTCGATAAATATGATACACGGCGATTTTTCTTTGGCCTGGCGGAACAGGTCGCGCACACGGCTTGCTCCAACACCTACGAACATCTCAACGAAGTCAGAACCGCTCATAGAGAAGAACGGCACTCCGGCCTCGCCGGCTACGGCTTTTGCCAAAAGAGTCTTACCTGTTCCCGGAGGGCCTACGAGCAGCGCGCCCTTTGGAATCTTACCTCCAAGGTCGGTGTATTTCTTAGGGTTCTTCAGGAACTCAACAATCTCCTGAACTTCCTGCTTTGCGCCTTCCTGTCCGGCTACATCCTTGAATGTGATGTTAATGTCGGCACCCTTTTCGTACATCTTCGCCTTGCTCTTGCCTACGTTAAACACGCCTCCGGAGTTGCTTCCGCCACCGCCCATGCGGCGCATTATGAACATCCAGAATAGTATTATGAAGATAAAAGGCGAGATGTTGATCAGAATGGTGAGCAGGTCGCTGCCTTTTTTGTTCTCATAGTTGAGGTTGCCTTTGAACTTTCCTGCCTGGCGCTCTGCATCAACAAAGCTCTCTACCTTGTCTGAGCTTCCAAACTCGGTGGTTACGTAAGGTTCTTTCCCCACTTCTTTAGTTCCGGCCTTAAACACGTCGCGTATGTGTTCAGCCGTTACATACATCTTCAAGGTGCTTTCGTCCTTGTTGAGCACAATCTCAGAGGCATATCCCTTAGAGACGTATGCCCTGAACTCGTCGTAAGACACCTTCTTGCTTGCGCTTCCGCTTATAGAGTCGCCCCCCATTAAGTATACACTTATGAGGCCGATTATCACAAGCAGATAAATCCAGCTCATGCTGAACTTGGGCATCTTTTTGTTCTTATCTTGCTCCATTTTATTTCTGTTAATTAATATGTTTAAGTTAATTCACTTATATCTGTGAGATATTTTTCGTATTTTATGCTTCTCCTTTCTTAATGATCATAAAGAATTTGGATGCACAGGCACTGATGTGAACATATAAAACTATTGTTGTTATGAGCAACTCAGACATTTACATTCTGCAGCAGGTTTATTCAGAAGTTTCTGTTCCTGCTGTTACAAACCGAATTATCGGTAAGCCCTTAGAGGCGTTTTGACCGTGATTACAAGAATATTTTGATAAGAATTGCACCATATATATTATGGTTATTATATGCTCTTTTCAGACAGTGGCTTTATTAGTCGATATCAGGAATTTTTGTCTGTTTCGCGTCTTCCCAGAGATTTTCTAAATTGTAATATTCACGCACGTCAGGCAGGAATATGTGTACCATCACGTCGGTGTAGTCCATTGCCACCCACTGTGCGTTGTTAAGTCCGACTACATGTACCGGTTTTTCCCCTGCATGTATTCGTGCATATTCTTCAACAGAGTCTGTGATGGCTTCTACTTGTGATGGCGAATTTCCTTGACATATTATAAAATAATGACAAATTGTGCCTTCAATGCCGCTCAGGTCTATTATGTTAATGTTTGACCCTTTCTTCTCTTGAATACCTTTAGTTATTGTTTCAACTAGGTTTTTTACTTGTTCCATTAAATAATAAGGTGTTATTGATGCTTTGAATTTTAATATGCGAGGAAAAAGAATTTTTATTCTGTTTTGCCCTCAAAAATGTATTTTATTTTATGCAAAGGTACACTGATTTATCGGAAATCGGGTAAAAAAACGCATTATTTTGAATTTTTTTAGAAAAAAGTCGGTAAAAATGTTGTCAGTTAAAAAAAAATGCGTACCTTTGCAATCGCAATCAGGAAACAAAATGATTGCAACAACAAATTGGGATATGGTGTAATGGTAACACTACAGATTCTGGTCCTGTCATTCCTGGTTCGAGTCCGGGTATCCCAACAAAAAGATGCAAACTTCTAAAAGTTTGCATCTTTTTTTGTTTTATACCGTTTATGTGTTTTGGCATAGTCGGTTAATGAATAATATATAGAATCTGTAGGAATTTGATAAATTCTGCTCGCAGAAAATTTTTCTGCCTGGGCATACACAGATTTAAATTTGTTTCTATTAAAGACTCATCACTCGTCACATTGGTATGTATTTTGTTGATTTTCAGAGGAATAGCGCGTGATGACTTTATTTCCCGACTCATCACATCTGTGGGTTTATGTTTGTTGTGACGAGTTGATTTTTTAACTCATCACAATGTAACATACTGAAATACAGATGTTTATGTACAGATGTGATGAGTGATGAGTTTCTTTGAAAGTTTTTCTTGGTTATGTGATTTTTATATAGCGGACAGATTGTCTCTTTCTAAGAGGTGCCATTTTGCATTGTAATATGTGCCCTTTTGTAAGGTAAAACGGTACATATTGCATTGCTGTTTGTATGCTTTTAGGTTTTATTGCACAAAGTTTTGCCTGTTTAATGCTGCTGCATCTTATGCTTTTAATGGATATTTTTAATATCTTGCAGTTTTTCTCCAGAAAAAATGGTAGAGTCTGAACACCGGTTCCCAAAGGCTTTCACCGGGAAAGAGCATCATGAAGCGGGCATCACGCACAAGACGCTGGATATTCTTTTTAATCTGACTGCCGCGGTATTTGTCGAGTCTTTTGTCATAAAAGCCGAAATTGCCTGCAAGCATAATCTCGTTAAGAAGAAATTTGCCGAGTCGTTCGTCTGCTTCAACTATAAGATATTTATCTTCGAGACAGAATACTTTTTGCATTACGTACATCACTGCCGTAGACATTTTATATAGTCCGCAGCGCTTAAGCGTCAGTCTGTCGGCCTTTTGTTCTTCTGCTGTGAAGCCTTGTCGCAAGACAAAATAATAGTCTAACAGCTGTTTCAAGCCGATGCCCTCATGAAAAAAATGGTTGGATATGTGCGCCATCTGATAAATTCGGTTGAAGGCAGTTGTCGGTACGGCAATCTTTCCGGCTCCGTCAGGCAACATCACAATGTTGGCAAACTGTGTGTCGGCATTCTTGTTGAAATATTCCTGAAGTCGGCCATTGCTTATCAGATTGTTCATAAACTGCGGCCGGTAGTGCAGTTCTACCTCTGTTCCTCCGTATGGCGGAAAGTCGGTGTGATGATAGCATCTCTTATGGCCCTCAGCCATTTTTCCAACAGTCTTCATCACCTTCTTGTATCCGCCCTCAGCCCATATATCTATGTCGCCAGGCGTGCGCATTAGCGGATCAGGGTAGAGCAGGGCGTTTCCCTGACCTTTGAGTATGCATGTGCGTAGTCCTTTCTGCCTGAATATCTCTGAAACCTTTACGGCATTTACGTTTACTTTTGTGTTAAGTGTGGCAATCTGACGGCTTATTGAAAACCATTTCATTCTGAACATTCTGTCTGGCAGACAGTGTTCTGGCAGCCGTTTCATACCGTAAAATATGACACCTTGAAGGTTTTGTTCCTTTGCTATGCGGAACAGCATAGGCCATTCTTCAGCCTTAATGTCGTCGGGCACAGGCTGTGAAGGGTCTATAGAAAAACGGAGCAGTTTAAAAAAATTTGATGTCATTTTGCAGAAGTAAGTCTGTTATTTGCATTTTGCGTACAGCTCTTTAAGCGTCCCGCGTGCAATGCCGTTCCTTACAAGGAAGTCTAGAAGATTTTTTGCCTCTCTCTTTCTGTCAAGACATATAAGCACTTCTGCCTTTGATATAATATAGTCTGTATTGCCGGGCTCACGTTTCAGAGCCTCGTCCCAGTCGTATAAAGCCGTTTCATACGACTTCATTTCTTTTTCAAGTTCTGCTCTTGCTGCATATACAATGCTGCTGTCAGGAAACATTTCAACAAGATTGTTCATCTGGTCGAGAGCCTGCACATTGCGTTTCAGCTTTATAAGGGTATATGCCAGTCCGAGGCGTGCCTGCATGTTGCGTGGAGAAATCTTCAAAAAGTCTTCATAGTCGTTCTTGGCCAGCTCATATCTGCGCATGTTGTTGTTGGCATAGGCCCTGTAATAAAGGGCAGAAAGATTCAATGTGTCTTTCTTCAGAACTTCGTTACATATCTGTGCCGCATTTTCCCATTCAAGCAGTTGCAGGTTGATGTTTGCCTTCTGCAGTTGTAGCTGAATCGAATCCGGGTGCGCAGCAAGCTGGCTGTTAACAGCACTTAAAGAATCACGCCATTGCTTTTGTGTCTGCGCCTTGAGGGCGGTGACACCAAGCAATAGCGTGAATATGCAGATAATTTTAATTTTCAATTTACTTGTATATAAGAGTTGTTCTGACAATCGTTAGGAAAAATCAGTCCTCGTCCTTGTTCTCGGCATCGATAGCCTTGATTTTCTCGCGTACAAGGTTCATGTCGTCTTTCAGTTTCTGAACCTTTCTGTTCATCTCGTCGATGAGGCTGTTGCCCTTTTTGCTTGAAGCATTGAGGAAACCGAGGTTGTTCTCATAAGTCTGAACTTCCTGCTTGATGGCCTCATAGCGGCGCATGAGTTTGGCGCGTTCATTGTCAAGTGCGTCTGAACCCTTTTCTGCAACGTTTTTCAGATTGTTCTTGAATTTGTCCAGACGGCGACGTGCCGTAGATATGTTAAGCTCTTTGTATAGTTTGTCAAGAATGTCGTGATATTCCTTATAGAGCTTGTCTTTCTCTTTAAACGGAACATGACCAATGCCGTTGTATTCGTCAATGAGTTCACGTACCTTTTCCTGAATGTTGCCTTCAGCGTTTTCAGCCATGGCTTTTAGCTGTTCTATTATGCTGCGTTTCTTTTCCAGGTTAGCGCGTTCTTCGTTGCGTGTGCCTGCATTGGCATTGTTGCGTGCCTCAAAGAAATGATTGCATGCAGTGAGGAATTCGTTCCACAGCTTGTCGCCGAGCTTCTTGGGCACCATGCCTATGGTCTTCCATTCTTTCTGTAGTGCAATCAGCTTGTCGCTTGTTGATTTCCATTCAGTGCTGTCCTGCAGAGCCTTAGCCTGTTCGATGAGAGCTCTCTTCTTGTCGGCATTCTCAGCAAACTGCTGTTTCATGTTCTTGAAATACTCTGCTTTTTTGCTGAAGAAATCGTCGCAAGCAGCGCGGAAACGTTCAAATATCTTGACGTTCATCTTCTGGGGAGCAAAGCCTATGGTCTTCCATTCTGCCTGAATGGCTATTATTTCCTTTGTCTTCTTCTCCCATTCTCCGGCCGTCTTTATTTCAGCCTTGGCTATTTCTTCTATCTTTGCACAAAGGGCTGTCTTCTTTGTGAGGTTGTCTTCCTCTTTAGCGCGCAGCTCTTCAAAGTGCTGCTGATGGCGCTTGTTGATTATAGTAGACGCAGTCTTGAAGCGTGCCCAGATCTCTTCGCGAAGTTCTTTGGCAACAGGACCTGTCTCGCGGAATTCCTGATGCAGCTTCTGCAACTGGTGGAATGCGCTGATGACATCTTCTTCGCTGCCGAGTTTCTCTGCGGCCTCACAAATCTTAGTCTTTATTTCAAGATTTTTCTTAAAGTCATATTCGCGTGCCTCGCTGTTAAGTTTCAGCAAGTCGTAATACTGTTCAACATAGAGCTGATAGTTACGCCACAGTTCATTGGCCTTTTCTGCCGGAACGAGTTTAATCTCTTTCCATTCCTGCTGCAGCTTCTTGAAGTCCTGATATGATTTGTTGGCTTCTTCGGGCGAAGTAACCATAGCCTTGATTTTCTCAATGATGTCAAGCTTTTTCTTCAGGTTTTCCTGTTTCTCCTTTTCCTGTTCAAGGAAAAGTTTGGCGCGTTTTTCTTTTATTACGCTCATTTCTGCCTTAAATACTTCTTCGTCTTCATCTGGAATTACCTTGTAGTTGGCAGGGTCGCCGCCTCCTTCAAGATATGCTTTCATGTCAGCTTCTCTTTCAGCAAAATGAAGTTTGTAGAAGACAGTTTTAAGGTAGTCTATTTCGCCTTTTTGCGGATGCTCGTCGCTGTGGGCGATTTCTTTCATCCTTTCAATTATTTCGCCTTTTGTTTTGTATACTTTTTTCTGCTCAGCTGTTTCAGCGTTGTCTGAGGATAATTCTTCAGTTTCAGTATCTTCGGTTGTAACTTCAGCGTTGCTTTCTGTTGCAGCGCAATTTTCCTGGATGTTGTTTTCTGTTGATTCAACATTCAGTTTTTCAGTGTTCTCTTGGCTGAGAGTCTTTTCTTGAGAGTCCATCATATAACTTTTTATTCGTTCATGAATTGGTTTTCCATGTAAATCTTTAGGCTTGCAAACTTACTTAAAAATCTTGTAAATACCTAATAAATTTGGAAAAAAACGTTTATCATTAGATTAAATGAGCCTTTTGTGGCGGAAAATCCACCACGATATGCCTGAAATGAGTATAGATACGATTATTGCTATCACAAAGCCATATTTCCATTGTTCCATGCCGTTGATGAGGTTCATGCCGAGCAAACTGGCGATGAGCGTAGGGAACATCAGGATAATAGACACAGATGTGAGCGTTCGCATAACGGTGTTCATGTTGTTGTTGATGATGCTCGAATATGTGTCCATTGTCGACTCGAGGATGTCTGAATAAATGTTTGTGGTTTCGCGCGCCTGACTCATCTCGATGTTTACGTCCTCGATGAGGTCGGCGTCGAGCTCGTCCACCTGCAACTTGAACTTCAGTTTAGCCAGCAGGTTTTCGTTGCCACGTATTGACGTAATAAAATATGTCAGTGAGTCCTGTAGTCTTGACAGACCTATGAGCGACTCGTTGTTGACTTCCTTGTCGAGGTTGCGCTTTGATTTCTCTATAAGGTTGTTAATCTGTTTCAGACGTTTCAGATACCATACGGCAGACGAAAGGAAAAGACGGAAAATCATGTCGACATAATCAGTGAATCCTTCGCCGCGTTTTTGCTGATAGCTTACAAAGTCTATCATCATGTTGGTTTCGTGAAAACATACGGTGATTGTTACGTCGCGCTTGTGTATTATACCGAGCGGCACGGTGGTGTAGGGCGTTCTTGATCTTATTTCTTTTACAAAAGGTATACGCAGGATTATGAGCATCCATCCGTCGTCGTATTCATAACGGGCACGCTCATCATTATCGCTGATGTCTGAAAGAAAATAATCGGGAATTTTAAATTCATCTTCAAGAAGACGCTGATCTTCTTCCGTCGGGCATGTTACTTGTATCCAGCAGTTAGGCTCCCACTCGCCAATCTGCCTAAGGCCTTTGGTTGTGTTCCAATATGTTCTCATTTGCTAATCCTCCGAAACGGTTATGACTGCACGGCGGTCAGCATCGATGAGCAGGCCTCCGCGTTTACAAGTTCATATTTTCCGCGTAATAATCGTCCATGTATAAATTTAAATTTCTGTTTTGCGGTGCAAAGATACTGCAAGTTGGGCTAATATCAAAATAAAAATGAATGAAATGATTTTTAATTTTGTGTTTAAATTATGTTACGATAATATGTTGCGCTCCTTTGCGCGGTTTTTTGCCTGGCTTTTTATGTTGTTGTTAATATGTCAAAAGCTCTATAGCCTTTTTATGGGCATATAGAGCCTTGATGGTCTTTTTTAGTAAAAGGTATGTTTTATGTTGGCCTATTCGGGTAGTATCGCGACAGATATAGGTGCGTAGTCGGATGGTGAAAATCTGTTTAGCTGCTTAGATGCGGTATATGTGCCGCGGAAATTTGTCAGTCCGCCGAAGTTATACATCATGCCGTTTACACATTCTGTTTCGCCTGTCCAGCTGAATGTGCCGAGCATCTTCAGTGCCTGACTGCTGTTGCTGCCTGTCTTGTAACGAAGTATAGAGCCATTGCTTGTGGCATATATGTATCCGTCTGCCACACCGATGAAACTGAAGTCGGAAGCAAGCGAATCGGCCGGAGCGCAGACTTGCGGTGTCAGTTTGTTGCCGTCTATCATGTATGCCGTGTGCCGGCTGTCGTCCAGCATCCATGTGTGGCCATTGCCGTCGGATGTGGTGCGTGTGTTTTCGCCGAAAGTCATGCCGTGTGCTGTATTTCCGTCGGCAGTTGCTGTTATGTTGCCGTTGCTGTTTTTGTCAAGTATGTACTTACAGATGTATCCGCCGGTTACGGCATAGATAATGTTGTCGTTAATGTCAACAGCTTTTACTTCTCCGTTGTGAGTGGAGGCAAGGTTCCATTTTCCGGCAGCGAGATAGTATATTCCTCCGTCGCCAATGATTATGGGTGTTCCGTTCCAGCATGCGCCCTGACCGCTTACAGGCATGTCCGGGTATGTCTTTTCGGTGGCTGTTGCTGTGTCGTATGAACGCAGTTCGTTGGTCGTTACGGTCTGTTCATATCCAAGGTTGGTCTTTTCAACTATACCTCCGCCCATGTATATCATGGTGCCGTCGGTGAAGTGAGTGGTGGCTGAGCCGCTGTTGCCAAGATTGCCAAGTTCTTTGTAGACGATGTTCTGTTTCACGCGCAGCGTGTTTACGGAAGCTTCGTCTGCTATCGAGAATTTGCCTTTTGCCTCGCCGTTTTCATTCAAGATGACATAAGGGCAAGCCTCATACTCCTGACCTTTCTTTATATACACGATAGGTTCTTTTTCGGGATAGATGGCATCAGGGTTTGTGAAACTGAAATTGCTGCCGCTGACTATTCCCAACTGCTGCATGCTGCTTTCAGACGAGCGTCCGTTGTATATCTTTACATACACCTTGCCGTCGCGATAGCAGGCAGAGGTCAGCACCACTCCTGTAGCCTCGCTCTCTGCTGCCGGCTGTTTCACAACAATCTGCATAGAGTCTGCTTCTGCGCGCGTGCCGCCTTTGTTGCTCAGGCGTATGTAGCCGATGCGTTCTTGACGGGTGATGTTGCGCGCCGCTATAATCTTTACATTCTCGCCGCCTTTGCCGCCCATCTGCGACAACTGTAGCCATTCGGCTGACGATGACGCTTCCCAAGGCTGTGCCGTAGGTATGGTTACGTCGGTCTGCTCGCCGTCAGCCGACAAGTTGACAATACCGTTGTCGGGAACGGTTGGGTCGGGATCAGGTCCTACCGGCAGTTCTTCGTCACTGCTGCATGATAATGCCATTGATATTGTGCATGCCATGATGCACCATAGTGATAGTCGATAAAAGTTTTTCATTGCTTTATATTTTTAAAATTAACGATTGCATATCGCAAAAATATAAAGTATTAGTATCTTTCCTTTCACGGCTTTCCGTGATTTTTATTTACAAATTTATTCGTAGGTATACAGATCTCTTTGTCTGTGTCATATTCTTGTTTTCAACGTATTTTGAAGCTTTTCATAAATCTGTTTGTTGCTTGTTTAAGATTTGTTGTGAGGTTTAGATTTATATCTGTTGGAGTGTGGGGTGAATTGTGCATTCGTAATACTGCATGACAACAAAAAAGCGGAAGGCTATGGACTTTTTCTGTCCTTTGCCTTCCGCCTTCAGCATGTATTAGAATATTATTTGTTCAGCTTGATTTATTTTGCAGGAATCTCTTCGAGAGTCTTAACCAACAGATCCCAGAACTTGGTTGCTGACGGCCAATAAGCACGCTCGCTCGGAGTGTGGGGCGACAGCAGGGTAGGACCGAATGAGCAGATGTCGAGGCCTGGATATTTAGAAAGGATAATGCTGCACTCCAATCCTGCGTGAACAACCTGCACTGTAGGCTCTTCGTTGAACAGATTTTTGTATATATTGCGCATAACCTTGATGAGTTCGCTGTCAGTGTTGGGGTCCCATCCGCCGTAAGCGCCGCTGAACTCAACCTTCATTCCTGCCATGTTGAAGCAGCTTTCGAGTGATGTTGACAATTCCTCTTTCATTGACTCGCTTGAGCTGCGCGCAAGAATCTTTATTGCAGCCTTGCCGCCTTCGATGTCGACGATGGCGAGGTTAGAAGATGTCTCTACGATTTCGGGCATTGTCGGGATATAGCGCCATACGCCGTTGTGAGCTGCGTAGATAGCGTCAACCAGATTGTCCTGAATCTCCTGAGGAACAATCATTTCAGGCAGTGCAACGTCTTCAACCAAAACCTCGATGTCGTTCTCGATACCTTTGTATTCGTTGTTGAAAGTCTCTTTATAGTCGGCTGCTATTGATTTCAGGTCGTCTACATTCTCTTTCGGCAGAGTGAGCACAACTTCAGCCTCACGCGGTATGGCGTTGCGCATGTTGCCGCCGTGCCAGCTTGCCAGGCAAGCGTCGTCTTCAGCAATGGCCTCGCGTACTATTCTTACCATCATCTTGTTGGCATTGCCGCGGCCTTCGCCGATTTCAAGACCTGAGTGTCCGCCTTTCAGTCCCTTGATTGTAATCTTGACAGCAGCGTCGCTCTTGTCGCTTTCATTTTCTTTATAGTCGAGTGTTGCTGTTATGTCAACGCCTCCGGCACTTCCGATAATCAGCTCGCCTTCCTGCTCAGTGTCGAGGTTAAGCAGAATTTTGCCTTCCAGCTCGCCTTCCGGCAGTCCGTTGGCACCATACATGCCTGTTTCCTCGTCGGCTGTTATCAGTGCCTCGATAGGTCCGTGCTTCAGGTCTTTGGCTTCCATTACGGCCATGATGGCAGCAACGCCAAGACCGTCGTCGGCTCCGAGGGTTGTGCCTTTAGCCTTAACCCACTCGCCGTCAACATAAGTTTCTATAGGGTCAGTCTCAAAGTTATGAGTGCTTGTCTTCTCTTTCTGCGGAACCATGTCCATGTGTGCCTGCAGTATGGTTGTCTTGCGGTTTTCCATGCCTGGGGTGGCAGGTTTGCGCATAACGATGTTGCCGGCCTCGTCTTTAAATGCTTCAACGCCTGTGTTTTTTGCGAAGTCGAGCAAGAACTGCTGAACTTTCTCCAGATGTCCTGACGGACGTGGAACCTGTGTCAGTGCATCAAAGTTTCTCCAGATGCACTCCGGTTTGAGATTTTTAATTTCGCTCATAGTCAAAATAGATTAAATTGTTACCAGGTCAGTCCCTCCATGCCGTTTCCGGCCTTTCGGTATGTCCTTATTTTTATTGTTAATTGTTTGCTGTTGCTATTGTTTCAGCCGTTAAGGCTGTGTCCTTTTTCTTTGTGAAAGCAAGTGCCGCCCATGCGTAAATGCCGAGCAGAATGACGAGCATGGTCTGCACAGTGTGCACTATCAGTACGAAATAGAGGGCATTGATGTCGCTCACCCCGTAAAGAATAAGCATGGTTTTTACTGCAAAATGCCACGGACCCGCACCGTTTGGGGTAGGCACTATCACGGCTATGCTGCCGACGACGAACGTTACGAGGGCGCATTGAAGGCCTAAAGACGACGTGAAGTCGAAACAGAAGAACGTGAGATAATAGTGCAGAAAATAACTTATCCATATACCGAGGGTGTAAAATATGAATAGGGGAGCATTCTTTACATTTTTCAGAGAAACAACTCCCTGCCATATTCCGCCCATGGTGTCCTTCACCTTATTATATATTGACATCTTCTTCAGAAGAATGTGAATCAGAAACAACGCAGCCACGGCGCATGCAAGGGTTACGATGTAGCCCGTGGTAGAAAACCGGCTGATTATGGTGTCCATGCTTGTGCCGGTCTTTGTGAAGAACGTGGTGAACACTCTCATCTGCATGAGCAGTGTCAACATGGTGACAATAAGCATGAGCAGCGTGTCGATAGCTCTTTCGGTAACTACAGTTCCTAAAGCTTTTGGAAACGATATTCCGTCGTATCTCTTCAGCACTCCGCATCGCGTGAACTCTCCGATGCGCGGTATGACCAGGCTTGCTGCATAAGACAGAAAAATGGAATTGACTGCCGTGGAATTTCTCGGGCTTTCGCCTACAGGTTCAAGCGTCTGTCGCCATCTCCATCCGCGGAACATTTGGGCAAGTATACCAAACGGAAACGACAGCAGCATCCAAGCCCAGTTCATCTCGTAGAGAAGTATATTCTTGATGCTTCTGAAGTTGAAGTCGCGGTACATCCAGTAAAGTATCGCCCCGCCGAATAATAGCGGAAATGCTATTTTCAGTATGTTGTTTACAGCTTTTCTTGTATTCACACTTGCCTAATGTTTTCTCTTCAGACCATGTAGAGCCTTTGTCAAGCTTTTGTATCTTGTTTTTGGCTTTAGTCTTTTTGTGGCCTGTAATATGCCCAATTATTTATGCAAACTTACAATTTTTTTTTGAAACAACGTATCTCGGCTCTAAAGAATTTGTTTTCTTTAGAGCTTTTTTGCCGTTGAGTGCAGGCGTCGTATATGTTAGCGTGTTTTGTGTTATGTCGTGTATTTTATTGAAACACATGTATTTGTGTCTTAATTCAGCAATCTGTCTTGAGCTCAAACACATAGTCGTCCATCACAAATCCTTCGCCTATATCTGTTGTCTGGCTCTTTATGTTTTTGTATCCGTTTTTGTCATACGCTGCTATTGCCCTTCCGTTATGTTTGTTTACGGTCAGCCATATTCTATTTATGTCTTTGTCGCGGCATAATTTCACAAGGTGGTTTGTCATCTGTTCAAACAGCCTGTGTCCTCTAGCCTCCTTCAACAGATACATCTTGCTGAGGTAGAGCGAGTTGTCCTCCTTTACCTGCACTCCGCAGTATCCTGCATCTTTACCGTTCTCGCTAATAATAAAATATGTGTAGCCTTGGTTTTCGATCTGGTCTTTCATTGCATGGTAAGACTGAAATTTGTCAACCATATAGTTTATTTGTTCCTTTGTAATAATATCGGCAAATGCTTCCGGTCATATTTCTTCTGCCATTTGTGCGATCAGTCTGATGTCGCTGTCGCATGAAACTTCTCTTATCATAGTTTGTCGTTTTTTAATATAATGTTGTTTTGCCTGCTGTTTTATAATGATGTCAAAGCGTTGACTTGGTATGTTTTATAGCCTTGGCAGACTATGCAAAGATAATTTAAATATGCCGGAAATCGTGCATTTTAGTTCTCGTTAACCTTAATCGGGGCAGATTATGTCGTCTTTTGGACAAATTATACATGGCCTATGCCTTGTTGACATTAGTACCGGGAATTCATATTGTAACAACATTTTATTCTAATTTTAACATGTAATACACGCACTTTGTTGGATAATAGTTATATTTTTGCAAAGAAAATACATAATATTGCTATTGCAGAAGTAGTAATGGCGGTGTTCCGCCTGTACAGGCGTGTAAACTACGTGTTGGGCAATAATAAATATAAACGGACAAAACAAAATCCAAAAAGGTAGAAATATGGCTAAGAATAAAAAGGTAAAGCGTTATGTCGAGCGCGATGTCAGTTGGATGTATTTTAATCATCGCATACTGCAGGAGGCTCAGAAAGAAAATATCCCCTTGCTTGAAAGACTCTCGTTCTTAGGGATTTACTCTAATAACCTTGATGAGTTTTTCCGTGTGCGTATGGCATCATTGAGCCGCCTGCTTGAGTCGGACAACAAAGAAATACGCAAGCAGCACGACTCGATACGCAAGACAATGTCAAAAATAAACAAACTTAATTCGTCCTATAGCCAGGAGTATACTTTGGCCATAGAGCAGGTGTTCGATTCTCTTGAGAAGCATAACATCCGTATGCTTGACGAAACTCAGCTCAATGATGAACAGAAGACATTCTTGACAAACTTCTTTCATGAGCGTCTCAACGGCTACACCAATCCGATATGGTATTCAGAAATAGACGAGATTGGGCAGCTGGAGGATAACCGTATTTACCTTTTGGTCAGAAAAACTGATGTTTCAGGCAGCGATTCGCATCCTAAAAGCAGTCTTGCCATAATAAAGGTGCCAGACAGAGAGAACGGACGCTTTATAAAGTTGCCGTCGTCTGACGGATATGACAATATTATGTATCTCGACGATGTGGTTAGATATTGTCTGCCGCTGATATTCATCGGATTCAAGCCGGCTGTGTTTGAGGCTTATTCGTTCAAGTTTACCAAAGATGCAGAGATGGAGATGGACAACGACTCTGACTATGGCGTTCTTGAAAAAATTGCCAAGGGAGTCAGCAGCCGCAGGCGCGGCGAGCCTGTGCGCCTTATCTACGACAAGAGTATTCCTAAGGAGATGAAGAAGAAGCTTATGAACAAGCTTAACATAAGCAAACTTGACGTGTCTTTGGGCAGCAGCAGATATCAGAATCATAAGGATCTGATGAATTTCCCGGATTGCGGACATGACGAACTGAAATATCCGAAATGGACGCACATAATGAAGCCAGAGTTCCTTGCACAGGAGAGCATCCTGCACCAAATTAGGCATAAAGACTTGTTTATACATGTGCCTTATCATTCTTTCGACGGATATATCCGAGTGCTGCGCGAGGCTGCGCTCAAACCTGAAGTAAAGGCCATAAAGACAACTTTGTACCGACTGGCCAAGGACTCTAAGGTGGTTAAGGCTCTTATATGTGCTGCGCGCAACGGCAAGAAAGTTACGGCCGTAGTTGAGCTTCTGGCACGTTTCGACGAGGAGAGCAACATCCGCTGGAGCAAGCGTATGCAGGAGGAAGGCATAAATGTTATTTACGGAGTTGAGGGACTCAAGATTCACTCAAAGCTTTTATATATTGAGTCGACCAAAGGCAACATAGCCTGTGTAGGCACCGGTAACTTTCATGAGGGCAACGCAAAGGTGTATACCGATTATCTGATGATGACTGCGCGCAAGGGCATTGTGTCAGAGGTAAAGAAGGTATTCGACTTTATCGACCGTCCGTTCTCGCAGCCTAGGTTCAGAGAACTTATGGTGTCGCCTAATTCAATGAAGACCAGAATATTGAATCTTATAGACAAGGAGATAAAGAACGCACGTGCCGGCAAGGAGGCATGGATAAAAATAAAGATTAACCATATAACCGAGTCTGACGTAGTAGACAAACTTTACGAAGCGTCGAATGCCGGTGTTAAGATTGACATTGTGCTTCGAGGCAACTGCTCGCTTGTTACAGGTGTGCCCGGACTGAGTGAAAACATACATGCTGTTGGCATTATAGACCGCTATCTGGAACATTCGCGCATACTTATATTCTGTAATGAGGGCAATCCGAAGTATTTTATCGGAAGTGCCGACTGGATGCCGCGCAACCTGCTTAACCGTATAGAGGTATTGGCTCCGGTTTATGACAATGACATTAAGAAAGATCTTATGCGTACTGTTGAATACGGACTGCGTGACACTACCAACGGACGTGTGGTTGACGGCAGCGGCGATAATGTTATACAGGAGGTGGTAGACGGTCGTCCGTTCCGTTCGCAGGAAGAACTTTACAATGCTTATGTGGAAGAGGCCAAGAATGCTTGCCAGGATAAATGATATACGTCTGTGTTGTAAAAGGTGGCCTTTTGGCTTGTAAAAGACGGCGTTTTATGTCCTAAAAAGCCACCTTTTGCAGCCTAAAAGACGGTCTTTTGCAATGCCTTGTGTAATGACTTGTATATCAGATACTTATGAACAAAGTATAATGCAGCCTGAAAATACCATTGAATAAACAGTTTAAAAAAATAAAAAGATATGAGATTAGCAGCAATTGATATAGGTTCTAACGGAGCGCGACTGCTCATAAAGAACTTTAGAACTGCCAGTGACGGCAGTCAGCAGATTTCGCGCGTGATGTATATGCGTGTGCCTCTGCGTTTGGGTTCAGACGTGTTTACGCTCGGCAAGATTTCGAAGGAGCGTATGCTTATGATGAAACACATGCTCAAGGCCTTTAAGCAGATAATGAAACTTAATCAGGTCGATGATTACAGAGCCTGTGCCACATCTGCCATGCGTGATGCAGAGAATGGAAAGAAAGTGCTAAATAAACTGCGCAAGTCGACCGGAATAAATATTGAGATAATCAACGGCAGGGAAGAGGCGCGTCTGTTGTGTAACAATATTGTAGAAAATATCGGCAGTGCAAAGGGCAATTATGCTTACATCGACGTAGGTGGAGGCAGTACCGAGATTTCTCTGCTTCATGACGGAGCCTTGACTCACAGTCAGTCGTATAACATCGGTACGTTGAGAATGCTCGGCGGGATGGTGTCGAAAGAGACTGTTGAGAAGATGAAATCTGATCTTGCAGGATTTGCCAAGGATATGCCCGACATAAAGATAATAGGTTCGGGCGGCAACATCAACAAGCTGTTTAAGCTTACTCACTCTAAACGCGAAAACAGATATGTTACGATAGATGAGATAAAAGACCTTTATTCAAGGCTCAAGGTGCTTAGCGTTGAGGAGCGTATAGAGCAGTTTGGCCTCAAGGTCGACCGTGCCGATGTTATTATTCCTGCAGCAGAAATATTCATTACAGCAGCTGCTGCACTTGGATGTGATGCTGTTCAAGTGCCAAACATAAGCCTTGCCGACAGTATCATCGATGGTTTATACCGTAATAAATATTCAGCATCAGACATCGTATCTGAGCGCAAGCAAGTTGAAAAAACAAAATAAAGCTTGGTGTAACGCGGCAGCGATGCCCGGTGAATACCCACAGGCATTAATTAAAATAATATAGCGCACGCGACATCTTGTCAGTTTTTATGACAAGATGTCGCGCTTTTTTATGCTGGTATGTATGTTGCATTATAGCTTAGTGAGAGCCGACAATAATAGTGAAGCTCATAACAATAACGAACATAAAAAATAATTAAAAATAGGAGAATAAAATTATGATACCAGTTAATCGCAAAAATTCATGGTTACCCGACGTGTTTAACGATTTCTTTGACACAGATTTCATGCCTAAGGCCAATGCTACAGCTCCGGCCATAAACGTAAAGGAGAGTGAAGTTGACTATGAGGTTGAGGTTGCTGCGCCGGGAATGACAAAAGAAGACTTTAACGTTCATCTTAATCAGGACGGTGATTTGTCAATAAAGATGGAGAGCAAGAAGGAAAATAGAGAAGAGGAGAAAAAAGCTCACTATCTGCGCCGTGAGTTCGCTTACAGCAAGTTTGAGCAGACATTGATACTGCCTGACGATGTTGACAAGGAGAAGATTTCTGCTAAAGTAAGCGATGGTGTGCTGACAGTCGTACTGCCTAAGATCCGTAAGGAAGAGAAGAACGTTGTACGTCAGATAACTGTTGGATAATGAGTTGGCTGTCTGATAAGTGGCAGTAATTTTGGTTGACAATATAAATTGTGCATTGTTGGTAAGCGGCGGAGTAAAATCTTATGCTTACCAACAATTTTTTTGTTAGTTGTGATTAGTTTGTTCATTATTTATGATATTATGTCCAGGTGTTTTTAAATGTGCATTCTTTTTATTTTCCCTTTGGAAAGTCGTAACTTGCATATTTTCAAACAAAATTGTTATATTTGCACAAATATAATGTTTTAGGCGTAGATAATTACGGCAGCGTCGTTATTGACGTCTTTTTGATATGGAGGATGTGTTATCATGAAATACCCGATAGGAATACAGAGCTTCGACCAAATAATTGAAGACGGATATGTATATGTTGACAAGACAGACCTTGTGTATAAGCTTACACAAGAAGGTAAGACTTATTTCCTGAGCCGCCCGAGACGCTTTGGGAAAAGCCTACTCGTATCAACATTAAAGAATTATTTTCTGGGCCGAAAAGAACTTTTCAAGGGACTCGCAATTGACAAGCTTGAAAAGGATTGGAATGTTTATCCGGTGTTTCATGTAGACTTCAACGGGTCGGATTTCACTCAGAGCGGTGAACTTGAAAGCACCTTGAAGGGTTATATAGAAAAATGGGAACATCAATACAATCTTCCTTCAGGAGATGAGTATGGAATAGGTTTCCGTTTTAGAAATATACTTGAAGCTGCACATAATCAGACGGGCCTGCGCGCAGTGGTGCTTGTAGACGAATACGATAAGCCGATATTAGATGTACTCGACTTGAATCAGCAACTCGAGGACAAACACCGCAATATACTCAAAGCTTTCTATTCCGTGTTCAAAGGCGCAGACGAACATCTACAGTTTGTACTGCTCACTGGTGTTACGAAGTTCTCGCAGGTAAGTGTGTTCAGCGGATTCAACCAGCCGAAGGATATAAGCATGGACGCACGATATGAAACGCTGTGCGGAATAACACAGGAGGAACTCGAAAGCTATTTCGCAGAGCCGATTGCTGAAATGGCAAAGGTTTACAGATGTGACACAGACGAAATGAGACTGCGTTTGAAAAAGCAATACGACGGATATCATTTCAGCAAACGCCTTACAGACGTATATAATCCGTTCAGCCTGTTGAATGCTTTTGACAGTCAAAGCGTTGATAATTATTGGTTCCGTTCGGGTACTCCAACATACCTCATCCGACTGCTCAGCCACTTCAACGAGAACATGAACGAGCTTACAGGAAAGTATTATAGTATGGAGGAGTTTGTCGATTACAAAGCAGACGTCGAGAAGCCACTGCCTATGATTTACCAGAGCGGATACTTGACAATTAAAGACTATAACATCGACTTCAACACTTTCCTGCTTGACTTCCCGAACGACGAAGTGAAGAACGGTTTTTTAACTATGATCGCATCGTCTTATCTTAAACCTAAGGAAGAGACAGGAGGATGGATTCGCGATGTGGTAATGGCTATGCGTAAAGGCGAAATTGACAATATTAAAACGTTGTTTACGTCCTTCCTGTCGAGCATTCCATATACAATGCGCCGCAAAGAGGACGAGAAGGAGCGCGAACGTTATTTCCAATACACATTTTATCTCATCATGAGGCTTATCAGCGTGTACACTGTCTACACGGAGAAAGTACAGAGTCAGGGGCGTGTCGACTGCATCGTGGAGACTCCGCAGTATGTCTACATCTTTGAGTTCAAGCTAGACGGCACGGCTGACGAGGCATTACAGCAAATTAAAGATAAGGGCTACGCACGCGAATACGCCTCTGACAAGCGACAAGTATTCAAGATTGGCGCAAGTTTCTCGTCAGAGACGGGAACTATCGGCGACTGGAAAATATCGTAATTAAGTGTGTCTGAGATTTTTTCTCAACTTGATTTTATTATATATAATGGCTCTGCAATATGTTATTAAAATAAGAAGTAAACATATTGAAAAAATAACACCGCCATAATGAACTAACATTGTTCTTTATGGCGGTGTTATTATAATTATTCTTGAAATAAGTTTTCTATTCGAACATTTCTTTCCATTTACAGAATCTTTTTAGCCCTTCTTCTCCGTGTTTTGCCACGCTTTTCTCTGCTTGTTCAATTGTCTTTTCAGTATCAAGACGAGTCTTTGAGAAGAACTTGTCGGCATAGCATATAACTTGTTCTTCAAGTGTTTCGGGCAGAAGATCCATGTGCGGCAATGGCAGATTGCGGCTTACTATCTCATTAAGAGACAATCCAGCTCCTGTATGACGTTCGCAAACTCTTGCATGGCGTGGAAAACCTTCAGTTCTGAGCATCTCTGCGCCAAGTACGCCATGGCGTATATACGGCTCCGTTCCGTAGCATTTTATATCGGGTGCATCTGTTTTAATTATACCGATGTCGTGCAGCATGGATGCTTCTTCGATAAATGTTGTGTCAAGGTTTAATTCAGGATGCTTTTCTGCTATGCTGAGAGCCTTTTCAGCAACAGCACGGCTGTGTCGTATAAGGATGTCTTTCAGTTCATCGTTGTCCGTGTAATATTTGTCTATAATTTGTTTCCAGTCCATTTTCTTCAATCAAATTCTTTTGTTACAAACTTATTCCGTATATGCAAAGATACTACAATTATTTGTAATCTCGAATAAAAAACACCGGGAAGCCCAGGTTTTGTGTTATACTTATGTTGCTGTTTGCCGATACTGCCTGTTAAGTATTGTCGTATCATGGCAACATAAGTATGACATAAACCTCTGGCTTCCCAGTGTCTATAAAATGTTTGAATTATATCTGTTTAAGAATTAATCCAGTCTCTTTCGATATAAGCGATAACATCACCGCGGTTGACTCTTGAACCTTGGCGTGCAGCTATTTCGACCAACTTGCCTCCAAGAGCAGCCGGTATCGGCTCAATCTGGCCCCATGGAGTCTGTATGTAGCAGAATGTCTCGCCTTCCTTATAATGCTGGCCGATGTAAGGCTCGATGCACGGAACGCACTCGCTGCTGCCTTCGAAATCGAAGAACACCTGTCCCTTGTGAGGTGAAACGATAGCGTCTGCCTTTGCATGCTTGAATGCTGCAAGTTCCTCCGGAGTGAGTTTTGCGCCGAGTTTTGCGTCTTTTGCTTTCTGAAGATCAGCAAGCATACGTTTCTTTGCCATGCCGCTCTTATAGTCGCGATACTGCTCTGGATGCATAGCAAGTTCAAACAGTTCTTCGTCGTCCTGACCGAAGTCCCAGTTATTTTCTTTCATCTCTTTCTTGAAGTCTTCAAGAGCATCCGGGATAAGTGTGTGCGGGTCAGCGTCTGTAAACTGGCGTCCCTGCTTCTCTGCCAATGCTACGAGTTCAGGATCAATAGTTCCAGGAATCTTTCCACTCTTGCCGAGAATCATTCCCCACATAGAGTCGTCCATCATCACGAAGCGTCCCTTGCCCTGAGCCATAGTCAGGAGGTTTAGCAGAGCGATGTTCTTGACATATTGTGAGAATGGAGTTACGAGTGGTGGATAACCAACGCGCGGCCATACGTAAGCAACTTCGTCGAACAGCTTGACGAGCATCTCGTCTGTTGTGAGTTCAGGCTGACCTTTGCTCTTCAGCGTTGAGTTGATAGAGCGGTGTATGCCTGCCAGGTCGGCCATCATACTTCCCATCATTCCGCCCGGCAGTCCGCAGCCAAGCAGCAGAGAACTCATCTGCTTGTTGCCCGGGTTGATGAAGTAGCCCAGCCAGTCGTCGATAAATTCCTGTGTCAATGTGCGGGCACGCATATATGCGTTCATGTCTATCTCGGCAACTTCGAAGCCTTCGTTCTTCAGCATGCTCTGAACAGAGATGATGTCCGGATGAACCTTACCCCATGACAGCGGCTCAATGGCTGTGTCGATAACGTCAGCACCATTGTTGCAAACCTCGAGTATTGAAGCCATAGACAGACCGGGGCCTGAGTGGCCGTGATACTGTATGATAACATCAGGATGCTTGTCCTTAATAGATTTAGTCAGCTTACCGAGCATTGCGGGCTGTCCGATACCAGCCATATCCTTAAGGCATATTTCTGTTGCTCCGGCAGCAATCACCTGGTCGGCGATGTTGCTGTAATATTCAACAGTATGGATTGGCGATGTTGTTATACAGAGCGTAGCCTGAGGAGTCATGCCTGCCTCAAGAGCCCATTTAATGCTTGGGATAATATTGCGAACGTCATTAAGACCGCAGAATATACGTGGAATATCCACACCCTGTGCATGTTTAACTTTATACATGAGTCTGCGGACATCGTCGGGCACAGGATACATGCGCAGCGCATTGAGTCCTCTGTCGAGCATGTGTGTCTTAATGCCAACTTCGTTAAACGGTTTACAGAATGCCCTAACTGCCTCATTTGGATTTTCGCCTGCAAGCAGGTTAACTTGCTCGAAGGCTCCTCCGTTGGTTTCAACGCGGGAGAAACATCCCATATCGATGATTGCCGGAGCCACACGCTCCAACTGGTCCTTACGTGGCTGGAACTTACCTGAAGACTGCCACATGTCGCGATAAACGAGACTGAATTGGATTTTCTTTTTCATTATTATTAGATTTTATTGTGTGTATTCCGGTTTGGTCTATCACACGTGTTCATTTTATGCAAAAATAGGTATTTTTTCTAAATCTAAAAGTTTTTATGACAAAATAATATCGTCCAATCTGAAGATTTATTTGTTTTTTTCGTTTAATGAACATTTTATCATCTTTTTTACGCGATTTTGTAAAATACAAATAGCAAAATAGGTGATAAAGTGTTTAAAACGCACTCTTATCATGACAAATAGACAAGTTTCTATTTGTAACTCGACTTTTGTTATTCCCAAGAAGAATAAACTTTACAAACTGAAAAATGCTCTTTATAATTTAAATTTACAAAAAAGCAATAACAGTTGAGTGATGGAATTTAAAATATTAAACTGTTGTCAGAACTGGAAACCGAGGTTTATGTAAAAGTATGGTTCGTTGGTGCGGCTCGAGTAACCGAGCGAAGCACCTACAGGACCGAACATGCTGTTGTAATAATATGCTATTTCGCATCCTGTCATCGGCCCTAACTTGAAAAGGTCGCGCAGCTTTTCGCCACGCTGTCCGAACGACAGACGGCCTATGATGTAGTTGTTGTCCATGATGCGCTGCTGTGCCATGATTTGTCCTACTACCAGCATGTTGTCTACAAACTCAATGTGTCCGATACCGGCGAAGGGCACTTGCTGTTCGAGATACATGCCAGGAAGCTGGCCGCCGATGGAGTTGCGCATAATAAGAGGAATATCGTTGCCGAAGAGCAGGCGTCCGCTGACCATGGGCTGGATTACAAAACGGCTGTTGAGCGGAAACGACATGCGCCACATAAAGTCGGCTATGCTCAGTCCGGCACGGTCGCCCCGACCGATAAAGTTGTCGGTGTAATATCCGTAGCCTGCGTTGAAGCGCGCTCCGCGTGTGGTGAAAAACCAGCGGTCTTCAGAATTGTAGTTCAGTCTGAAGATATAGCTGTAGAAGTGCATGTTGTCCAACGTCTCGTATTCAGAAGTAGGTCCTGACAGCATGTCGTGGAAATCATAGAAGTCCATCTTTACGTTCATGTCGACCGAGAAGTTGCGGATGTTGAAACTCAGCAGCTGCAAATTTACCGAGTGCTGGTTGTATGTAAAGTTATAGTCGCGCTGTCCTCTTTGATAGATATTAGTATCATCGTGCCTGAAAACATACGAAAGTCCGATTTTTCCGTAATGCAGCGGATTTATCTGTGCGTCCAGCCGTGCCATCATTCGCTTGCCGAGTCGTCCGGTAAGTTCCAGTATTACTGGTATGCGTGCCTTTATCTGGTGCGACATATTTGCCTGAAGAGCAACCATCTCTTCCGTGTCAAATCTCACGCCAAGGTTTATCCGGCTTGTGCGTTTTGATTTCGCCGATATTTTCAGTATGTATCCGTTGCCGCTCTTGTTGATGGTATATCCTGCGCCGGTGTACAGAAAGTTTACGCCGAGGGTAGTTATTGCCTCTTCGATGCGTTTCACCGAAATGCTGTCGCCTTTGCCCAGCTTATATTTCGATACGATATAGTTGCGGTCTGATGCCACGATGTTGTCAAAGCATACGGAATCAATCTTGATAAAAAGTTCTTCGCTTGTCGGCACCGGGCGTGTCTTGCGCGGCTTGTATATCAGTCCTTCCTCATCAAGTTTGCGTTTAAGCGCTTTCAGCTCGTCCCAGTGTTGCATGGCGGCCTCTTCGCCACGGGCAATCAGGGTGTCTATCGCTGCACGTGTGAAACTTGCCGACGAATATCCCTTAACGTTCACCTTGATTGGTATGTCGGTCATGTCCCAGTTTTCGTCAAATTTGTTCTTGCAGTTAATGTCTACAATCTGCATCAGTATGTCCGGCCCGCTTTTCAGTTCAGCCGCGGTGCGGTTGTCGCTTTGTACCGACACACCTATTATTATATCCGCCCCCATGCGCTTGGCTATGTCGGCAGGATAATTGTTGCGCAGTCCGCCGTCAACCAACACCATAGAGTCCTGACGCACGGGTGTGAACACACCCGGAATGGCCATGCTTGCGCGTAGAGCGTTAGACAGAACACCGTTGTGAAAGTCGTATTCAGTGTTGTCCACAATGTTAGTGGCAACACACGCGAACGGAATAGGCAGATTGTTAAAGTCTATCGAGTCGTGATAGCCTACGGTGAGCCGTGTAAACAGCTGCGAGAGGTTTATGCCCGTTATCAGTCCGCCGGCGGCGTTGCGTGCCTTGCGGGTTATGCTCAGCGGGCGCGACAGTATGTAAGTGTTCTGCTTGTCGCGCTCAGCCAAACTCTGGTTGCTCACGTCTATCTTGTCAGACAGCAGAGTTTTCCAGTCCTGCACCTTAACGAGCGAGTCGAGTGTGGCGGCATCGTAGCCTATTGAGTAAAGTCCGCCGATAAGCGCTCCCATCGACGTTCCCGTGATGATGTCTACCGGAATGCCGGCACGTTCAATCACGCGCAGCACGCCAATGTGCGCCATGCCTTTGGCTCCTCCTCCGCTCAGCACCACAGCCACCTGGCTGCGGCACGAGTCTTGCCGCTCTTCAGCCTGTGCCGGCATAAAGAGCAGTATAGTGAGTGTTAAAGCCAAAAGTCTCAATAAGCTTTTTTTCATGTTGTCAGATTTTCTGGACCTGCCGCTCTCACTTTGTCGTCAGACAATGATTTCAGCGTCCCATGTTATGGTTAATGAAGCGGTGCTCGGCCATCTTCTCATATTTAGTTCCGGGCTGTCCGTAGTTGGCGTATGGATATATGCTTATGCCTCCGCGCGGAGTGAAATATCCAGTCACCTCTATATATTTGGGGCTCATCAGCTTGATGAGGTCTTTCATTATTATGTTCACGCAGTCTTCGTGGAAGTCGCCGTGGTTGCGGAAGCTGAACAGATACAGCTTCAGACTCTTGCTCTCAACCATTCTCTTTGCCGGAATGTAGCTTATGCGTATCTCGGCAAAGTCGGGCTGCCCGGTGATGGGGCACAGCGATGTAAACTCGGGGCAGTTAAACTGCACCCAATAGTCGTTATCGGGATGTTTGTTTTCAAATGTTTCAAGCACCTCGGGTGCATAGTCCATTCTGTAGGTTGTCTTTGCGCCAAGGGCTTTCAGTCCCTCGTCTTTTCTGTTTTCTTCAGTCATTATTGTAGATTAAATATTTTCCATACGTTATAGTTCACTCCGTTGTCATACACGTCGGTGCCCTCATGCTGTTTTGTCTTTCTGACAACACGTATCGTTACGGGCAGCACGATGATTTCGTAGAGAGTTTTAAGCACTACCTGCGATACTATGAGCGACAGCATTTCGCCTGCCGGAACCACGCCCGACAGCGCAAGCGGAAAGAATATCAGCGAGTCGGCACTTTCGCCAAACACGGTACTCACCACGGCGCGCAGCGAGAAATGCTTGCCGTTTGACGATATCTTCATGCGGCTCATCACGTAGGCATTGATGAACGAGCCTGCCAGGAAGGCTACAAACGATGCTGCTGCAATGCGCGGAGCCAAACCGAACACGGCATGAAATCCCTCGTCGTTATGCCAGTAAGGCGCGCCCGGTATGGCGTCGGCCAACGCTCCGAACACAACAAAGATAAAGTTCATGGCAAAGCCTGCCCATATAAGGAGTCTTGCCTTGCGGAATCCCCACACCTCGCACACGCAGTCGTTGATAATATAAGACACCGGAAACACGAGCAATCCGCCGGTGATGTTCACCGGTCCGATTGAAATTTGCTTTGTCTCTAACACGTTTGCCGTTATCAGGCAGACGCAGAAAAGTATGCTGAAAAGCATAAACAGCACACTTACTTGTTGCTTTTCTGTTTTCATTTCCTTGTTTTTTAAGAGGTTTATCAAGCACTCTGTGAATAAATTACGGCTGCAAAATTAATAAAAAAACTCAATAAGCAGAGATTATGTGTATAATTATTTGCCTTATGACGATTTATTGAATAACTTTGCATTTATTATATCCGTCAGTCCGTATGGCTGCGGAATGTTGAAAATAACAAATAAAAAACATAAAAGGAACATGAAAAAACTATTGGTAACAGCCTTGTCGATGATGGCAGCCATCTCGATGCAGGCACAGGAAACTGCTTACAAAATCACGGGAACAGTGCCCACGACAGTCTCTAAGGTTTATCTTTATGTCATGGGGCAGCGCAGCGCCATAGACAGCGCGGCGGTGAGCAACGGCAAGTTTGAGCTGAGCGGAAAGCAGAATCTTAACGAGATATTGATGCTCGACGCCGACAATGAGAGTACGGCATGCTTTAACGACGGAACGCCCTTAAACCTGAATATGGTTAATAATACAATAACAGGATCAGACTTTAACAAGAAACTCTTTGAATGCAGTCTGCCGTTAAAGAAATACGACGCTACTACTAAGGAGATTTATGACGAGTACGAAAAGGTGGCAAGAGACAACAGCGAGGCCGGCAAGGCTAAGGCAAAGGCTCTGGCTGAGCGCTTCAACATGGTGAGAGACTCCATGCTCAACGACATGCTGGGCATAATAAAGGCTAATAAGGACAACCTTATTCCGGCCGTTTATCTGAGCCAGATCTACTCTGTGCTCGACTATAACGAGCTGAAAAACCTTCTCAATCCGTCGGCACCTTATTACAATCATCCTGCTATGGCGCACGTTAAGCAGCAGCTTGCTGCCTTCGAGAAGCGCATGCCCGGCAAGATGTTCACCGACCTTACGATGAACGACACCGAAGGCAAGCAGCGCAAATTGAGCGAATGGTGCGGCAAGGGCAACTATGTGCTCGTTGACTTCTGGGCAAGCTGGTGCGGACCGTGCCGCCAGGAGATGCCTAATGTTGTGGCAAACTATGAGAAATATCATGCCAAAGGCTTCGAGGTTGTAGGCGTTTCGTTCGATAACAACGGCGATGCGTGGAAAGCAGCCATCAAGAACATCGGCATGAAGTGGCCGAACATCAGCGACCTGAAAGGCTGGAAGTGTGCCGCCGCTCCTGCTTACGGCATCAACGCGATACCAGCTAACGTGCTGCTTGACGGCGATGGCAAGATTGTTGCCACAGACCTTAGGGGCGAGGATCTCGGTGAGAAACTCAAAGAGGTTTACGGCTTCTGATATGGCAGCGCTGCTTATTGCTTTTATCGAAATGCGTAATGCAACAAGGTAAACACATCCTTTGATGCATTCAAATAATAAACCGGCAGAAGAAATCTTTTATTTCAACTTGGAATAAAGTTCACTTCTGCCGGTTTCGTTTTTTATTCCAAATAGCTTATAATAAGGAGTATAACCTTGACTCGTTTTTCTGCCTTATTTAATTATCTGTCTATTTTTGTTTGACCAAGAAAAACGATTTAAATTTATCAGCGGCAATCACTACTTTTGTTTTGTCATAAGCAATATTATATTGCTGAAGATTTTCTACAAAATGTGGCATTCCTATCAGATTATTTGAGAATAAAGTTTCAGGGCATACCAGCAGATGCCGTGCAACTTTTGAGGCAATTTCTTCTTCTGTGTCATTAGCAAACGGAACTATTACCTCAAATTTTTCTTTAGGTTTTAATATTTTTACAAACAAGTCCGGAGTAACAGTTGTGCTCTTTTCAATATACATATTAGCTTCCCATTCAATCATAAAAAAATAAAAGTCTCCATATCTTTGATATAGTTTCTTTTTTAGAAGTTTGACATCAGGTAATGTGTCGTTCTCTTCTTCTATAAAGAATATTACTAAATTCTGTTTCGTCTTATTTTCGACAATATGACAAAACGAGCCACTATGGGATTTTTCGCTATGAATTTCATTAAGGCATTTTTTAGTCTTTATCTCATATTTAACCTGACTGTTCATTGTGTTGCAGTAGAGCAGCGCAATAATCAGTAAAACCATATAATATTTTATTCTTTCCATTTTTATAATTGTTTCTTTCCTTCTGAAATTTACCTGCCGGCTAATTATTATAAACTTACTGACAAAGGATTTACTCCATTATTCCATTCAGAATGTAACAGCGGCTATCACCTCCATCTTTGCTCCTTTGTCTATTTTATGGCCTTGCCGTATTTTTGTTAATTTTACGCATCTCATTAATTCTGCGTCAATAGAAGGGCTGTTTGTCTTGGTCAGAATTGTGATGTCAGAAAATTCGTTTTTATAATTCATAAAAAATCTTACATAGACTTTTCCTTTAAATTCTCTGTCGCTGACATTTACGTTAGACCATAAGAAATTTTTATATATCTGTTTTCCTATTTCTTCGGGCGAAGCTCCGGTATAGAAATAATGATTTTCATTTATACATTTTATATCTTCGCTTGTTGCTTGCTTTGTCTTGCAACCGACAAACGAAAACATACCAAATGCCAATAATACAATGAGCATCGTGCAAGTTATTATACGATTATGCTCCATCTTGAAAATATTTAATATGTTGCAATTCATGTTGTTGGCATTTTATTTAATCTCCTCAAATATAGCATAATTTTCTTTGATTATATGCCGTTGGTTATTATTTTTTATATCATGTCCCGCATTTACCTGTTTGACGCAGCAGCTTGAATGCTTATAATGCTCTCTTGTCTATGCCAAACAAGGCTTATGCTGATGCCATAGCCGTAGCGGTGTATTTCCTTTGGCCCGGTTCCTGTTTCTTGATTTTGCCAATAGAATTTTTATCGGATAAACTCCTTTATTTATGTATAACGTTTATGCGTTATTCGTCAAGCATTATTGTTTTATTTCTTTAATTCTGATATAATTTGTTGATTCTTCAGGAATGTCCACATAATATCTCCACGATAAAACATACTTGTTGCTTTTATGTTCAAAACGCCAGCCCGTATATTGTTCTCCCTCCAAAGGTTCTTCCTTCCAATAGTTTAATTGTTTTATATCGTCATATATGAGTATTGAGTCGATGCGTATTCCTCTTGTCGTTTTACTCCATTCAGATACGCATGAGTACACCAATATGTTTTTATTGTTGTAAACCACCTGTTCAAATTTCCCGTCAGGATATAATCTTAATGTGTCTTTACTGTTGATTTCGCTGATATATATGCCTGCAGGAGATTCGGCTGACTGTTGTACTGTCCGGATGAAGGCATATATTGCTAATGCGACGATCACTAATATCAAGATTATTTTTTTAGAAGATGTTTTCATATCGGTATTTATTGGTTTTCATATAATGCCCCGTAAGCTCTACGGATTTTTTATGCTTGCAAATTGGCGATTGACAACAGCCGCCGTGTCTTTATGATAATGAGATATAAAGAATGACAGACAATAATCGCAATGGCTGCTGAAAGCAAAACTTAAAATAAAATTAAAATATGATAATGCTTGATTCATATACAAATGGGATATAGTGTTGTTTATGAATTTATCTGTGTTCTCCTTGCAGATAGTCAATTGCAGTTTGCAGTTGCTCATCCCCACCACGTATCATCCCTTCAGCTGTGGGTTCTACAATCATATCAATCTTCACACCGTTACGCTGGGCATTTGTTCCGTCAGGATAACATACACCCAACCCCGTTAAGTTGAAGGCTGCATATGGAAGTTGTATCCTGGTAACATTGCCGTCTGCTCCTGCTGTCTGGCTTCCAATTGTCACAACTCCAGGTATAGTCTGTAAGAACATAGCAAAGTATTCAGACATCGATTGGGTGCATGCATTTACCAATAATACAATCTTACCTCCATAAAGTTTGTCAGGATTTGCAGTCTTTCCCGTCAATAGTGTAGATCGTATAAAACTTCCTGGACAATCGGCCTGTGGCAGTAGCACTTCTGCCGCTTCCCGTGCTTTGGAAAAGAAGTATGTCGGAAATAATTTGTGAATCACATCATATTCTGCCGGGTAAGCACGTAAATCAATAATGAGTTTATCATAGGATGCTAGAAAATTCTCCAAATTCTGTTCATCTTTGCAAGTGAGACTGCCAATATTGATACGGGCAATGCCGTTTGCGACCACCTCTAATTGTGGTCTTGGCGGTGCATATAACGAAGAATAGATTCTAGAGACAAACTTATCCCCTTCAACTGACGAAATTTCCGTAGTGAAAGTTTTTCCTTCGCGAACATATTTAATTTGGACTTCTTTCTTTGCAGTAACCAACGTGGCATACGAGCCATCACGAAGAAGTGAATTTCTGTTGGAATGAGGTATATATGATGCAAGTTTATTCAGACGGTCTATCGGACTAATAGAGCCAATGAGTATGATTTCATCACTTACTGCAAGATTATTTGAAACAATAGAACACGTATCTGTGACAAATAGGCGATCTTCTGCGAATCTGCATACCAGGGGGACAAAGCGTCCTCCGAAAATCGTGCTGTACAATGAATTGACATGTGTGTCACACAATTCGGAAACCATTCTGGAATACAAGGCGGAGAAGCTGATAGAGCGGTCAAATGCTAATGCAATATATTCTGCAAGTATTTCATCCCATGGACGGTCTGTCAGATTACGGTTAGGCGAATAGCTGTCAACAGCATTCCAGAATTTAGCGACACCGAGAAGACGGTATGCAACATCATCTTGCGGTATGTCTGAATATTGCGTCTCAATATACGAAACATTGACAGGCGTCTGTTTTACGTATAGATTATTTTCCGGGTCTGCATCTTTGAGCTTCATAAGGCTCTCACTCAGTGCTTTACCTAATGACACAGAGTCTGAAATCCAGTTGAAGTCATTGAAAGTTTCTATGTTTCCGTCATCTGCTTTATCACGTATAGCATAAGATCCCAATCCTGATATCCATTTTAAGCAAACGTCATTTCTCATTGAATCCGGTGTATGAAGAACATCATTTAATAAACAGAAATATTCAGCATCCGCATTGATGGAATTGGAAGCAAAAGCTGGGTGGTGATACTTGGCAAATCCCCAAATCCGTGAGGCCTGGACAATTGCACGGATTTGCAAACTATCTGGTTCTTCCGGCAGTTTAAGTTTGGCATAAGCCTGCGCTGTTGGAAGTGACTTTGATTCTACACTACAAATATAAAAAGTCAGCCCAACAATAATGAGAATGACTTGAAATAAAATGTAATTTCGTTTCATATATTTTTTAGTATTAGTATCACAATAATTATTTCATATAAGCAATATCAGCAATATACAAAGACTAAATCGCTATCTTATAGATATAAATTAGCCTAACCAATCTGTAAAGAATATGATAAAGTCAAGAATTCTTTCTATGAATTTATCGAACTTTCTTTTTACACCTTTCCAATATATTTTTCTCATAATTCATCATTCCAATATTTCATAACAGTGACAATCGACAAACTGTCCGTTCTTGAAACAGGCTTTCTTGAAGATGCCGCACTTATGGAAGCTGGCTTTTTCGAGAACCTTCATCAATGCCGGGTTATCCGCTTTGCTTCATGCTCGCAGTTTGAATGATTTCATCATTATTGTCCAATTACGCCATAAAGATACGCTTATTCCACAAATTCACTATATTACATCAATCTTTTTATTCCTCATATTCATAGATTAAATAACAAAAAGGAGAGAATCTTTCGGTATCGAGCCGACTGATTCTCCCTCCTTTTCTCTGTATTTGTTCTATAATGACTTATCATACGATTGAGAATCCACGGAAATACATATATTTGTATTTTAATATCAAAATCACACAATTTTGAGATGCCTATTTTATTTGGCGGAAAGGAGGCAAGCGATGATAAAACAAGAATTAAAGATATATTCCAAAATAGTAACTATTATAGCTTCCATAATTGGCCTATGTGTTTTTGTGTCGCTGTATTTAGTTTTACCTATTCCGAGGGGTAGTAAAGTTAGTAATGATTATTATACTTACTATAAAAATATCAGAGGAATATACTATATCTCGGTTGAACATTCGCTTGAATTGATAAATCACGGCAGTTGGGGCTACCTCAAAGATGTGGACGAATCAGCATTTACGATATTAGATGACCAATGGGCAAAGGATGCAAGTCATGTCTGGTTTGGCGACAAGTTGATAGAAAACGTAGATATCAAAACGTTCCATATCAATGCCAGTGGAGTTGCTGTGGATAAAGACCATGTTTATATCCGAGACTATTCGAGTAGCGGTTCATACAGTTCTTACATAAGCCCTTCTCACAGTGGCATAGACGTTGAAACTGCCGAATACTTTGTATATCGTCTCGGTTCCAGACAGGACGAATGGATGCGGGATAAAGATTACGTTTATCACTATGATAAGAGAACGGATGTTGACAGAAACAGTTTCAGAATTATAGGAGAAGACTGGTTTATTGACAAGAACTATGTCTATCAGACCGTGTATAATTATAAAACTAAAGCGTGGGATTTATGTCGTATAGATTCTTTACAACACCCTATCGAGCCGGGTTATTGTTATTTTCGCAACGGCAGGAATGTTATTTATGGTGCTTCTGTAATTGTCCGGGATATAGACATTCAGCGTTTTGAGGAAATTGGTGTCGGCAAATATTTAGTTAATGATATGCTCTTCTTGAATGGAGAACCTTTCCTCAAAGATTCATTGGACGTAAAAAATGCCACATTCTATTTTTACGGACGCATTGCAACCGACAAACATCATGTCTTCTTTGACAGGAAGCAACTGGATGATATCGACGCCGCTACTTTTCGTCAAATAAGCGATGAGGTCTTTGAAGATAGAAACTACATCTATACAATAAAAGAAAATTCATGGAAAGAAGAATATCCATTCGATAGAAAAAGGAAAGAATAATCAAATATACTTATCAATTGTCTCTAAAATTAATTTAATAGGTTACAAAGCAAAAAAATAGATAACAGTTTAACGCTGTTCCTCACCCAACCATTAAATTAGAGCTGAGTCACAAACTCGGCTCTAATTTTTATATATAGAATGAATATCTCATTCTGTTGCCGTTCAATTTTCTAGAACCGCATCCTGTATTTCCACCTCTGCGGGCTATTTGTTTTGCTCCAGGCTCTCAGTTTGAAACCTTACATTTTAGCTAAGATTATTTATTATTCAGCACCTTACGCATTACAAAATTGGTCAGTTCCAATCTGTTTGCCAGGCGCTTTTGTATTTTGACAATTTCGTATCCTTTTTTTTCAAAAAAAGTTCTGGCGGTCAAACTGACTTCACACGTAATGTATCTAACTCCGTATTGCCCGGCAATTCGTTCAACCTCCGAGAGAAGTTGCGTCGCTATACCTCTATGTTGAAAATCCTTATGCACGAACATGGAATTCAGATAGCCGTCTTTGTTCATTGAAGAAAAGCCGACCAGAACATTACATTCATTGAATGCCCCGACATATCGGTTCCCGGCAAGGAGCTCCCTCCACCGTATCTCACTGTCTCCGCATGATGCCCAGTCTTTCACTTCTTCTTCGGTATAATCCCTCGCATTCACATTTAACACGGTCATGCGGAACAAGTCCTTCATCTGTGGAATATCCTTTTCATCAAGTGTCCGGATTTTATAGTCAGTTTTCAGGTATCGAATCACCTTACATGGATTCCCGACAGCTACACAGTTTGCCGGGATTGATTTTGTCACAATACTTCCGGCACCGATCACACTTCCTGTTCCTATTGTTATACCGGCAAGAATTATACTGCCGCCACCAATCCACACATTGTCCTCTACGGTAATCGAAAGAGACCGTGTACGGAAAAAGAGTTCTCCCAAATTTCATCCCAATTCTCAACGAATCTTTCGTTATAGTCTATCGGATGTGTAGCAGTATAAAACTGTACATTCGGGGCAATCAGAACCTGATTTCCTATACGGATATGATTTTCGTCCATCATTGTGCAGTTGTCATTGATGACAGACTTATCCCCAATGAAAATATGCTTTCCGCACTGACATAAGAAATTACGTCCTACTGCCGATCGTTGGCCTATGCTCCCGAGCATATTCCTTAAAATACCGGTTCTCTCTGAATCTTCCAAGTCTGGGCTGTCAAGTCTGGCAAGACAGGCTTTGGTATTGGAAATCATTTCAAGTACCTCCGGGTTCAGACCGTTGCAATATTTTCCGGACATGAATCGGTCGTAATTGCTTGTATGATGTTGAGTCAGTTCTTTTCCCATATAATTTCTCTATTGCAATCTGTAGCTTTTCTTGTAGGATAAATTGATGGCTGCAATGAAGCAGATTGTGATCAGAACAAGACATAGAAGGATCGTGGCCGGTTCACAGGCTTACTCTTTGCTTGTGTTCATATTCTTCAGTAGTCCAATCTTCTTCATTTGATGAACTGTCTGTTCCGGATCGTAAATATGTCTTATTCGGGACTGCCGCTATATTTTGTGTTGCCATAGCTTTCATTCCATTTAATGGAATCAGTGGCATAGTTCATTTTTACGAATCCATTATTATATGTTCCTTTGATCTTGTAGGATTTGTCGTAGATATAACCATTGGCATAATACCCTTTTATATTCCGTTGTGTATCGAATATATGTCCATTGGCGTAATTCCCTAAAACTTTACCTTCTGAATCAAGAATATAGCCATTGCTATAGGTCATGTGAGATGTAGTGCCACATGAACAAAGAATGAAGAAAACTATTGGGATAATATAATACATCGTTTTCATTTGAGGAAATCTATTTGTGGGTAATATTATATTTCAGTAATTCATAACAATGGCAATCAACAAATTGACAGTTCTTGAAGCAGGCTTTTCTAAGGGTGCCGCACTTCCTGAAACCGGCTTTTTCGAGAACCTTTATCGATGCCGGGTTATTTTCATAAACATGGGCATGGATCCGTATTATATCGGAATGGCTTAGATAATATTCTATGGCCTGGCTGACGGCTTCGGTCATAATGCCCAAGTTCCAATACGGCTCTGCAAGCCAGTAGCCAAGTTCGGCGTTATACCTTTCTACGTCTGTACCCCTGATGAAGCTGATATTTCCTGCTGCCTCATGATTAATCTCAATGCAGTAATTGTTCTGTTCGCTTTGTCCTTCAACAAAACTTATGAATTGCTCTGCATCCTTTTCCGTATAGGGATAAGGAAGAGCATCACGGCAATTGTCCCAAATCTTTTTATTGTTCAGGTGTCTTGCCAGTGCCGATATGTCCGCTCTGGTCCAAGCTCGTAGTTTGAATGATTTAATTGATTGGATTTTATTGTCAGACTTCAGGTATCGGATCACCCTGCACGGATTCCCAAAAGCTACACAATTTGCCGGGATTGATTTTGTCACGACACTTCCGGCACCAATCACACTTCCTGTTCCTATTGTTATGCCGGCAAGAATTATACTGCCGCCACCAATCCACACATTGTCCTCTACGGTAATAGGAAGAGACCGTGTACGGAAAAAGAGTTCACCCGAATTTTCATCCCAGTTCTCGACGAATCTTTCGTTATAGTCTATCGGATGTGTAGCCGTATAGAACTGTACATTGGGGGCTATCAGAACCTGATCCCCTATACGGATATGATTCTCGTCCATCATTGTGCAGTTGTCATTGATGACAGACTTATCCCCAATGAAAATATGCTTTCCGCACTGACATAAGAAATTACGTCCTACTGCCGATCGTTGGCCTATGCTCCCGAGCATATTCCTTAAAATACCGGTTCTCTCTGAATCTTCCAAGTCTGGGCTGTCAAGTCTGGCAAGACAGGCTTTGGTATTGGAAATCATTTCAAGTACCTCCGGGTTCAGACTGTTGCAATATTCTCCGGACATGAATAGGTCGTAATTGCTTGTATGATGTTGATGGTGTTCTTTCTCCATGTTTTTCTTTATTATGCCCTAAAGATACGCATAATCCACAAATTTACTGTATTAGATTAACCTTTTTTGTCCTTCTGAATCATAGATTAAATAAAATAGGGAGAATCTTTCGGCATATTTCCGTCAGGTTCTCCCTTTGTATGTCCTTGAGTCTATCAATTTCTTTCAAGTATATTGTCAATGCAGGTATATCAGCTTCAATCCAGGATTATCATCAATAAAGTATTGAATTTATTACATATTATGTACTATTTCATTACACCAGAATCAATGTCTTCATTTTTAAGAATACGATTATGTTTCTTATCCTTTCCTTTATTAAAGAAGTAACTGATGGTTATATTTACAAAGTTATTGTTATAATAGGCATAACGTATAGATGATGATTGAATCAATTTGCTGATGAGTTCTTCCTTTTGAGAATAAGCGTGTGTTCTGAAAGGATTGTTGATCGCTAAAGAAATCTGGAGTTTGTTAATTTTGTAATATCCTGAAAGTTGGATATTGGCATTCTGTGTTGTTTTTATTTCGCCAAAAAGGTAACTGACTGGTGAAAGGTAACTGGCTGCCACACCCCATTTCTTTTCATTGTAACTTATAGAACCACCATACAAAAATGCTGTATAGTTGTTTTGATAAGCTATTGCATGGTTTTCGTAATGATTCATCAATCCATATGCTGCAATAGACAACCTATCACTAAAATAGTTTCTGACTGGCATATAACTGTGCCTGAACATGTAAATAATGTCCTTCGTTATTTGAATTATAGATGAACCTTTGATTTACATCATCATAGCTTATGTTTTGGAATATAGGATTAGCGTTGTATTGTACATAGCCATTTAATGCGCAATAAGTTTTATTTTTCCCTTAATTCCGCAACACATATTGTTAGAAATAAATTTAAAATACTGAGTAATAAT
>OLIT01000288.1_pt1 | contig 52569 bp, 39 predicted proteins | sample 1601341 | NCBI WGS metagenome assembly OLIT01 (sample SAMEA2452121, study PRJEB22498) | human gut metagenome | biome: human feces; feature: human gut; material: feces | place: Australia | collected 2012
AAAGTAAAATGGCTTTACGCCGCGTTTTTCGCGCTTTCGTTTGCGCTTATCGTGGAATGGACGGGAAGTTTCACCGTGCAAAGAAACCTATCCTGGTTTTTTGGGCTAAGTCTTCCGGTGTTTTGGTTGGACACGACGGCGTTCACGGCGTTGTTCTCGGCCGCGACGGCACTTGAAGCGTTCGTCGTGTCCGACGCGCTCGTCAAAGACGCGGTAAATCCGACATTCGGCTTGTATGCATCGGTCAAGTTTTCGTCCGCATTGTTCCTTGCGCTGTTTTTCGCGGCAAGAAATCCTCTTTTGGGACTTGTCACAATGACTGTCACTTTGGCGTTAATGTGGATTTTTTGTATTTTTATTCTGCGATCCCGCGCGGGGAAACTTGCAAAAGCCGCCGTTCCCGTCCTGCTTTTATGGTATTCGTATATGTGGTCGCTGTCCTACGCCGTCGCGATTATAAATTAAAAAAAGGACGGCGCCGCCCGCCGTCCCGAAAAAATGGTGCTTTTATGTATTATTTGCACCCGCCGCCACCGCCGCATCCGCAGCAGCAACACAAAATCACAAGCCACGGCCAAAAGCCGTACGCTCCGCCGCCGCATCCGCAACCGTCGTTGCAACCGCCGCCGCATCCGCCACAGCAGCAAAGAAGGATAAGAATCCATAACATGCAGTCACAGCCCGAACCGCCGCCGAAAAAGTTTCCGTTCATAGCACAACCTCCCTTTCATACTCGATAACCGCAAGGATTATCTATACTTCACAATACGCAAACTTCATTTTTTTTGTTACATAAAACCCTTGCCCGTCGGCGTTTCGCTTGACTTTTTCTTAATATGTAAATAGAATATAAATAATCTTTTTTATGAGGTATGCGTTTATGGCAAATCTGACAATGGATAAACTCGTCGCGCTTGCGAAAAACCGCGGCTTCGTCTTCCCGGGAAGCGAAATTTACGGCGGTCTTGCAAACACCTGGGACTATGGTCCTTTGGGCGTCGAACTTAAAAACAATATCAAAAAAGCGTGGTGGAAAAAATTCATCACCGAAAGCGAATATAACGTAGGTCTTGACTGCGCGATTCTTATGAATCCGAAAGTCTGGGAAGCAAGCGGACATATCGGCGGTTTTTCCGACCCTCTTATGGACTGCAAAGCGTGCAAATCCCGTCATCGCGCCGACGACCTTATCGAAAACTGGAACGCCAAAAAAGGTATCACCCTTAACATCGCCGGCTGGACGAACGAACAGATGGAAGAATATATCAGGGAAAACAAAATCCCGTGCCCGATCTGCGGCAACTCCGACTTCACCGGCGTGAGAAAATTCAACCTTATGTTCAAGACTTTCCAGGGCGTCACGGAAGACACGACAAGCACCGTGTACCTTCGTCCCGAAACCGCGCAAGGTATCTTCGTAAACTTCAAAAACGTGCAGCGCACCACAAGAGCGAAAGTGCCTTTCGGCATCGGACAAATCGGCAAGTCTTTCAGAAACGAAATTACCCCCGGCAACTTCATCTTCCGCGTCCGCGAGTTTGAACAGATGGAACTTGAATTCTTCTGCAAACCCGGCACCGACCTTGAATGGTTCGATTACTGGAAAGAACACTGCAAAAATTGGCTTTACGGCCTTGGAATCAAGGAAGAAAACCTGCGCCTGCGCGACCACGATAAGGAAGAACTTTGCTTTTACAGCCGCGCCACGACCGACTTCGAGTTCAGATTCCCGTTCGGCTGGGGCGAACTTTGGGGCGTTGCCGACCGCACCGACTACGATCTTAACTGCCATCAGCGCGTCAGCGGCGAAAATATGGACTATGTCGATCCCGTCACGAACGAAAGATATATTCCTTACGTTATCGAGCCGTCGCTGGGCGTCGAGCGTATGTTCCTTGCCGTGCTTTCAAACGCCTATGACGAGGAAGAAGTCGACGGCGATACCCGTGTTGTTTTGCATTTGCATCACGCTCTCGCGCCGTATAAGGTTGCGGTGCTTCCTTTGCAAAAGAAACAACTTGGCGACAAAGCGACGGAAATTTACCGTATGCTTCAAAAGCACTTTTCCTGCACGTACGACGAAAGCGCAAGCATCGGCAAACGTTACCGCCGTCAGGACGAAATCGGCACTCCTTTCTGCGTGACGGTTGACTTCGACACCCTTGACGACGACACCGTAACCGTGCGTGAACGCGACAGCATGGCGCAAATCAGAATGCCTGTCGATAAACTTGTCGAATATCTGGAAAAAGAACTCGCTTACTAAGATAAAATGATAAAAGGCTCGGTTTACCGAGCCTTTTTGTATGATTAAAGATGTTATTCGGTCGTTTACTTAAACAAATCAGAAAAAGAAAAGGCTATACCAGCCAGCAACTTGCCGACGCTTTGCACGTCTCCCGCAGCACTTACAGCCGCTACGAAAACGACTTAAAGGACGTGGAGCCCGACATACTTTTGGGCCTTGCGAATTTTTACGACACCACGGTCGACGACTTCCTGCTCTGGAACGCGCTTATCAAGTCGCCCGATTATCCGATGAACGTCAACAAATTAAGGCGACTTGGAAAATTAAAATAATTTTTCGACGATCATTTCTTTCAGTTTATTCACGCCGTCCCCGGTTTTTGCCGAAATCACGACGGCGTTTTTTTCGTCTGTGGAAAAGCCTGCGTTTTCGTCGGCTTTGTTATAAACCGTTATAATCGGCGTGTCGGTAACGCCCAGCGACGTGAGGACGTCTTTCACGACTTTTTCCTGTCTTTCAAGGTCCTTTGAACTGCAATCCGCAACATGCAGAATAAGGTCGGCGTACGTTGCTTCTTCCAGCGTGCTTCTGAAAGCGTCGACGAACTCGTGCGGGAGATTGTCGATGAAACCTACGGTGTCGGTCAGAAGATATTCCTTTCCGATATCGACGAAAATCTTGCGCGTTACGGGATCGAGCGTTGCAAAAAGTTTGTCTTCCGCCTTGACACCCGCTTTCGTCAGAAGGTTCATCAGCGTGGACTTTCCGGCGTTTGTATACCCGACGATGGCGACGGTTTTTATGCCCGATTTTTTGCGGCGTTCACGGCGCAAATCCCTTTCTTTTTTCAGAATTTCGATGCGTTCCGACAGTTCGTAAATGCTGCGGCGGATACGCCGTCTGTCGGTTTCGAGTTTGGTTTCGCCGCTTCCTTTCGTCGCTGCGCCGCCGGAGCCCCCGCCACCGATTCTCGACAATTCTTTGCCTTGCCCCAAAAGTTTCGGCAAAGTATATTTCATCATCGCGAGTTGCACTTGAAGTTTGCCCTCGTTCGAGGTTGCGTGCCGCGCGAAAATTTCAAGAATGAGCATCGGACGGTCGATGACTTTCGCGCCGACGTATTCTTCGATATTGTTCAGTTGACTTCCCGTGAGCATATTGTTGAAAATGACGAATTCCGCATTTTTCACCTGCATGAGTCGTTTAATTTCTTCAAGTTTACCAAGCCCCGCACAATAGCCCTTGTCGGGATTTTGTTTTTGGACAACCGCGCCTTTGACTTCAAGTCCCATCGTGTCGGCGAGTCGTTTCAGCTCCTCGATTTCGACGTCGAGGTCGCTGCCCGTGCCGATGTTTACAAGGATTGCCCCGCGCGTTTCGGGCGTATTGTCGACAACGTCGGGGATCACCGATTTTCTTTCGTATTCGGTGATTTTCGAAATCATATCGGCATCGTCGATTTTTGCCGCGGACTTAAAATAAAACCTGTCGATTTTTTTGCCGTTGATAAAAGCGACTTCGACGTCGTTTACTTTTCCGTGCAACACGCCGACGGCAATCATTGCGTCAAGGCGCATCGACGTGAGCGCGGACGTGTCCATATCCGACAGTTTTCCGCTTCCTTTCGGGTGAGTATGCACGCATCTCACGCCCTGAAACCGTTTGTCGCTGCGCTTCAACGAAAAATCTTCAAGCGATACCGTGCCGCTGTCGCCCACTCCCACCGCGACGACCTGTCCGTTTCTTGCGACGAACACACAAATCTCGCGGTTGATTTTTTCGGTAATTTCGGCAATGGTCGAAAGAACCGTCCTGTCGATAAGAAGGTTTTTGTCGTACGCCCCGATAAGAGCGTCAAGCCGCGCAAGCACGGTTTGTTTTATTCCTTTCGTATTGCCGTAAACCATAATAAAATCCGTTAAGCCCTGGTGGAGTAGTTTGGGCTTTCTTTCGTAATCGTGATGTCGTGCGGATGGCTTTCGATAAGCGACGCGTTGGAAATTCTGACGAATTCCGCCGTGGTACGCAGTTCTTCGATGTTATGTTTTCCGCAGTAGCCCATACCGGAGCGGATACCGCCGACCATCTGATAAACGACGTCGGCAAGGCTTCCCCTGTAAGGCACGCGTCCCTCGACGCCTTCGGGCACGAGTTTTCTCGCGTCTTCGCTGTCCTGGAAGTATCTGTCTTTGCTGCCCGCCGCCATTGCGGAGATACTGCCCATTCCGCGATACACCTTGAAACTTCTTCCCTGGAACATTTCGATGTCGCCGGGGCTTTCCATAGTTCCCGCAAACAGACTTCCGATCATGACCGCCGCCGCGCCCGCGCCGATTGCTTTCACGATGTCGCCGCTGAATTTGATACCGCCGTCGGCGATGACTTTCTTGCCGTATTTGTCGGCAGTTTCGGCGCAGTCCATAACCGCCGTGATTTGCGGCACGCCGATACCCGCGATGACGCGCGTCGTACAGATACTGCCGGGGCCCATACCGACTTTTATGATGTCCGCGCCCGCTTCAATCAAGTCGCGCGTGGCTTCCGCCGTTGCGACGTTACCCGCGATGACGGGAAGGCAAGGGAATTTCTTTTTGATTTTTTTGACCGTTTCGATAACGATCGCGTTGTGTCCGTGCGCCGTATCGACGGCGATTACGTCGACTTTGTTTCTGACGAGTTCTTCAACCCTTTCCATCGTGTTGTTCGCGATGCCGACCGCCGCTCCCGCAAGCAGTCTGCCGCCCGCGTCCTTTGCGGAGTTGGGATACTGAATGGCTTTTTCGATGTCTTTGATGGTGATAAGCCCTTTCAGATTGAAATCGGCGTCGACGATGGGCAGTTTTTCGATGCGGTGCTCCCCGAGAATTTCTTTCGCCTCTTCAAGCGTGGTGCCGACGGGTGCGGTCACAAGGTTTTTCCACGTCATTATATTGCCGATGGGCTGGTTGTAATTTGTCTCGAATTTAAGATCGCGGTTGGTAAGAATACCCACGAGTTTCCCTTCTTTCGCGATGGGAACGCCGCTGATTCTGTACTTTGCCATAAGTGCGACCGCTTCGGTAACGAGGTTGTCCGGTCCAAGGTAAAACGGATCGGTAATGACGCCGTGTTCGCTGCGCTTCACGCGGTCTACGTGCGCCGCCTGTTCTTCGATCGTCAGGTTTTTGTGAATGATACCGACGCCGCCTTCCCTTGCCATCGCGATTGCCATCTGGGATTCGGTAACGGTATCCATGCCCGCGCTCAGAAGCGGAATGTTGAGTTTAAGCCCTTTTGCAAGTTCCACCGACAAATCGACGTCTTTGGGAAGCACGTCGCTGCGCTTGGGGATAAGTAAAACGTCGTCAAAAGTTAAACCTTCCTTCAAAATCTTTGCCATTTGTACACCTCGTTAAAAATTATTTTCGGAAAAATTGTAAATTTTTCTTATGTTATAATATATGGGATTAAAAGTCAACGGATTTTTTGATTTTGCCGTCACGTTTTTTGAAAATTACGAAAACCGATAAAACGATTACGATAAGTATGCCCATTCCCGACACGACGGGATAATAATAATCGACGATATCCTCAAAAGAGAACAACGCCTGAAACGGAAGCGACAAAAGCGTGACGAAAATGACGCCCGCGGTTTTCTTTTTTTCGTCCGGCGCGATTATTTCCGCCGCCGTTTCAAGCGCGGATACCATCGTCGTAAATACCGAAAGAAGTATCACCGCGCCCGCCGCGTATTTAAGCCCTACCTTGTCCGCCGCGGCATACACGGGCATTTCGCCGCCGCTCTTTTTCACGACAAGCGTGATAAGCGCAAGCATCGTCGCCATAACGACCGCAGTCGCGCACCCCGATGCCGCAATCGACTTTTTCGTCGCGGTTTTTCCAAGCCTTATCATCACGCCCATCGACAACATAACGTTCATCGCGGCGTACGTTATTCCGTTGAAAAAATTGTATGCGCCGCTTGCTTTTTCTTTGTCGGAATATACGAAAATCACCACCGCGAGAAGAAGTATCACAGGCACCGCGACAGAGTTCAGCCCCTTCATAAACCTTAACCCGTTTGCAGCGATGAAACCCGCTGCAACAACCCACGCCACACTTGTGTATTTAATATCGAATATTTTCACAAAAAGGGTTTCAACACCCGAAAACATTGCTATAAAAGTGATATATGCACAAATGAACATACATACATCATAAAGTGCTTTTGCCTTATTCTGCAATATATGTTCATTGATTCTATCGTTGAATTTTGCGCCGATTGCCAAAAAATACGCGTTAAAAAGTCCCAGTAAAATCCCCGAAAAAATCGGCACGGCAATGCTTGATCTTCCGAAATACAACAATACTTCCTGCCCCGTTGCAAACCCCGCGCCGATGACCGTCCCGATAAACACGGCGGCGCATTTCAATCCTTCTTTCATAAAATAACCCTATGCCTTGCGACACAGGGTTATGAATAAATAACGTTATGAATATTCAGTTTTTCGTTTCGGCGGTTTCGGGATTTTCGCCGTTTTCCCCGATATGATTTATGTACTTGTAATACGGATCGTCCGAAAAATCTTTTTCTTCCGTCATTTCCCCGCCGAGTTCTTCGACGGCGTTTCTTATCTCGACAAATTCCACGTAATTTATATCGACCTCGCTTGCGAAACTTTTGAGAATATCGATTGCGGCGGGATCGCCGTATCTTCCGAGAAGCCCCGCGTACGTCGGCACGTCTTCGGCGCGCTGCAACATTGTAACGAGCCAGTAAAACACGTCCTTTCTCCCCTTGAAGTTTGAAAGCACCTCAACGAGAATTCCCTGATTTTTTTCGGGCACGGAGTTTATGATTTCCAATATTTTTTCGGGCACGCAGTCGTCGCCGTCGGACAGATATTCGAAAGCGACCGTTTTCACTTCGTCGGGCATTTCGTCGTTTGTAAGGACGGAAATGAAAATATCTTCGACTTCTTCGTCGTCGATTTCTTTAAGTAAAAGCGCGGCGAGAAGTTTTGCGTCCTTGTTGTTTTCGTACAAAAGCCCGTTCAGGTATTCGGTTGCGCCTTCCGCGCGCACGACCTCGTCGCAAATGGTGTCGGTAACTTCGATATTGTTTTCAAGACATTTCGAAACGTAGTCGAAAATTTCGCCGTCTTCGCGAAGTTCCGCCGCGTACTCTTTCGGCGTTTTGCCGTCAAGGGTTTTGATCCTGACGTTTTCAAACCTGTTGAAAAGCATGCCGAGATCGTCTTCCAGCGCCTCGTGCGAGGAATATTTTTCCTTATTTTTCCTTACGGCTTCCTGCACGTAAAGTTCAAACAATTTGTCAAGATTCTCAAATTTCATATTTTTCGTCAACCTCTTTCAATAATTCGACGTATCTCAGATACTTTTCGTCGATGACGGTCATGGGCGTCGAGCGTCTGACGCGGTGCGTGGACAAGTCGCACAAGGCGTCTTTCATCGCAACCATACTGTCAATCGAATTCAACTCTTTCACAAGGTCTTTCGGGCTTAAGTCACTCATTAAAAACCCCGATATTCTTTTCAGTCTTTCGCTCAGCGCGTCCACGGCGGATTTCGGCTTTTGCTCACGCATAATCACCTGCGAAAAGGCAAAATACGCGGCGGCTTTCACGACGTCGTTTATTCCTTTTTCCCAGCCGTAATCGGCCATTTTCACGATTTTCAGTTTTTCGTCGATATTCGCGACGGCAACCTCGCCCGGCATTGCGTCCGAAAGATAAACCGTCAGCGCAAGGGTTTTGAGATACGGCGACGCGTACGGCGAAATAAGCAGTTTTTCATACATATCGAACATTTGCTTGGAAACATACGTGGTAAGCCCCGTCATCAGGACGTACACGTTCTGCTCGTTCTCGTTAAGTAACACGTATTCGATATTTCTGTAAGCGTTCTTGTCGTATTTCAGGTAATTCATAAACCCGATGTTGTCCTGCATCTTCATTTTGAGATCGGACAAAATCCGCACGCGTTTAAGCATCACTTCCATATCGCCGTACGGTATAAGACCGTCTTCGCCGTCGTTGATTTTGTCAAGCAACAGACGGGCTTCGAAATTGTCGGGATACAGTCGGACGATTTCCAGAAAAGTCGCGCGGGCGGGCTTGATATATCCGCAGTTGTACTGCGCTTTTCCGTACAGAATCAAAAACTGCGGCTGATACGGAAAGTCGGGCAAAACGTTTTCGACGGCGTCAAGCACTCCTTCGTGGTCGAGCGCAAGACGGCATGCGTCAAGTTTCACCATATATTCCATCGTGTTTTTGGGTTTTTCGGTTTTGATTTCCGAAAACACTTTTTCGGCGTCCGCCTTTTCGTCAAGGAGTTTTAAGGCAATGTAATAATAACACTTCAACGAAAAGTCGTCGGGCAAGCCTTTAAGCGCGGTTTCGGCGGCGATTTTCATCGACTGCAACCGGTCAAGCGCAAGATAACACATCGCCTTGTTTTTCTCAGCAATGTAATAATATTTCCCGTTTTTCTCGTTTATGTTTTTGAGAAGGTCAAGTGACTCCTGCGGTTTCCCCGTAGAAAACAGTTTGAACGCGTCGGAAATAATCTGCTCGCACTCCGCCGACGGACGGGGATAAACCTGCTTGAATCCGATTTCGGTACGGCGTTTTTCGGGCTTGCCGTTTTCTTCGCCGTCGTCGAAGTTCAGAAGTTTTTCCATAAGTTCCGAAAACTTCATAAAGTCGGGATTCCCGCCAAGTCCTTCCAGATCGTTTATCGTAAGGTTTTTCAGATTTTTCAGGTCTTTTTCTTTGACAAGGTTTTCGCCGCCCTTTTCCTTTCTCGATACGACAAGCCTTAGGTGTCTTTCAAACTCCCGCTCTTCTTCGTCGTCGGGGAAAAGGGTTTCGCCGTCTTCGGTCTGCACCGTCAGAAACTCCGAAAAGTCGTAATCGACGCCGTAAGTATCCTTGTAATATTTTGCAAGGCGGAACTTGCCGTTAACGAGCGCGTTCGAAATAATGCCCTTGATCGCGTCTTTCGACTTTGTTTTTGCATAGGCGGTCATATATGCGACGTTGCTTTCGTTGAAGGCGTTCATATCGGCGTAAATCCGTCCGATGAGAATGAGCGCGTCCTTGTTTTTTTCGTCGCGTTTCACGACTTCGAACAATAAGGTAAGTGCATCGGCGAAGTTCTCGTCGTCGTAAAGATCGTTTGCGCGGTCTATCTTATATTCGATTGTGTCGTCAAACTTAATAACTTTTGCCATAGTACAAAATAACGGTTTTATGCCTTTGAAAACAACGTATCAACGTCGTTTTTGGTGAAAACGTACTTTTTGTTGCAGAATTGACAAGTAAGTTCCAACTTCCCGTTTTCATGCAGAATGTCGTACGATTCGTCGCGCCCCAAAGACACGACGACTTGTTCAAGCCGCGCCCGATTGCATGTGCATTTGTACGTCGGATACACGTCGGGAAGATAAAAAATATCGAAATGCGAAAAGTACCTGTCGATAATATCTTCGGGCGTCATTTCCTTGAACAGGTCGCTGACGCGCGTGAAATTCGTCAATATATCTTCCATCACCGTGATCGCGTTGTCGTCCGCCCCGGGAAGCGCGCTTACGAATATTCCGCCCGCCGACACGCACTCGTTATCCGCCGCAAGCACGCCGAGCGCCACCGCCGACGGCTGTTGTTCGGACACCGTGAAATAATACGCAAAATCGTTTGCGATTTCCCCGTCGACAATCGGGCATCTTCCCGAATACGGCTCTTTCAGTCCAAGGTCTTTTATGACGCTGATATAGCCGTTTTTGCCGACGCCGCCGCCCACGTCGAGTTTCCCTTTTCCATTCAGCGGAAGTTCGACCGCGGGGTTTTCGACGTAGCCCCTGACCTTCGCGCCGTAATCGGACAGCACGACGATTCTTCCAAGCGGGCCGCCGCCGTTAATCGTAATCGACAATTTTTGTTTGTCGTCTTTAAGTTCCGTCCCCATATACGCGCCGACGATAAGCGTCCTGCCGAGCGCAGCCGCCGCGGTACGGGAAAGAGAGTGAATTTTTATCGCTTTGTCGACAAGTTCCTTTGCGGAAATCACGCTGACGAGAATCGTCTTGTCGAACAGCATAAATCTTTTTATAACGTCCATTTTTTTTTCGCAACGACGATAAGTCTGTTGCAACGCTCCGTAAATTTTTTGAATTTTTCGTTAAAAAACCGATAAGAAAAGCCCGCCGCCGTCAATGCGGATTCGACATCTTTCGTTTTGTGTATATATTGCGATTCGCTTTCGTCAAAGCGGCGATACACGTCGCCGTCCCGCTCGAAAAAGGTCAGATCCATTTTTATTTTTTCGCCCTTTTTCGTGTTTTGCCAAAGGTACGTCAGGTTTTCGTCGTCCTCGTAAAAAAGGTTGTTTCCGAGCACGTTTTCAAGTTTATTGGCGGAACTCACGTCAAAAATAAAAATACCGCCGTCGTTCAACGCGGAGTAAATCTCATTAAACGCCGCCGCAAGGTTTTTCCCCTTGACGTAATTGAATCCGTCGCAGACAGCCGTTACGAAATCGCACTTTTTTTCAAGGTGTAAATCGTTCAGGTCGGAAAAAACAAACGGCACGTCAAGGCGTGCTTTTCTTGCTTTTTCGGTCGCTTTTTCAAGCATTTCGGGCGAAACGTCGCCGCCGACGACCTTGAACCCGTTGCGTTTAAGGCGGATTGCCATTTCGCCGCTGCCGGACGCCAGATCGTATCCGAACCCGCCCCAAACGTCTTTCAGATTTTCAAGGGCGAACTTTTCGTACGCGTCGTAGTCAAAGTCGCCCATCAGATCGTCATAATACTTTGCAAGTATCTCGTACAATTATTTTTTCCCGCCTTTTGCCTTTTTTCCGTTCCGGTTTTCCGCGGGAGTGCCGTTTGCGTTTGCGACGGGTTTTTCGCTTTCCGCCGTTACGGATGCCGTGACCGCGTTTTGTTTTGCCTTTTTATCTTTCTTCGACGACGGTTTTTGCTGCGTCATCATATAAAGCGGGGTAAGCACGTTATCGAGCGCCCATTGCGAAAACGCCGTGAACGTAAGCCCGTACAAAGTCGTGCCGAACATCATCATCACGACAAGCCAGATTATCGAGAAGAAGCTGCTCTTGACAAAGAACAACGCAATCGGCACAAGGCATACAAGGAACAACGGCAGACCTATCGGCGCAAGTTTCACGCTGAAAAGGATTGAGTTTTTGACCTGTTTCAGGAAAGGCAAGTCGACTTCCGCAATCATCGGCAGAAGTTGCATGTTGACGTAAAGCAGCAAAAACTCAACAAGGCACACGACGATTATCATCACCCAGTGTCCGGCGTTGAGCGCACCCATCACCTTCAATTTCAGGAAGAATACGAACGCGCTGCCGAGCGCAAGCACGAGAAGCGAATCGACAAGCATAACGATAAGGTATTTCCACCAATATTTTTTGACGCCTTTGAAGAAGGTTTTCGTGATTTTTTCAACCTTTTCGCCCCACATGAAGGCTTTCAGACAGTTGAACGCGCCCGCCATACCGATAAACGTAATCGTGATTGCGGGGACAAGCAGATAAAACACGATCTGCCACGCGTCGTATACGGCAATCTGCGCCTGTTGCAGGGTGTCCGCCCCGCCCGGGAACGCCATGCCGACGTTGCCCATAAAATCGAACTTCGACGTCGCAAGGCTCGTGAAATAATTACTGCACCAATAAAGCACGAAAAAGAGCGGGATCGCAAACAGCAAAAACCACGCGTTCACTCTCATAAGCGAGTTCATCTCGCCGCTCATCACCGCAAAAACCTGTTTCACGCGGCCCTTGGGATATACCCCCTTCGGTTCTTCCGCGCGGATTTCGGGACCGAGCGAAAGTTTTTTATACAAAGGGCTTAATTCTTCCTTTTTGTTTTTATTGTTCGTTTTATTAGTTTTGTTCATTTTTTGCTCCGACATTTGTTGTCTTTCCATTTTACACTATAAAAAGAAATATATCAAGAATTTATCGCGGAGTTTTGTCGGCTTTTGACACGAATCGACGAAAAATAATACTATGTATATATCAGCATTTGACAAAGTCTCTTTCGTGTGTTACCATATTAAACTATTAAAGAGGTTATTCGAACCTTTCCGATTTTGGAGGTATCTATGAAAAAATATAACGTGGCGGTTGTCGGCGCAACGGGTATGGTCGGCAATAAATTCCTGGAAGTTTTAGCGGAAAGAAACCTTCCCGTCGAAAACTATTATCTTTACGCAAGCGCGAAAAGCGCCGGTAAGGTGATTGATTTCATGGGAAAACCGCACACCGTTATCGAACTCACGAAAGAAAACGTCGTCGATAAAAAAATCGACATCGCGTTGTTTTCCGCGGGCGCAAGCGTTTCAAGGGAATTCGCCCCGATTTTTGCAAGTATCGGCGCAACCGTTGTCGACAACAGCAGCTGCTGGCGTATGGACGAGAACGTTCCCCTTGTCGTGCCCGAGGTCAACCCCGAAGACGTCAGATGGAACAAAGGCATCATCGCCAACCCGAATTGCAGCACGATTCAGGCTATGGTGGCATTAAAACCCCTGCACGACAAATATATTATTAAAAGAGTGGTTTACAGCACTTATCAGGCGGTTTCCGGCGCGGGCGTTCAGGGCTACAACGACCTTAAAGACGGCATAAACGGCGTCCCGCCCAAAAAGTTCAATCACCAAATCTTCGCAAACTGCCTGCCGCAAATCGACGTGTTCTGCGACAACCACTATACCAAGGAAGAAATGAAAATGGTCAACGAAACGCGCAAAATTCTGCACGCGCCCGATATGCGAATCACCGCAACCACCGTCCGCGTCCCCGTTTTCCACGGCCATTCCGAAAGCATAAATATCGAGTTTGAGAAACCTTGCGACCTTAAAGGCGTGTTCGAATGCCTTGAAAACGCCCCGGGACTCGTCGTCATCGACGATATCGAAAACTGCAAGTACCCGATGCCCGTCGATATCGAGAATACCGACCCCGTTTACGTCGGTCGTATCCGCATCGACGACAGCGTCGACAGCGGCGTCAATATCTGGTGCGTCGCCGATAACATAAGAAAAGGCGCCGCAACCAACACGGTTCAGATTGCCGAATTGCTTATAAAGGAAAATCTCGTTTAATTCACGATTTCACAAAAGTTTAATAACCCGAATCGGTAATAATCTTTTAAGAAGGTCAAGGCGAAAATGTCAATTTTCAAAGGCTGCGCTACCGCGCTTGTTACCCCGTTTTCCGATTCGGGCGTCGATTACGATTCTCTCGGGCGCCTCATCGATTTTCAGATTGAAAACGACGTGGGCGCTCTTGTTATACTCGGCACCACGGGCGAAGCCGCAACCATGTCGGAAGACGAAAAAATCGACGTCGTGAAGTTTTCGGTAAAAGCCGCGGACGGGCGCGTTCCCGTCATCGTCGGCAGCGGCTCGAACGACACGAAATCGGCTGTAAGACTTAGCCGACTTTTCTCGTCGCTCGGCGCGGACGCCCTGCTTGTCGTTACGCCGTTTTACAACAAATGCACGCAAAGCGGACTTGTCGCGCATTACTCGGAAATCGCAAATTCCGTCGATAAACCCGTTATCGTTTACAACGTGCCGGCGCGCACCGGCGTCAACGTTCTGCCGGAAACTTTCCGAAAACTTGCAAAAATTAAAAACGTCGTCGCCATCAAAGAAGCGGCGGGGGATCTTTCGCAAATGTCCGACACGATAATGCTGTCGGGCGACGCGGACGTCTTTTCGGGCGACGACAACCTTACCATCCCAGCAATGTGTATGGGGGCATCGGGCGTTATCTCTGTCGCGGCGAATCTGTTCCCGAAATTCGTGTCAGATATGGCAAAAGCCGCCCTTCTCGGCAACTACGACAAAGCGGCGAAAATGCAGTTGAAACTCAACCCGCTGATACACGGATTATTTTCGGAAGTCAACCCCATTCCCATAAAATACGCGCTCAATAAATTCGGGCTTTGCAAGAATATTCTGCGCTTGCCGCTCACAAAAATGTCAAAAGCGAATTCTGACAAATTAGACGTTTTAATTGACGATTTTTTAAGTTAAAGTATGATAAACGTCATATTAAACGGCGCGTGCGGCAGGCTCGGCACAACGTTTCAAAAGGTTGCAAAAGAAGCAGCGGACGTAAATATCGTTGCCGGCGTCGACGTAAACCGCACGGGATTTTCAACGGATTTTCCGCTGTATAAAAACATTAAAAACGTTGCCGTTCCCGCGGACGCAGTGGTCGATTTTTCAACGCCCGCAGCACTTTCCGACGTGCTCGAATATTGCGTCGGGAATAACCTGAAACTTCTTGTCGCAACGACGGGACACTCCGAAATCCAAAACGAAAAAATTGCGACTGCCGCCAAAAAAATAGCCGTTTTCAAGACGGCGAATTTAAGCCACGGCGTATACGTTTTGTCGCGTCTTGTCGCGCTCGCGGCGTCATTATTCGACGGCTTCGACGTCAACGTCACGGAAACTCACCACAAGAACAAACTCGACGCCCCGTCCGGCACAGCCAAAATGCTCGCGGACGTTATAAAGTCGTCTTGCGTTGACGAAAACACGCCGGACGTTTCGATAAATTCGATCCGCGGCGGCACAGCAGTCGGTAAACACGAAATCTCGTTTTTCGGCAATTACGAAACCCTGACTCTCACCCACGAAGCCTGCTGCAAGGACGTTTACGCCGTCGGCGCTCTCCGCGCCCTTCGCTTCCTTATGACAAAAAAAGTCGGACTTTTTTCCTCGTCCGACCTGTAAAAACTTTCTTAATTATCCATTATATTCTTCAAATAATTGTATGTTCCATTATAAAACTTGCGTAATCTTGTTTCGTCGCTATCATCTCCATTTGGAATGAAAATAGCCATGCCTTGTCTTGCCCTTGTTAGTAAAACACGATAAGCGTTTTTAAGGTAATTTTTGTTATCATCTGAGTTTATATTTTGCCATTTTGTGCCGCTAAATTTGTTGTATGTCCAGCCATTTATATACCTAAAATCGGCATCCCAGGCAACTATTGTATAATCAAGCTCCAACCCCTGAATTTGAAATTCTGTTACAACATCTTCCAAATAATAGCTTGACCTAACGTCATCTTTGTCATTCAAAAACCAGTTTTCAACATCAATATCATTTTTAACATATATACCTTCTGGTTTTAATCTCAATGCACCGCTACTTGCCACTAAACCATATCTCGTTGTTCCTCTGCATTGATTTTTTACCCATGTCTTTGCCTCTTCTAAATCCCTTGTTAAAAGAATGGGATATTTGTTTTTTATTTTCTGATATAATGATTGCGCTGTTTGTAAATCATTGTCAAGAATAGCTTTTACAAATGCAGATACATCTGGCGTCCTAAATGACCGTATTGATGACGCTAAATGCAAATTTACATCCTGATTGATGTTTAAGTCTTCGATCATCTCCGCCCATTTTCTTCCTCTTGTGTATTCCGTATCGTTTAATTGTGGCGAAACAAAAACATCCCATTCTGAAAAAGACTTTCTCAATGAGTCAAACCACTCAGGAAGACCTGCTTCTCCTGTGTTTATCTCTTGTCCTCCACCGACCAAACAAATAACAACCGCCCAATCATTATGCCTGTCTAATGTACTTATTAAAAATTCTGGCTCGCTATAATCAAAATCCAAGACACCCTTTTTGGTTTTCATGAATTTTGAAATCATTTCTTTTGTCCACGCCCGTTGCGCCTCGTCAAAAATAGCAATCCTTTCGGGAGGAACATCATCATTTCCAACAAAACTATCCCTATATTTATGTATGATTTGAATAAAGGCGCTTGTTTCTCGTAATGCTTCTCTTTTTGAGATTTTTTCTCCTTCCTCGCTTGCTTGTTTTACCTTATCACGCGCTAACGCTTCTTGCAAAACACTGACCAGGGGTTGGTTACCTGATAAAAACACCGCATGTTCCCCTTGTCGTGCATTTGCATGTTCAATGGCAAGATTAAGCCCTACCAATGTTTTCCCTGCACCGGGTACACCCGTCACAAAACATATGGATTTTCTTTTGTTATCCTTGCTATATGCAATTATTTCATCAATTGCACGCGTTGTTTCGCTCAGGTTTTTTGCATCTGCGTCACTTCTTGTTATTTCTTCAACTTTGTGCCCATTATATAACGCCTGCGCTGCTTCAATTATTGTAGGTGTAGGAAGATATTCCGAGTTTTCCCACTGCTCGTAATTGAAACTGTTGCAACAAATTTTTTCATCTATTAACGCTATAATTTCCCCGATATTGCCTCTATTACAAAAGAGCGGCTCTGCTATATTACCTTTTACTACGAAAGAGTTTTCAATCGTTTTTGCTTCTGTTGCAACAACAATAGGGATAATTATTATGTCATGGCTTTCTTTTTGAAAATTTTGCAAATCAAGTGCATAGTCCAACACCTGTTCATTTGCGCCTTTTTTATACTCGGTCTCTCCGCACTTAAATTCAAGCAAATATGCAACATTTTTATGCAAAAAAACAACATCCACTCTTTTGCAAATCCTCGGTATAGTATATTCAAATATAATACGCCCTTCATCAAAACGCGCAAATTCTTTCTGTAAAATATTTATCTCTTCTGACCATGTATTCTTCTGCAAAAGCGTTGTTTCAGAAAAACTATCGTTTTCGCAAATTATACCAAGTATCGTTTGTGGATTTTCGTGTAAAAATTGAAAAAGATCTGCCGAATAATAGCAACGTGAGTTCCTCATATTCCCTCCTCTTAATATAATAATGTTATCACAAAACAAGTTTTATTACAATATAATAATTGTTCTTCACCTTATTATTTTTGCCTTTGCTTTAATTAAAGGATTTTTGCAAAATTGCCGCAATATGGTTGCCAAATCCGGCGAAATGTTGTATATTACACACGTTGGGCATTTCCCCGACGTAATCAGATTGGAGAGATATCGAAGAGGTCATAACGAGCCGCACTCGAAATGCGGTCGTCAGGAAACTGGCGCAAGGGTTCGAATCCCTTTCTCTCCGCCAAGTGAAACTCGTTTGAACTTTTGAGGTTCAAGCGAGTTTTCCTTTTGTACGATGGGGTTGTTGTTTCCCGTTGTGTTCGGGCAATCGTTTGTTGCGGTTTTGCCGTTGCTCGCTATGTCGTTAAGGCGCGAAATAAGTTCTTCCGTGTCTTTCCTCTTAATTACCGTCGGGTTATTTTCGCCGGTGTTGTAAAAGATTAAAATTTTGTCGTCATACAAAATAACACGGTTTATGAACGAGTTGAAAAACTCGTTTTTTTCTTGCCCGTTTTCATACTTTTTACGGGCAAAATAGGTTAAAAACGCTTTTACTTTGTCCACTTCGAGCGGTTTTATTTGCCGAGCCTTTTCAAGTAAAATTTTGCTTTCTAATTCCTCTTTTTGCGTTTCGAGAGAAATCAGTCGTTCTTTGGTGGATTTAGTAACTATGCCTTGTTCAATGGCAGCAAGCAGTGCGTTTATCGCTTTTTCTTTGGCTTTCAACCCGTTTTCGAGATTTTCAAGCGTTGCGGACGTTGTTATCTCCGAATTGAATTTTGAAACAACCTGTTCGGCAACGGTTTGAATTACGTCGGGTTGCAGAACGTATTTAACCGTCGTGCCGAATACCAGATCTTCAAGGTCTTGCTGTCTGTAATTTGCCTTTTTACAACTGTGTTTGTTGCGTTTTCTGCCGAAACACTTGTAATAGTGATGAAGTTTACCTGTATGGCTTGTTCCCGTTTCGGCGGTCATCAGGCTACCGCAAAATCCGCAAAACAATTTTCCACTTAAAATATACGGCTGTTCGCTCTTGCTATCGCGCGGTTTATGTTTATGCTTGTCCATAATTACGTTGCATTCATAAAAAAGTTCTTCGTCCACGATAGGCGGTATGACGTTAGTGTAAACAGTGCCGTGTGAAGTTACTTTCCCGATGTATTTTTCGTTGCGGATTATCCTTGCAAGACTGTTCATATTGAACGACGAACCGGCTTTCGTCTTAATGCCTTGTCCGTTCAGCCTTGCAATAATTTCTTTCGCCTTTTCGCCGTTTTTGTATCTTGTAAAAATATCTCTGACAATATCCGCTTCGTAACTGTTTATCGTCCATTTTTTGTCCACGATGTCATAGCCGAATAGTCCGTATCCGCCGATGAAGTAACCTTTTTCGTAACTTTCCCGTATTCCGCGTTTTACCTTTTGCGAAAGTTCGGCGGAATAATATTCCGCCATACTTTCCAGCACGCCCTCGATTAAAATTCCGCTCGCGTCTTCCGTTATGTTTTCCTTTGCAGATAGAACACGCACGCCGTTTTTCTTTAACTTTGCTTTGTAATTCGCGCTGTCGTAGCGGTTACGGGCAAAGCGATCAAGTTGATAAACAAGGACGTAGTCAAAGGTTTTCTTTTTGCTGTCCTCGATCATTCTTAAAAATTCGGGGCGTTTGTCCGTAGTACCCGTGAGCGCACGGTCTATGTATTCGGCTATAACGAGAAGGTCTTGTCTTTTTGCATACTCGTAGCATTCCCGAAGTTGTCCTTCGATAGACTGTTCCGTCTGACTGTGCGAACTGAACCTTGCATATATAACTACTCGCTTTTTCATTGTTTCATTCTGCCGAATACGCTCTCGGGCGTTAAATCGTCCATATTACCGCCGTTTCTCGCATAATCTAGTAAAATATCGGCTAAAATCTTTGCGCTTGTTTGTATTCTTTCTGTCGGCAGATTTAATCTGCCTTTTTCTTTGTGTCCCGTTGACAGATTGACCTCAACGGTATTTTCTTGTATCCGCTTCAACGTTCATACTTATTGCGCGGATACTATGTTCTCTTTCCTGATGGCTGTAATGTTCTCTCACCATTACCGCAAAATCCTCCTTATCTCAGATTTTCGCAAGGCGAGAGTATCTCGTCTTACGGATTACGTTTTGTTTCTTTCTTCTGCGAATTTCGTAAGTTCGCTCTCGAAAAAGTCGTCGTAGCCGTCCTTTAATTTTGCAAAGGCGGTATCGTGTCGGGCTAACAGTTCTTCGTAGCCAGCTTGTATAAGTTCAACCTTCGTATAGCCGTGCTTTTTCAGAAACTCGTTTATTTCTTCTGCTGTTTTTCTCGGAACGCTCGTTCCCCATATAATGTTTTTGGCTTTGCGTTCTTCCTTGTGCCTTTCTTCGTATCTTTTGTCTTTTTCCTTTCTTGACTTTGCCATCTTTTCATTCCTCCGTAAATATATAATCGTATCTATACGACGATTATATTTTACACGCTTTGTGTGCGTAAGTCAAGTGCTTTTGCGTTAGTCCGCCGATATTTTTAGTAAGAGCAGGGCGATTTCTTCTTGTGGATACGAGCAAATGTTGCCCTTTCCGAAAAGTCGGTTTCCGACTTGTTCAGCGTATCGTTTTTGAAATAGATTGCAAAAACCTTATCCTGCTTGTAAAAAGTACTCGTTTTCCAATTTATTTGTCGGGCTTTTGCTTTTCGTTTTCTGCCTGCTAAGGCGGGTACACTTGTTTGTAACTCATGATCTGTTATCTCCTTTTCCGTTCACTATATATGGACATTTGCTTGCCTGTTTGCGGGGGTGTTTCACCGAACTTTTTCAAAAAATCTTCCTACTATAATTGGACACTTACCATACCTTTTGGCGGGGTGTTTTTAGAAATTCGCGGTAATTTATTATCCCTCTACTACTATTGGACACTTCCGGTACAAAAGTTAATGGTTTACGGGAAACTTTTTCATTAGAACAAAGAGCCCTTCACTAAATACGGACAACAGAGAGTAAGAACTTCGTACTTTTCTGAAAAATATCCCTCTACTATAATTGGAAACTTCCGGCACGAAAGTAAATGGTTTGCACGAAACTTTTTTCATTTTGACAAAGATTTTCTCACTACATATGGACAGTAGAGGGCAAAAACTTCGTATTTTTCGCAAAAGAAAAATGCCCCTCACTTATATAGGACATTTGACGATGAGCTTTACAAGGTTTTTAAGAAAAAAGTTGCCTGAATTTTTTAATAACCGTATACAAAAAGGAAGCCTAAACACAATCAAACTTCCCATTCTGTTATCTATAAGTATTTATTAGAGTTTTTTATGAGATTTTCCTGCATTTTCTTTATAAATCCACATTAATCCTTGATTTGAGTAGAAAATTGTGTTATAATATACTTATTTAAGTATAATAATCGAAAAGTGAGGATAAGTTAATGGATTTTAACATCGAGCGCTGGTACTCAATGAAAGAAATTTGCGAATATCTCGGAGTTAGCCGTGACACCGTGCTCGCTTGGATAGAAAATAGAAATATGCCCGCCGCAAAGATCGGACGCCTTTGGAAATTTAAGGTCAGCGAAGTCGATGCTTGGATGAAATCCGGCATAGCAGCTGATAAGTAATTAGAGTTTGGAGGTGCGAAATGACACTTGGAAATAAATTAAGGCTTACAAACTCTGCCAACCATAATCGGAAAAGGAAGATCATTTGCTGGAAATGAAGCGCAGTCCCCATCAAGGATATCGAAATCTCGTAAAAGAAGCACTAGCGATGAAATTGACAGCTGTGAAGTCTATATGAGAGGCTCGACCACAGTTACTACTACGAGGGTTATACAACCTCCAAAACGGAAGAATTATAAAAGAGGTATTAATATGAACTTAAAATCATTATCTTCGGAAGGTAAAATCGCATATTTGATTAAACCTATATTAAAGGTTTTGCAAGAAGCAGGCGGTCAGTTAGAGCGTTCTGAAATCAAGGAGCGTATTGCCGATTTAGACGATCAGATTGCGGAATATGCTGAAATAGAAAAGAAATCTAAGAAAACTGGTAACCCGTATAAAGAGTTTAATTTCAAATTTAACTTTGCTATTAAAGACTTATTCTTTAATGGTTTGTTGACATACACGGATTCTTCCCCCGTCACCCTAACCGAAAAGGGTTTGTATCTCGATGTGGATAAGCTCGACGTACAAAAGGAGATTATTGAAACATCCAAGAAACATTGGGAAGAACTTAGCCAAAATAATAAGAAGAATAAAACAGTTGATGTCGGTGACAGTGAAGAAGAAACTCAAGCAGAAGAAAAGATAAAAGACGATTTCAAAGAAAATCTGCTTGCTGCTATTGCTAAAATGACTTCTAAAAAGTTCGAGGCGTTTTCAAGAGCTTTATTAAATCGTATGGGTGTTGAATTTACTGAAAAAGGTATTCAGATCAGCAACGACGGCGGTATTGATGGCTATGGGTATCACATTGATACTAACGATTTCAGAACCACAAGAGTTGTTATTCAGTGTAAGCGATATAACGTCGCGCCCGTATCCGAGCCTGAAATTAATCAGTTCTTGGGAGCCATGAACAAATACCAAGCGGATTACGGTGTATTCATCACAAACGGCAGATTTACAAATGCAGCGAAAAACGCGGCAAGAGAAGGTTCTCCCATTACTTTGATTGATGGCAACGAATTGGTAAGACTCGTTATTAGATATGAATTGTACATAACCCCGGTTAAAACTTATGTGTTGGATGAGTTTTATAATACCGAGACATAATTGATGTTCTCAAGAACAATAATCATATGGAATAGAAAAACCTGCGAGTTTTAAGGATTTACGAAATGATACATATCTCAAATTCAAATATATTGATAATGCAAAAGATTATGTAGAACAAGAGCTTGGTATAGATGAATATTCTTGTGTCAAGGACGGCGGAGAGTTCCCAGTATATGATTGCCCCGAATGTGGTCACGATCAGTTGGTGTACGATGCTGAAGCGAACAAGTTTCACTGCTTTCATTGTTTCAAAGATTTCGATGGCGAAGATTTAATCCATTGCTCTTGTTGCAATACGATTACATATAAAAACGAAGTTGGATTATGCAGTAATTGTATCGAACAAAAGTTGACCAAAGATTGAGTTAATATAATAACAATAGATTTATTTTTAATTAAGTGATTAAAGACCAGCTATAAAAAGTCAAGCGAAAAATAAGGGTAAATAAAAAATATTTTTTAATGTAAAAGCAGTAAAGCAAAAAAGCCCGTTAAAAAGCGGGCAGGACGATTTGAGTGCAAAGTTAAGCCTTAGGAACGTAAGGATTTCCGGAACGTAAAACTGCCCAGACGATATTGCAAAGTTTTCTTGAAATGGCAGTAAGGGCGAGTTTGTGCGACTTGCCCCTGGCAATAAGATTTGAGTAATAAACGGATAAAACGGGGTCGTGTTGTGAAGCAACGAAAGCAGCGGTCCACAAGGCTCTGCGAAGGTAAGGCGAACCCCGTTTAGAGATTTTGTTTTGTGTACCTATGAAATTTCCCGATTGCTTGACGGAAGCGTCAAGCCCCGCGTAAGCGACGAGTTTAGGCGCGGAATCGAAACGGTTAATATCTCCGATTTCTCCGACGATGAGACTTCCCGTAACAGCACCGATACCTGTAATCGTGGTAATTACGGAATACTGAGTAGCGGCTAAAAGTTCGGCAAGTTTAAGATCGATTTCCTCAATTTGCTTTTCGGTAAAATCTATTTGCTCTATAAGTTGTTTAATCTGAAAGGAAAATGAATCGAGAGCAAAAGAGATGCCAATAGAATTGGCTGCGGCGGATTTCAGGTCTTGTGCTTTGGTTTTACCGAGGCGCCCTTGACTGACTTTCGAGATAAAATTAGAAAGTTTAGTTACGGAAATCTCGTTAAATTCGTCGGGCGTAGAGAATTTCAACAATAATTGTTTGCTTGTAATGCCGAAAATATCCGAAAAAAGCTTGTCATATTCGGGAAAAACCTGGTCGAGCAAGCAAATAGCCTTGCGTTTAAGGTCGCTGCACAAATCCATCATGGTGTAACGAAAACGAGATATGTTTTTAAGTGCGATAGTGTTTTCGTCGGGGATAACGCATTCGGAAAATTTACCGAAACGAAGAAGTTCGGCGATATTGATGCTGTCGATTACGTCGTTCTTTACTTTACGGATAGAAAGGTCTCGGAAAGCATCGGTTTGAATGGGATTGAGAACTTTTACCGAAAAACCTAAATCCGATAAAAAGAAATACAAGGCGAACCAATAATGCCCGGTGGCTTCCATAGCGATAACGCAGTTGTCTTTCGAAATACCATATTTGGTAAAAGCAACCACGAGTTTTTCAAAGCCTTGATTTGAGTTCTGAAAAACGAACGGTTTAACGATAACGTTGCCGCCGTCATTAAGAAAAGCAACCTGGTGGAATTGTTTGGCGATGTCGATGCCGATGTAAAACATAAGGTGAACCAACCTATGAAATAGTTACAGATAAAGATCCAATTTGCTTTACGCGGGTACAACCTCGTCAGATATGCAGTAACAAGTACTATCCAGCTCATTCGCACAAACACGTAAAGAAAGAGGCGTAACCCTTTGTTAGAAGAACAAAGTCTTATGGAGGTGAACTACGAGCCTCTATCTGTACCAAACACATTATACCATAACGAAAGTTATTTGTATAAAGGTTTTGCTTAGTTTCCTTGCAAAAAAACTAAGTAATTATATTATACGAGGAGGTGTCACAAATTGGCAGAAGTCCTAACAGGAGTAAATGGCAATATTCTTAAGTGGGCACGAGAATTTTACAATATGTCCCTCGAAGCGGCAGCTACTGCTATTGGAGTTGACTATGAAAAATATTGCAGTTGGGAAGATGGGTCTGATTTTCCTACATATGCAAAGCTTAGAAAAGCAAGTGATGTGTTCCATAAACCGAGCGCAATATTCTTCTTTCCAGAACCCCCAACTCTTCCTCCGATCAAGGGTGATTTAAGAACGTTGCCGGAAGAAGTTGTAGATAGGTTAAGTAAAAATGTCATAATTCAATTTGAAAAGGCAAAAGCTTATCAACTTAGCTTGCGTGAATTATATGGAGATAAGCAAAGCGTTTTGAGTAATCGTTCTGCTTTTCCTAAAGAAATAGATAAACTTTGTGATTATATAAGGAATGTTATGGCTTTTCCAATTAGGTCACAAAAAGGTCGCAAAAGTGCAAAAGTTGTTTTTGAAATATTCAGAGAAAAGTTTTATGAATTAGGTATATATGTTTTCAAGGATTCGTTCAAAGATAACAATATTTCAGGTCTTTGTTTGAACGATGATCAATATCCAATCATTATCATTAACAACTCAATGTCTTTTGCAAGACAGAATTTCACATTATTTCACGAGTTATATCATTTGATATCTAATACAAGTGGGGCAGAAATCATTAGAGATGATTTCTATGTGTACCTTAATGATCAACAGGCTCAAAGCGAAAAGCAGTGCGATGTTTTTGCTAACGCCTTTCTTGTGCCACTAGATGATTTTAAGGTCGAGTTAGAAAAAGCCCCGATAGATGAAGATAGAATTACTGATCTAGCAATTCTTTATTCAGTTAGTAAAGAAGCAATTATGTATAAGCTTCTCACTATGAAAAAAATAACACATAAAGACTATGACAGATTAAAAGAAACGTTCTACGGGGATGCATTGCGCAATCTTCCAAAGAAAGAAAAAGATAGTGGTGGCGGAAATTACTATTTGACAAAGTTATCATACCTAGGTCAGCGATATGCTGGAGATGTATTTAGGGAATACTTTTCTGGTCGTATTGATAATGTTCGAGCAAGTGAAATGTTAAATAGTAAAATTGATCATCTCCCTAAACTTGAGAGTGCTTATTTTAGGGGGTTGAAATAATGGTATACGTTTTAGATACTAATATTTTCAGAAAATTGCTTGATCATTTTCCTAAAAAAGGAAAAGCATTTGAATCTGTATGGGAAGCACTGGACGCAGCAATAGTGAATAAAACTGTTGTTTCAGTAGATGAATGTTTTAATGAAATTGCTAATCACTACTCATCCGACAGTGACAATTTCAAGTGGATAAAAAGCAGAAAAGAAATGTTTCTAAATCCTACCAATGATGAATCCTTAATACTTAAAGAACTGTTTCAAAAATCAAAAATGCAAGAGAGTGTTCATATTAAAAATATACTTAATAACCGTCCTTCAGCAGATGCTTATCTTGTGGCAAAAGCTAAGACATTAAATGCTATTTTAGTTACAAGCGAGACATATAAACCACACTCTGCTCAGCTGCCCAATATTTGCGAAGAACTAAATGTTAAATATATTTCTTACGATGATTTTATGGAAATACTTTCATCTTAAGTCGGTATAGCAACAGTCACGAGAGATGGACACCCGTGCCTGTTGCTATTATTAAAATTTTATTATGACTTCATCGACACCATCGGTATATTAGCTTTGAGATATAAACTTGTTACGATATGCTTTTTCGTACTAGAAATGTAAACATCATTATTCTCAACAAAGAGGCAAAGCCAATAGATATTTTGCTTCATCATGAAAGGCATACAGTTCGATATCGCACGATTCATTCCCGCCAAGTGAAACTCGTTTGAACTTTTAAGGTTCAAGCGAGTTTTCCTTTTGTATGGTGGAGCTGTTGTTCCCGTTGCGTTCGGGCAGTCGTTTGTTGCGGTTTTGCCGTTGCTCGCTATGTCGTTAAGGTGCGAAATAAGTTCTTCCGTGTCTTTTCTCTTAATTACCGTCGGGTTATTTTCGCCGGTGTTGTAAAAGATTACAATTTTGTCGTCATACAAAATAACGCGGTTTCTACAACTATTTTGTTATAATCGCTTTTGTTTCTGCGATTTTCAAATCCGCATACAAAACCACGTCCTTAATGACGAGTTTTTGTATTGCGGATATCAGTGTCTCCATATACTTGTAATCAGGCAAACCATCCCTTTCAGGCAACATAATATCAAGTGCATCGGCATCTTTCGCGTAAAAATTATGACCGTAATCAAATTTACCCGTGTGCGCCGCTTTATGAATTGCCGAAGTTGTAAATATCGCTGCTTTATATGCTATTTTTTCTGTATGAACAACAGCTACATGATCGTCGGCTCCGTATCTGTAATTCCGATACTTCGCAGAGCCAAACATATCGATCGTTGCCGTGTTGCTTTCAAAGATCTTAACCTTGTTACCGATAAAGGCAGATATACCTTCGCACGCTTCTCCGGCAGTAACAAAAGGCAGAGTCCCGGCAATCCTATCGTCTCCTTTAAGACGTTTCCCTCTGGTTGATTTTCCGAAAAGTTCTTCAAGATTATATGTAGACCATTTTAACGTTTTATAATTATCAAGTGCATTCCGTTCTTCCTCTGTTAAGGCATAATCTTTTAAGCCTGTAGCCAATAAATAAGCCTCAAGCTCGGCGACACGACGAGCCTCAAGCTCGGCGACAAAACTCTCCATAAAATCAAAGTCAATTTCGCCGTTTCCAGTTTGGGGAAGACGTATTATCGTCTTTCTCATTTCATCACGGTTGAACTTATGTCCGTAATCATATTGTGCACTTGACGTGGCGACCCTTGAAGACGATATTATAAATAATGCGATTTTCTTGTTAAACGGGCTAAATCTAGGCAAAAAAGATTGTATATGTTGATAACCGATATACTCTCTTTCTTGATAATACATAGTTTCTGCACCAAGAGTTGTGTCTGAACAGGATATACTGTTAGCTTGATTATTTGCAGGTAAGCTTGAATACCCCATCACGCCATTGTTTATCGACATATTAGAAATCAGCGGTATCGTTCCTGTTTCACTTAAAATCTCGTTATTCAATAACTTATAGTATTTTGTTGGATTTATTTCAAACAAATCCCCAAGTTTATATTCGCCCCACTTAACGCGGCTTAACTTTTCGTTAAGTGAGGCATCTATTTTCCCAAGCGGTCATCCTCCTCGCCTTTGCGTTTCAAAATGTTGGAAACTTCCCACGCAAGATAGTCGCTCACCGTCTTTTTGAAATCTTCGAGCGTAGGCTTGGTGTCGATCGGGGCGGTTTGATTCCAATCCGCACCGTTTTCTGGATCGATTGTGCCTTCGTAATATTCTTTTTCTGTAAAATACTTCAACTTCGATTTGCCGAAACGCACCAAATCCACCACTTCCTGATAGCGTTCTTTGGCGTGGTCGGTATCGCGAAGGTTGCAACTTGCTTTTTTGCGGTTTGTCCTCGTATACCCGTCGTTCGTAAAATCAATAAACTTAACGATATCGTCTTTTTGATGCGCTTCGCCTACACGGAACACATACACGTTTGTTTGGACGCTGGACTTACCGATAAAAAGATCTATCGGCATTTTTATACTTGCAAGCAACGTGCTGCGTTTTAAGATTCTCTTATTGTATTCTACGGCTTTGCCGGAACCGGCAGAATTCTGTATAATAATCGCCGCATAGCCGCTGTTCATCATCGAAAGTGCTTTTTCTACAAAAACCATTCCGTTGCCGGCGGCAGAATACGGAGGATTCAGTACAAAAACGTTTGCGGGGAACTTTTCGCCGGTTTTACCGAATCCGTAGTTTCCGTTGAATTCTTTTAAAGAATCCTTATTCAAAATGTTAGAACTACCGTCGCCCATTAAAATCATATTGAGAATGGCAAGCATGTAAACTTCGGATAAAATTTCAAGACCAAGCAGTTGATTTACTTTAATTTCAGCCGATTTTAGTGCAAAGGCGTCCGGAGATTTAATTTTTTCTTTAGCGTCATTGAGCATTTCGTTCATGGCCGCAACGAGAAGTCCCGCCGAGCCGGTCGCAAAGTCCCACACGTAAGAATCTTTGTTTACTCTTGCAAGGCGAACCAGCAAAGTAGAAACGTAAGACGGCGTAAGTACGACGTCATTTAATTTATCCTGTGAAAAGCCGAGCCAACTGTACATTTCGTTAAACAGTTTGCCCGTAAAATCGGTAGTTAACCCTATTTTATAATATATCCCCAAATCATCAACGATTTTCACAAATACACGCTTCAACTGACTTTCACCGTTTTCGGCTTTGTTTATATTGTCTGTTGTAAGTGTATTTTGCAACGTCCTTACAATTAAATCGCGCTTTTCCCGCGGTAAATTCTTCTCGTTAAGAAACGCTTTGATTTTTCTGAGTATTATATCTCCGTCGCGGTTACCTTCTTCGGACGAAGATTTAAGTTCGGATTTTTCGAGTGCAGAAACCTTTTCGGGAATGCCTAACGTAGCAATAATCGAAGCCGCAACAAGATATACGCGATCTCTTTCGCTTAACCCTTTCTCGTTTTGATAAATATCGTTATTCAATTTGACGAGGCTTGCGTTTATTTCCTGTTCGCGTTGTTCTTTTAATTTTTCAAGTTCTTCTTGCGATAATCTTAATTGTTTAACTTTTTCGATAAATTTATCGAAATTCTCTTTCTTTAAGAACGAGAAATCGATGTAATCGTCAACTTTTTGTCCTATACCGAAATTACTTTTAGAAACGTAATATACGCCTATAGAATACACGATTTTTCCGGCTTCGTTTTTATATCCCGTCATTCCTATGGCAATGATGTCGGTATAACTTGTATAATGGAGCAAAGCGTTCGCATAATGTACCGCACCGTTAACGGCATAAGAATTTATCGTTTTAAAATCCGGTTCGTTTTTTGGAGTTTTATTTGCAATTTTACCGTCCGAATCAAGTTTGATCAGTTTATCTTTATAACCCTTATATTCAATAAGAACGGGATAGCGAACAAGGTTTTTGTCCTGCAACAGCAATTTGACGTCTGGACGATTGCCGCCCGCTCCTCCTCTTTTTGAATAATAATCGTCAAGTGCCTGATCGATTTCGGAATTAAGCGACTCCTGTTCAAGTTTATAATCTAATCTATATGATTTCAACCAGCCGTTAGCCAAATCGGCGATGTTAGGCTCTATCGATTGCACTTTTGTAATGTTTGCCATTATACGTTTCTCCTTATTACTACTAAATAAATTTGATTGTATTAAAAACTAATCATCTTTTTTGCCGTCAAGCAGTTTTTTGACTTGCCTGTCGAAGTCGGACGTTATTTGTTGCGTTCTGTTGAACGCGTCGTACTCCCGTTCGGCTTTTCTGTCGGCTTCGAGTTTTGATACCGAGCCTTTACCTTGCAAAATCTTGTATTTACGGAACTCTAAAAACGCATTTATGGATTCTGCAAATTGCCGCATTGTAAAGGTGCGTTCTTCTTCGATTAAATCTTCCACATAATCGAAAAATCCGGACACAGTTCTTTCCAGCCTGCGTATCTGCTTTTCGTCGAGATAGTTTTTGGCTATGGTTACGTCGGATTTCAAAATTCTTCCGTCGGGGGAGTTTTTCCACGTCGTAAGTCCCATATGGTCTTTTTTGCTGTCTGCTTTGTCGTAAATAATTTCCGCCGCCGTTTGTCCCGTAATGGCATAATGGAATTTGTTTTGCACGGTGGCGTAAAATTCTTGCGTGACGGGGGAATTTTTATCGTAATCTATACTGCATTCGGCAAAAATATCAGTGATTTGTTGCCATATTCTGCGCTCGCTCGCGCGGATTGAACGGACTCTTTCGAGCAACTCGCGGAAATAATCCTTCCCGAAAACGCTTTCGCCTTGCTTCAAGCGGTCGTCGTCAAGCACAAAGCCTTTTTGGATAAATTCCCTCAATACGTTCGTCGCCCAGATGCGGAATTGTGTAGCGCGACGAGAGTTTACGCGATATCCGACGGATATAATGGCGTCGAGATTATAAAACTTTATATTTCTCGATACTTGACGAGAACCCTCATTCTGAACTACCGAGAAATCCTCGGCAGTTGCGGACTCTTGTAATTCTCCGTCTTGATAAATGTTCTTTAAGTGCAAAGAAATATTGTCGGCAGAGCAATCAAAAAGCTCCGCCATACCGCGTTGCGTAACCCAGATTGTGTCGTCTTTTATGGCGACTTTTACGTTTACGTCTTCTTTGTCGATATTATATAATGCAAATTGAATTTCGTTCGGCATCATTCTTTCTCCTCGTTCACGACTTCAACAATGTCTCCGATATCACAATTCAGAACTTTGCAGATTCTCGCAAGAATTTCGGTGCTGACGTGTTCGTTTTTGCCGAGCTTCGCAAGTGCCGTCGTGGTTATTCCCGTAGCAATCCGCAAATCTTTTTTCTTCATATCCTTATCGATAAGGAGTTTCCATAGTTTTTTGTAGCTTACCGTCATCTTATCGCACCGCCTCAAATAAAACTCTTTAACCAATTATACCATATAACTCGCAAAAAATCAATCATAGATCCACTGTTTGGATTTTAAGTTATCATTAACAGTGACTTAAAATAGAAGGAACAGGAGCAATGGCAAATTTTAATTGTCGCTGTTCCGACTTTGTTTGTACCGCAATTACTTATTGCGACAAGGTTATCAAGAATGGTACAAGGGTCTTGTTAAATTGCTTTGAAATAAAGAATTTCAACAACAAAACACATCGTTTTTCTTATCAATAGTTCAATCTGACTTGCACCCGTGCCGCCACAAGCACCCAGTTTGAACTTTAACGGTTCAAATTGGGTGCTTTCTTTATTTTCCGCGTCTTTTTCGGCTTTTGGGTGACTTAATTCGCGCAAAGCGTTTAATTCTTCTTTTTCCAACTTTACTTTTGTCGGATATTCGGGCGAAGTGTTGTAGAAAATGTAGATATAATCGTCAAACAAAACCACACGATAGATAAACGAATTGAAAAACTCATTCTTTTCTTCGTCCGATTTGTACTCTTTATTTGCAAAATAGTAAAGAAAAGTGCGGACGGTTTCGTATTTTAACGGCGGAATATTCCGTTGCTTTTCCAACTCGATTTTGTTTTCCAATTCTTCTTTCTGCCCTTCCAATGAGAGCATACGCTCTTTCGTAGACTTCGTTACGATACCTGCGGCGATAGCAGACAAAAAGCCGTTCAGAGCTTGTTCTACATCGGCAAGTTCTTTTTCAAGCAAAATCAAAGCATTGGACTTTTCTAATCCTTGATTGAAATTGTCGGTTACGCTTCGTGCAATCGTATCGATTACGTCCGGGCTTAAAATGTAATCTACCGTCTTTTCAAAGACTAAATCTTCTATGTATTGCTTGCTTACGCTGTTCTTTTTGCATTGTCCCTTATTTCTCTTACGGGTACCATACCTTTTGGTGGGGTGTTTTAGAAAAAAATCTTAAAACTCCTTCTACTTATATTGGACATTTTCGGTACGAGACTTAATGGTTTACGCGAAACTTTTTTCTTACAGAAGAAAATCCTTTCACTATATATGGACAACAGAGAGTAAAAACTTCGTACTTTTCTAAAAAAATACCCCTCTACTATAATTGGAGACTTCCGACACGAAACTTAATGGTTTGCGAGAAACTTTTTTCATTAAGACAAAGATTTTCTCACTTTATATGGACAATAGAGGGCAAAAACTTTTACATTTCTGTTACATATCCTCAATATTATTGGAAAGTTTCAATCACTTTGCGGGGGGGGGTTTAGAAAAATTTTTTATTGTTTTTGGAAACTTTTGTTGTAAAACTTCGTATTTTACGCAAAAGAAAAACATCCCTCACTTATATAGGACATTTGAAGATGAGTTTTACAAGGGCTTTCACAAATATAATACGTTGCAAGTTAAAATAATAATAATTAACAACAATTTCAAAAAAATTTTCAACAAACTCGGAATTTAGTATTGACATACCAAATTCCATGCGATATAATACCATTGAAAGAATAGAGGAGGTTTCCTTATATGAGTAATATCACAAACGAGAACACACTTCTTCAGGCATCCGAAGTGATTAGAAGTTATGGATTTTCAGATTCGTCAAGTTTGATTGACCTCCTGTGTAGGGTTGTTATGACAAAACAGACGCTTGGGGACAAAGACAACGAAGCAAATATTGTGTATCGAACCATGCAAGAAGTTTCTGTTTCACTGCCGCGTTTTCCTGGAGATGCAGAACTGTTCTTCAGTATCTACCGAGTTCTCTCGAAGATTGATGAACGCGGCATTCTATCCTTTATGAAAATAGTAAGCGAAGGTCGAGAACTCTATGTGCCGGATGTATTGACAGATAAGTTTTCTGAATATGTCGATGCCGATGTCAGTAGTATTCTTGTAACGGAATGTGAGCAATATGGCCCAGCGCTTTTTGATTTAATTGAGTCTCATCCCAAGATTGAATTTAGTCTAACTACTCGTCAAGCAATAAAAGCAGAATTGCTATCGCTGGTTTATGGTCGCCTAAAAAATGTCAAAATCATTTCTGCCGATATTTACAGTTACGGTTTTACAAATGAGAAATTCGACCTGATATTTTGTATTCCTGTTTTCGGCGGACGAATGCTGGTAACCGGAGAAGACTTTATTAGCAGAGAGCCTGATTTGATCGCTGTACAAAATCTTCTATACCATATCAATATGGATGGCAATCTCGTTATGGTTCTACCGGCAAAAATTACATTCGGCGGTGGCAGCACAGCTTCTTTGCGCGAATATATAGAGAGCAACTATAAAATAAAGGAAATTAGTGTTTTACCAGCCTGTCTATTTATGCCTTGCACTTCTATTCGCACATACTTGTTTGTTTTCTCCACAGGCAAAACAGATGATGTCGTTCTAAAATTATATGAGTCAGACAAGCCCATCAGAAAATCTTCACCTTGCGAGAAGCTGGTTGTAAAAAATGAGCTACTACTTTTTAACGATGAATTTGCTGATTTGAATGGATGGAACATAGATATAGCTTTATCTGAAGAAGATGAGGATATTAGAGCATTCTCTTCCTCTCCGGTGAAGAAACTACCGTTGAGGGATGCAGCAACGGTATTTCGTGGCAAGGCTGTAAACGCGAAATCTGAAACTGGAAATATAGCGGTAATTAATATTTCAAATATTACAGATACAGGCATTGACTACAAAAATCTGGATTTAATCGAAGAAGAAGAGAGAAAGGTTTCTCGATATATTCTTGAAGAAGGAGATGTTCTTGTAACCGCCAGAGGAACTACGGTCAAAATTGCCGTTTTTGAAAAGCAACCCATAATCTGCATCCCTTCTGCAAATATCAACGTCATTAGACCAAAGGGCATTTTACGAGGTACCTATCTAAAGTTGTTTCTTGAATCCCCGGTAGGGATTAAAATGATTCAAAGTCTGCAAAGAGGCACCGTTATCGTAAATATAAACTACAAGGATATTTTTGAGATAGAAGTGCCTGTCCTTCCGCTCGAAGCCCAAGACACCCTGATCAAAGAGTATAATGATGGGTTGAAATTTTATAAGGAGACCATCGCTGCTGCCCAGGAAGGGTGGCGAGGTGTTCAAAAAGATATTCAGTCAAAACTGTTTTAAGCATGTTTTATGACACAGCTTATTTGATACAAAATACGTGATCAAGATGGAGGATACAAAATGCCTGCTAATTTTAACGAAGATAACACAATTGAGCAGATGATAATTTCCACCTTAAAGAATAACGGATGGAAGTATATACCTGCTGAGGAACTCCCTCGCATATATTCAGATGTGCTTGTTGAGCCTATGGTGAAAGAAGCTCTAATCAGGTTAAATCCTGAGATTGCCGAAGATCCATCTCGCGCAGATGAAGTAATCTATAAATTGAGAACGGTCATTTTGTCTGTTCAGCCACATAACCTTGTCACTCAAAATGAGGTTTTCAAAAAGTTAATTTTTGAGGAAAACTCCTATCCTTTTGGAAAGAACGGACGTATGATTCCTATTCGTTTCTTCGGAACGATGCGCAAAGAGGATCTAGCACTGAATGAATATGTTGTTACAAATCAGTGGGTATATCCACAGGCGGAAGGTGGAAAGCGACTTGACATCGTGCTCTTAATCAACGGCTTTCCGATTGCCGTTGGCGAGCTTAAAACACCTGTCCGCAGTGCAATTACCTGGCTGGATGCAGCTGGTGACATATCCGCTTACGAAAAAAGCATTCCGTCAATGTTCGTAACCAATGTGTTCAACTTTGCTACGGAAGGAAAATGCTATCGCTACGGTTCGATCAATATGCCCATTAACATGTGGGGACCATGGCACACTGCTACACATAAAGCCGAAGGTGGGCTTGCCGATGTGAAGATCAGCATTGAGGATATGATTACGCCTGAAAAGGTTATGGATATCTTCCAGTTCTTCACCATGTTTGCAACAGACAAAAAGTATCGAAAATACAAAATCATCTGCCGCTATCAGCAGTTTGAAGGCGCAAATATGATTATTGACCGTGTTATTGCCGGTTATCCAAAGAAAGGATTGATCTGGCATTTCCAAGGTTCTGGCAAATCACTGTTGATGGTATTTGCTGCTCAGAAGTTACGTATGATTCCAGAGCTCAAAAACCCCACTGTTGTAATTGTGGACGACCGCATTGATCTTGAAACGCAGATAACAGCCACCTTTAATGCATCTGATATTCCAAACCTTACAAGTGCATCCACCAAAGAAGAATTGCTTTCCTTCTTCCGTGGCGATATGCGCAAAATTCTGATTACAACCATCTTCAAATTTGGCGAAGTTAATGGTGAGTTGAATGCCCGAGACAACATCATCGTCATGGTCGACGAAGCTCATAGAACACAGGAAGGCGACCTCGGTGAAAAGATGCGTATGGCTCTCCCGAATGCATTCTTCTTCGGGTTGACAGGTACCCCTATCAATCGTGTCGATAAAAACACCTTCGCCACTTTCGGTGCGGAAGAAGACCGTACCGGATATATGAGCCGCTACTCCTTCTCTGATTCCATTCGAGACGGTGCCACACTGCCTCTCCATTTTGAACCGGTGCCGGTAGAACTTCACGTGGATAAAGATAAACTTGACCGTGAATTTGATGCCATGACAGAAGAGGCCGGTCTATCACGAGAGGAAAAGAACGAGCTTTCTCGCCGTGTCAACATGAAAGCGATCATGTATAACCCAACTCGTATCCGTAAGGTTTGCGAACACATCGCAAAGCACTATAAAGAGAAGATCGAACCCAACGGATACAAGGGACAGGTCGTTGTTTATGACCGGGAATGCTGCCTCATGTATAAAGAAGTCCTTGATGAGTTGCTTGGTGAAGAAGCAACCACCATTGTTATGGATACAAATAACGATAAAGAAGATCGCTACAAGAAATATCGCCGTGATCGTGATCAAGAAGGAAAAGTTCTGGATTACTTCCGTGATCCCAACAGTCCGCTCAAGCTGGTGATCGTTACCGCAAAGTTATTGACCGGTTTCGACGCTCCTATTCTTCAGGTTATGTATCTTGACAAACCTATGAAAGACCATACTCTTCTTCAGGCTATATGTCGTACTAACAGGACCTACGACCAAGGGAAAACACATGGACTAATCGTTGATTATATAGGCATTTTCGACGATGTTGCAAAGGCTCTTGATTTCGACGAAAACAGCATGCGCCGTATTATAACCAACATTGAAGAAATCAAAAAACAGTTACCTGCTCTTTTGAAAAAATGCCTGAGTTACTTTATGGGTGTGGATAGAACCATCGAAGGCTGGGAAGGCCTGATGGCAGCGCAGGATTGCCTGCCCACCAACAAAGAAAAAGATGCTTTTGCGGCAGACTACCGTGTGCTCAATCGTGCATGGGATGCTCTTTCTCCGGATAGTTTTTTGAATGTATACAAGGTTGATTATCAGTGGCTCTCCCGTGTTTACGAGTCCGTAAAACCAACAGATGGTCGTGGCGGATTGATTTGGGCCTCTCTCGGACCAAAGACCATTGAGCTTGTCCATCAAAATGTTATGGTTGGTGATGCCGATGAAGACATGGATATTCTTTCGATGGATGCCGATTTGATTGATGATTTTCTGGAGAAACAGAAGGATTTGAAAAAATCCACAAAGAAAGTTGAAATCAACCTTGTTGCAAAAATTCTAAAGCATACTGATAACCCGAAGTTCGTGCGTCTTGGCGAAAAACTGGAAGCTCTGCGTGAAAAGCACGAGCAAGGCCTTATCACCAGCATCGAATTCCTGAAACTTCTCCTTGAACTTGCCAGAGAAGCAGCACAGGCGGAAAAGGAAGTCATACCTGAACAGGAAATTGACAAAGGAATCGCTGCTCTTACTGAACTCTTTAATGGCATTAAAAATAAGAGCACACCTGTTATTGTTGAGCGCATTGTTGCAGACATTGATAGCATTGTAAAAATCGTTCGCTTTGATGGCTGGCAAAGCACGACTGCAGGTAAGCAAGAAGTCAAAAAGGCTCTTCGTAGCGTTGTATGGATTAAGTACAAGATCAAAGATAAAGAAGTTTTTGATAAGGCTTACAACTATATTGAGCAGTATTATTGATTCAAGAAGCGAGGTATTGAGATGATTGGAGCAATAATTGGCGATATTGTCGGCTCACGCTTTGAATGGGATAATCATAGGTCAAAGGATTTCGACCTGCTTACCCATAAATGCTTTTTCACTGATGATTCCGTAATGTCACTGGCTGTATGTGATGCTCTATTGAAGTGTGAACCCGATTACAGAAATTTAAGTGAACAGGCGGTCCGGTCTATGCAAAATATCGGGCGCCCATATCCGCATTGTGGTTACGGCGGTTCATTCTGTCGATGGATGTATTCTGAAAATCCCCAGCCATACAACAGCTACGGCAATGGCGCCGCCATGAGAGTGAGCGGTTGCGGCTATGTCGGGAATACGATTGATGAAGTCAAACAGCTTTCAAAAGCCGTCACCGAGGTTACTCACAATCACCCGGAAGGTCTGAAAGGTGCGGAAGCAACAGCAGTGGCTGTTTTTCTTGCCCGGACCGGCAAAAGCCTGTTTGAGATCCAGGACTATATAACAAAGAATTATTATACACTTGGATTTACACTTGACAGCATTCGTGAAACTTACCGTTTTAACGAAACCTGTCAAGATACCGTACCGCAAGCATTGGAATCCTTTTTTGAGTCGGCCAGCTTTGAAGATGCCATCAGGAATGCTATATCTATTGGCGGCGACAGCGATACCATTGCAGCCATCACCGGAGCAGTAGCTGAGGCATACTATGGGGTTCCGACGGGTATAAGAAAACACGCCCTCACCTTCTTGGACGAGAGATTGCTGAAAATTCTGCTGGAGTTTGAAAACAGATATCCGGCAAAAATAGAAAAATTAAACGAAGCCGGGAGCGTGAGCATTACTCCATCTACTGGCAAGAAAGTAAAAACAGGAGGTCGTGCAGAAATGATAGAGTCAGCTATGGATGTTGTTGATTCGGAACTTGATGCCAGCATGACTCATCCTGAAGAGACAACAAGTCAGAAACTCTTTTCTCACCTGTTTGAAGCCTGCAACATTCTGCGTGGTCCTATCAATCAGGATGAATATAAGAGTTATGTGACACCGATTTTGTTCTTTAAGAGGCTCTCTGACGTCTATGATGAGGAGACACAATTGGCTCTTGAAGAATCCGGTGGTGATGAGGAGTATGCAAGCTTTGCAGAAAACCATCGATTTGTTATCCCTGATGGATGTCACTGGCAGGATGTTCGTGAGGCTAGCGAAAATGTCGGCGTTGCTATTGTCAACGCAATGAATGGTATTGAACGGGCAAACCCGGATACCCTTAGTGGCGTGTTCAGCAGCTTTGACGATGCAAACTGGACAGATAAAACGAAGCTTTCGGATGAAAGATTAAAAGACCTGATTGAGCACATGTCTAAACTTAAAGTCGGTAACAACAATTATTCTGCCGATGTAATGGGAGACAGTTACGAATTCTTAATCAAGAAATTCGCTGATTTGTCCAAGAAGAATGCAGGCGAATTTTATACCCCGCGTTCTATCGTAAAATTACTCATCATGTTGTTGGCGCCCAAAGCAGGTGAAACAGTATATGATCCTGCTTGTGGAACAGGCGGTATGCTAATTGAGGCTATCCGCTTTATGCACGGTGATAAGCTTACGTATGGCAAAATCTACGGTCAGGAGAAGAACCTCGCAACCTCTGCTATTGCACGAATGAACCTGTTTTTGCATGGGGCTAAGGATTTTAAGATCACGCAAGGAGATACTCTCCGCTCTCCCAACTACCTGGAGCGGGGCTCTCTTCAGACGTTTGACTGTGTTGTTGCCAATCCTCCGTTTTCGCTCAAAAACTGGGGTTCAGAACAATTCAGCAGTGACATATATGGACGCAATATCTGGGGATGTCCTACCGATTCCAACGGTGACTTTGCATGGCTTCAGCACATGGTTAAATCCATGAATCCGAAAACCGGACGTTGTGCCGTTGTGCTTCCGCAAGGCGTTCTGTTCAGAAGTGGCAAAGAAGGAGAAATCAGAAAGCAACTTGTTGAGTCAGACAAACTGGAAGCGATCATAACTATGGCCAGCGGTGTATTCTACTCCACAGGAGTTTCAGCATGCATTCTGTTCTTGAACAACAATAAAGCAGTTTCTCACAGAGGCCGCATTTGCATGATAGACGGTTCCGACATTTACACCCCGCAGAGAGCGCAGAACATTATGACGGAAGCCGATATCCAAACCGTATTCGATTATTATGCAGCTTATGAAGATGTAATCGAAAAAGTCAAGGTCGTCACGATTGCCGACATCAGAAAAAAAGATTACTCTCTTGCGATAAATAATTATATTGAGAAGAAGGAACAGGAAACCGTTCCTCCGGAAGAAATCCGCAGACGATATTTTGAGGCCTATGATGAAATGATTGAGGCTGAAGCGAGGATGAGAGAACTACTGTTGAAAGGAGGATATGTCAGTGAGTAAAAGAATCACGATTGAAGAACTGCAATCCTATCTTTGGAATTCTGCTGTTCTGCTAAGAACAAACATTGATGCCGGTGCCTATAAACAGTACATATTCCCGTTACTCTTCTTTAAGCGCATATGCGATGTTTACGATGAAGAAACTGCTACTGCCATAGCGGAATACGGTGACGATGCTACAGAATTTGATGAGGATGAAATTCACACCTTCATTGTACCCAAAGGCTACCATTGGAATGATGTCCGTGCGGTTTCAGAGAATGTCGGCGTGGCTATCGTTGAAGCGTTTAGAAAAGTTGAAAATGCAAATTCGGATAAGTTGCAAGGCATCTTTGGTGACGGCGCTTGGACCAATAAGAACCGCCTTCCCGACAGACTTCTGAAAGATTTGTTGGAGCATTTCAGCACGAAGACGTTGTCTATTGCCAATTGCCCGGAGGACGAGCTCGGACAAGGCTATGAATATCTCATTAAGAAATTCGCAGACGACAGTGGTCACACGGCACAGGAGTTCTATACTAACCGTACTGTTGTACATCTGATGACCGAAATGTTGAAACCAGAGCCCGGAGAGTCAATATACGATCCGACCTGTGGAAGTGCCGGAATGCTTATCTCCGCCATCGCATATTTGAAAGCGCAAGGAAAGGAATGGCGCAATGTTGCCGTCTATGGTCAGGAGATCAATGCTCTGACTTCGGCCATCGGTAAGATGAATCTGTTCCTGCATGGGGTTAAGGATTTTAATATCGTCAACGGAGATACATTGTCCTCTCCCGCTTTTATCGAAAACGGCAAGCTTAAGCAGTTTGACCTCATACTGGCCAATCCTCCATATTCCATCAGCCAGTGGGATAGGGCCGCTTTTGAAAGTGACAAATACGGTCGTAATTTCTTGGGGGTTCCGCCACAGGGACGCGCCGACTACGCTTTTCTTCAACATATTCTCGCAAGTCTCAAGGAAGATACTGGTCGATGCGCTATTCTGTTCCCTCACGGCGTACTTTTCCGCAATGAAGAAAGTGCAATGCGTGAGCGACTGGTCCGTAGCGACAGAGTGGAATGTGTCATAGGATTAGGACCGAACCTTTTCTATAATTCCCCTATGGAAGCCTGCATTATGATATGCCGCATGAAAAAGCGCCCGGAACGGCGTGGACAAGTGCTCTTTATCAATGCCATAAGCGAGGTGGAGCGTAAAAACGCCCAGAGTTATCTTGAAGACCGGCACATCCAGCGAATCGCAACTGCTTATAAGAACTACTGTAACGACGGCGATTTCGCAAGAATCGCTACTATTCAGGATATCGCAGACAACAATTTCTCTCTGAGCATTCCCCTGTATGTCAAACCGGAAGTAAGCAAGGACGAAATTGATACTCGATCCATTCAGGAGCACTATGACAGCTGGAGAGCTTCTTCGGAAATGATGAAATTAAGCTATGAGAGATTGAACGAAATGCTTGAAAAGGAGGCCGAAGAAAATGAGTAAAGTGAAGTTGGGCGAAGTCGCAAAAGAACACAAGGAAACCTGCAGAGACAATAAAGACGGATATCCCGTTGTCGGCCTTGAGCATCTGGTTCCCGAGGAAGTTACTCTCACCGCATGGGACGAAGGCAGCGACAACACTTTTACAAAGATGTTCCGAAAAGGCACTGTCCTGTTCGGTCGACGCAGGGCCTATCTCAAGAAGGCAGCCGTTGCACCGTTTGACGGAATTTGCTCCGGCGATATCACGATTATTGAAGCAATTCCGGAGCGCATTCTGCCTGAACTCTTGCCTTTTATTATCCAAAACGACGATCTTTTCGATTATGCAGTTGGCAAGTCTGCCGGGTCTCTTTCTCCCCGTGTAAAGTGGGAGCATCTGAAAAACTTTGAGTTTGAGCTGCCTGATATGGAGAAACAAAAAGAGCTTGCGGAGCTTCTGTGGGCTATGGATGCAGCTAAAAAATCCTATCAGAAATTGATTGTAGCGACGGATGAACTGGTGAAATCTCAATTTATGGAGCAGTTCGGTGGACCCGGAAGTCGGTCAAAGTATGAGACGATTGACCTTGGCAGTATAAGTAACATGATTTCTGGCGGCACTCCATCAAGTAAGCATCCAGAGTTCTTTGGAGGAAACATTCCATTTGTTTCTACTCCCTGCCTTGGGCCGAATTATATTGATGCGTCTGCTGCTCAAAACTGGTTAACCGAATTGGGTGTAGAAAACTCATCGACGCACATAGTACCGGAATATTCACTAATGGTTGGAAACCGTGTAGGCGTGGGTAAATGCTCTATCAACACCTGTGCGATGTGTACAAATCAGGATATTCTGTCATTTGTGGGCATCGATACCGAAAAGTATGACTTGCTCTTTGTAAAGAAGGTTATTGAACAATATGGACCGTTCTTTGAGACGCAAAAACGAGGAGCAACAATTAAGGGTATCCCTTCAGATCTCGTGAAAACGTCACAGATCCCTCTGGCTCCGATAGATACCCAGAGAGAATTTGTTGCTTTTGTCGATCAGAGCGATAAATCAAAATTTGAACTCGAACAAGCACTTTCTGAGCTCACAGCGACCTATAAACGCATTATAAAAGAGAATTTAGGTTAAAAAAACGGTCATGAAGTTTCCTCCGCCTCGTGGGAACGGTATAATAGGAGGAATTTTTATTGGAGGAAACGATCATGATCGAACAATTTATTACAAACATACAACAGGATTTGTCGCAAATCCTGACTGAAACCCAAATGGAAGCACTGTTACAGTCACTCAACAGGCATCTACCTATGCTGACTGTGGAAAAACCTGCAGAAGAAAGCACAAAACCTGATATGCTTCCGTTGTTTATTGCCGCAAAACGTGTAGAAGGCTGTTCAGAAAAGTCTCTCCGCTACTATGAATCGACGATTCGTAATATGCTGAGCGCCATTAATAAGACAGAATGTCTGATTACTACCGAAGATCTGCGCGGTTACCTCGACACTTACCAGTGCCGTGGAACCGTCAGCAAAGTCACTCTGGACAATGTAAGACGTATTCTCTCCTCGTTTTTTGCATGGCTGGAAGATGAGGATTATATCGTAAAAAGCCCGGTGAGAAGGATTCATAAGGTCAAGACCGGAAAAACAGTCAAAGAAACCTACTCGGATGAATCTCTGGAGCTGATGCGTGATCACTGTGATAATGCTCGGGATCTCGCAATGATTGACCTATTATCTTCAACCGGTATTCGTGTGGGCGAATTAGTGAAGTTGAACCGAGAAGATGTGGATTTTGAAAACCGCGAATGTATTGTGTTTGGAAAAGGAAACAAGCAACGAAAAGTATACTTTGATGCCCGAACAAAAATCCATCTTCAGCGTTACCTGAATGAGCGAGAAGACAGCAACGCAGCCTTATTTGTATCTCTGCTCAAACCATTTGAGCGTTTACAGATAAGCGGTGTAGAAATACGCCTGCGCAAAATTGGACGTGAACTTAGTTTTCATAAGGTTCACCCTCATAAATTCCGCAGAACATTAGCGACAATGGCCATTGATAAAGGCATGCCAATCGAACAGGTGCAGCAGCTTCTCGGGCACCAGAGTATTGATACCACGTTGCAATACGCTATGGTAAACCAGAACAACGTAAAAGAATCACACAGAAAATTCATCGGATAGTTGTTTGCAATTCTCAATTTATGGAGATGTTTGGTGATGTCCATAATAATCCATTGGGATTGGATATAGTGAGATTTGGAGATATCTGCGAAATTTTAAATGGGTATGCATTTAAAAGCAAGTTTTATGTGGACGAAGGTATTCGAGTAATAAGAATCACTAATGTTCAAAAAGGATATATCGAGGATGCTGACCCGCAGTTTTATCCAATGTCATATGAAGATGAACTCAGCAGATATATTCTTCAAGCCGGTGATATTTTGCTTTCTCTTACGGGAAATGTTGGAAGAGCAGGTTTACTGCCAGAATCTATGCTTCCAGCAGCATTAAACCAACGAATTGCGTGTATTCGAATGAAACCCAAAAGCCCTGTGAGTAAAATGTTTCTGTATTCGATAGTTAATTCTGATTTCTTTGAGGCAGACTGTATAACATCATCGCAAGGAATTGCGCAAAAGAATATGAGTACAGAATGGCTCAAGGAGTATCCTGTAATTGTTCCACCGAAGACAATGCAGGAAGAGTATGTAACAGTTGTTCAACAGAGCGATAAATCAAAATTTGCCGTTCTAAAATGCGCAGATCAAAACAACGCTTTTCGCAGATTAAAAAGTATAAAAACAAGGAGAGATAATACTAATGAATGAGTTTGATCGTAATATTCTAATAGTTAGCGAAAATATTTGCAAAAATATTGCAAATATTAAAGAAGAAGATCGCGGTTTCAGGTCACAAAACATTCTTAATAATCTACGTCACTTAGTTGAAGCGGTCGATCAACGCATTTATAGTGAAATAGAAACAATCACGCTTAATAAATATGATGATATAGAAAAGTCCGTTTCTTATGTTGCCTCCAGAGGAAATTTGAGATTTCTCAACAGGTTTCATTATTTTTTACAGGCGTCAGTTTCGCATTTTATACCTGACGAAGACGGTGCAACCCGTTTGATGTTAAAATACTATGAATGGCTTATTCGTATTCGCGAATATGTAAAAAACGAATTTGGATTGGAGATATTGCAAAACCTCGAAGATTATCCGTTAGATCAGGATGATTCTCTGGTAGAATATTACGAGAAAATCGCGTTTCAGTTGGATAATGCTTCATATTCGAAGAAAGCACCCACAGACAGATTTTACATACAAAAAAGCAAAACGTTCTTTGCCGGCGGGCACATTTATTATGAAATAACTGTTGTCCCGGCGGACGATTATTCCAGCAAATTCAACAGATTTACTGTCTTTTCAAATAAAGAGATTCCAACGTATTATGCTATTAAATTAAACTTTATCGATGCGTCAATTGACATTCTCAAACGCCGCATGCCAATCAAAATGGTTAATAATTATATGGTGGCAATTCGTCCGATTGAGTTTGAGGATTTGTCTAAAATTCTCAACATGCAGAAAGTTGGCACTGGAACCAAGGAGTACTATGCCATGATGAACTATCTCACGACAACCGGTACCAGTTTGTCTGAGTTAGTTGTTATGAGTGACCAGTATTATGCTGCAGTCAAAACAGAAATTCAAAATTCAAGTAACTCAAATAATCTTTTCAACTCTTTAGATCGTTGTCGGAAACTCATAAAATCAGGTGCAGCCGGAAGTAATATCATACGATACATTTTACTGAAAATGCGGCACAATATCATGAGATATCAGATTGCTGACTGCCCCAATAACTGGATTTCATATTTGAACCTATCAAATGGATGTCTGCCATTTGATAAAATGCCATTTGACGCTTCTTTGGTTAATCACAACCCTACATTATTCGATGTGTTTTCATGTATTAGCAGTAAAGGACGCGAACATGAAATATTATCGCGTAAAATACGCAGTAATACCGAACAGAACGTACAGTTATTTACTCCCACAAAAGATGTGGAATATATCGGTGATGTAGATACATTATCAACTAAGTTTAATTCGCTTCTTATTCCAAAACATATTCCTGTTAGAAGTTTGATTGTTGAGAAAGATCGCATTTATATAAAAGGCTATGAAGCGGATACCATCAGTATTATTAACAATTTGATTTCGCGTATAGGTAATGGTTTGAACGGGTATCGCAATGCAATGGAGGCGTGGCTTCAGGCAACGCCATCAGTCGACTGCGAAGAAAAAAAGAAGATACTTCTTAATATGTTTGATAAATATGATCTTGCTATGATATATGGAGCAGCGGGAACGGGAAAAACGACCCTGATCAAGCATTTGTCTACTTATTTCGCTGATTCAAGTAAATTGTATTTAGCAAATACAAATCCCGCAAAGGAGAATCTGAGACGTCAGATAAAAGTGAGTAATAGTGAGTTCAGTACTATTGCAAGTTGCAATCCACTCGTCGACGGACGAAGTTACGATATCGTTTTTATCGACGAGTGCAGTACTGTCGATAATTTCGCAATGAAAGAGCTATTGAGTAAGCTCAGGTGCAGATTGCTCGTTCTTGTAGGAGACGTATATCAGATTCGGTCTATTAAATTTGGTAACTGGTTTAGTTTAGCGCGATATTTCTTAAAACCAGAGGTGGTGTATGAGTTAAACACACCGTACCGTAGCAAAAACAGTGGTATGATAGAACTGTGGAATAAAGTTCGCCAATTGGATGAGCGTACCGAAGAATTCATTGCTATGCAGCATTATGCTTCTGAACTCGATGACAGTATTTTTACACACGATGACCCTGATGAAGTTATTCTCTGCTTGAATTATGACGGTCTTTATGGAATCAATAATATCAACCGTTTTTTACAAAATGATAATCCCAATTCAGCGTTTTACTGGGATTCATGGATTTATAAAGTTGGGGATCCTGTGATATTTAACGAATTTAATCGTTTTTACCCTGTACTATATAATAATCTTAAGGGATGGATTCGTCGTATAAAGAAGGAATCCGGAATCATTCAATTTGATATAGAGGTTGACATGCCGCTCACAGAATTTGCGGCAAATACTGCAGGATTTGAATTGCTTGATTGTAATGTTCCAGGGCACTCTTTAATACGTTTTTCTGTTGATCATTACGTAGATGATGATGCAAGAGAGAAAAACGACAGAGAAGTCGTCCCTTTCCAGGTAGCATATGCAATATCCATTCATAAAGCACAAGGTCTGGAATACAATTCTGTAAAAGTAGTTGTCACTAATGAAGTTGAAGAATTAATTACCCACAATATTTTTTACACAGCTATAACGCGAGCTCGTCAAAAATTAAGAATATATTGGACTCCAGAGACACAGCACAAGGTGTTGACAGAAATGGAACCACTATCCTGCAAGCGAGACGCCCATATCATTTCCAACAAATACAATATTCCAATTTTGAATAATCGTATTTGATGTGATTTATGGACTGAACAAAGCTGGCTGTATTTTCATTCAGATATCAGTCACATATTGAAAAGCCAATCACGTATCCTATATTTTCTCTGAATAAGTACAGTTCGACATCGCGCGATTCATTCCCGCCACAAGGGAATAATACGAACACCGAGGACAATTCGGAGTTCGTATTATTCTTTATAATGACTATTTCGGCGTAAAGGTAAGCCGATGAAAACGAAAAGAAACGGAAATCCTGGCAAGCGATTGCCCGGATTTTTTCATATATTGAATCTTCTTCCCGTTGCCCAGATGGAGAATAATTTTTGGGTAGAGATGGAATCCCTCCGATTTATTCGCCTTTCGTCTCCACGTTGTAGCACAGTAAAAATCGGAAGTAAACGGGATAAATTGTTACTGAAAACCTTAATAATACCGAGAGTCGGACTTAATAAAAAGCTCAGCTCTTTTTTCATTTACGCAACAATTTATCCTTTTTCGTTGACTTCCGGTTTTGCGACTTTAACTACCCCCTTTCCATTTGCTTTTTCCGGTGCTACCTATTTCCCGCCGAAAGGCAAGAGTCAAGTACCACCGGCTGAGCCGGTGGTACTTGACTAAATATTGTATAAATTGTATTATTGATTTTGATTTAATAATTATTTGTTATAATATCCAATAAATGTTACTTTAAACATAGCATTACTTGGATTGGTAAATACCAATTTGATGTAGTTTGAACCATCTGATGCATTTTTAGATGTTTGATTGTTAGCAAACAAATCAATATTAGTATCTTTATCGGTGCTACCATTGTAAGAACCGATTGTGCTATAGTTGTGTAAATCAAATTCTTCAGTTTCACCACTTGCAGACAAGCTATTTCATATTTAACGGGCAATGCGACGGACAAAAATTGTCCGCCGCACTCCTTGATCATAGCATCCGGCAAGACGGAAATTTCATTGTCCGTCACACCCTGTACGTTTGACTTTTGCGGGCGAAAAAAGTCGTGTTTCGCCCACGTTCATCTTCGGTTTTCAAATAAAAACCGATTATGACCAATTATCCCTTTACTATGACGTTGCCCTTAACGAGATAGTCGCCTGCCGCAATGGTAGTGTCCGAAGCGACGCCTCTCAGCATCAAAGCGACAGTCCCTTTGGTTTCGGAGGTCACCGAATCAACATTTTTGCTATCCACAGTAATAGCTGATACCATTACGGTTAAGCTACCGCCCGACGCCCTAAAGAGAGTGAAATTATCGCCTACATTGATAATACCGCCGTCAACGGTTCCCTCTACCACAATTCCTCTTCCGGTAATATATTGGCTGTTGGAGATGATGAATTTCGCATAATCGAGAATGTCGGCGGTTAAAGTCACGTCGGTTTCGGGTGCAAGGTAATTTGCGATATCCGCTCCGCCGATCAGGTAAGTCACGGTCACGGTAATATCGTTGCCCACTGCCGCACTTGCAAACGTGCCGCTTGCGCTGACAGTAACGTCTTCCCCTTCCACAACGCCGTTCAACGTGCCTACCGTGACGTTTGCCGTCTTATTGCCGTCATAGTTCTTATCGGCGACGGTCGTGCCCGTGACGGTCAGTTGTTTCTTGGCAATGGTGAATTCCTTTTCCGCGGTTGCTTCGGTGTAATCGTCCGTTTCCGCAATCTTTACCACAACCTTATAATCGCCTGCGTTGACAGGGGCTGCCGCAAGAGGCGTACTGCCGTAAACGCCGTCAACTTTCTGATACCATGCAATCGAGAACGCGCCTGCGGCGTTATTTGTGGTGCAGTCAGCAAGAACGGGAGCTGCAACAGGAGTCTTGTCATAGGTTTTGTCGGGTGCGTAAGATGCGTTGATGGAAACCGTACCCGCTGTCTTATCCAAAACGGCAATCGGTTCGGTCTTGGTTTTATCGCAGACGGTGCAGGTATAGGTCTTTACACCGGGCGTCGTTGTTGTTGCCGGGGTGGTGATTACGCCCTCGTCCCAAACGTGCTCTGCTTCGTCCTTTTTAACGTTGTGTCCGCAAGTGGAAGCATGCCAGTGTTTTGTTTCGTCGTTCGTCCACGCTTCCGCAAAAGTGTGCGTGTGGGCGAGTTTAGCAATCGGTTCGGTCTTTTGATAACCGCAGACGGTGCAAGAGATCGTTTTTACGCCTTCGGTTGTTTCGGTGGGTTGAGTGGTGATTACGCCCTCGTCCCAAACGTGCCCTGCTTCGTCCAACTTATCGTCGTGACCTTTGGTTGCGCACTCGTGCCAGTGTTGTGTGTCGTTGTACTTCCACTCAGACTTTGCTTCATGCTTGTTCTTGTTACAAGCAACAAGAGAAACGCTGAGCAATAAGCAAAGCATAAGAGAAAGCATACCGATAATTTTCTTTTTCATGTTCATAACTCCTTTAGTTTATGTTTTTTATCTCAAATCGCCATAATGCGATATGAAACCTATATTATTTTTTCTTGAACAACGCAATCAGGTCGGCGAATTTCTTCTTCTTGATAACAAACCAGAAGAGAGAGAAACCTCCCACGCCTGCTACCGCTACCGAACCAACGGCAATACCGGCGATAGCGCCACCGGAAAGCCCGGTCTTTTCAGGTTCGATCTCTCCGCCGGGATTGTCGGCATTGCCCATTGCATAATCGCAAATATCGCACTTGCCGTCGTTGTTTTCGTCTGCGTGCGCCGCTTTATTTGCCTTATCTCCGCAGGAGCATTCATGCCAGTGCTCGTCGGCGTCAGCTTTCCAGTCAGAGCTATAGTTGTGTGTATGTTCGATGCCGGTTGCCGGGATCGTCGCGGTTTCCATTACATAGCCGCAAACGGTGCATTCCTTATGCTTCGTACCGTCAGTGGTAGCCGTTGCCGCGGTGTCGATGATCCATTCGCTGGCGGTATGAGCTGCTTTGCTGTCTTCAATGATGACGCCACAACCATCAACGGTACAAATGTGCCAATGATTGTTGCTGTCGGACTTCCACTCTGTTCCCGAAGTATGCTCGTGCAACGGTACAAACATGCCGCAAAGGTAAGCACTGTTATTTTCGCCGTAATAAATATCATTGTAAAGAGGCATTCCGTTGACGGTGCCGGTTGTGGTTTCGCTTATCTTGTAGCCAAGGTTCGTATCTAAGAACATATCAACTAAATAATAATAGCCTGTCTTAAACGCTTCACCCGATTCCATCTCATCCCAGGGGTCTTCGTCGGTTCCCTTGAAATCAGCTTTGGCAATTTTATACCATGTGCATGTGGGATAATCCTCGTTATATTTAACACCGTTTTCGGGAGTCGATACGTATTCAGGAGAATAATCGGGAGTTGCGCCAAGCTCAGGAGCGGTGAACGTAACTGCAATATTATTTACGACTTTTGCAACGGTGATGTTGTCGCCGGGATTTGTGTCACGAATTTCTATATATTTGTGCGATTTATCCCATGTATAGTTAGAATCAGAGCTCGCATAATAAGGGGCACTGTTTGATGTACGCCACCAATGCGTATTTGTATTAGTAAGGCCAGACCACAAAGCTGCGGTTTCACCTGTGGCAATCAAGGTGCCACCGGCCATGTACGCATTAAGGCATCCTATACTATTATTAGCTGCCTTGCCGCCCTTTGCGGTGAGTTTGCCACCTCCGATCGATACTGACGATATGCCACAGCTATCCCCAGCTGTTGATGTGCCTCCAATTGCAGTGACATCGCCGCCTTCGATTTTGACACCGTATGCGCTGATGCCAAAGCTGTGAGAAGCCGACTTGCCTCCGGTTACAGTGAGCTTGCCTTCACCTTTGATGGTCAGATAACTATTGTTAACGAAAATACCATAGCAAATCTTATAAGGATCATCCGACGATCCTACGCCGGTGATCGTATTTTCACCATGCAAGATGATTGTCGCACCTTCAGGTAAATACAACGCAGTATCCGCGGTAGTTTCAAAGTTCACACCATTGAGGGTTAATGTATTGGTATTTACATCCCACGTGCTTTCCTCTGTGCCTGTCTTATAGGTATTGAGCAAATTCAGTGCTGCAGTAGGGGCATCATCTACAAAGTTCGCTGTCCTCGATTCCGGTGTCGGCTCTTCTGCCATTGCTGTGGTGGCAGGCAGCATTCCCACTACCATCACAAGGGTGAGCAGGAAGCTCAGCAGTATTGAAAATTTTGTTTTTGTTTTGGTATTCATATTGTTATCTCCGTTCACACGGTTTTAGCCGTGCTTTTTAATTTTATTTTTTCAAGGATTTCGACGAAAGGTAATTTTCCGCCGACTGTTTTGCGGTAAACCTCGTCAGAGTTTACCATGATTTGTCCCGGCAAGAATAATGACTCACCGTTTTCACCTGCAAACACGATATTAAAATACCACAGGGCGTCTTTTCGTCCTTTCGTTCTTGTAGGGCAATAAAAGCAAATTTTTCTATCTTGCATATTTAGCTCAAGAGAGCTGCTTTCTTCGCAACCGTCAAGAACGTTTTCCCCGAATATGGGCATTGAACTGTCAAAGTACACCGTGTATATATCTCTTGGTGCATTGATGAACAGGTATTCGGTAGTTGCGTCTTTGTCGATAACTTTTTCGTGCCCTTTTACGATAGGTACTTCAATCTCATTAAGCTGCAACCTTTTTGCTATCACATACGTTACCTCCTTGCCGTTATTTCACCCTTAAATTACTATTAGGCATTATAATTATATCAAACAAAGAGGCGTTTGCACCTACCCATCGGGTATAGGTTTAGTATAGGTTAGGTATAGGTTTTTAACTTTTTTGGGGTATTTTGAGCAAAAAAGGACAAAAAAAGACGGTAGCAACTTGTACTACCGTCGAATTTTAAGTTTTACTTAAAGAGTGCTAAAATTTCATCCTTTCCACTAACGTTCAGCGTTGTATATAGGATACCAAAATGCCATTTTACCGTGCTTTCAGAGATATGTAAATCGGCTGCGATTTCTTTTTGACTTTTACCGTCGAGAAGCCCGTCGAGCATTTCCATTTGTCTTGCCGTCAACGTTTTATCCGCAGGGAGCAATTTTAATACTCTTTCCAATCTTTCTGCTTTGGGGATAGAATCTAAAACGATAACTCTCGTTTTTTCCATTGTAGATGCAGGTACGTCAACTTTACGGATATAGTCTTGCAATAATAGATACACGAAGAAGTATGCAAGCACGCTCATATAAAAGGTTGCTGCAAGCAGTTCAAAGTTCCACGTCGTAATCTTTCCAACTATCCACATACCGACGTTGCCGAGAACGATAGCAAGCATAAATCCTGCTAACTTTTGTGATGCGTCTTTCTTTTTTACTAACGACGTAATACAAACTACGAGCATAGCCACGAAATAAGCAACGACATAAATTAAATTAGTCGGGTGCAGTATGCCGTATTCTTTTACAAGATATGCCGAGCCGTTTTCAAATTCAAGCGTAACGTTTGTATAATACCAATCGAGCCAACCCGTGGTAAATACGATAGCGTACATAATTACAGCTAAGCCAATCAACACACCTAACACCCATTTTTTATAGGTATATCCGCAAAGCTTTAAAATTATCATAAACATACACATAGGAACAAATACTTGTCCTAAGTACGTTATTTTATTAGCCCACAATGCTAACTCAACCGTTTTTGAAATGGAAACCAAAAAATAACCAAACGTTACAACGCAAACGCAAAGGAATAGACCTAATAGCCACGGCTCGTTTTGCTTTTTGCGAATGAAAGCAAAATATAACGGTGGCATTATAAGCGATAATGCGAATATTAAACCGTATGCAATAGCCATTGTCGTCCTCCTTTTGTTACGTTTTGATATTTAATTGTAGCAATTTTCCCCAAAAAAATCAATGTGTTTTGATATATGACCGAAAATAGTACTATCCTTTACGAATTAGTCAAATGCTACAAAGGTCATCCGAATGGAAAGAAAAACCGCAAAAAATAGAATTGGTAATGTAATTGGTAATGCGCTTTTTCACGTTCATCTTCTCTCGCTTTCTATATATTGTGTCAAATAAAAAGAAAAACCACAATATATTGTGGTTTGTGGCGCACTCACCGGGAATCGAACCCAGAGCTAACCCTTAGGAGTTTTGGGAATGCGCAATAATAGGTTCAAAATCGATAAATAACGCCAATATCGTGCATTTTTAGCAATATTTTGCATACATTTTGTGCTATTTTCTCCAAAAATCAAGCTAATTTTCATTTCGAAAAGTATTTTTCATACTAAAATAATACCAAAATAATACCAATTTTTAGGTATGCAAAACAAAAAAATTACTCCTTTTTTATAGCCTTTCGTTGCGTCTGTTGTAGCATAAGTCAGCGAGAATATCAACGGCGCGAAAAAATAGCACTTAAACATTTCATATTGAAGAACTGAGTCAAGCTCGATTATGAGTTTGGCTCTTTTTATTTACGACACTATTTTTTCTCAAAAATATTTGGTCGTTGATATTCTCCATTGCAACAAAATCTACATTTCAAATGCGTTTCGACTTACGCTAAACAAATTAAAAGCCGGGAGCAAATGCTCATGTACGGTAAAGAAGCAAGCAACCGAAAACAATAGATAGACCGCCAG
>OLIT01000302.1_pt1 | contig 51861 bp, 39 predicted proteins | sample 1601341 | NCBI WGS metagenome assembly OLIT01 (sample SAMEA2452121, study PRJEB22498) | human gut metagenome | biome: human feces; feature: human gut; material: feces | place: Australia | collected 2012
TCAACCTACTTTATCGATAAGACATTTAGTAGTCAACTAAAAACGTTAACATACAGTTCGTTTAAAATAAAAAATCGTTCGACAATCATTCTTTATGCATTTAACAGCTATCGAATAATCATTCGACAATTGTCGAACGAATAAAGAATGATTGTCGAATGATTTTTTTTCTAGAAGCGAAATTTATTTTTAGAAGTATTTCGATTTATCAGGGAGAAACAAGTTATATTTGAACAATTAATATCAATATAACCTATGATCACACAATACGACCTGTATGAAACACCTTCACCCAAAGGGGAAGACGGTAAAAAATCGCTGCATGCCCGTGTTTGTCCGAAAAAGACTTACACCAGTCAAGAGTTTGTAGAACATGTGGCAGCCTTTGAACATCTGCCGAAGAATCAGATTGGCGGGGCACTTGCTGCCATTGTCGACGACCTTTGTTATCTGCTTGCCGATGGAAACATTGTGGAATTAGGTGATCTTGGATTTTTTTCTACTTCATTGAAGTGCCTGAAGGATACGGATGACGATGAGGATGAAATCAAACCGAAATCGATCGCTTTTCAAAATGTACATCTGAGAATCAGCAGTGAATTCCGAAAAAGAATCAAACATGAGATGAAATTTCAACGCGTGCATTCCCTTACGCGGAGACAAAAAATTGTCAATTCTACCGTGAAAGAGCGGATGAAAAAAATGGTCTCTTTCCTCAAAATAAACATTTGTATTACCCGAAAGGAATATATAGGACTGGTCGGATTGACACCTTACGAGGCGATGAATGAACTGAACGATTTTATCAGCCAGGGTCTTCTTCGCCGTCGCGGGGCGGGCAGGTCTGTGGTATATGTTGCGGGGGAAAATCTGAAGGTAGAATAATTATATAGGTAATATTTTACCCTGTAATCCCTATTTATGGTTAGAAATGAGCTCGTTTTACATATATATAGGTATTGCCTGTGCCTTTCCGTGGTTTTACCTTTGCCGTATCAATTAAGTTTTACTATTAGTATAAATCGTCCTGACCAAAATCCGATTTGTTGATTTTTATGTACACCTATTATTTAAGGTAAATACCCATGGAAGGGAGTTTTTTTATTGGTTGTCCCTTTCATATATAAAAGGGAGCCATCCTGTGAAGAATGGCTCTTTTTTATTTAACAAAGAAAGCAATTTTTGCAAATATTGTTTATTCCAATGATCAATTTTCCCGATTATAACACAGAATAGGTAGTAGGAAGCTCTTTTTTTACTATATAATAGGTATTGTGTACTCCCCTTGACGGCTCTATCTTTGCAACATAGAAAAAAGTAACACTATTAGTATAATCGCTATATCAAAACCTTTTGCTAATTATGTAAGCATGTAAGATGATTAAACGTGTGTCGGAAATTTTTTATTGGTTGTTTCCGGCATAAAAAAGGGACTCTCCTGCGAAGGATGGTTCCTTTTTTATTTTTTTGATATTATTTATAATCCTTCCTGTTTGATACCTATATCAGGCGATACGCTGCACTATATCTACCGTTTTAGTAACTATTTGTAGGGATTTTGGCCGTTGGGAATACATGATGTTTTTGTTGATTGTTTCGCATGCCATATAAATAACGTACCTTTGCACCGAAATTAAAACCGAAGAAAACAAAATAAGGTATGAAGTTTGAAAACGAGAACTGGGCGCAGTTCAAAGGCGAAATTTGGAAAAGAGAGATTAACGTAAGGGATTTTATCCAGAACAACTACAAACCTTACGAAGGGGACGACTCTTTCTTGAAAGACTCCTCAGATAAGACGAAGAAAGTTTGGGATAAATTGACCGAAATGTTTAAGGTTGAAAGGGAGAAGGGTGTTTACGACGCTGAAACAAAATATCCTCAAGGTATAGATACTTACGGACCAGGTTATATTGACAAAGAAAACGAAGTAATTGTCGGCCTGCAAACCGATGCCCCCCTGAAACGCGGTATTTACCCGAAATGTGGTACCCGCATGGTGGAAAACAGTCTGGAAGCATATGGCTACAAACTGGACCCGATGACAAAAGAAATCTTCACGAAATACAGAAAGACGCATAACGAAGGCGTATTCTCCGCTTATACAGATGAAATGCTTGCAGCGCGCCGTTCCGCTATCATCACCGGCCTGCCGGATGCTTACGGACGCGGACGTATTATCGGTGACTACCGCCGTGTAGCACTTTACGGTACTGAAATCCTGATCGCTGAAAAGAAACATTATCTGAAAAGACTCGATATTCAGGAACTGACCGAAGAGATCATCCAGAGCCGTGAGGAAATATCCGAACAGATCAAGGCGCTGAAGGCTTTCGAAAAGATGTGTGCCGGTTATGGTTTCGACGTGACCAAGCCTGCAAAGGATGCACGCGAAGCGGTTCAGTTTGTCTATCTGGGTTATTTGGCTGCGGTGAAGGACCAGGATGGGGCTGCCATGTCGTTGGGACGTACTTCTACTTTCCTCGATATTTATATTGAAAAAGATATCCGCGAAGGCAAGCTGACGGAAGAAGAAGCTCAGGAGCTGATCGACCAGTTTATTATCAAACTGCGTATCGTCCGTTTCCTTCGTACTCCGGAATATAACGACCTGTTCTCCGGTGACCCTGTTTGGGTAACCGAGTCTTTGGGCGGACAGGGTGTCGACGGCCGTTCATTGGTGACGAAGACGTCTTACCGTTATCTGCATACATTATATAACCTCGGCCCGGCACCGGAACCCAACTTAACGGTACTGTGGTTCAACAACGCTCCTGAAAACTGGAAACGTTTCTGTGCGAAGGTTTCTATCGATACTTCCGCTATCCAGTATGAGAACGACGATCTGATGCGTCCGGATTATGGAGATGATTATGGTATTGCCTGCTGCGTGTCTCCGATGAAGATCGGTAAGCAGATGCAGTATTTCGGGGCACGTGCCAACCTGGCTAAATGTTTGTTGTATGCCATCAACGGAGGGCGCGATGAAAGATCAGGTGTACAGGTGGCTCCGAGGTTTGAACCGATCACCAGCGAATACCTGGATTACAACGAAGTGATGGAGAAATACGAACAGATGATGCGCTGGCTGGCTAAAGTCTATGTGAATGCACTGAAGATCATCCATTACATGCACGATAAATATGCGTATGAAGCATTCGAGATGGCTTTGCATGACGGTTCGGTAGAACGTATCCGCGCAACAGGTATTGCCGGCCTTTCTATCGTTGCCGACTCATTGGCTGCTATCCGCGATACGAAAGTAAAAGTGATCCGCGACGAACGTGGCCTGGCTGTCGGTTTCGAACGTGAAGGAGATTATGTTCCTTTCGGTAACAATGACGATCGTACAGATAGTATTGCTGTCGACATCACTGAAAAGTTCATGGAATATCTGCGTCAGCACCAGACATACCGCAACGCCACTCCGACACAGTCTATCCTGACTATCACATCCAATGTGGTGTATGGAAAGAAGACAGGTGCAACTCCCGACGGTCGCGAAGGTGGTACGCCGTTTGCTCCGGGTGCGAACCCGATGAACGGACGTGATACCAAAGGCGCTGTTGCTGCACTGGCTTCTGTCGCTAAGCTGCCGTTCCAGCATGCACACGACGGTATCTCTTATACATTCGCTGTTTCTCCTGCAACGTTAGGAAAAGAACGTGATATTCAGATCGCCAATATGGTCGGCCTGCTGGACGGTTACTTTACTCCTGACGGCGGACAGCATCTGAATGTGAACGTATTCGACAAGGAGCTGTTGCTCGATGCTATGGAGCATCCGGAAAACTATCCGCAGTTGACAATCCGCGTATCGGGTTATGCAGTAAACTTTGTGAAGCTGACACGCGAACAGCAGCTGGATGTGATTTCAAGAACAATCAATCATTCTTTGTAATTGAAAGTTGGAAATTAAAGGAAACATACATTCACTAGAGAGTTTCGGGACCGTTGATGGTCCCGGAATTCGTTTTGTTATCTTTATGCAGGGGTGTCCGCTCCGTTGCCTGTATTGCCACAATCCGGATACCTGGGATAGCAAAGGGCTTGCCAAATATCAGATGACGCCTGAAGAATTATTGGCTGAGGTTTTACGATATAAGAACTTTATCGCCAAGGGTGGCGTGACTGTCACCGGGGGAGAACCCTTATTGCAAGCTGAATTTCTCAGGGAGTTTTTCTGTCTTTGCCGGGAAGCCGGTATTCATACGGCGCTCGATACATCCGGCTATATCTGCACACCGAAAGCCCTGGCGGTTCTGGAATATGCCGACCTGGTCTTATTGGATATAAAAACCATCGATCCCGAACTGCATCCCCGTCTAACGGCCGTGAAACTGGATAATACGTTACGTTTCCTGGACGAACTGGAAAAACGCGGTGTTCCGGTTTGGATACGCCATGTCATTGTGCCCGGACTGACGGATAATGACGAGGCCTTGGATAAACTGGCCGAATACATCAGCCACTATACGGTTGTACAGAAGGCGGAACTCTTGCCTTATCACACGATGGGCGCTTATAAATACGAGGCACAAGGTCTCGACTACAAACTGAAAGAGGTAGAACCTTTATCGGCCGAACGTCTGGCAAATGCCAAAGAAATATTTAAGAAGCACGGTATAACCATCTGATAATTTACCTATAATCAGGTATATTTTTATTGCTCTAAAAAACATAGTTTTGTCCCATATTGTTACTCAAATAAAAGTAGGAATGAATATGGAACAACATCATCATGATCATCACCACCACGAAATAACCTCTTTGAACAAGGCTTTCATTATAGGTATTTCCCTGAACCTGGCTTTTGTCGTAGCCGAATTTACGGCTGGCTTCTGGTATAATTCATTAGGACTTCTGTCGGACGCAGGGCATAACCTGGGAGATGTGGCCAGCCTGGTACTGGCTATGCTGGCTTTCCGGCTGGCTAAGGTGCACCCGACTTGCAGCTATACCTATGGATATAAGAAAAGCACTGTACTCGTATCCCTTCTGAATGCGGTCATCCTCTTGGTGGCCGTCGGGATTATTATTGCTGAAAGTATAGGAAAACTGCTGCATCCGCGTCCGGTCGAGGGTGATGCGATCGCTTGGGTGGCAGGTATCGGAGTCGTTATAAATGCACTTACGGCATGGTTTTTTATGAAGGATAAGGATAAAGACTTGAATGTGAAAGGTGCTTACTTACATATGGCTGCCGATGCACTGGTATCGGTCGGCGTGGTTGTCTCCGGAATTGTTATTGCCCATACCGGATGGTATATCATCGACCCGATTATCGGCCTGTTGATTGCGATCGTTATCATTGTTTCTACCTGGGGACTGCTGCGCGACAGTATCCGTCTCTCTCTGGACGGTGTGCCGGCGGGAACGGACATCGATAAGGTGGAAAAGACGATACATTCGGTCGAAGGCGTTGAAGGCGTCCATCATCTCCATATCTGGGCGATCAGTACGACCGAAACGGCACTTACCGCCCATGTTTCCGTTGCGGATATTTCAGAAATGGAACGTATCAAACAGGAGATAAAACACGACCTTCAGCATGTGGGAATCCAGCATGCTACGCTCGAATTTGAAACGTCGGGATTCAAGTGCGATGGGCACTGTTGCTCAGACTGAAACAGGTATATTATAAACCTGATTTACTGATACTCAAAGATTTTGTCTATGACTGCATAAAACCTTTCGATTGGATTTTTTGTTCTTACCTCGAATCGGCAACTTATCTTTGCACCAGTAACAAAAACAAAATAGTAATAACGATTAAAATAAAAATTCTATGGAACCTATTATCAATTCACAAGCACCCGAGTTTAAAGTTCAGGCATACCACAACGGTAGTTTCAAAACTGTAAGCAGCGACGACATCAAAGGCAAATGGGCGATTTTCTTTTTCTACCCGGCTGACTTTACATTTGTTTGTCCGACCGAGTTGGTAGATATGGCTGACAAATATGACCAGTTCCAGGCAATGGGTGTAGAAGTTTACTCTGTAAGTACAGATTCACACTTCGTACACAAAGCATGGCACGATGCTTCTGAAACGATTCGTAAGATCAAATACCCGATGTTGGCAGACCCGACAGGCGTATTGAGCCGTGCATTCGGTGTAATGATCGAAGAAGACGGTATGGCTTACCGCGGTACATTCCTGGTAAATCCGGAAGGAAAGATTAAGCTGGCAGAAATCAACGATAACGGTATCGGCCGTAACGCCGACGAACTGCTTCGTAAAGTAGAAGCTGCCCAGTTCATCGCCGAACATCCGAGCGAAGTTTGCCCCGCCAAATGGAAAAAAGGTGGCGAAACATTGAAACCGAGCATCGATCTGGTCGGTAAGATCTAATAGTAAAACTGGAGGCCGGCAACACATTGTCGGCCTTTTTTATCTAAACAAATATCAGTTGTTCTATTCATAATTAAAATAAAGGATTCAACTATGTTAGATTCATCAATGAGAAATCAGTTGTCCGGTATCTTTAGCGGATTGACGAACGAATATATATTTGATATACAAGTTTCTCCTGAACATGAAAGCAGGAAGGAATTATTGGAATTGCTGAACGATGTGGCTTCCTGTTCCGATAAGATCACCGTACAGGTGGCAGACGGCGAAGGCCTGGAGTTCTCTCTGCTGAAAAACGGGGAAAAAACCGGTATTAAATTCCGGGGCGTTCCCAACGGACACGAATTTACTTCGTTGCTGCTGGCTATCCTGAACAGCGACGGCAAAGGCAAAAATATTCCCGACGAAAGTATTTGTAACCGTGTGAAGGCCCTGAATGGCCCAGTCAAACTGACTACATATGTTTCTTTGACCTGTACCAACTGTCCTGACGTTGTACAGGCTTTGAATGCCATGGCTACGCTGAACCCGGAAATCTCTCACGAAATGGTGGACGGTGCGATCAACCAGGAAGAGGTTGCTGCCATGAAAGTGCAGGGAGTTCCTTCCGTATTTGCCGACGGTAAACTGATCCATGTAGGTCGTGGAGACTTTGGCGAACTGCTTGGCAAACTCGAAGCGCAGTATGGCGTGAAAGAGGAGAACCTGCCGGTGGTAGAAAAGAACTACGATGTTATCATCGTCGGCGGAGGTCCTGCCGGAAGTGCGTCAGCTATCTATACTGCCCGTAAAGGTTTGGCGGTGGCTGTTGTGGCCGACCGTATCGGCGGACAGGTGAAGGAAACTGTCGGTATCGAGAATATGATTTCTGTTTCGCAGACGACGGGGCAGCAGCTGGCTCTCGACCTGATGTCGCATATGAAAGATTATCCGATCGATATCCTTGAACACCGCCGTATCGAGAAGGTGGAAGTCGAAGGACGCGAAAAGCTGCTGACAACCTCTACCGGCGAAAAACTGATAGCCCCGGCCGTTATCGTAGCAACCGGAGCCAGCTGGCGTAGGTTGAATGTCCCCGGAGAATCCGAATATATCGGACGCGGTGTCGCTTTCTGTCCGCATTGCGACGGTCCGTTCTATAAAGGCAAGCATGTGGCTGTTGTAGGCGGCGGAAATTCAGGCGTTGAAGCGGCTATCGACCTGGCTGGTATCTGTTCGAAAGTGACGCTTCTCGAATTTGCCGATGAGTTGAAAGCGGATCAGGTCTTGCAGGATAAGGCAAGAAGCCTTCCGAACGTGGAGATCTTTATGCATTCCCAGACGATGGAGGTACTGGGTAACGGTGAAAAAGTGACCGGTATCCGTATAAAGGACCGTAAGACAGAGGAAGTCCGCAACATCGAACTGGATGGCATCTTTGTCCAGATCGGCCTGGCAGCCAACAGCGGTCCGTTCCGTGAGGTGGTAGATACGAACCGTCAGGGTGAGATCGTGATCGATAGCCATTGTCGTACAAGCGTTCCAGGTATCTATGCGGCCGGCGACGTATCGACTGTCCCTTATAAACAGATCATTATTTCGATGGGCGAAGGGGCCAAAGCAGCCCTGACAGCTTTCGAAGACCGGATGCGGGGAATGTTATAAGCCGCAGAACTTTCCGGAAGGCATAAAAAATAATACCCGGGTATAAATCGATTCAGAAGCGTTTCTATGTCGGTTTATATCCGGGTATTGCTATCTTTGCAAGATTCATTCTAATCTATACAATTATGTCGATGCATGAAATTGAAAGTCTGGTGGAAAGTTCTGTGATAACAGTTGCCACCGCTTCTCCTATCCCTCCTTTAGCCCGAAACATTTGTTTCAATCTTTACCAGCTCCAGAATCAACTGGATTGTGGATATACTGTCCTGCGGGTACGGGAAGAACTGGAAAAACTCGGTTATCTCTTCCTTCTGCCTCCGGAGCAATTACCCGAGCCGGAACGTAGTGCAGCCCTGAAACTCAACGAAAAAGGTGGCTTTTTGAGTGACGGAACTTATTTCGACCACCGTTCGGGTCGTTGCTGTGTCACCGCAGGATCGTTGCTGTGGACGAAACTGATCGATCTCGGCATCCTTCCGGAATCGGCAAAGACCGAACTTCGTGAACTCGATCCTTTGGAACTGGCCGAACTTATCATCCCACTGGCTTCAAAGGTGCTCGCCGGGGGAGATAAAGAAGATGATAATTATGCTAATGCCGCTGATACGCTGGGATTTTGGTATGCCTTTTTCCCCTTATTCTGTCAGATGGCGGGGATGGACGAGGAGGATGCGCCGGAACCGGAGCGAATCCGGGCGTTACTTGAAATGCTGGCTGTTCCCGAATCATTTGAAGTACTTGCGACTGATGAGATTGGCAAGGAGTTGGATGACTTTGAAGAAGAAGAAATGCCTTTTCTCTCCGGTTGGAGCGCTCCGTATAATGAATGGAAGAACAAGAACAATACAGGGGATTTATCCCTGGAGTTTTGCAAATCGATGGTCCACGATTCTATTTTGAAGAGAAAGTTTGTTGAGGCCGATCGCTATGCGTCCGCTATGGAAGAAGGACCGGAACTTAACCGGCTTTTCCATCGTTGTTTGGTTGGCATGTCTTACTATGAATGGGTGAAAATACAAGGAATAAAAATCCCGATTATAGAAAGTGTTCTCTCTCAGGAAGAGGCAAAAGAAGGTTTTGAACGTGTAGCAGACTTGTCGGTATCGTCTGATAATGTGCAGTGTGCCCGACTGGGTATTTTCAGAATCCTTGCTTTACAGGGTGAATATGCCGAATCGGTTGAGTATTTGAATGCCGTATATTTTAAGGCACTCGATGAGTGTGGTCAAAAATCGAAAGAACTACTGGGGCAATCGCAACGTGCTGTGTTAGTGGTAGTCTATTATCGGATGCTGGAAATGTCTATACCCGATAGTTTTCCTGGGAAAAAGGAACTGATGGCTCATAAAGCATTGAACGGTTCTGATCTTCGCAAATCCCGGGAAATACTCAGTTTATTGCTTATTGAAAAATCCGAACATGCCTATGCATGGCAACAGGCCTTCTCTTTTTGTGATGAGCTGATAAAAAAGTATGGATTCTGAAATCGTTAGTGCTGATGAAATATGTGTTATTTGCATCGGGGTTCGATGTAACGTTGCATCAGCTGTCAATGTAACGTTACATCAGCTGTCGATGTAACGTTGCACTGCATGTCGATGTAACGTTGCGTCGCATCCCGACGCAATTCTTTTACAGACTTTTTGGCGGATAGAGAGCTTCCCACCATTCCGGCTGCTCTTTCAGATATTTGGCGAACCAGGCATAGATGGTTTTGTTCCATTCCGCCCGTTTCTTATAATCCAGTATCTGATGATTTTGTCCGTTTACCTGTATGAAGGCTGTCGGCTTGCCGAGTAGTTTCAGGGCAGTGAACATCTGGATACTTTCTCCTACAGGTACGTTTGTATCGACGGAGCCGTGCAGGAACAGGATCGGCGTGTTGATCTTGTCGGCATGGAACAAGGGGCTTTGTTCTACATAGATATCCCGTGCATTCCAGGGGTAACTGTTGGCGGTAGCCAGTGCACTGTAAGAATATCCCCAGTAACCTTCTCCCCAATAACTGGTAATATCGCTGATACCGGCATGTGAGATGGCGGCGGCGAAGATATCGGTTTTAGTTTGCAGGTACTGTGTCATAAAGCCGCCGTAAGAGGCGCCGATGCAGCCGATCTTTTTGGCATCCACGAAACTGTGTTCTTCACAAAACTTTTTTGTTCCTTCGATGATCTCGTCTCCCGTACGTTTTCCCCAGGCATTGACGTGGCGTGCGGAAAATTCCTGTCCGAAACCGGTGGCACCGCTGGGTTGTATGATATAAACTACATATCCCAGTGCAGCATAGGTATGCGACGGATAACGGTTTTCGAGTGAGCGTTCCGTCGGACTTGTCCCGCCGTAATAATTAACGATCAGCGGATATTTCTTGCTCGGGTCGAAATGCGGCGGCAGATAGTAACGACCGTAGATTGTATCTCCGGCAGCCGCCTGGAAATTCCAGTCGTGCACTTCGCCCAGGGTAATATCTTTCAGAATGTCTTTAGACAAGTCTTTCAGGCAGACAGACTCTTTCTCTTTCTTTTTCAGATTCATGGAGTAGAGTCGTTGTGAGTTGGAGGCACTTTCGCCGAAATAAACAAGTTCGGGGGTATTTTCAGCAATTGTGAAATCCGATAATATATCTTCTTTCAGTGGAACCGGACTGATCTTTCCGTTTGCTGGGTTGAGCGTATACAGGCGGACACAGTCTTTGTCTTCTCCTTGCAGGTAGATTTGTTTATCTCCGGTATTCCATGTAAATGATTGGATAGACGGATTAAAATCCTTGCTTACGGCTGTCGCCTGCTTATTGGAGAGGTCGTAGATGAACAACTGTCCGTCAGCCAGGTTGGATGTTTGTTCCGGAGCAATATTCAAGCCAATCTTGTTAAATGCTTCTCCCGAACCGGAAACAGCCAGTTGCTTTCCGTCCGGTGAAAAACTGGCATAGTTGATGAACGGATCTTCCAGGAGTGTATCAACCTGCCTGTTCTGCAAATCCATCCGGTAAAGGATTTTTGTGCTGAACGGACGCTTCGTCAGTTCGCGCCGGCTGCTGGTGAACAGCAGATAACGGCCATCTTTCGAAATGTCGTTAAGCGAAGTGGAATTGTGGCCGTAAGTGAGGCGTTCGAGAACACCCGTTGTCAGGTCATATTTGTGTAGGAAGGAACGGTTACGCCATCCCGGCTGACGGTCGTCGGGCACGAGTATTTCTTCCATGTCTTTGTCTTTTTCCGGCCCTTTCTCGGAGATCGTGAAGATCAGAAAATCTTCTGTCGGGGCGATGCTGAACCAGCCATCGGGCAAATTCTGGGAGAGGATTGTTTCGGCTTTTGTCACCGGATCGACGGTCACCAGTTCTTTTCCCTGTAATCCTTTACGGGTATAATAAAGACGGTTGCTTTGGGGCATCCAGCTGAAATTGTTCGTACTGCTTTCCATCAGTACCTGTCCGTTGGTTTTATCGGTAATCTGCTGAAAATATGCAGTCTGTCCGCCGGGATAAGTAGTCTGATAGGAGGTAAGCAGATATTTTCCGTTGGGGGAGAGGCTGACGGAGCGGAAACGTGTTCCGTCGAACACGTCGCTGATCGTATATCTTTTTTCCGGATCGGTGGTAGCTGTGATAACAGCCTCTTTTTCCGTATCGAACGAAACTTTCAGGGTGCCGGCTTTATCGCTTTCGGCTAAATATTTGATAACGATTTCGTAACGATGAGGTTCCAGTGACAGGGAAACCTTTCCGTCGGGGGCTGTTTGTTTTTCGTTATTTACATAGACCTCGTATGTTTCCGGGCCTTTAACCTGCAAAGTCCCTTTTACATACCGGTCGCTGTTCAGATAGAAAGAGGCCAGTCCGATATAAGAAGACTGGTTGCCGGCCGGAAGTGTACTTTCTCCGTCGGCATTTGCTTCCAGCAATTGTGTACTTTGACGTACATTGCTAAACGGAACGGCTGTTTTCAATAATTCTTTTTCGGTGAATTTCTTACTGTTTACGTCGAGGCTGTCTTTCAGGAACGGCTTTTTCACTTCATATGGGCCGGCATATCTGAATTGCTTGACTATGACCTCCTCAGCGAAGAGATGATAGCAGGAACAGATAGCTGCCAGAAGCAATAGGTTTCTTTTCATGGCGAATAAAATTTGATGTTTCCTGCAAAGGTATTTATTTTTTTGACAGGGAGACCTATGCTTTTGAAATCCTGAAATGTATTGTAAGAAATGAAAGAAGAACTTTATTCAACCTTAATAGTGAACCAGAATAAAGTCCCTACCCCTTCTTTCGACTCGACACCTATCTCTCCGCCGAGCTTTTCTACGATGGTTTTGCAGATGGAGAGGCCGAGGCCGGTCCCTTGCTGGAAGTTGTTCAGTTTGACGAAACGTCCGAAGACTGAATCTATCTTATCCGCAGGGATGCCGCATCCGGTGTCTTTTACATAGAAACGCAGCTTGTCGCCTTCCTGTCGATAACCGAAGCGGATACTTCCCAGGGTTGTAAACTTCATTGAGTTGGTCAGCAGGTTGTTTATGACCTGGGTCAGACGATTTCGTTCCGTATGGATGATGCATTGTGGCAGACGTTCTTCGAAAGAGATTTGGATTTCCGGATGCCGGTTACGGATACGGCTGCTTTGTTCTATCTCCGTCAGTAAAGAGTTCACGTCTACGTCCGAGTAGATGAACTCCAGGGTTCCTGCCTCAATTTTGGAGAGGTCCAGTATGTCGTTGATCAGTTGGAGCAATAACTCATTGTTGTTCTCGATGATCTTGATGAATTCTTGCCTTTCTTCCAGATTTTCTTCATTGGCTAACAGGGTGGAGAAGCCGACGATCGCATTCAGCGGGGTACGTATCTCATGGCTCATGTTTGCCAGGAAGGCCGATTTAAGGCGGTTGGCTTCTTCTGCTTTTTCGCGTTCGCGTATCTCCTGTTGTACTTGCCAGTAAAACCGGAGTCTCATCACCAGGATTATGACTATGGCACAAGCAAGTGCGATGATACAGATAATAGCCAGTTTGTTCTGTTCATAGAAACTCGGAGGACGCTGATAATAGACCGCATTGCGAGGATAGAGATTGCTGTCGGTATTATGTAGTTTCAAATGCCGGTAGTTCAGGTAGGTTTGTGGTTCACCTCCGTTGTGCGGCTGGATATCACGAGCCGGAGTGCCGTCTACTATTTGCTGTAAAGTATGAATAACCTCCTCGCTAAAGTCGGGTAGCGAGATATAATGACCTCCAGCAAAGTTCCCGTTTTCCGCTTGTAGGTCGGCAACGGTAAATACCGGATTATGGGCAAAGCCGTAAACGATTCGTTGTATGTTGTCATTCAGGTAATTATTTTCTTGAACCTGTTTAGAGAACCAGGAGTAATACAATATTCCGGTTTCTTTATTGTAACGTGATATTGTGTCCAGCAACTGTTCGGTTGAAAGCCGGGTTGTAGTGAGAATATCTAACTTCAGTGACGGATAATAGTCAGCCATTGCTTGTTCCACTTCTTTTTGTGCACACAGGCTGATATAGCGATTATCGGATATGAAAGCAATATTTTTTATCTCCGGTTGAATACGTTGCATGAGTTCAATCGTCTCTTTCATATAGAAAGGTTGATATAAGGTTGTTATATTATAGCCTTTCAACATCTGGCTGGCAGGGACAAGTTCTTTGTCCGATATATTCCGGGAAAGAAGATTTTCGATGCAACCTGGCATGGTTTTGCGTGAATAGCAGATTAAGACAGGGACCTCTTTCCATTCACTGTCGAATAAGGAACGGTATACTATCCATCCGGGATCGCCTATAAAGACAACTACTTTGGGGCGTATGGGATATTTTTCCAGTAAGGAGTTTCTTTTGGCTTCGGCTTCATCCGCGTTCGCGATGGTAGGAACCATCAGTTCTTCTGTGCGGATTGCATATTGCGAGCCATTAAAGGTGTTGTAGATAGATTGATAGACTCCGTTCGTCCAGACTTCGTCGTAATTAACGGAGTTCAGAACAAGAATGTATTCCTGCTTGCCTTGATTATTACCGTATACTAGTGTGAAATGGCAGAGGAAAAGGCTTAGCATGATGATTGCTTTTCGCATAAAGCCTGTATAATTTGAAGTAAAAAAGCCGTCTGAAAGACTTACTGTCGGAAAGAGGTAAGTCTTTTAGACGGCTTTAATGTTGATGTTTTACCCTATTGAATAATAATTTCGTCTACGAACAGATAGGCCGGATTACCTGCGCCGCCATGCCATGCCGGCAGTTTGTCACTTTTGATGATCACTTCCACGTAACGGGCTTTTACCGGATCGAAGGTAATTTCCTGCGGATAGATGCCATCCTTATCGGTTTGTTTCAGGGACGGGATTGTTTTGGATACCACTTCCCTGAAGTTCTTACCGTCTTCGGATACCTTTACGGTAACTCCGGCAGCCCCCATGATCCAGTCGCCTTTAACCACATTGGTATTGAAAGCCACCTTGCTGATTTCGACCGGCTGTTTCAGGTCGATCGCCGCATCCAGGTCTTTTCCCTGGAAGCCCAGCCAACGGCCGGTTTTGTAATTTGTATCACCGGTCAGGCCGTCCGTCATTTCAGGACCACCTTTGAAATCGTATCCTTTACTCGGAGCAACACGCAAAGTAACGGGTTTTGCCGTCGATTTGCTGAAATTGATTTTTTCAGAGAATACGCGGCTGTTGCCTGTCGGACGAACGACAACGGCTTTTATGGTTGCGTTTTCCTTGATCTTTACGGGAGCTTCATATTTATTGCTTGCGCTTGTCGGTTTGCTGCCGTCGAGTGTGTAGTAAATATCACCGTCACCCAGGGTAGAGAGAGTTACGACGACTTCACTGTTCTCCGTATCGGTGGTGAATTCTGCATGAATGTCAAAGATATTCTTGGCATAGTTGTAACCCAGGCGGTCATACAGTTTTGTCATACGGACCAGGCGGGGTAGGAAACTCTGGTATTCTTTCTTGCTCGGGTCGGTCCACTGCACTTCGGCAAGGGCTGCCATACGCGGCATAACCATGTATTCAACCTGTGAGAATGTCGGGATATATTCTGTCCAAAGGTTAGCTTGTACGCCGATTACATATTTCTTATATTCGTCAGGAATACCGGCAGTCGGTTCCAGTGAATAAACCCGTTCCAGCGGCAGGTAACCACCGATAGCCAAAGGCTCGTTTTCTGTGTCGGTAGATTGGTAATAGTCGAAATAAAGGTACGTGTTCGGTGTCATGATCACATTGTGATGTTGTTTGGCTGCCTCGATACCGCCGTCTACACCACGCCAGCTCATTACCGTCGCATTCGGAGCCAGTCCGCCTTCCAGGATTTCATCCCAGCCGATGATATGGCGTCCTTTGCTTTCCACAAATTTTTCCATGCGTGAGATCACGTAGCTTTGCAGATATTCTTCGGCGCTGTGTTTCTGGTCTCCCTTGATGCCTTCCGCTTTGATGCGTGCCTGGCATTTCGGACAGGTTTTCCAGCGTACTTTCGGACATTCATCGCCTCCGATATGGATATATTCGGACGGGAACAGGTCGATCACCTCTGACAACACATCTTCCAGGAACTGCATTGCCTTGTCGTTGCCGGCACAGATCACATCGTCGGAAATACCCCATTGTGTCCATACTTCATATGGGCCGCCTGTACAACCCAGGTCCGGATAAGCCGCCAACGCAGCTTGCTGGTGTCCGGGCAGGTCGATCTCGGGGATGATTGTGACGAAACGTTCTTTGGCGTAGGCAATGACGTCGCGGATTTCGTCCTGAGTATAGAAACCGCCGTAAGGCTTGCCGTCATATTCACCGGAATTACGTCCGATCACTGTTTCTTTGCGTTGGGAACCGATTGTCGTCAGTTCCGGATATTTCTTGATCTCGATACGCCATCCCTGGTCGTCTGTCAGATGCCAATGTAACGTGTTCATATTGTGCAATGCCAATATGTCGATGTATTTCTTAATAGAATCAGCCGGGAAGAAGTGGCGCGACACATCCAGATGCATTCCGCGATAAGCGAAACGGGGATAGTCGTTGATCGTTACGGCCGGGAGTTCGATATTCATCCCTTCGGCCACTGCGGGAATCGATTTGCGTAAAGTCTGTACGCCGTAGAATACGCCGGCTTCGCTCGCACCAGCAATCTCGATCCCTTCCGGAGTAACGGTCAGCCGGTAACCCTCGGGGTTGGAGATGCTTTTATCGACCGACAGACGGATCGGCTTGGTACTCTTGTCGCTCCCCACTTTCGGAGCATAGCCGGTTGCTTCCTTAATATAAGAAGCCAGGAACTCGCCAGCCTGTTTCAGTAAGTCATTTCCTTCCGGGTAAATGATGGAAGTAGAAGGCGTTAACACAAAAGAGCTTCCATTGACCATGGAAACTTCCTGCGGAAGAGGGATGATGCCGTAATCGCCTTTCGCGATTTTACCATCGGAACATGCCATCATTCCGGCAAAAGCTGCACACAACAGCATTAGTTTGCTTAGTTTATTCATGCGTTATTAAAAGTTATAAATGATAATGTCTTTTTCATATATCTTATGATCTGTAACAGATTGTTTCCAAAGATAGTGATTTATTTTATTTCTGAAATGAATCCGGATGGTAATCAGTAAACTTACTATATTTCTATCGTTTTATCTTTCTTGAAAAAGTCGTTGACTTTCTTTACCGTACTGCATCTGGTATAAGCATCATGGCAATAAATAAGGACTTGACCTTCCCTGGCGGCTTCTTCCAGCATGCGGACTTTTTCCTGATAAGAAGTGACCGGGAAAGTATCATAAGCCGAAATCCACTCCGGTGAAACACTGGCTGCCAGGGGAATCACATCTCCGGCAAAGACGAAAGTCTGTCCGCCGGTTTGAATATAAGGTACGATCTGCCCCGGCGTATGTCCGTCGAAGAGGCGCAGGTCGATGTCCGGACAAAGTTCCGTGTCGGTATCGATGAGGCGCAGTTGCCCGTTGTCGGCTATCGCCTTCATGTTTTCTATGAAGTAAGAATCCTTTTCCAGTGCGTTCGGATGCAGGAAATTATCCCATTGCTTGCGGCTGACCCAGTATGTCGCGTTGGGAAAGGCCGGATAGATTTCTCCCGTCTCTTCATTTTTTAAGGTTGAATAACCGCAATGGTCAAAATGCAGGTGGGTGAGGACAACGTCCGTCACTAGTCCGGGTGAGATGCCGCGCTTATGTAATTCTTCCCCCAGATCGACCAGGTCGAAGAAATTATAATAGCTCAGTTGCCGGAGATGTTTCGTGCCTGCTCCGTTGTCGATAAGGATCACTTTTTCGGGAACGTTTGATACAAGCAGGCTCCTCATTGCCAGGACGCAGCCGTTGGTTTCGTTGCTGGGGTAACGCCGGCTCCAGGCAGTTTTCGGAATCGCTCCGAACATGGCGCCGCCGTCTGCATAAAAGTAGCCCGTATCGATTATCTGTATATCCATTTCACTTTTTTTGTGTCAAAGATAAGCATGTTTTTTCTATTCCTTATATGTTGATGCTTGATGAAAATGTGTACATTTGCGACAAATTCAAAGTGATGCGAAAAGTTCATTTAATCTCCGTAACCGAACCTCTTGTGCTTGACCTGGCTTTGGCTATTCATGAGAAGGGATATGATGTGAGTGTTTCCGGCAATGGTATAACAGAAGATGTGATAGCAAAGCTGCACGCTGCCGGTTGTACTTGCCATGGAAACGGTTGGTTTCCGGAGAGATTAACAAAGGATAATAATTTTGTCGTTCTGGGTGCCACTGTCAAACAGGATAATCCGGAACTGATAAGAGCTAAGGAATTAGGGTTATTAATTCTCTCTATACCTGAATTTATATTTCAGCGGACCAAAGAGAAGACGCGGGTAGTTGTTGCGGGAAGCCGCGGAAAGAAAACAATTATCTCGATGATCATCCGTGCCCTTCAACGTCAGAAGCTGGCTTTCGACTATGCATTGACCAGCGAGATTCCTTTGTTGCCGAATCGTGTACATATGAGTTATGAAGCACGCATCGCCCTGATCGAAGGTGATGAACATGTTACGTCTGCTTTGGAGAAACGTTTCCAGCTGGAGTTTTTCCGTCCCCATATCGCGATATTGACCAATCTGTCATGGACGCCGGATACCGACCATCCCACTCCGGATGCTTATTATGATACGTTCAGGAACTTCACGACCCTGATCGAACGTGAAGGCAAGCTGATCTATTTTGAAGGCGACCCGGCTGTGAAGCAGCTGGCTGAGGAAGTGCGCGAGGATATTACAGCCATCTCTTACGGCGAACATCCTGTGATCGAGAAAGACGGGGCGACGTTCCTCCAGACCCGTTACGGGGATTTCCCGATACATGTCCCGGACAGTTATTTCCTGACAAACCTCAATGCTGCACGTCTGGCTTGCCGTCAGTTAGGTGTTAAAGATGCTGATTTCTATCGGGCGATATCCGAATATAGTGTATCTTTGCAACCATGATTGTAGCGAAGCAAAAAAGAAAAGAAAATATAGCCGAGTATCTGTTATACATGTGGCAGGTGGAAGACCTGATACGTGCCAACCAGTTTGACATCGATTCGATCCGCCGTACGGTGATCGCCCAATACGACCAGCCGGACGATGTGAAGGAAGAAATAGCCGGATGGTATGAGGAACTGATTGAGATGATGCGTAGCGAAGGTGTCAAGGAAAAAGGACATATCCAGTTGAACAAGAATGTCATCATTGCCTTGACCGACCTGCATCTGCGGCTGCTTAAATCTACGAAAGAAATGGTTTACGGGGCGGCCTACTATAAAACGCTCCCTTATATAGTACAACTCCGCGCAAAATCCGGGGGAGAGGACTTACCTGAACTGGAGACCTGTTTTAATGCAATCTATGGCTATCTGCTTCTCCGTATGCAGGGAAAAACCGTCAGTCCGGAAACGCAGGAAGCGATCAAACAGATCAGTTCTTTTCTGGCTCTCCTTGCCGAAAAGTATCGTGAAGATATGAACGGAGAATTGAAATTAGAAGATTAATGACATGAAAACAATTCTGGTAACCGGTGCCAATGGGCAACTGGGTAATTCGATTCGTTTGTTAGCCGGCAAATATTCCGGATATAATTTCCTGTTTACAGATGTCGACACGTTGGACATTACCGATCCTGCTGCTGTGCGGGCGATGGTAAAGGAAAACGGGGTGAACTATATATTGAACTGTGCCGCCTATACGGCCGTCGATAAGGCGGAAGACGACGAGGCCCTGTGCCGCCGCATCAATACTTTTGCTGTCGGTGTACTGGGTAAAGCGGCACATGAGGCGGGAGCTAAGATGGTTCACGTCTCTACCGATTATGTATTTAGTGGAACAAACTGTCGTCCTTATGTGGAGACCGATGTCACCCGGCCTGTTTCGGCTTACGGCCGGACTAAATTGGCCGGTGAAGAGATTTTACAGGAAGTTTGTCCCGATGCGGTGATTATCCGTACCGCCTGGTTATATTCGGAGTTCGGGAATAATTTCGTGAAGACGGTGCTCCGTCTGGGAAAAGAACGGGATGAGCTCGGTTTCGTATTCGACCAGATCGGGACGCCGACTTATGCAGGCGACCTGGCAGCAGCCATTCTCACGGTGGTTGACTCTGGCGAGCGGGATGCCTTTGTGCCGGGGATTTATCATTTTTCCGACGAAGGTGTTTGCAGCTGGTATGATTTTACGGTGAAAATCCTTGAGGTGGCCGGAATAGAATGCCGCGTCCGTCCGATCGAAACGAAAGATTACCCGACAAAGGCGGTCCGTCCTCCTTATAGTGTGTTGAATAAGAAGAAGATAAAAGAAACATACGGCATTGTTATCCCACATTGGGAAGAGAGTCTCCGCGTTTGCATGGAGAAACTGTAGGTTGTTGATAACCCTGTTGATATGTTGATAAGTATGTTGATAACTCTGTTCATAACCCTGTTTGAAATAAAATAAACGATATAAAAATGAGTCAGTATTCAGAAGAGATTAAAAGAAGAAGAACGTTTGCTATTGTCAGCCACCCGGATGCCGGTAAGACCACATTGACGGAAAAACTGCTGTTGTTCGGTGGCGCGATCCATGTGGCAGGAGCTGTTAAGTCCAACAAGATCAAGAAGACGGCGACCTCCGACTGGATGGAAATAGAAAAACAACGTGGAATCTCCGTTGCAACCTCTGTGATGGCTTTCGACTATGACGACCATAAAGTAAATATCCTCGATACCCCGGGCCACCAGGACTTTGCCGAAGATACTTTCCGTACGTTAACAGCCGTAGACAGTGTAATTATTGTAATCGACATAGCCAAAGGTGTGGAAGCCCAGACCCGTAAGTTGATGGAAGTCTGCCGTATGCGCAAGACACCGGTGATCGTGTTTGTCAACAAGATGGACCGTGACGGCAAAGATCCTTTCGACCTTCTGGATGAGATAGAAGAAGAATTGCAGATAAAGGTACGCCCTCTGAGCTGGCCGATCGATATGGGACAGCGTTTCAAAGGGGTATATAATATATATGAACAGAAACTCGACCTCTATACGCCGAGCAAACAGTATGTGACGGAAAAGATCGAGTTCAACGATATCAACAGTCCGGAGCTGGAAAACCATATCGGCGATACGCTGGCAGAAAAGTTGCGTGCGGACATCGAGTTGATCGAAGGCGTTTATCCGGAGTTCGATGTGGATACGTATCTGAAAGGGGATATCGCACCTGTCTTTTTCGGCTCTGCCCTGAACAACTTCGGTGTGAAGGAGTTGCTGGATTGCTTTATCAAGATTGCCCCGTCTCCCCGTCCTATTCAGGCGGTGGAACGTGTGGTTGAACCGGAAGAGGATAGCTTCACCGGCTTTATCTTTAAGATACATGCCAATATGGACCCGAACCATCGTAGTTGTATCGCTTTCGTAAAGATCTGTTCCGGTCGTTTCGAGCGTAACGCTCCTTATAAACATGTCCGTTTCGGCAAACAATTGCGTTTCAGTAGCCCGACTGCTTTTATGGCGCAGAAGAAGGAGACGGTGGACGAGGCTTTTGCCGGCGATATTATCGGTTTGCCGGATACCGGGAATTTCAAGATCGGCGATACGCTGACTTCGGGCGAGGAGCTTCATTTCAAGGGATTGCCCAGCTTCTCTCCGGAAATGTTCAAATACATTGAAAATGCCGACCCGATGAAGGCCAAGCAATTGAACAAAGGTATCGAGCAGTTGATGGACGAAGGTGTGGCACAGCTTTTCACCAATCAGTTCAACGGCCGCAAGATTATCGGTACGGTAGGGCAGTTGCAGTTTGAGGTTATCCAGTACCGCCTGCTGCATGAATACGGCGCACAATGTAAATGGGAACCGATCAGCCTGTACAAAGCCTGTTGGATCGAGAGTGACAATCCTGTTGCTTTAGAGAATTTCAAGAAACGTAAATCCCAGTATATGGCGCTCGACAAAGAAGGGCGCGACGTTTATCTGGCCGATTCCGGCTATGTGCTGACCATGGCACAGCAGGACTTCCCGGATATCAGGTTCCATTTTACGTCGGAATTCTGATAAGGAACGTGTCCGGTTTTGCCGCTTTCCATCATAAATTGGGGGATTGGGATTCATTCAAAATTTATCAGATATGAACTATCCTGTCCCCGTGCTTGACACGGGGCCGCAGAAGAACAGGCAGTATCAAAAGATACATATAGGATACGGTTTGTGCTTTTGCGATCCCGTGTCGAGCACGGGAACGGGATAGTTCAAATATTCTATATTTGAACCTTTTCCAATAAGGTTTTTCAGCGAATCAACTATCATACTGTCATAAATGGATGTAATGTGTTTATTATTAATCTATTAGTGTGTGATGGTTGAAAGCCATAACTATCATATCATCTATCATACCCTCATTTTATCCAGGCATATGATACATATTTAACAAAATCATCGCTCTTTTACCTCCCGAAAAATCACTGTAAAGAAGAGTATTCTGCATCTCATATTGCTCTTCCCTGCTTAATAATTTCTCAAAAATAATAGACTAATTTTCCGGGAATACTTGCTTTTTGTTTTTAAGACGCCCGTTTCGACCTGTTTTACACCCGGATGTCGACGATGCTCAGACCCGGGTGTAAAGGTTATCGAGACCCGGGTGTCAGGCAACATAAATAACTATACTGTTGAAAATAAGCAATATACTTAGCAGAAAAAGACTGTTATGTATCAGGTTTCAAGACAAGGTTATGACGGTTTATGACAGTTAAATGATAGTTGAAAATGCTAACTGTCATGGTGTAATGTGTTGATTGCATGTGCGTTAAAAGATAATATGATAGTATGATAGTTCATTTTGATAATACAATTAGATTATCTGCTCTTCCTCCCCTTTAGGTATTCTATTTACAAAAGTGTTTTTATCTCTTCCAGTCTGCTGACCGTATAGGTTGGGGTAAACTCCTGGGGTGGCAGTCCCTGCGGGTTGAACCAGAGCTGGTCGATCCGCGATTGACGGGCACCGAATATGTCGGCCTCGAAGCAGTCGCCGATCATCAGCGTCTCGTTGCGGCGGGAGTTGGTATTGATCAGGGCAAAGTCAAAGATGCCCTTGTGCGGTTTCTGGATACCTGCATCTTCCGACAGGATCATCCGCTTGAAATAAGGCGCCAGGCCGGAGTTGCGCAGTTTCTTGTCCTGTACTTCGCGGAAGCCGTTCGACAGGATATACAGGCGGTAGGAAGGGCGAAGATATTCCAGCAGTTCGATCGCGCCGGGAACCAGCCGTGTCTTGGTGGTCGTGCGCCTGAGGAAATCATTGTTGACGGCCAGTACCGCCTTGGTATCTTCGATGCCCATCGGGCGCAGCATATAACGGAAGCGGTCGATGATAAGCGTCTGCCTGTCGATCTCTCCCGCACGGTATTGTTTCCAAAGCAGCTCGTTGTGAGGCCAATAGATAGCAAAGAAAGCCTCGAAGGAGGCATAATACCGGTCAAAGTGGTGATCGGTATAAAGCTCTTCGAGGCATTCTTTATTATTATGGTACGTATCCCAAAGGGTATCGTCCAGATCTATAAAGAGGTTTTTGTATTTCATCATCCTACTTCGATCACCAGGTATTTGCCCAGGCTCCAGAATGTTTTCGGGTCTGTGATGTTCAGTGTCAGGTTGCCGTCTTCGTCTTTCACGAATTCGTAAGAACCTTCCGGATGGTTGGATTTCAGTTTTGCCTTTGCAGCAAACAAAGGGATTTCCTTTACTTCACGAACGTCGACAGAGATGAAGTAGTCTTTGTTGAAACCGCTCTGCAATACTTTTGATTTGGAGAAAAGACCGCCGCCGGAAAGGATTTTCTGGTCTTTCAGTTCTTTAGCCGTGCCGAAGCAGTAGTAAGCCGTGTTGAGCGCCTTGTCCTGTTCGTTTAGTTTTTCAGATTGGACGGCAGCAGTTGTAGCCAGGTTTTCCACATCTTCGTTCAACGAAGACACCATTTCGTCCAGTTCCTGGATACGTACATTTTTCTTTGCCAGGTCTTCCTGCAAAGCGACGATCATCGTAGTCTTCTGGTCCAGTTCGGAAGAAAGGCGGCTGATTGTCTTCCGCAGGGCAGCTGATTGGATGCCGCTCTTTTTCAGCTTGTCTTCCAGCTGGCTGATCGTTTCCTTGTTCTTTTTCAATGTTTCGCTGATCAGTTGCATGTTCTGCTTGATCTGTTCGCGGTTGCTTTTGCTGAATTCACCGCCAGTCTGCTGCTGGAGGTTCAGATAGTTTTCCGCATCGCGGATAGACTGTATGTCTGCCTCTACATCATTTAATGTAGAAAGGATCTCATTCATTTCGCTGGTCGCTTTCGTATTCTCGATCTTCAGAGAATCGTTTTCGGCTTTCAGCTTTTTGTATTCGGCTGAGTTCTGTCCGCAGGAAACCAGCAATGTCGCGCAGGTACAAGCTAATAATAACTTCTTCATGTTCTTTTTGTTTTTTGAGTTAAACATCTTTTTCTGTCTCTTTTTCCTTTTTATCTTTTAAGCCTGCTAATACAATAACAATCTCACCTCTCGGATCGTTCACGGTAAAATGTGCTATAACCTCTTCCAGGGTTCCGCGGACGGTCTCTTCGTGCAGCTTGGATATTTCGCGCGACACGGATACTTGTCGGTCGGTTCCGAAGAATTCGGCTAGTTGGGTTAGCGTCTTTACCAGTCGGAAAGGTGATTCGTAAAAAATGATCGTCCTGTATTCGACGGCCAACTCCTTCAGGCGGGTCTGACGACCTTTCTTCTGGGGAAGGAATCCTTCGAAACAAAACTTTTCATTCGGTAGCCCGGAGGCCACGAGGGCCGGAACAAATGCGGTTGCTCCCGGCAGACATTCCACGTCGACACCCTGCCGCACACATTCCCTGACGAGCATAAAGCCCGGGTCGGAGATGGCCGGTGTCCCGGCGTCGGATACGAGTGCGATGTTTTCGCCGCCTTTGATGCGGGAAGCGATCTGCTCCACAGTCTTATGTTCGTTGAACTTGTGGTGCGACTGCATCTTGTTCTGTATCTCAAAATGTTTCAGCAGAATACCGGTCGTGCGGGTGTCTTCGGCCAGGATCAGGTCGGCTTCCTTCAGCACACGGATGGCCCGGAAGGTCATGTCTTCCAGGTTTCCTACGGGAGTCGGTACAACTGTTAACTTTGCCATAATTTTCAATTCTTCAGAGGAATCGTTTTTCCAATAGCTTGATGAAGTCGGCTACGGCTTCATCTTCTATGTTCCATTTCAGTTCGTTATTCAGGTAGGTTACCGATTCTTCATACGAATGGATATCGTTGAGGTCGGTAATCGCCTTGTTCATTTTCTCTTCATTGCCACCGAACAGTTCGCGACGGAAACGGAAGCGGTCGTTCAGGCTGAATGCCTTGCGGAAGTCGGACAGGTTCTTCTTCTCCAGAATGTCACTCAGGAAAACATTTTGCTTTTCCGATGTGACGGATTTATGGGGAGGTTCGGACTGCTCGGTGACGATTTCCGTCTTTTCGATGATAACTTCCTGCACGGGTTCCATCTTTGGCTCCGGGACGATCACGGGTTCTGCGACCGGCTCTTCTTTTACTTCCGGTTTGTATTCTTCGGGAGCGGGTGCCGCGGTGGCAACCGGGTTCGGAAGTGACTGTATCAATGCCTGATGGGCTTCCATTTGTTTACGTAACATTTCAATCTGTGCAGTCTCCAGCGAATGAAGGTCATTCAGTATTTTATGTGTCAGATTGAATGTCTGGCTAAAGAAGGATACCGGATATACTTCTGCGTCGCGCATACCGGCTATCAACGTCTCCAGTTCCTTGATATCAAGTAACAGATAATCTATTTTTTCTTTATTTGCCATTCCTTTATTTTAATTTGCAAGAGGCGTTGTGTACCAAAAGGCATTATTTGCGACCTCTCTGTCTTATATTGCAGCAAAAATAACTATTTCTATTTATGTAACGTACTTAATATGTGAAAAAGTGTGCTGTCACTCAACAAATTCATCCGGTAAATTAACCAGATACAGCCGATGGGTGGCACGGGTGAAAGCGGTATAGAGCCACCGGTAGAAATCTTCTCCCAGCATTTCTTCCGTCATATATCCGATATCGAGGAAGACGTTCATCCATTGTCCGCCCTGTGCCTTATGGCAGGTGATGGCGTAGGCATATTTTACCTGTACTACATTGTAATGCGGATCGGCTTTCATCTTCTTCATTTTTCCGGCCTTGGTGGGGATATCGTCATAATCTTCCAGGATGGTGAAGAACAGCTTGTCGTTTAGCTCTTTCGGCAGGGCAGGGGTGTCGGTCTGTAGGGTGTCGAGCAGTATCTTTATATCCAGTTCTAAGTCGTAATCCTGAAAGCGGACGGTTACATCGGCAAAGCGGAAGCCGTAGAGCTCGGTCGTCCGTCTGACACGGAGTATCTGTACGATTTCCCCGTTGGCGATGAAGTCCATTTCCTTGCAGTCGCTGGTCCAGTAATAATTGTTTTTGGCAACCATTAAGCGGTCGCCGGTCGATAATTCTTCTTCCCGGTACAGTATCCGGTTGCGGATGCCGTTATTGTAGATGGTGGCTCGTTTGTTGGAGCGTGTGATGATCATTGTTTCTTCGATCCCGTCATGGCTGTAGGCCGATGATATTTCCTCGATCAGTTCATCCCCGTTAACCTTTCTGAAGTCGGCGAAACCTTTCAACTGAAGTTTAGGATAGATTTCTACGGTGTTATTCCGCAGCGCATCCCGCAAACGGGTTGCATTGAGCAGAATGCCCGAATCGCCGCTTTGCCTGACGACCTGTGTCAGGGTGATTTCCTGTACCTGGAGGTTATATCCTCTGAGTATTTCCGGGTTGAGTGCCGGGCTTTCGGTCTGCATGACAGGCGGCAACTGGGCCACGTCGCCCATCAGGATCAGGCGGCAGTTCTCCCCCGAATAGACGTATTGTATCAGGTCGTCGAGCAGCCGTCCCGTCCCGAAAGAAATCGAGTCGATTCCGTCATTGGAAATCATGGATGCTTCATCAACAATAAATAACGTATCTTTATGTAAATTATCAGCAGGCATAAACCCGGTCGGCTCGTTGGAGAATGCCTTCTGGCGGTAAATCTTTTTATGGATCGTATAAGCCTTTTGCCCCGAATAGTTCGAAAAAACCTTAGCTGCCCTGCCGGTTGGAGCCAACAGAAATGTTTTTTGTTGCAGTTCGTTCAGAGTCTTAACCAGGGCACCGACCAACGACGTTTTTCCGGTTCCTGCGTATCCTTTCAGCAACAGGAGTGTGTCCGATTCCACCGAAAGCAGAAAATCCGTGAGCGTTTTTAATGCAGAAAACTGGTCTTCTGTCGGATTATGTGGGAAATTTTGCGTAATTTGGCGGCTTAAATAACTATTTATCATTTTGATTGCAATAATTTTGGTGATAAAGGTAGTGTATTAAATATTCTTTTTTAAATTTGCCGAACGAAATAAATTCAAAAAAACAATACAAACCATGAAAGTTACATTAAAGATTTTATTAGCTGCTGCAGTTCTCCTGCTAGTTTACATTTGCTACAGAAGCATCATGACGCCGATCGAATTCAATGAAGCAAAAGATGCGCGTGAAAGTCTTATTAAAGCTCGTCTGATCGATATTCGTAAAGCTCAGATCGAGTACAAGAATGTGTATAAGACTCATGCTGGTAGTTTCAATGACTTGGTTAAGTTCCTGAAGGAAGATAAGCTTCCGTTTTTGATCAAGGAAGGTGTTTTGACTGACGAGCAGCTGGAAAAAGGTATGACAGAGAAAGAAGCTGTGAAGAAAGGTTTGATCCGACGTGATACTATCTGGGTCCTGGCAAAAGATACCTTGTTCGGTGCCAGCTACAATGCTGATGATCTGGCCAATGTTCCGGGAACAAGCGTTAAGTTCTCTATGGATACAGCTACACTGACTTCCGGTTCCGGTTATACTGTAAAAGTATTTGAAGCAGGCGTTAAGTATGACGATTATCTGGGTGACCTGGACAAACAGTTGGTTGTAAACCTGAAGGACAAGGCTGAAAAGCTGGAAAAATATCCGGGTTTACGTGTTGGTTCACTGACTGAAATTAATAACAACGCAGGTAACTGGGAATAATCAATTGCTTATGACTATCAGTATTCCTGATACGTTGACTGCTGATAATTCTGGAAAATACATAATGTCCATCCGGCTTAGGTCGGATGGACTTTCTTTTTCAGGATACAGCCCTTCGGAGAGCGAGACTTTCTTTTACAGAAACGTGGAGTTCGACCGGACGAAGCCTTATGTCTCTTCCCTGAAAGAGTTTTTCTTTGAGCACGAGTTTATGACTTATTCGTATAGGCGGACGAACCTGGTTTGTGTCACGCCGCAGTATACGGTGGTGCCGGAGGAAGTCTTTACGGACAAGCAGAAAACGGATCTGCTGTCGTTTACGTTTTCTGCCCCGGAGAATAAATGTCTGCATAATTTGCTGACACGTGAAGCGGCGGAGGTCGTGTTCGGCATGGATGAAGAGGTGTATGAGTTTTGTTCCCGCTCGCTGATCAATCCGTCGTTTATCCATCATATGACTCCCCAGCTGGCTTTATGGAAACAGCAGAGCCGTATGTTGATCCCCCGGCAATTGTATGTAGTGCTGCATCGGAAGATGATGGACGTGGTTTGTTTTGCGCAGGGGAAACTACTTTTTGTCAATACGTTTGAGTATGATAAGCCGGATGATATCCTGTACTATATATTATATGTATGGAAACAGGTCGGCATGGATCAGGAGAGGGACCAGCTTCGTATCTATGGAGGTGTCTCTCTGCGTAACAGCATAACAACTACGTTACGTAATTATATACAATATATCAGTCCGGCCGAGATACCGTCGGATGCTTATTTGTTGGGTGCCGAGGTTGTTCAGGCCCCATTGGATTTAATAGCTTTATCTGTATGCGAATTATAAGCGGAATATATGGCCGGAGGCGTTTTGACGTACCGTCATCTTTCAGTGCACGGCCGACTACTGACTTTGCGAAAGAGAATCTCTTTAATGTGATCAACAACCTGACCGACCTGGAAGGTGCCGATGCGCTGGATCTGTTTGCCGGAACGGGGAGTATCTCTTTCGAACTGCTGTCGAGAGAATGCAAAAGCGTGACGGCTGTCGAGAAGAACAATGCACATGCCTCTTTCATTGCAAAGGTAGCGAAAGAGTTAAAGACAGATTCACTTCATCTGATCCGTGGCGATGTGTTCCGTTATCTTCATTCGGCACCGAAACAGGGTTTTGATTTTATCTTTGCCGATCCCCCTTATGCGCTGAAGGAACTGCCGGAGGTCCCTGCCTTGGTTTTTGAGCGTGACTTATTGCGCGACGGCGGTATCTTCGTGATGGAGCATCCGAAAACGAATGATTTCTCCCACCTGCCGTATTTTGACCAGCAACGTGTATACGGTTCGGTGAATTTCAGTATTTTCATAAAAGAAGAAAAGGCTTAAAGGAGCGGCGAGAACAGGCGCATGAACGATTCGGCGAGGCGCTGTTTGATTGGCCGTTTTAGCCAGCGTGAAGGAATCAGCCGTTCGCAGCTGTGCATATCGTGCATGAACACCCGCTTCATCTGTATGGCGAAAGACGGTTGATAGACGAATGCATTTATCTCGAAATTGTGTTCGAAGCTCCGGAAGTCCATATTGGCCGATCCGATGCAGGCAAGCGCATCGTCGGTTATCATCAGTTTGGAATGGAGGAATCCTGGCTCATAGAAATATACTTTCACACCGGCCTTCACCATCTCGTCGATGAAAGAGTGTGTCGCCATATTGGCGCTGCGGGTATCCGAGCGTTTGGGTAACATAAGGCGTACATCGATACCTCCCAACGCTGCGATCAGCAGTGCCTGGTTCAATCCTTCGGTCGGAAGGAAATAAGGGGTTTGTATATAAATGTACTTTTTGGCATTAGCGATGGCAAAGATATAGGCCTGCAACAGTGTGCGCCATTGCCCGACCGGACCACTGGTGGCTATCTGCATGATATTGTCGTCATGGTATATCGGAGTCAGGGGATAATATATTTTGTCGTTCAGCAATTTTTTACTGATGACATACCAGTCGATCAGGAAAGCGGACTGGAGGCCGTGTACTCCTTTTCCTATTATCCTGAAATGAGTATCGCGCCAGATACCCCATTCCGTACCTTTCTCATAGCGATCGGCAATATTCATACCGCCCATATAGCCGATCTGCCCGTCTATAACGACAATCTTCCGATGATTCCGGTAGTTCACTTTGCTGGTGAAGACCGGGAATGCTACTTTCAGGAAGGCATATACCTCAATTCCGGCTTCCTGCATTTCGTCGAAGAAACTGTTTTTTACGTTCCAGCAGCCTACGTCATCGTATAAAACCCGCACCTGGACCCCCTCTTTTGCCTTTGCAATCAGGGCGTCTTTGAACCGTGTCCCGACTTCATCGTCACAAAAGATATAATATTGAAAGTGGATATGATGTTTTGCCTTTTGTATATCGTCCAGTAGATCCTTGAATTTGTCAGCTCCGTTCGTATATATTTTAATCTCGCTGCCATAGAGCAGGGAAGACTGATTGTTGTTACTCAGCAATGTGACTAACGGTTGGTACGGACCGGGGACAGTACAGGCGTCCTGCGGAAGTTTGCCTTCCTGCGGCCGTTTCATAATACGTTTGTAGGTTCTTCGGGAGATGATACGCTGTTTCCGGTTATCCTGTCCGAAGAAGAAATAGAACAGCAGGCCGATACCCGGAGCCAGCAACAATACGATGACCCAGGGAATGGTTTTTAACGGATTTCTGTTTTCCGCTATAATAACCAGAACCAGTCCCAGGATGGTGACGGAGTATAATATAATGAATATTACCCCAACGACCCATTGTATGTGTATGGCTGCCAGCATTCTTTTTATATTTTGTTACAGGTTGATAAAGGTAGTAAGGTAATTTGTAAATAACAAATCTTTACTACATTTGCCGGATATATCAAATAAAAGAAGATGATTACATATATTATTATAGGTATAACCGTTTTAGTGTCTTATCTCTGTTTCAATAATGCGGAATTGTTCCGTAAGCTGGCGTTGATCCCTTACCGCACGGTAAAGAATAATGAATGGTACCGATTGATAACGCATGGTTTCGTTCATGCGGATATGACGCACCTGTTAGTCAATATGTTTACGTTCTGGTCGTTCGGAACCTATATAGAAAAGGTTTTTGGTTACTTGGGTTTCGGAACCTGGGGATTTCTGGGACTTTATTTCGGAGGGATGATCTTTGCTTCCATTTATGACCTGGTAAAACATCATAATGATCCTTATTATGTCTCCATTGGAGCATCGGGAGCCGTATCGGCGATTCTGTTTTCCTATATATTGTTCGACCCCTGGAGTAAAATATTACTGTTTGCGATCATTCCTGTACCGGGAATTATCTTTGGAGTAGTTTACCTGGCTTATTGTCAATATATGGCTAAACGTGCGGGAGACAATATCAACCACAATGCCCATTTTTACGGGGCGGTATATGGTTTTCTGTTCCCGGCTTTACTTAATCCTTCATTGATAAAAGCCTTCCTGTCTCACTTTTAAACGGAATATTTTCTATATATATTCGTGTTCAAGTGTTTGTATTTTAAGGTATTATTTATAGATTTGTGGAAATATCTCAATTTCTCTAATACCATAATGCAGACATAATGAAAAGAAGAAACTTCATCAGGAGTGGGGCACTGGCCTTTGCCGGCTTCACTATTTTACCCCGTCACATTTTAGGTGGAACGAATTTTGTCGCTCCCAGCGATCAGATAAATCTCGGGATTATCGGCTGCGGGGCACAGGGACGCTGGACGTTAGCTCCCGAGTTTGCCCGCCGTGCGAATCTGATTGCAGCATCCGACTGTGAATCCCGCCAGTTGAATGCCATGCAGGCAATTGTCGAAAAAGAAACCGAAAAGGCAAAAGGACAGGCCTATAAAGGTTTTAAATTGTATCCCGACTATCATGAATTGTTGAACCGCAGTGATATCGACGGTGTGATTATTGCCACACCGGATCACTGGCATGCGGTACAGACTATTGAAGCCTGCCGTGCCGGAAAAGATGTATATGTGGAGAAGCCCATGTCGCACAGTATCGAGGAAGGACGTGCCATGGCCGATGCCGTTAAGAAATATAACCGGGTATTGCAGGTCGGCAACATGCAACGTTCATGGCGAAACTTCCGCCATGCCTGTGAACTGGTCCGTAATGGGTATATCGGTGAGATAAAAGAAGTAAAAGTTTCCATCGGACCTCCTCCTGTTAAATATGATCTTCCGGCGCAACCGGTTCCCAAGACGCTGGACTGGGAAATGTGGATCGGGCCGGCTCCCATGAATGTATATAATGAGGAACTGGCTCCGCCTATGGAGCGGAATATGTTCCCGAACTGGCGTAATTACCGGGAATACGGTGGTGGTATGATCTGTGACTGGGGTGCCCACATGTTTGACATAGCCCAATGGGCTTTGGGCATGGACGATTCCGGTCCGATTGAGTTTACTCCTCCTGAGGAAGGAGAACTGAAACCGCTTAGCATGCGTTATGCTAACGGTACTGTAATGACACATGAGCCTTTCCGTAAGGCGGATGGAAATGCAGTCCGCTTTATCGGTTCGGACGGTGTGATCGATATCAGCCGTAGTTTCCTGGATACGATACCTGCCAAACTACAGGATGAAGTGATCGGTGATGACAAGATCAAATTGTATAAGAGCGACGATCATTACAATGATTTCCTCACTGCAATGAAGACTCGCAAACAGCCGCTTAGTACCGTTGAGATCGGACATCGTACGGCTTCGCTTTGCCATATCGTAAATCTTTGTTACGAGTTTGACCGCAAACTGGTGTGGAATCCGGAAAAAGAAGAATTTTTCTTTGACGACGAAGCTAACAGACGAAGAGGAAATCCGATACGCGAACCGTATAGCCTGAAAGTGTAGCTATATATAATAATGTATAGGAAAAACGGTAGCGGCGATAAAAGTTTATGAAGACTTTTACCGCCGCTATCTCTTTTATTCAGCCCTTGTTTAGAACCGTGGAGGAGGACCGCCCGGTCCGCCATGGCCTCTGCCACCCGGTCCGCGCATATCGCTTGCAGATGCTCCCCCTTTAAAGATGCTGAACCGGTAAATGAAGTGAACCATGAAGTAACTACTCAGCGTATTATATTCCGAATATTGTGTATAGTCAGCTGTTACGCTCTGAGAGATATTACTGCGTTGTTGCAGGATATCATAAATTTTGAAACGCAATGTCGCCTGTTTTCCTTTCAGGAAAGATTTGGATGCGGATGCATTCCATAAAACTTCCTTTTGTTGGTATCCGGCTGCGTAACCGGAGTTGGCCGACCAGGTTATGTCACTTTCAATCTTGAAATCGAGTGGAAGATAAATGGTAGTAGTTCCTCCCACGCCATAATTGTAAATATTCTGGTCGTTCTGGTTTTGCAAAGAATTCTTAGTCCCACTATAACGGAAGTTCCCGTTTACTCCCAGGTCGATATAATCCGAACGAAAATCGATACCGGCACGTTCCATGGCCGAATAATTCTTGTTCGTATTTTTCTTTTCGTTAATGAAACCGTTTGAATTGGCGAATGAAGCCATTGTCATCGAGTTAACGGAGAACTTTCTGTTCTTCAGCGGCGTGTTGAACATGACGCGGAAATTGCCGTTATAGTTCCCGTTGACATTATCATAAGTCGTCATTTTCTTTCCCGATTCCCCAACATATATAGATTTGGTAACGATGGCGTTGACAACATAGTTGGCATTCAACATCAACATGAGAGCTGTCTGCTTTTCCGGAACAAATTTCTGGTAACGGGCAGAGAAGTTATTTGAATAAGTCGGTTTCAAATCCGGATTACCGGTAATAGTGTTCAGCGGGTCGGAGATGTCGGCTACAGGTTGCAGTTGGGTCATCGATGGCTGACTGGTACGACCGCGATAGTTGATGCGCAGGTTGGTCCGTTTATCGAACCGGTAGTTGAACCGAACCATCGGCGACAGGTTGACAACGTTGCGCGTTAGCTTTGAAAGGGTCGTATCGCCTACAAAATTCTCACTTACACTGTGCGAAGGCTCCAGGTTCATACCGATGGTATAATCATATTTTTCCCGGACAGCCTTAAAGGCCAGGCTTGCCTGCTGGTTGATGAAGTTATTGCGGTAACTTTTGCTGTATGCAGTGTCCAGTACATTATAATCTTCGCTGTCTTCTCCTCTTACATAAGAGTTTTTCAGGGATTCCTGTTTATTCTGGCTGATACTGTAGGTTGCCTGGATGAAGTTATTATGCCCGATCGGCTCGACCCATGATAAATAAACGCGGTAGTTAAACCCTTTGTTATCATATCTGAATTGCTGGTCGATCAGTTCATCCTGGTTATTTCCCATGAAATATTCTGTGTTCGAATAATTCAGTCCTTTGTTGTAGGAATCGCTGAGCCCTCCGGTTAAAGAACCGCTGAAGACACGCCCTTCGTCATTCAGCTTACGGCTGAACTCCAGTCGTGCATTCAGGTTGTAACCTTCACCATCGGATACGTAATCGGATTCTCCGAGGTTGACCGTATCGCCTCGGTTTGTCAGTGTGTTGAACGAACCGAACTCCCGGTTATGACTGTTGCTATAACTGAAACTAGGCTGGAAAATGATCTGGGTTGCCGAGTCAGGCTTCCATTCCATGCGGAAATCGGCACCGACGTTATCGCTTTTCGTGTTTTTATTATTTATTTCATTGTAAATAGTAGAACTGTCATTCGGCAAAATATTTGTCCGGTTGATCTTACTGTTCGCTTCATTGTCGGAATGTGAATAACGGACATTACCTCCCAGGGTCATTTTAGAGTTGAATTCTTTGCTGAAGTTCAGACCTACGTTTCCGGAGGTGGTGATACCGTTGCCGGCTCCTCCCGACCGTCCGCCCCGTCGTCCTCCCATACCGGAGAACATGTTGGAGGCAATATCGGAGAATCCCATATTGTTCGTGTTATTGATACCTCCCATAAGTGTGAACTGGTCGTTGTTGATAAACCGGTTCACCATGAAATTACCTTCATACCGATCCTCGCTTCCATAGCCAGCAAAGGCATTACCGAACCATCCCTGCTTCATTCCTGGCTTGACGGTCAGGTTGATCACGGTTTCTTCATCCCCGTCATCGAATCCGGTCATCCGTGCCATATCGCTCAGGCGGTCCAACACCTGTACTTTTTCCACCATTTTAGAAGGCAGGTTTTTGGAAGCTACTTTCGGGTCGTCGGAGAAGAATTCTTTTCCGTCTATCAATACTTTCTTGACTTCTTTTCCATTGACGGTAATCTTTCCTTCGCTGTCAACTTCCACGCCGGGCATCTTTTTCAGCAGGTCTTCCAGGACAGCCCCTTCGGTTGTCTTGTAAGAGTCGGCGTTATATTCGACCGTGTCGTTGCGAACGACCACTTCCGGAGCCTTGCCGATCACGACGGCTTCACCCAGCTGGATAGCTCCGTCGCTTAATGCTAATTTACCTAATTTGACAGGATTTGTTTTTCCGGTGATACGGATGGGTTGATATAAAGGATCGAATCCCACAAAGCTGACATGCAATAAATAACTGCCGGCTTTAATACCTTTCAGTGTAAAATTACCATTACGCGAACTGGCTACACCGCCAACCATCGTGCTGTCTTTTACATTCAACAAGCGTACTGTTGCCTGTTCGATTGGCTCATTGCTTCCATCTTCTACCACCGTTCCGGTGATGTCAACTCCACCCTGCTGCGCAAATGCCGGCGAAGAAAAGAGGATAAAAAATAACCATAATAAGTATCTTCCCAATTTCATAACTAATGTATTATCTGTATCTAACAAACATTTTCCCGGACTGGTTTCCGGGTACGAGAAGATAGACACGACGAAGGTTATTAAGTTTAAAAATATATGTGATGATTTTGATTTATTAACGAAAACATTTGTCTGCAAATTGACAGATGAAAATCCCGAACTGCCGGAATATCAAAATGCTATATCAAGTGGCTGGTGAAGGAACTGTATAAGACTGATGGAGGAGATGCTGCTTTTTATACAAACCTCGAAAGGTTTGAAAATGTTATAATGTTCTTGATGGTGGAGTAATTCTGCCATAATAGGGATTTAAAAAGGATATATGAATCCTTTTTCTGAAATAAATGATGATTGTTTGATATAACGATATTTTAACTGCGCACTGTTTTTGAATCGTTCTGGAGAAAAAAACTGTTCGTAAACATACAATTCGGGGCTTGAAAAGTCCTTTTGAGATTGTTAATTAACATCTATTTGCATTGTTTTTTGCCTATAATAAATCTTCATTTCGTTTAAAATGAAAAAAATCTCGTTTTAAACGAGATGGAAATTCCTTTAAAATGAACTGGGAACTGGATGGTTAGAATGATTGTTGTTAATTATTGTAAAAATAAATCTTCAGGGAGATGAGATTTGAAGAATTCACGTGTTATGATAAAATCTATTTGTGTAACATATTGACACAAAATGGTTGTGTTTTGACTTCTTTTGTCAAATCTCTTTTCTCTTTTTCAGGAAGGAAATCCGAATAAAAAAGAAAGCAGTGGCAGATAATCCTTTAGTCTGACACGAAGTATTTTCAACGCTTGGCTGATTCTGTATTCAACGGTTTTGACGGATACGCCGAGTTTAGTTGCTATCTGAGTATTCGTGAGTTCCCCGAAACGGCTTAAAGCGAAGGTGTCGCGGTAGGTATCGGGAAGTTCTTTAATAGCTTTGTTAATGTGTTCAGTCAGTTCGTTTATAAAATAGTAATCAGGATCTTCAAACTGATCTTTAAGTTTGTCATATATATGGTTGTGTATTCGTTCATGATATAGTTTTTTATTAATGGCATTCAGGCAACGGTGTTTTGTTGAGATGAAAAGATAGGATTTCAGGGAGGTTCCTATTATAAGGCTTTTCCTTGTTTCCCAAATGAACAGCATCAGATCTTGTACTAACTCTTCAGAATCTTCGTCGGAAATATACTGGGAGGCATATTCGCATAGTGGGGAATAGTATTTTAGAAAGAGCTGTTTATAAGCGTTCTTATCGTTATTTTGTAACAAATTCAGAATCTGATCATCATTCATGGAGTTGTATTGTTTGTCTGTTGTGGTATTTCGAATCTATAAGCAAATGTAAATTGTTTCTTTATACATACAAAATATTTTATACGATTTACTAATTACTTTTTTTGAAAAAAGTAGAATATGAGTTTAGGGTACTGTACCTGTAGTTTTGTCGTATATATAGAATGGAAAAAGAAAATAGACATATTATCAGTAATGAGCCGGATGAAGCCGTCCTTTTGAGATATATATCGGAAACCGCTTCGGAAGAGGAAAAAATCTGGGTTGACGGTTGGTTAAGGAATGATGAAGCCGGGGAGAACATTTTATTGCAGTTGGCTACTATAGACCATGCCCTTCGCACGAAAAAAAGAATAGCATCCCGTAATTCACTGGAGGCTTTTTGTAAAGTGGAAAGGCGTATTAAACGTTTGCAGAGAAAAAACTGGATAAATCGCACTTATCTGGCAGCAGCCTGCTTTTTGGGTGTCTTGATCTTATCCACTGCCATGTCTTATTGGATGAAAAAAGAAATAGGGGATGAGGCACAGATAGTAACAGTTCAGACGAATGCGGGTATGCGTACGCATTTTAACCTGCCGGATGGGACCGTTGCTTATTTGAATTCAGGAAGTGTACTTTCATATCCGTTGCATTATGATAAAGAGGAAAGGCGGGTAACGCTTACAGGTGAGGCTTATTTTAAGGTGGCACATAATCCGGAACAGCCGTTTATAGTGAGTGTGGCTAATGACCGGATGCGTGTTAAAGTGTTGGGGACGGAATTTAACTTGCAGTCTTATGAAGATGAAACGATAGTACAAACGACATTGGTTAGTGGGGCTGTACATATAGAAGCTGTAAAAAATGGTGATATAGTGTCTACTATTAAACTAAAGCCTTCGGAAAGGGCTGTCTATGATATTTCTTCCGGTTCTGTTTCTATAGCTACCGTAAATACGGACTACGATACGGCCTGGAAAGAGGGGCGTTTAATGTTTAAAGACATGCCGATACCACAGGTTTTGAAGAAGTTGTCTTATTTTTATAATGTAAGGTTTGATGTAAAGGATGCTGTGATCAATACGTATCGTTTTACCGGAACATTTGAAAATAAACAATTGTCGCAAATCTTGGACTACTTGAAAATTTCTTCGCAAATAGATTATACAATTAAACGAATGACATCGGATGATAGTTCGGGTATTCAAAATGAGACTGTCACTCTGAAGAAAATGAGATAGTGTTAAATCTGAATGTTTAACGACTTAAAATATATGCCTATGAAGTAATACAGGATTATTGTAAGCCTTATTGAAAACATACGGAAATATGCTGGTAACATATTCCCGTATGAAAATTCGAAAGGCCTTGGGAGACTAATCAAACATTTTTTTTAATCTTAAATCACTGCAAAAGTATGGTAAAGATTTATTATTTCCAATATAAAGGGAATATTAGTGCCTTTATATTACAATCTAAAATCACAAGAATCATGAAGTTAACCAGTCTATTACTTTTTTTGTCAATCGGATTAGCTTGGGCTTCGAACTCGTATGCACAAAAGGCTATACTTTCGATGAACATGACTAATCGGACGGTTTTTGATGTATTGGAAGAGATTGAAACGCGAACTGATTTTCATTTCTTTTATAACAGCAAGATGATCGATATCCATAGAACAGTTTCGGTAAACGTAAAAGATAAATCTGTTTTTACAATCCTGGATCAAATATTTAAAAATTCAAATGTTGCTTATAAGGTCGTAGATAAGGATATTATTCTTTCGGCAAATGAAGCTTCCGGAACTTTACAGGATAGGCGAAGGATAACAGGGGTAGTTAAAGATAAAAGTACAGGTGAACCTGTTATCGGGGTGAATGTTTTAGTAAAAGGGTCTACGAATGGAACGGTTACAGATATAGATGGCAGGTTCTCTCTGGAGGTTTCATCGTCTGATATATTGTCTGTTTCTTATATAGGCTATATGTCACAAGAAATTACAGTAAGTAATAAAGAAGTGATCGATGTTGATTTACAGGAAGATTCGACTAGTTTGGATGAAGTTGTAGTTGTGGGATTCGGTACGCAGAAAAAAGTCAATTTGACAGGATCTGTATCGGCATTAAGCACGAAAGATATAGAGAAATTGAAAGTGACACAAACCTCTCAATTGTTATCGGGAATGGTTAGTGGCATCAATGTTACACAAGGTTCCGGGCAACCGGGAGGTGATCACTCTTCTGTAACGATTCGTGGATTGGGAACTTTCAGTAGTGCGGGAAACTCTCCATTAGTATTGGTTGACGGATTGTCTTCTTCGTTGGATAATGTGAATGCGAATGATATAGAGAGTATTTCTGTTTTAAAGGATGCAGCATCAGCTTCTATATACGGAACCAGAGCTGCTAATGGGGTGATATTAATCAAGACTAAAAATGGTAAAGAGGGGAAAGCGCATATTACATATCAGGGAAGTTTTGGCTTTTCGCGAGTGGCAGATAAAGCGAAGATTGTAGATTCCTGGACGTATGCGGAGCTATATAATGAGGCGTTGATTAATAGTGGAGGAAGTCCACAGTATACAGCCGAAGAGATTGCGAAGTTTAAATCGGGAGAAGATCCGGATAACTATCCGAATAAACGACATTATGATGATCTTATTTCATCCGGTAACGGGTTCCAGACGAATCAATACGTAGGAATAACAGGTGGTACGGAAAAGAATTCATATATGTTTTCTTTGGGCTATCTTAATCAAAATGGTATTGTTGATGAAACTAATTACAAACGGTACAATGTGATGTTTAATGCAAATAGTAGAATAAGAGATAATTTTAAGATTAATGTAAAATTTGCAGGACAACGAGGAGACCGTCATGAACCTACCGCAGTAGACAGTGCTCCTAGTGATGGTGTGGAGGGGCTTATTGATTATTCTTTGAAGATTCCGAATACGGTTGCAGGAAAACGTTCGGACGGATATTATGGAAACCAAACAGGATTTACTGTTGAAGGATGGATGGATAGCGAGTCTTTTATCAAATACAGTGATGTAAATGCTGTTGCAAGTGCCAATTTTGAATGGAATATTTTGAAGGATTTGAAGTTGACAGGGATCGCAGGATATGATTATACCAGTAATGATTTTAAAAAATTTAGACCAACATTGGTGATAGATCAATATAATACTGCTTCTCCTTCCGATTTGAGAGTGCGTAATACGAGAAACTCGTTATTGACATTACAGGCTTATTTGAATTATGATTTATTATTGAAGGATCATTTGTTTCATTTTCTTTTAGGTTATTCACAGGAGAGTAATAAGGATGAATGGGTGGAAGCTTATCGTGATAATTTTCCCAACAATGCTTTATATGAAATAAATGCAGGTTCCGCATCTAACCAGCAGAATAGTGGTTCTGCCTCAGAATGGGCTTTGGCTTCTTTTTTCGGAAGAATTAATTATTCTTTCAAAGATCGATATCTTCTTGAAATGAGTGCCAGATATGATGCTTCTTCCAGATTCCCTAAAAGTAACAGGTGGGGATTTTTCCCTTCTATTTCAGGTGGATGGATTGTATCACAAGAGGATTTTTTTGATGTGCCGATGATTAATAATTTAAAATTGAGAGTATCTTGGGGTACATTAGGCAATCAAAATATTGGAAATTATCCTTATCAACAAGTGCTTACGTTAGGAATGAATGTTCCTTTCGGTGTGTCGGAGGTCTTATGGCCTGGAGCTGCTGCAACAGTAGTACCGAGTACAAATATAACTTGGGAGTCGACTAAAGTTGCGAATGTGGGATTTGATTTGTCTTTATTTGATAATAAAATGACATTGACTGCAGATTATTATAATAAAGAAACTTCCGACATATTATATAATGTAACCGCTTCGAAGATATTGGGAATGACCCCTTCTGTTCAAAATGCAGGGACTGTGGTTAATAAAGGAATAGATCTTTCTATTCAACATCGTAATATAATAGGTGATTTTTCTTATAGCATAGCAGGTAATTTGTCGTATGTAAAGAACAGAGTAAAAAAGTTAGCAAATGTGGAAAGAGATATTGATGGAGGTCTTTTTGTCGGTTATTCTTTGGAATCAATTTATGGTTATGTGACGGATGGCTTCTTTAACAGTCAGGAAGAAATAGATAATTATGCAAAACAACCAAGAACTGCTAAACCTGGTGATTTGAAGTTAGTGGATATTAGTGGTCCTGACGGAGTTCCGGATGGAGTGGTAAATGCTGATTATGATCGTAAGATAATTGGTGATAAATTTCCTAATTGGAATTTTGGATTAAATATGAATGTTGGATATAAACAGGTAGATTTCTTGTTGAATATGAGTGGAGTGGCCGGTATGCATAGACTTATAGATGGGTTTCAGGCTAATGCTTTTTATTGGGGGTCGAATCCTCAGGAATGGATGGCAAAGGGACACTGGACAGAAACAAACCATGATGCAACTTATCCTAGAATGTTGATTTTAGGAGGAAATGAACAACAATTATATACATCTACTTACCGGCTTATGAATGCCTCTTTTTTGCGTATCAATGATATACAGATTGGATATACATTTCCTTCTTCACAGATACATTTTTTGGGTATGTCGAATTTGCGGTTATATGCCAGTGTAAAGAATGTTGTAACATTTCATAATTATTTAGAGGGATGGGATCCGGAAAGGAGAAGCCAATACCCGGCAGTTCGAGATTTTATGTTTGGTATTAATGTTACATTTTAATAAACAAGTAATATGAAAGTTATGAGAATATATGGTTTTATTTCGATTATCCTTGCATTCGGACTGATGGGATGTGATAGTTTATTGGATAAGAATCCATTGGATTGTTTGTCTACTGAAACATTTTGGAAAACGGAGAGTGATGCAAAATTGGCGTTGACAGGAGTTTATCAAACAGATAAATTGACTGGATCGACAACTGTAAAAACGATTTATGATTTGTGGAATCAAGATACTTATTTGAGATTTTTTGAAGCTTCTACAGATAATGGATTTGACAAAGATTATAATGTGGCTGATATTAATAGTGGTGATTTGACGGCTTCATTTGCAAGGACGGCAGAGTTATGGGCTACTTCTTATCAGAAGATTATAAAATGTAATAATTTTCTCGAAAATATAGATCGTGTGGAAATGGATATCGAGGAAATGAAAGTCATGAAAGCAGAAGTGAAATCTATTAGGGCATATAATTATTTTTGGTTGTCATTTTTGTGGGGAGATGTACCCTTGGTGACAAAAGTATTAACTGTTGATGAAGCAAATAGTGTTTTTCGTGATTCGAAAGAGACGGTTGTCAATTTTATTGTGACAGAATTGCAAGAGGCTATTCGTGATTTGCCAGTTACGCGTCCAAATGAAGATTATGGACGGATAACTAAAGGTGGTGCTTTGGGGATCTTGGGTAGGGTGTTTTTAGCGGAAAAAAGATGGGAAGAAGCGAAAGATACCTATAAGCAAATTATGAACTTAGGTGTTTATGAAATAGATCCGCGATTTAGTGACTTATTTATTGAAAAGGGCGAAAACAGTAAGGAGTTTTTATTGGTGAGCAAGCGTACTCAAGATCTTTATACTAATTCGATTCAGCTAGTTTGTCAAGGTTTTACATGGGGAGGATGGCATCATTTCAGCCCTTATAATGAATTGGTAGAAGAGTTTTGTTGTATAGATGGATTACCAATTCACGAATCTCCGTTATTTGATCCGGAGAAGCCATATGAAAATCGGGATCCGAGGTTATTGAAAACTGTATTTGTTGATAATGTGTCTGTTTTTAAAGGAATACTTTATATCGCTCATCCGGATTCTAATCCATCTATTTATATGGATCAATTGTTGCGACGTCCTTGGAGTGGTTATGCTGTGCGTAAGTTTTGTGATGAAAGTTATGAAGGTAATTTGAATTCTTATGGTTGTGATTTCCCCATGATTCGTTATGCAGAGGTTTTGTTGAGTTATCTGGAAGCTAATATAGAGTCTGGAAGTCCTATAACTCAGCATTTATTAGATGAAACCATCAATCGTGTCAGAGGGCGTGAAGAAATAAAGATGCCTTCTGTTACAGAAACAAATCCGGATAAGTTGACCACTATCTTAAGACGTGAACGGCGTGTTGAATTGGCTTGGGAAGGATTACGATTATTTGATTTGTTCCGATGGCGCACGGCTCATATTTATTTGCGGACCCGTTTTCATGGTATGAAAGTTTGTTCAGCGAAAGATGCTCCTACATATACAACTGTTCCGGTTGATGAAAATGGATATTATTTGATTGATGAAACGTTCTTCAGAGAGGATGTAGATTATTTATGGCCTATTCCTCAAACAGAAAGAGATGTCAATAAAAATTTGACTCAAAATTATGGGTATTAAAAAATAGATCTGTCGTATGCAAACAAGAAGGAATTTTTTAAATAGGTTGTTGGGTGGAGTTGGGGTCAGTGCACTCTCTTCTTTTACAGCTTGTAACGGAAGTACTCAATGGAAAGCCACTCCGATGGAGTTGCCTGTTGTTGAGGAAGTGGATATTTGTATATTGGGAGGGAGTTGTACCGGTGTGTTTGCAGGAGTGCGGGCTGCTCGATTAGGTGCAAAAGTTGCAGTCGTAGAAAAGCAAAACGCATTTGGAGGTGTGGCTACAAGTTCTTTAGTTAATATTTGGCATTCTTTATATGACACGGAAGCAAAACAACAGATTATAGCAGGGCTGACAAGCGAGATGATAGAACGTTTGTCTTTGCGTAATGCAGTTATGACGAATCCATATCATCCAAGTTCCGCTTATACATTTAATTCTCAAGAACTAAAAATAGAGTTGGATGAATTGGTATTGGAGTCTGGCATTCATCCTTATCTGCATACATTGTTTTCTGAGCCTTGTCTGGATGAGTCTGGTAAGCTTGTTGGTATTGTGATTGATAATAAATCGGGAAGAGGAGTTATTAAAGCAAAATATTTTATAGATGCTACGGGGGATGGAGACCTTTGTTATCGTTTAGGTCTAAAATCTTATGCTTTTGAATTACTGCAACCTCCCACGACTTGTGCACATTTTGAAGGTTGGAATTCTGGAGAATTCGACGAACTATTAAAAAAGCATGGAGCAGAATTTAATATTCCGGATGGATTTGTTTGGGGAGCAACGCTGCCTGAGACGAATGTTTATATGCTTGCGGGAACACGGGTATATAAAGCGGATTGCGCTGTTGCAGATGATTTAACGAGAGCGGAAATAGAAGGCAGAAGACAAATTCGTGCAATTATGGATATGTTGAGGAAATATGGGAAGAAGGAAAATCTCCCTGGTCTGGTTGCTTTACCGTCATACATTGGAATACGGGAAACAAGGCATATAAAATGTCTTTATCAGATTAGTGATGAAGACGCGATGTATGGAAAACATTTTGATGATGCGATAGCGAATGGAAGCTATCGTTTAGATATTCATCATCAGGATAAACCAGGTTTGACTTTTAGATATCTTGATGGTTCTGAGGTCTATGTAAGGCCGGGTTTTGCCGATCAGAAAGGGCGGTGGAGAAAAGAAATGGATGTAGATCCAACTTTCTATCAAATACCGCTTCGTTCGATCATACCAGAAAAACATGATAATCTGATGGTTGCCGGAAGAATGCTGGATGCTGCGATTATTGCTTATTCCGGCATAAGGGTTATGGTGAATATGAATCAGGTTGGTGAGGCTGCCGGTGTTACTTCATATCTGGCACTACAACAGCAAAAAAGAATTAGGGATGTTTCAAGTAACGAAGTTAGGAACGAGTTGAGAAAAGGGGGATCTATAATTATCTAGGTTAGAATTTATTTTTATTGGAAACCGGACTTGGGATACTATTCCTGAGTCCGGTTAATTTCATTTTTGTTGTTTTTTTAGTTTAAGTTTGTGTATTCTGTTTTTATCTTATTACTTTGTAGAGTGTTTTTTTACAATATCTTATATCTAATAAATCTAAAGTACATGAAAACAAACATTCTGACTTTTTTGTGTTTTGTCTTCCTTTGTGCCTGCCAGGCTCCACCAGTCGAAGAGTATGCAATCATCCCGCAGCCTCAGGAAATTTCCTATACACCTGGTTTTTTCAAAATGGGGAATCATCCGGTTATTTCTTATTCCGGGGATTTGAATAATGAGGCAGGGTTGTTGCAAAAGGCTCTTTCTTCTGATTTTTCACTTAGTGCTACTGTAAAGGATACAGGTAAAGGTGATATTAACCTGGTACTTGATCCGGCAGTTTTACCGGATAAGCCGGAAGGATATCAACTGGAAGTATCTTCCGGAAAAGTGGAGATAAAAGCCGGAACTCCTGCCGGTATTTTGAATGGTGTGCAGACGTTGCGGCAGATCATCAAGGAGAAAGATGGAAAATATATGATACAGAGAGCTTCTGTTTCTGACTATCCGGCTTTTTCCTGGCGTGCCTTTATGCTGGATGAAGGACGTTACTTTAAAGGAAAAGATGTTGTCCTGAAACTTTTGGATGAAATGTCACAACTGAAAATGAACATGTTCCATTGGCATCTTACCAATGACCAGGGTTGGAGGATTGAAATTAAAAAATATCCGAAACTGACTGAAATCGGTGCTTTCCGCGATTCTTCAGAAATCAACCATTTTGGTAGTGACGTGTATGACGGGAAACGGCATGGAGGATTTTATACACAGGAAGATATAAAAGAAATTGTTGATTATGCTTCTAAACGCCATATTACTATTGTTCCGGAAGTAAGTATGCCGGGACATGCCAGTGCGGCTATCGCTTCTTATCCCTGGTTGGGCACAAGCGGAAAGCAGATCAAAGTTCCCGGAAAATTCGGAGTACATTATGAAGTGCTGAATGTTTCCGATCCTAAAGTGTTGCAATTTCTGGATGATGTAACCAATGAAGTAATAGCGTTATTCCCAAGCCCGGTATTCCATATCGGAGGGGATGAAGTGAAATACGATCAGTGGAAAGCATCTCCGGCAATACGTAGTTATATGGCAAAGAAAGGTTTGAAGACTCCGGCAGAACTTCAGATCTATTTCACAAATGAAATCTCCAATATGCTGGCGGCAAAAGGTAAGCGAATGATGGGATGGAATGAGATTACCGGAGATAAACTGCATGAATATCAGTCGGAAGAGGATACAAAAGAAGCAGAACAGCAGTTGGCAAAAGGTACGATCGTTCATTTTTGGAAGGGCGATCCGGCTCTTATCAAGAAAACAATCGATAAAGGATATGATGTGGTAAATTCTTACCATGAGTATACTTATGTGGATTACAATTATGAATCGATACCTTTATCCAAGGCTTATGCTTTCAATCCGGTTCCTGAAGGGTTGTCTCCTGAAGAACAAAGCAGAGTCTTAGGACTTGGTTGTCAGATGTGGGGTGAATTTATTCCTACGGTTGAAAGCATGAACCGGTTGACTTATCCGCGTATTGCTGCTTATGCAGAAACAGGATGGAGCGGTTCGGATAAAAAAGATTACAATCGTTTCCTGAAATCTCTTGATTACTTTAAGAATAAATGGGCTGCTGAAGGAATAGTGATAGGACCGACTGAATAAAAAATATTTTTTTTGCAGAACGATTAAACTATTTCCATGTAACAAAGTCTATTATATCGAAGCGCTTCACAAACAGGAAAATATTAATTTAGTAATAAGTATTAGTTTATGAAGAAGGTAATAGGATTGTTTTTGGTTATCCTGATTAGTTCGGCAACAGTTTTTGCACAAAGTGGTAATCGTCAGGGAAAGAAGGGAGATCCCTCTCAACGTAGTGAAAAAATGATCGAGGAATTGAAACTCGACGATAAGCAAGCTGCGGAGTTTCGTAAGGTTGAGGCTGATTTCCGGGAACAAATGAATAAGGAACGTGAGGCTGTAAAAGATGACCGCGAAAAGATGCGGGAAAAAATGACAGCCATGCGTACTGAAAAAGAGGCTCAAATTAAGAAGATTCTGACGGACGAACAATATAAGCAGTATCAGGAAAAACAAAAAAAAGCTCCTCGTAAAAAAGGACATGGACGTAGATGATAGAAATAAAAAATCCCCGGCAGAGCATTCCGCCGGGGATTTTTATGTGTTATTAGTTGATTATAACGTTTTCAGTTTCAGATTACGCCATAATACTTTGATGCCACCACCGTCGTGGATCTGTAAAGCAATGCGGCCCTGACCGGCACCGATTTTTTCATCATTGATGTTAACCATTTCTTCGCCATTCAACCAGGTCTGTACATTATCACCCTGCACTTTGATACGCATGGTGTTCCAGTCGCCTTCTTTCAGGATTGTTTCTTTTTCATCCGGGATCTGGATCAACCATCCGCGTCCGTATGATTCGTAGATACCGCCGGTATCGTGTCCTTTAGGAGCAACTTCAACCTGCCATCCGTTTACTTTTACGTCTTCTTCAATGAAAGAACGGATAAATACGCCAGAGTTACCGTCGGCTTCCTGTTTGAATTCTACTGTCAGGTCGAAATCATCATAGTAATCACGTGTTGCCAGATAACCATATTTTTTGTCCGGACCGCTTTCGCAAATCAGTAAACCGTCTTTTACATACCATAATTCTGTACCGTATGCTTCCCAGCCTTTCAGGTCAACACCGTTGAAGAGGTTGACTTCTTTGGACTTACGGGGAAGTTCTTTGATCTTTATGTTACGGAAAGAAGCTGGATAACCATGATCCTGTAAACAGAGGACACCTTTTTTAGCTAAACCGTATTCAGGAGCGTTTGCCCATTTTCCGCTGTTTTTCTTTTCATACCAATCGTCTGTCCAAGCTTCGAATTCTAGGATTTTCTGACCATTCAGCCAATGTTCTACATGGCCATTGTCGAATACAATCTTGGAGTTGTTCCATTCGCCTTGCGGATTAACCTTCATTTTGGATTTGTCAGGCAAATGCATGGCATAATCGACACCTAGTTTCTGCCATTCTTCCAGAGGTTCCGGGAAGTTAGGCTCGTCGATCAACTGATATTCCGGACCTGTTACATAGGGTACGGCAAATTGCGGACGTTCAACAACATGATAAAGCATACCGCTGTTGCCGCCTTTAGATAGTTTCCAGTCCCATGACAATTCGAAGTTTTCATACTGTTTGTCGGTTACGATATAACCGCTGGCATCGCTGCCGTCACCTTTTGCCTGGATACATCCGTCTACTACGTGCCAGGGTTGTGTCAGGGTGGTTCCGTTATAGTCTTTCCACCCGTTGAGTGTTTTTCCGTCGAAAAGAAGTTGCCATCCGTCAGCGACTTCTTCGGGAGTAAGCGTGTTTTGCTCAACACCTGCACAAGAGGTAAACAAGGCCAATGATACTGCACAAGAGGCCAATAAGCTTGTGGCTGTTACTCTTTTCACTACTGATTCCATTTTAGATTAAGTTTAAATTAATGATAATGATAAATTGCAAAGATAAAAAAGTTATTTAAAAGATTCTGCAAAAATACACGAAGAGGGTAACTGTCTTTCTGAAAATAAAGTTTTATCTTGCATGCCTTAAATCATACCTATGGATAAGTGGATACTACATTTTTCCCTTCTATTGGTTCTGCTCGGCTTTGTGTTTTTTGGTAGCAAAAAGGGTGAAGTGACTGCTTTGTTGAGAGTGGCAGAAAAATCTATTGAGAAAGAACCGGACAAGGCGTTGATATTGTTGGATAGTATTCAACAGATGGAAGAATTATCAGAGCAACAACAAGCTCTTTGGTGTCTGTTGTATACGTCGGTGCTAGATAGAAAGCAGATAAAACATACTTCAGATTCTTTGATACAGATTGCAGTGAGTTATTATGAGAAGAATGATTTGCCCGAGCGTAAGATGCAGGCATATTATTATTATGGAATTGCTCTTCAAGATTTAAACGATGCAATTCAGGCGCAGGACTACTATTTGAGAGCTTATAAATTAGGAATTGAATTGGAAAGATACGTGTTTTTAGGACGTATATGCGCTAATTTGGGTACATTGTATACTTATCAGGATTTGTATAGCCAGGCTTCATATTTCCAGCAAAAGGCTGTCGGCTATTTTGAGAAAAACCGGGATACGGTTCGTTTATCGCTGGTGTTCAGGGATATGGCCCGGATTCATCTGAATGAGCATCGTTTGGATAGTGCGGTCGCTAATTATACAAAAGCATTGAAGTATACTTCGGATGTACATAAATTTTGTATGTTTAATGAATTGACTGGTGCGTATGCACGGATGGGAGATTATGAAAAAGGGGTGTCTTGCGCTCATATGGCTTATGATCGGGCAGAGACTGTTGAAGATTCCTGTTTAGTCAGCCTGGCGTTGGGGAGTCTTTATTTAAGAATGGGAAAGAAAGATTCGGCATATCATTATCTGTCTTTCTGTCGTCAAAGTACAGATCCGTATACCTTAAAAGATCTCTATCTATATTTGGCGCAATTCGAAAAGTCCCGGCATAATTGGCCGACTTATGCTTTTTATCAGGAGCAATATAACGTATTTCGTGATTCGATTGATAACCTGACCAAAATGGAGACCCTTGCCAGGTTGCAACGACTGTATGACTATCGTGAGATTGAAAAGAAAAAGGAATATTATCGGCAAGAATCGGATCGTAAGACAGGCAAGTTGTATAAACTCTCTTTGGGGGGCGTTGGCTGTCTGCTGTTCGTCGTCTGTATCATTTTTTATCTGTGGAAAGAAAGGAAAAAGAAGGAGGAGCAGCTTAACCAGTCTTTGCGTCGTAAGGAACAGCAATACTTGAACAGTCAGCAATATTTAGAAGAGCGAAATGCAGTTATGGCGCAGTTGGAACAACAGTATGAAGCGGTTGTGGCCCAATTATCCGAACAATCTTCCCGGTTTACAACGTCTGTTCAGGAGAAGATAAATTCATCGCATCCGTTCTTCACCTCTGAATTATATCGGGGAGTGTACGCAGAATGGAAAAAACTGGATGAAGTACAATGGGCGGAGGTCATTAAAATGATAGATCATATATTGTATAAAGATTTTACAGGTAAGATAAGAATGTTGTATCCCCGTATATCTGAGTTGGATTTGAATGTGTGTTATTTGGTAAAATTGGAGATTCCGGTAGGGCGTATTGCTGTTTTATTGTCAGTGAATAGTCAGGCGATATCCAATAAACGTAAGCGTTTGTATGAAAAATTGACTCAAGAGAAGGGATCCGCACAGGATTTCGATAAGTTCATCAAAACCTTTTGACACTTTTATTCCCTCTATGATGTTGTTTATTAGATACTTAAAAATGTGACATTTTTGTGACATCAAATCCTTGGTGGTCTTTGGGGCGGTTTCTACTTTTACGAATCCAAATAAAATAGTCTATGTTTAATAACTAATATAACTGAAAACATGAAAAGTAGAAATCTTATGTTGGGTGCTATTCTATTCATATTAATGGGATGCGGAGTTGATAAATCAGACAGTCTTGTCACAGTAGATGTTACGGCAAATTATCCAAAGAAAGAACTGGTTTTGCAGGATTTTATGGATGTGGAATATATTCCGTTGGAGACGACGGATGAATTTGTTGTCAAAGGCAAGATCACGGATGTCGGTAAAGATATCTTGGTATTGACGAATGTTCGTCAGGGAGAAATTTTGATATTTGACCGGTCGACTGGCAAAGGATTGAAGAAGATTAATCGTAGAGGTCAAGGTCCGGAAGAGTATATATTGCCTTTTAATGTTCATTTGAATAAAGAAGAGGATGAGATGTTTGTGAATGACGGTCCTTCAAGTAAAATCCAGGTATATGATTTGGATGGAAATTATAAAAGGACAATCCCTTATAAACAGGGGGCACTTGTCACGAACTTGTACGATTATGATGAAAATCATTTTCTTTCTCAGAATGTTTATTCGCCTGAGAACGAGTCTTCTTCGTCTACGTTCTTTCTTTTGTCTACACAAGATGGAAGCTGGACGGATATTGAGCTTCCATACGGGAAGAGAATCTCTCCGGTAATCGTAAAGCGTGCAGCGGATGGGATTTACGCAAGTGTTCCCGGTAATAGTTTTATATCTTCTTATCAAGGCGATTGGATTTTGAGTGAACCTTCAGCCGATACTATCTATGCCCATCGGCCGAACGGAGATCTTCGTCCGTTTATGGTCAGGACTCCTTCTGTACAGACAATGACGCCGGAAGTCTTTCTTTTTCCGGGAGTCTTCACGGATCGTTATTATTTTATGCAAACGGTGAAAAAGGAATGCGATTTCGAAAAGAATGACAAAATGCCAACTGTTGATTTAATATATGACAGGCAGGAAAAAAAGATTTATCATTCTATAGTTCATAATGCAGACTTTGATAATCGTGAGGAGGATTTGTCGGTATGTGCTTTAAACGAAGAGGTTGCTTTCGCCGTATCTTTGGATGCTTTGTCACTTATTGAAGGGAAAGGTAAATTGAAAGGTCAGTTAAAAGAAATAGCAACTCATTTAGGGGAAGAGGATAATCCTGTGGTTATGCTGGCTAAGATAAAAAACTTCTGATTCAAAATCTTAAAAAATAGTATCGAACTCAGCCCGGTTACAGTATAAGTGATTCGTTTGATATATATCAAACGCAAAGAAGACATATATGCTTTATTCATTTGATAATAGTGTATTATTCATTCGATATATATTGAACGAATAAAAGAAAGGGAAGTCGTGTCCTGAAATAAGTAGACAAAAACCTAAAGTAACCGTATGGTCGAATCGAAAGATGCGGGTAGTACCGGTAAGTGAGGAATATTTTTTCAGTCTTCTTTGTGCGTACATTATATTACAGCGTCTCCGGTTAAAAAATAAATGAAAAATAATCGGTAAAAAGTTTGGATCGTATATAGTAATCTACTACTTTTGCACCCGCATTCGAGAGAGAACGGCGCACCAACATGATGAAAGAGGTAACCTGAGGAAAGGGGATGAGGTTAGAGATTCTAAGCAAAATTCCAACCGCCACAGCGACTCAAAAAAAACTTTTCAATTTTTCTTCTGGAAAATTTGGTAGTTAAAAAAAAGTCCTTACCTTTGCAGCCGCAATCGAAAAGAAAGCGAAAGTTCTTTGAAAGATTTACATATCAACAAGTAGTACAAGTATTAAAAATTAATAC
>OLIT01000332.1_pt1 | contig 49806 bp, 39 predicted proteins | sample 1601341 | NCBI WGS metagenome assembly OLIT01 (sample SAMEA2452121, study PRJEB22498) | human gut metagenome | biome: human feces; feature: human gut; material: feces | place: Australia | collected 2012
GAGAAAATTTTAATTGTTAAAATATTCCTTGGGACAGCACTGCACCTGGGGTACGCCCCTGCAATATCACGTTGTTTTCGTTCCCTTTGGTGTCGGCAGAAAATATAAAACGCCAAAACAGATAAACAGAAAGATCCAACAGCTAACTAAATTTGAGCTGAACGCATAGCCTACAGCCAGGCCTATAAGACAGATTACAGCATCAACAATCCAAAAGACCGACCTCGATATATAACTCGAAATGAAGCCGCGCGCATCCTTAATCAGATCTTTCACCAAGAACACAAGCATCAACACAGCACACACAGCCATCAACCCATAAATTAGATAATCTATCACGAGTATGTCTCCAAACACAGGCTCTACAGCAGATAAAAGCATAAGGGTGCTGAAAAGGATATCTAACCTGTCTTTCCTAAAACTTATTTTAATCATAGCTTTAATGATTTAAAAACTTTCCATTCTCAAAATTAAATTATCATTTAAATATCTCCAAATTTCGATACAATTATTATTCAGCAGTGTCACAATTGCAAACAGGCCTAAACCATTATATTACAGACATTTAGCTTATTTTTAGCAGTCCCGTAATGGCGAAAATTGTGACGCTTTGAATAAGCCTAAGGACAAAAACATCTTAAATGCACATGCTTTTCAACATAAATTGATTAACTTTGAAACAACAAAAAACATGACATTAATGAAAAGGCTTTTATTATTCTCTATTGCAATAGTACTTATCCTTTGTGGCTGCAATTACAACAACGAAATACACAAGAAACTCGTTTTGGCAGATACATTGCTGTATCATACAAAAAACGATTCGGCAATGAAAGTGCTTAAAAGCATCAATGCTGAGGATCTAAAGGATGAAAGCAACAGGGCATATTATAATCTTTTGATGACGCAGACACGTCACGTTTTGTACATGACGCCTATGCCCGACTCCATCATAAACGGATGCATTGAATATTATGCCAAACACTACGATGCAGAAAAGCTTGCTAAAGCTTATTATTACAAGGGTGCAATACTCTGTGAAAAAGGAAATTCTGCCGAAGCAATCATAGCTTTAAAGAATGGGGAAATATTTGCAAAAAAAGCAAAAAATAAAAATCTCATACATCATATAGCAGAACAACTTGCTTTCATTAATCTAAAAAATGGAAACTATAATACTGCACTAAAATATGCACACATAGCATTAAACAATTCAATTGCAACTAATAATAAATCTTGGATTGTTGAAGACCTAAACAGAATATCTGCAATATTCGCAGGACAATCAAAAGCAGACAGTTCTGACTACTACATGAACGAAGCATTGAAAAAAACAAAAGACCTGCCTCAAAAATTAAAAGTTGAATTTTACACAAATGCAAGTATCTACTATTTTAACACCAACAAACTTGCAGAATCAAAGAAATATGCATTAAAATCATTAAATATCCAACAATCAGAAAGAGCCCAAACAATACTTGGTGCTATATACTATTCAGAAGGTGAAATTGAAATGGCATTGGATTTACTAAAAAAATCAGCTTCAAGCAATAATTTAGAACATAAAGCAGAAGCTTTGTCTCTAATGTCTGACATAAAGAAGGAGCAGGGCGAATATAAGGAGGCTATGGAGCTGGCGGAAAGAAGCAAGGCGGCGATAGACAGTCTAAAGGCAAGACAACATACTGAAGACATGCTCGCGTTGCAGGAAAACATCGAAAAAGACGAAGCCGTGAAGAATGCCGGACAGTGGATGCCGGCTGCAGCCGCGGCTATTGCAGCACTCGCAATTATCATCATAGCTGCCGCCGTATACCACAGAAAGAAGATGAGCCGGGCAAGAAACCTGATGGAGGAAGAAAGGGAGAAGATTGAGATGTACACGCAGCAAATGGAGAGCATGGCGGCATCGGGTAAGGACAGGGACAAAGAAATAAAGAAACTGAAAAAGAAAATTGAAGACATCAGGAAGAATGAGGCTGAAACAGTGAGCCGCGGAAAAAGGCTGCACAAAGAGATTGCAAACGGCGGAACAACAATAAAATGGAGCAAGGACGACTTTGAGGCATTCATAGAATACTTCAGAATTGAATATGCCGAAAAGGCAAAAGAGGCTGAAAGCAGATACGGCAAGCTGACGACCAACAGTCTGTTTGCACTCTCGCTGATAACCATAGGTTTCAGCGACAAGGACATTCAGCGCATTATGGCTGTGACACCGGGAGCACTGAGAACTATCAAATACAGGCTGAAAAAGCAAATCAAAATGGTGAATTGAGAATGGAGAATTGAGAATTTTACCAACAGGACTTATCATACTGAACTTACAAAACACGGCAAACGATGACGTAAAAGGTATGCTTTTGCATGCTGAAACGTGGCCTTTTAGAACGTAAAAGGGCACCTTTTAAAGATACGGAAATAAAGATGTAGATTTATTTACTTATTAAGGTTGACCAAAACCGGACATATTACTGATAATGGTTGACTCTAATTGCATACTGATACGCATGGATCATTTATCAATTTTAGTTTATAAAAAACTCATCACTCGTCACAATCGCGCATAACAAGCTGTCTGTCAAGATGTTAAGATGTGACGAGTTGCCTAACCTACTCATCACGGCTAACGTTAGCATGACGGGCGTGACGAGTTAAGAAATCAACTCGTCACATCATAAGTTACTGAAATTCAATGCATTATACACGATTGTGACGAGTGACGAGTTTTCTTTATAAAGTAGTTAAAGGAGTTAGAGGAGTTAGAGGAGTTAAAGTCATATGCCTTGTTTCAGTAGTTAGAGAAGTTAAAGGAGTTAGAGCCGTGTGTTCTGCTATTAACGTTAGACTCTATACAACATTTTGTGAAAATGGAGACAAAGTTCTGTTGCCGGCACATAAAAAACAAATCAGCCTGAGCAGACCTTTTTAGTCCGTTCAGGCTGATTATCATTTTATATCAGAAAGAAAATGCTTAGGCAAGCAGTTTCTTTACGATGCCGGAAATAACGCGGCCGTCGGCACGACCAGCCATCTGTTTAGAGGCAACGCCCATAACCTTGCCCATGTCTTTCATGCCCTGGGCACCTGTCTGTGCAATTATTTCCTTAACGGCTGCCTCGATTTCCTCTTCTGTCATAGCCTTCGGCAGATAACCTTCGATTACAGCAACCTGTGCCAGCTCCTCGTCTGCAAGGTCCTGACGGTTCTGCTGCACGTATGTGGCAGCCGACTCCTTGCCCTGCTTAGCCAGCTTGGCAAGAATCTTCATGGCATCGGCATCCTCAAGAGTGTCGTTGGCTCCCGGAGCTGTCTTTGCCTCAATAAACACTTTCTTGATGTTGCGCAAGGTTTCAAGACGCACCTTGTCGCGGGCCTTCATGGCCTCCTTTATATCATTGCTTATCTGATCAAATAACATTTTAATTAAGAATTAAGAATTATAAATTATGAAACGAAGTTCAGCGTCAGCTAATTATGAATTATGAATTGTGAATTATAAATTAGCAATCATCCAAACTTTATTGTTCCCTGTATTTTGTTGTCCTCGTTTTCGGCCTTCTTCACCTGTCCCATCGACTGGTTGCGTATCTCCTCCAGTTCCTGACGGGTGCGCTTGTATGTAGGCGTCGACTCAACAGATGATATAACGTCGTCGTTGTCGAGGTCTTCCTGACGGAATATATATATGTGTGGACGACGCTTATATTTGGCGCTCTTGCCGTCGGTGCCGTAATAGTGCTCACGCTTAGCACGGCGCTCGGCAGCCTTCTCTTCTTCCTCGGCACGGCGCTCGTTCTCCTCCTGAGTGTGCTTCTTGTAGTGTTCGTTCATGCCGTCTACGTTCTCAATGCCGAAGCCTGTGGCAAGGATTGTAACCTTAACCTTGTTGCCCAGTTCGGGGTCGGTGGCAAGTCCCCACTTGATTTCAAAGTCGTTGCCAAACTTAGCCATGAAGTCGTTGACGTCGTTCATCTCCTCCATCATCAGACCGTTGTTGCTGTTCTTGTCGCTGCAGAACGATATGCTGAGCAGAATCTTCTTGGCGTTGAACACATCATTGTCGTTGAGCAAAGGTGAGTTGAGAGCGTCTTCTATGGCACGCTTTACACGGCCTTCGCCTTCGCCGTAGCCCGTACTCATTATGGCCACGCCGCCGTCTTTAAGCACGGTCTTAACATCGTTGAAGTCGAGGTTGATAAGTCCGTGAACGGTGATAATCTCGGCTATACTCTTGGCTGCTATGCTCAGGGTGTCGTCGGCCTTGCCGAAGGCGTCGAGAATAGACAGCTCTGTGTAAATCTCGCGCAGACGCTCGTTGTTGATAACGAGCAGGGCGTCAACATGCTTCGACATCTCCTCCACTCCGTCGAGAGCCTGGTCGATTTTGCGCTCGCCCTCAAAGCGGAACGGTATGGTAACGATACCCACGGTAAGTATGCCAAGTTCCTTAGAAACGCGTGCGATTACAGGGGCTGCGCCTGTGCCTGTACCTCCGCCCATTCCGGCGGTTATGAATGCCATCTTGGTGCCGTCGTTGAGCATAGCCTTTATGTCTTCAATGCTCTCCTCTGCAGCCTCGCGCGCCTTTGCAGGCTTGTTGCCGGCTCCGAGTCCCTCCTTGCCGAGCTGCAGATGCACGGGCACGGGCGAATCGTTGAGTGCCTGATTGTCTGTGTTGCACAGCACGAACGACACGTCGTGTATGCCCTCGCGGTACATGTGGTTAACGGCGTTGCCTCCACCGCCGCCTACTCCGATAACTTTTATTATGCTCTTTTCTTTTTCGGGCTCACCGAAATCCACTATTCTTTGTGTATCAGCCATATCTCTGTTTATTTTTTATCGTATTTATAAGTTTGTTACAACGATGCCGCATCTGCCTTATTCGTCCTCAGAAACAAGACTCTTAAACCAGTTCTTGAGTCTCTTCACGTGAGGATTCATGCCTTTCTTTTCCTTCACAGGCTCTTCGTCAGCCGGTTTTTCGCTTTCACGCTCCTTTCGTGCGGCCTCTTCGGCAGCCTTGCGCCGCATCTCTTCAATCTTCTGTTTCTCAGCCTCGGTAAGCACCACGCCCTCGCTGTTGCTGCGCGGCTGCACATGAGGCTGCTGCTGCACATTGGCTGCCGGTTTTGGCTTGTCAGTGCCGAACAAGTCGGTGTGTTCGTTGTAATCTTCGCCGGCGCAGTTCATGTCGCCCTTGGCCAGTATGCCGAGCACGGTGTTCATCATGCCGTTGTGGGCATTGATGTCAGGGTTACTCGAATTGATAGTCTGCGCAACAAACTTCGCAATACGTATTTTCTCTATGTGTGTGTGGTTTCTGAAGGCAATGTCTATGTTCTTCATGTTAGAGCCTCCTCCTGTGAGAATGATGCCACCGAGCAGACGGTCGGCATATTCAACAGGCACCTGATACCACACATTCTCAATGATTTCCTGCAGTCGTCCTTCAACAATATCAATAAACTTGCGGCACTCAACGCTTCGCTCAGAGTCGATAGGCAGCATCAGCGTGTTGTCAATATCGTTGTTGTCGGTATAGGCATTGCCGTATTTCAGCTTCATCTTTTCCGCGTCGGCCTCATCCATCTGCAGTGAGGCAATGTCCTTGGTTATGTTGTTTCCTCCAAGAGGTATGACGGCAAGATGACGAAGGATATTCTTATAGTAAACAGAAACGGTAGTAGTGTCGGCACCAAGGTCAACAAGCACGCATCCCGAACGCTTCTCAGAGTCAGAAAGCACGCTGTCGGCAAGCGCCAGCGGCGCCAGATACATCTCGGCAATGGCAATGCCGGCAGTCTCGAAACATTTGTTCAGATTGCGGTAAAAGGTCTTGCGCCACAATATATTGAGGAAATTGCCTTCAAGTCGGCTGCACTGTATGCCCACGGGGTCGAGCTGCAGCTGGTTGCCCACCTTATATTCCTGTGTGGCCGCGTCAAGAATTTCCTGCTCAGGATAAGTCATGTTGCGGTTGGTGTCCATCAGCTCGTTGACCATCTCCTGCGTAACGATAGTGTCGCTCAGAAGGTCTCTGCCTATAACATTTTTCTCGCTGCGTATAGACTGTCCGCCAACGCCCACATACACCTGCGAAATCTCTGACTTCAGAGCCACGGAGAGTTTCTTCACTATGTTGGACACACATTGAACAGTCTGATTAATATTGTAAACGACACCCTTGCGGATGAACGATGATGAGTCTTCTTTCACAACGGCAAGCACAGATATGCTTCCGTCAAGATTCTTCTTGCCCGCAATACCTGTAACCTTTGATGAGCCCAATTCTATTGCTACTATAAAATCCTTTGCTGCCATACGTTATCAATTTGTTGTTTCTGTTTTTTATATGTCTGCCTTCTTACTCTTTTTGCATATTATCTGGTTGTCGAACTCCAGGTCTATGTAAGAGTATTTGTTCCAGCCGGCCTGGCTGAGTCCGTATTTGTAAAACTTCTTCAGCCGGTCCATTTTCTTCGCTACAAAGTCCTGTACGAGAGCCTTGCGGCGGTTAATGTATTTAGTCTGCGGAAGATTTCCGAGATATACGATGTGCTCGCCTACGCGGGGCACAAGTTCAACGCCCATGTCGGGCAAGATGTTAATCTGCACAATCTGGTTTTTCCAGAAGTCGTCTTTCATCAGCTCATTTGCAAGATAAGCCAGATAGTTGCGGGCATACCAGCGGCTGACGTATCCGGTGGCTATTATCAGGTCTGACGTGTACTTGCTGTTAGGCATTATGCCTCCTTCCTCATCAAGATAATAGTCGTCACCGCTGACATTCTTAACCCTCACGATGGGCAGTCGCTGCGTGATGCTTATAAAGACGTTGCCGTCCTTTGTCTTATAGCACTGTGCAGTGTTGACAAAGGGCGTGTCTTTCAGTTTGTCCTCGATGTCACGCGGATTGACATCGGCCATTTTCTTTTTAAACGGGTAAAGGCGGCTTCGCTCAAGAATGCGCTTAACCTCCTTTGCACTGAGGAATCCGTTGGTGCTTTCATCCTCAACATTTATCGTAACCTTGGTACACACGCTATGTGTCTCCTCCGGGTGATTGAACGATGTTATCGCCATCACCAGGTAAACCGCAAGAAACACGTCGAGCGTTACGAGAATGGTTCTTTTCAGCTTCCGATGCATTTATTTATACTTGTCTTGAAGTATTTTCTCTATCTGTGGAACATAGTTGTCGAGGTCGCCGGCGCCGAGCACTACGAGCACCTCGAAGTCGTTGTCCTTAACGAACGACAGAACATCCTCCTTGTGTATCATCTTCTTCTCGACGCCTTCCTTCAGGTTGTCGTAGATAAGCTGTGATGTAACGCCGGGGATAGGCTCCTCGCGTGCGGGATAGATGTCGCAGAGCACAACCTCGTCGAGCAGGCTCAGGCTGTCGGCAAAGTCCTTATAGAAGTCGCGTGTGCGGGTGTAGAGATGGGGCTGGAAGATAACGGTTATCTTCTTGTCCTTATACAGCTCGCGTATGCTCTTTGCGCTCTGATAGATCTCCTTAGGATGATGGGCATAGTCGCTCAGGAAGACAATCTTGTCGTTCTTTATCTTGAAGTCGAAGCGGCGGTCAACTCCGCGGTATGTCTTCATGCCGTATTTCAGTTCTTCGGGCGTACAGCCGTTAAGCTGTGCCATGGCCATTGCAGCCACGCTGTTCTCGATGTTGATGGGCACGGGCTGACCGAGCTGTATGCCGCACACGTTCTCAACGGGAGAAATGAAGTCGAACGATATGTTGCCGTTCTCAATCACGATGTTCTCGGCGTGGAAGTCGCCGCTGTCGCGGCTGTATTCGTACACCCTGACACCGGGCTGCACTCTTGCCTTCATCTCAAGGTCCTTATGTATGATGAGTGCTCCGCCGGGCTGAATCAGTGAAGAATAATGTGCGAAACTTTCGAGATAGGCTTCCTTGGTGCCATAGATGTCAAGATGGTCGGGGTCGGTTGACGTTATGACGCTCATCCACGGGCGCAGCCAGTGGAAACTGCGGTCGAACTCGTCTGCCTCGATAACCACGAAGTCGCTCTCCTTGCTCAGGATATAGTTGGAGCTGTAGTTCTTAGATATTCCGCCGAGGAAGGCGTTGCAGTCGATGTGGCTCTGGTGCATGATGTGGGCGCACATTGTCGACGTTGTGGTCTTGCCGTGTGTTCCTGCCACGCAAAGTCCCTTGTGCGAGCGTGTGAGCATGCCAAGCACCTGAGCGCGCTTCTCAACGTCGAATCCGTTCTCACGGAAATATACCAGTTCCTTGTGGTCGGCCGGTATTGCCGGTGTATATATCACAAGTGCAGACTTCTGGTTTCTGCATGCATGCGGTATTTCGTCTATGTTTTCTTCATAATGAATCAACATACCTTCCTTCTCGAGCTGTGTTGTCAATGCTGAAGGAGTTTTGTCGTATCCGGCCACGACCACGCCTCTGTGCAGGAAGAAACGTGCTATGGCGCTCATGCCTATGCCGCCTGCTCCTACAAAATATACAGCTTTAATATCTTTCAGTTCCATTATCTTTATATTCTCTTCTGATGCGGACCTGCGCCCGCCGGGACATCTTTATGTCCTCTGTCTTATATATGTTGCAATTATTTTTTACTTACTATATAGTTTTTTGTCTGTGATGTCTGTCTCTTGCCTGCGCATCAGCGACCGCGGCGCGCGAGTTTAACCACTTCGTCAGCTATTATGTCGGCTGAATCAGGAAGAGCGAGCTTAAGTATGTTCTCGCTCAGATCTTTCAGTTTGGCATCGTCCTGAACCGTCTGCAACGCCAGCTTAACCACTTCTGCGGGAGCGTCGGCGTCTTTCACGTACAGGGCGGCGTTCTTGTTTACCAGGGCCATGGCGTTCTTTGTCTGATGGTCTTCGGCAACGTTAGGCGAAGGAACAAGGATAACCGGCTTGCCTATGAGGCAGAACTCTGATATGCTGCTTGCGCCGGCACGGCTGATAACCAGGTCGGCAGCCTTGTATGCGGCACCCATGTCAGAGATGAAGTCGGTAACGCACAATGTCGGGAATGTGCCGCGCTTCTTCAGCTCTTCCATTATCGACGCGTTATAGTATTTTCCAGTCTGCCATATAAACTGTACGCCTGACTCCTTTATCATGTCGAGATTCTGGAGCACGCTCTCGTTCACTGTCCTTGCACCAAGACTTCCGCCCACAATGAGTATTGTCTTCTTGTCTTCAGACAGTCCGAAGCTCTTCAGCGCCTCGGCTTTTGTTATCTTTGTGTCGAGCAGGGCCTGACGCACAGGGTTGCCTGTCTTTACTATCTTGTCAGCGGGGAAGAATCTTTCCATGCCGTCGTAGGCAACGCAGATGCGGTCTACCTTCTTCGACAATATCTTGTTGGTTACGCCCGCATAAGAGTTTTGCTCCTGTATGAGGCAAGGTATGCCCATCTTTGTACATTCGTTGAGCATAGGACCGCTGGCATATCCGCCAACTCCGACAGCAGCCATCGGCTTGAACTTGCGTATTATCTTCTTAGCCATCTGCTGGCTCTTCCATATTCTGTAAAGAACTACCACGTTCTTGAGCATGTTCTTTCTGTTGAAGCCGCTTATCGGAAGTCCTACTATCTCGTAGCCTGCCGCCGGCACGCGCTGCATTTCCATGCGTCCTAACGCTCCGACAAACAGTATTTTTGCATCGGGATGTTTTGCTCTGATTGCATTGGCTATTGAAACGGCCGGGAAGATGTGGCCTCCGGTGCCACCTCCGCTTATGATTATTCTAAGTTCATCGTCCATATGTCCTTACACCTTATTATTTCGCAAAAGTAATCAAAATTTTTCTTTTCAGATAATTTTAAATAATATTTTTCTGGCTTGTGAGAAAAATATGCATACACCCCGCACGGCGGTTATACTGACATACCGGCACACAATTGGCAGTAATAAAATTATCTGACAAAAAAATGTGTTACGGAATTGTTGTCACACCGTCGCAGAGGCCATTTCTGAGCATATATTATCGCGTTAGTCAGAATGCTACCTGCCGAGCCACGACTCAGGATTGAGCTTTGCCGTACCGCGGCGCAACTGGAACTGCAATATGTTGTCGTCGCCCACAACGCCGAGAGCCTGACGGGCACTGACGTGCTGTCCACGGTGGACGCTTACTGAACGCAAGTTGCAGTAAACCGATATATAGCTTCCATGACGCACCATAACGACCATCATGCCGCCGAAGCCGAACACGGCGCTAACCTCGCCGTCGAATATCGAACGGGCTGAAGCTCCCGGACTTCCAAGTATGTTGATGCCCTTGTTGTCGAGCTTGACGTTCTTGAGTCCCTCAACGGTATATTGTCCGAAATGGCTTACTATTCTGTAAGAGCCTGTGATAGGCATAGGCAGACGGCCGCGGTTGCGCTCAAAACTGCCGCTGAGCTTGCGGTCTTCCGAGTCGAAGGCCACGGCTTCCTTAGCCTCTTTCTTGGCTCTTGCCACCTCGTTCTCATGCCTCATCTCTTCTACCTTTGCCTTGCGCTCAGCTGCCACTCGGTCGGCTTCAGCCTCGCGTGCAGCCTGCTCTGCCTTGGCTTTCTCCTCGGCACTCTTGCGCTCTGCAGCCCTTGCTTCGGCTTTCAGGCGCTCCTCGCGTGCCTTAGCCTCAGCCACACGGCGCGCATTCTCGCATGCAGCAGCCTCAGCGGCTGCCTTCTTGCGTGCCAGTTCTTCTGCCCTGCGCTTTGCGGCTGCAGCGGCTGCGGCAGCCTTTCTGCGGGCTTCGGCCTCAGCCCTTGCCTTGGCCTTAGCCACCTCCTCGGCTATCAGTTTGTCAATCTGAGCGTTGAGCGCAGCGTCTTTCTTGCGCTGGTCGGCAATGATCGACTGTATTGTCTTCTGCTGTTTCTGCAGAGTGTTCACCACTTGCTGCTGCTCGGCCTGCTTGCCCTGCAGCGCGGCACGTTCCTGCTGCCCCTTGTAGAGCAGATTGTTCTTGTGCCCTCTCACTCTCTGCAGTTCTTTGTTCTTGTCCTCTATCTGGCTTTGCTTTGCCTTCACCATCTCACCCTGCGCGCGCTGATAGGCCGCATATTCGCGGACAAATCTCAGACGGCGGTACATCTGGGCGAAGTTCTTTGCACTGAATATAAACATCAGCTTGTCCTGTATGGTGCGGTTGCTCGCCATATATCGCATCGACTTTATATATTTAGCCTTGCGGTCCTGAAGCTGCTGTTCGAGTGTGGCGAGCTGATTTTTCAGCATGCCTATGTTGCCGTCTATATGCGTGATATCTTTCTGTATGCCTTCAATCGACTTCTGTCGTTGGTCGATTTCGCTGTTTATCATCATCAGATTGTCGAGCCGTTTCTTCACGTCAGCCTTATTGGCACGCAGAAGCCGCTCCTGCTCCTTTATCTTGCGCTGTACGCTAGCACGCTGAGTGCGCAGTCCCTTGATTGAAGCATTAGAATAGTTGGCGGTCTTCTTTGTGGTTTTCTTCTTTGTGGTTTTCTTAACCACACGCTTTGTAGTAGCTTTCTTCTTGGCGGTCTGCTTTTTCTGCGCCATGGAAGGAACCACGAAAGACAATGCCAGTAGAAATATAAATATCCTTCTCATTTACAACTTTAAAATTCTGTTAATAACATCCTGAGCCTCCACCTTTTTATATTTATCTGAAACCGAGGTGCGGCTTTCCCAGTCAGACGAAGTGTCTATTCCGCTCATCGATATGTTCACGGAGGCACCGTTGGCTTTCTTCACCGAACTGCTGTTCAGCATCAGGGTTATGTCTGTAGGAAACTTCTTTGCTCCGAGCGGCTTGAAGGTGCCGTAGGTGCACTTAACCGTGGTGCTTCCCTCGGTCTTGCTGTTGTAGGTAATGTCAACGGCCTTTATCTGTCCGCTTGTCTTGTCGGTCTGCCATACATAGTTCATGTTACCCCGACTGAGCGTAACGAGCGTGTTTGCAACGGCATCGTTGAACGTAACGTCGAAATTCTTGAGCGACGAGTCGGTTATGCTCTGCGTGCCGGGCACATATAGCTGATTCCAGAACAATGCCTGCAGAGCGTAAAAGTCAAGACCGTTGCGCTGCAGAAAGTCAACGTCCTTGTATGAGGCTTTGATGTATTCCTTGTTGATGCGGTCTACCATGAGCACATAATCCTTGGTGAACTCTATGCGTCCGGCCTCCATCAGTCCGAACGGAGTGAGCTGTATGCGTATCACGTCGTCCTTCTTCATCTTCAGCGAGCCTGATACGGTAAGGTCCTTAGAACCGGCGTTGATGCTGAATTTTATCTTTGCTGATATAGTCTTCGCATAAACTTCATTGTCGTAAACCTTGCGCAGGAAGTCGGTCTTGCGCGCCAATACGTTTTCAACATCGTTTTTGCCCGACGACAAAGACGAACCGCCAGACATGGCAGCCTTCTTTGTGCCGCACGAAACTACGGTGAGACACACTGCCGAAAAGATGATGCTGCGAAACAGCCTGCTTTTATTTTTCAACATATTTCTTCAGTTTTATTTTTCTTATTAACACCTTCTTGTCCTCATCGCCAATCTGCTTCAGAGCCTCGCGCCAATATTCAAGCGCCTTGTCGGTATCACCGTTCATTATGTGAATGTCGCCGGCATGCTCAAGCAGCACTGCGCTGTTGGTGGTGTCGTTCTTTATCGCCATGTCGATATACGGTTGGGCGTCTTTATATTTTTTACGCTTGAACAGAATCCATGCGTATGTGTCAAGATATGTGCTGTTGTCGGGTTCGGCCTGCACCGTGCGGTAACTCATCTGCTCGGCCTTTTCGAGGTCCTTGCCTTCTTCCGACAGATAGTAGGCGTAATTGTTCAGACAGCCGAAGTTGTCGTCCTTCCACTGCAGACAGCTGTCATATGCGGCATAGGCTTCCTTCCCCATTCCCTTGCTGTAGAGAATGTCGCCCATAATGGCGTAGAAGTCTGAAACTATTGAGGGATTGCTTTGGTCGTCAATCTGGCTCACTCCTTTCTTGAATGCCTCGAGGGCGTTGTCATCATCGTCTTTCTGAACATATGCCAGTCCGAGGAAATAATAGAACACCATTTCATCGGGATTATATTCGAGTGCCTGGCGCGAAAGTTCTATCACGCGGTCAAACTTCTGCTCATTCCACATGGCCTGTATCAGCTGTATGCGTGCAGCTGCGTTGTCGGGCGATATGGTCAGCACCTTTTCGAGCATCTTCGAGATAGAGTCCTGCGGCATATTCTTCAGTGTCATGTATGCCGCGCACAGCTGTGCCATGTCGGATGTTTCCTGCGGCTGCTCCAGTATTCTATTGAACAGGCCGAGCACCTGAGTGCTGTCGCCTCCGTTCTTTTCGTTATCGGCAACCACCTGTCTCATCAGCGTCATCTTGGTGTCAACCGATGTCTTGGGGTTCAACAGCATGTCTTCCTGTATCGAGTCGGCCTGCAGGGTGTCGCCCGTGGTTCTGTAATAGTCGATCATCGACATACGCGCCTGAGGGTTTCCGGGGTCCTGCTTCAGCACTTCCGTATATTGTTTGTAGGCTTCTTCAGGCTTACCGTTCTGCAAAAGCCAGTTGCCCATCATCAGCCTGTAGCTCATGTCGTTGGGATATTTGTCCGCCATCGACTTCAGCTCGTTAAACTCAAGGTCTTTCTTGCCCTGCAGCGAGTACACGTGCATCTTTACCAGCGTTGTCTGTTCACTGCTGCCTTCAAGCGCCTCAAGGCGGCCGACGGTCTTTATCACGTCATCGTATTTTTTATTCTTGAGATAAAGCTGATATAATATATCAAGCACATCAGAACGCTCCGGACTGTTGTGTGACAGCTTTTCGTATGCTTTTATTGCCTCGGCGCTGTTGCCTATACGCAGATATCCCGTGGCAAGACTCTCAAGATAGGTGTTGTTACTCGGGTCAAGCTCGGCAGCCTTCTTTATGTTTTCAAGTGCGGCAGTGTCACCTTTGAGCACTCCGCTGTAAGACGACATCATAAAATATGCCTCTGCCGCATTGGGGTTAATATCAAGGCAGTGGCTCAACAGGTCGTATGCCGCATCGTAGTTGCCTGCCACCTGCTGTTTGACGGCCTCAAAATAATAAATCTTGAAGCGCAAACTGTCGTTATGGCTTATGGGCGGAACTGTTATTCCGGCAGACGCCGCGCCTTCATGCCCGGCACTTGACGCTACACCGTGGCTGCAGCCTGTAAATATGGCAGCAGCCGAAAGCAGTGCCATGATGTATGATGTTAGTCTTTTCATCTGAATTGTTGAAATGCGAATCTTGCTGTTATTTCACTCCCGTGTGGCCGTAGCCTCCTGCGCCGCGCTCTGTCTCGTCGAGCACGCTCACCTCTACAAATTCTGCCGTCTCGTGGCGCGCTATAATCATCTGTGCTATGCGCTCGCCGTCGTTGATAACAAAGTCGGCATCCGAAAGGTTTATCAGCAGCACCATAACCTCGCCTCTGTAGTCGGCGTCTATCGTACCCGGAGAGTTAAGCACCGTTATGCCGTGCTTCAGGGCAAGTCCGCTACGCGGACGCACCTGTGCCTCATAGCCTTCGGGCAGTGCGATGTAGAGTCCCGTGGGTATAAGTTTCCGCTCCATGGGGCGCAGCGTTATCGGGGCGTCGATGTTTGCCCTGAGATCCATACCTGCACTCTGCGCCGTGGCGTATGCCGGAAGCGGCTGGTGCCCTTTGTTGATTACTTTTACGGGTATCATATTTTTTATTCTGTTTGTCAGGTTTAAGCGGCGCATGCCTTGGCTTTACGCCACATGCCGGCATCAGCCGGCCCACAGCTGGCATGCTGCCGGTTACGTTACTTCATTTTGTTTGCAAAAATAGCTATTTATATTTACATAATTGTATTTTTATAGCTAAAAAGAAAGAATTTAGCCATTTTTAGATTACTTTTGCGCAGCTAACCGCCGTATTGTGCATACGGCCTTATTTTGCAGAAAGATGATGAACTGGAAACAACTTATATCGAATAAAAGACTGGGACAGGAGTCGCGCCACGCCATAAGGCACGACGACCGCTCTGAGTTTAAGCGCGACTACGACCGGCTGATATTCTCGGCGCCGTTCCGCCGCATGCAGAACAAGACTCAGGTGTTCCCGCTCCCGGGCAGTATTTTCGTACATAACCGCCTCACTCACAGTCTTGAGGTGGCAAGCGTGGGAATGTCGCTCGGCAACGACGTTGCCCACTGCGTTATGAAGACAAGGCCCGAACTTGCCGACACGCTGTTTACGCAGATTGGCACCATAGTAAGCACGGCATGCCTGGCGCACGACATGGGCAACCCTCCGTTCGGACACTCCGGCGAGAAGGCCATTCAGACGTTCTTCACCGAGGGCAAGGGGGCTTATCTCAAAGACAGGCTGAGCCCCGAACTGTGGAACGACATCACTCACTTTGAGGGTAACGCCAACGCGTTCCGCCTGCTTGCTCACCGCTTCAAAGGGCGCCGCGACGGCGGATTCGTGATGACTTACACCACGCTTGCGTCTATCGTGAAATATCCTTTTGCGTCGGCTCTGGCGGAAAAAGGGCACGGTAAATTCGGCTTTTTCTGCACCGAAGCCGATATTTTCAGACGCATTGCCGACGACCTCGGCATCATACGCAAGTCGGCCGACGGCTGTCCTGCCGAGTATGCGCGCCATCCGCTGGTGTATCTTGTAGAGGCTGCCGACGACATCTGCTACGAGATTATGGACATTGAGGATGCCCACAAGCTGAAGATTGTAACGTATGAGGAGACAAAGCGGCTTTTCCTGGATTTCTTCGATGAAATGGGGCAAAATCACATCATGCAGAGGATTCACGACGAGGAAATAACCGACGACAACGAGAAGGTGATATACATGAGGGCTTGCGTTATCAACGCGCTCGAAAGGGCATGCGTTGACGCGTTCATGAGGCACGAGGACGAGATCATGAGGGGCGAGTTCAGCGGCAGTCTTATCGACAGCATCGACGACAGACTGGTTAAGGCTTACCACAACTGCACCGAACTTTCGAAAAAGCGAATCTACAAGAGCAAGCCTGTACTTGACGTCGAGCTGAGCGGTTTTAAGATTATGGACAGTCTGATGGAGGTCATGACCGAGGCGGCTGTCAATCCGCAGCGGTTCTACTCGCGCCAGCTCATCAGCCGCGTGAGCAGCCAGTATGACATCAGCGCGCCCGATCTTGAAACGCGCATCATGGCTGTTATCGACTATATCAGCGGCATGACCGACGTGTATGCGCTCGACATCTATCAGAAAATCAACGGAATTAGTCTGCCGATTGTCTGAAACAAGCATCGAGAGATATTCAGCAAACAGGGACGCGGTGTGCCACGTCCCTGTTATCTTCTTAAAGCTTTCCTTGCCTTGACATCAATATTTAATGGTCACTATCTCTATTTTCTCTATGTTTCTCATCTTCAGCGGTTCACAGCCTTTTTTTGTGTAAATGCTGCCGAACACAGTGTTAACCTCTTTTAGATCATCAATATACAGCTTGTCAGACATCGTCGTGTAGCAAAGAGTCTCCGTAGCTTCAGTCAGCTCGGTAATATTACCCATGAATTTTACCAATACGCTCTTACCGCTTTTATCGGTGTACTCATCCCTAACAGCTGCCATCTTGTCTATAAGTACACTCGTTTTACCATTGACTTTACTTATTTTACATGGAGCCGGCTTAATACGTCCATACATTTTTTTGTCTACAACTTTACGCGGAGCAAGCAAGGTACTTTGAAGGTCAGATGTCGTATCTAAATATTTACCAGCCAGATTTTTATCGCAAATCACTGGTATTTTATCCATCTTAAGTACCTTTCGCTTAATCGTATAGTCGTCATTATTCGCTTTTATGGTGTATTCCACATCTCTCACCTCTCGATAGACTTCTACTCCCTCATGCTCCTGTACAGATGTTTCACGAGTTAAAATAGTCAAAACCGAATGTTCTTTTCCAAGAGACGTCCTCGTGGCAAGAAAGCTTTTTTCCAACGACCCACCAAGGGATACACTATCTCCTGACACTGTGATTTGAGAATATAATGGCAAGACCGTCAACATAAAAAATAAGGCGGCAAGAATACGTTGTTTACTTCTACACATTTTTTCAAAGAAAATTATATTTAATAATTTCAATAGCATAAATATCAAACTTTTAAATTAATCAATGTGAGCCACATTCTTCAACACGACCAAAGCTTTACTTTTACAATAGCAATGACTTAGTTTTTCCTTTATTACTATTCTTCACATTTCCACAACTTTGAACTTGCATACCCTACTGTTATTCCTGCTTTCAATGATTCTTTATCACATTCTGGAAGACCTGACTTTGAAATCAATTCAATCACATCCATACAATATTGTTTCCATTGTTCATCTGTTGAGACATTTTCCATTCCTTCAAAATATGAAGACAATAAATTTAAAGTTTTATCTAGTTCTGGATATTTTACAGCAGTTACATTTATCAGATTTTTATAATCCTCACATTCTTTTGATGCCTCACCAATAAAAGAGCAGAACTCAATCGTCTCATCACTAACTACAACATCGTTATAACAACTTGCCGGAATTGTACTGATAATCTCTTCATTAAGTTTCAAAACACACGCCTCATCAGAAACATTTCTCCAGAAATTAACGCTATTATTTTTTTCAAGCGTATTATAAATAACAAGGTTGTGATAATATCCAATGCTATCATTAGGTGTTGCTGGTAAGGAATTCTGCACCAATACAAGATCATTTAAAGCCTCTTGTTTGGGACGTATATACGAGGTGACAAGAGTATCTTCCAATAAGTCCGCTTTGCTTGGAGCATTTCCAATCGCTACATTTATTCCATCAACAGCTGTTATAAACCCCTGGTTTTTAGCAGAACTAATTGATGCGCCTTGAGCAGATTGCCATATATCATCTCCCTTAATGACGCCTGTAACAGCCCCAACGACATCTGAGACAAAAACATTAAGAATGCGCTTAAAAAACCTTGACAAAAATCCTCTGGTGTTTTGTTTTTGTAGATTGGAGTTAAGTTCAAGAATATCATTATTCAATTTGACATATTCTTCTTCAACACTAACTTTTTTTTCAGCTATTTCTTCTTCACAAACATCAACAGATGTAGTACTACAAGAGACAAAAGCCATAGTTGACATAACACTTAATAATAATACAAATAGTTTTTTCATAATTATAGTTTTTAAAAGCTAAACGTTGACAAAGATACAAAAAATATTCAATATTAAAAACAAAAAACCATATTTTTTCAAAAATTTCTTAACAAAACTATTTGGTTATGTTTTTTAATACTGATTCAGATTTATTCTAATCAATAGATGAAGCCTACACATACGATATTCAACACTTTAAAAATTCAATATGACTTTTTCGCATAGAACATCATCATTTGTACACTAAGTAAAGATAAAATAATCTCTTACTTCTTATATATTAGCTTGTTGGCTCCCGAAGTAATGTTCAGAGCCTCAGGATGCCCCTTTATGAACGAGTCGATGTGGCGTATCACATCCCTGTTATCATTTTAAAGTCTTTAGTATCAATATTTATATTCTAACATACATTTAATTAACGGCACATTCCACATTATTACCTTCACGATAAAGCCTAACATACTTATTTTCTTGTATTCAGGCTTTACGTGTAGGTGTTTTTCAACGTCTCATTGTCTTTTTAAGCCATAAAAAACAGTTACCCAACCCAAATCACATACGATAGAGCGACACTACTATTTTAACAAAACAGGTACACGTATAACAGACTTGATATATTTTACAAATACCAAATCTGTGTAGACGTACAACAATTTATATCATAAATTAAAGAAAATCAATATCGGCAAGAAGAAGATATTTACATTTTCAATGATTTACGCAGAACCTTCATTCTACTAATTACATGAAACAGAAACAGCACTATTGCAACAAGCCCTATCTTATAATGAGCCAATCCCAAAGTTGAATTTCCTCCGTCAACAAACAAGAGAGAGAGCCCTGAAACAACGACAACACAAAACAAGACTGATGTTGCTACTGTTATACGGCTCTTCTTGCCCAGTCCTTGTTTCAATAGGTTTTTAAACCAACCTTTATGTACCTTTATGTGATATATGCCACAAGATAAAAACAATAGACTTACTATAATATGAAATACAGCCCAATTGTGCCATATTTCATGATCACCGCCATGACCTGCAACATGCAATTTTATACCAGAAAAACCAGAAAGGATAAACGCCGGCACCAAAATCCAATCTATTACAAGATTCCTTTTCATTATAAATTAAACTATTACAAAATATTTTGATATTTTACATCAGTATATGAAACAATAACATAAAGTTTTATTGCAAAGTTAATTATAACGACATTAAATCAGAAAGTTATAAAGACACTTTAACATCTTACAACATTCTGTTATCGTTTGGCACGATTTTATTCCTCCACTCTACATCAACCGCATTGCAAAAGGATAGCTTTCGCATCGTAAAAGGTATGCTTTTACAAGACAAAAGGCCATGTTTTGCAAGCTAAAAGGCAGCCTTTTGCAACGCATTGAATATCAAGTTGTTACATAGCATGATAAAGATTGGCAAAAAGCTGCACTACATACGGCAGACAGCCGATGAGAAGTTAGGCAAATGTTAAGTTAACATAAACATCTGTATGCGCTGCCTCTCCATGTAGCCAAGCGGCTAAAGACTTATCTGCGCGCTCAGCATTATCTCGCGAGGGCGCAGATAGTAGTATGTGGTCGACGAAGACGCACTGCCGTAATATGTAACGGCATAATTGCGTCTGTTAAAGATGTTGCGCAACTCGGCTTGCAGCCTAACCTTCTTCAGGCGCCACACGACACCGGCATCGGCAAGCAGCGTGTTGACGGTCTGTGCCGACTGCAGTTCGTTGCGGTAGTGAACGGCAGATAAGGTTATGTCTACGCTGCCTATCGTCTGCGTGTAAGAAAGGTTCTGCCGCCAGCAGAACAGCACGTTTTGGACGGTTTCATCGGTGTTCATGCCGTTCATAGTGAATTGTCCCGCATAATAAAATGTGCCGAAAGACGGCGAGAACGATATCTCGGGCGACATGGTAAAGGTGTGTGCCCTGTAGCCTGTTATAGTCGACATCGACAGCTGTCCGCCTTCCGAATAGGCATACTGCAGGGCAAGGAGCGTCTTTAAGTGCAGACTGAAAAAGCCCTTTGACACCTGAGCTTTTACGAAGGCTGACTGTCGGCTGTTGTCTCTTTCGGCAACATAATATCTGTATCGGCCGTCGGCTATTGTCATGTCGGTCATCAGGTTGCTGCATGTATGACTATAGCTTGCCGTAAACGACCAGAAGAGTTCTTTCACGGGGCGCTTGTAGTCGTAAGTTATGTATGCGCTCAAGGTGCGGTCTACGGGCACAACGCCGCACGTTGCGTAAGTTGTGCGGTAGTCGAAGGCGTATTCATCGAGCGCGAAACTGTTCCATTCTCCCGGTTTCATCGCATATCCTCCCCATGCTGTCAGTTCGCTGCGCATGCCGGTCTTGATGCTGAGATAAAGCGACGGCGACACATAAAGCTGGTTTCTGTTCTGCTCCGTAAGCCGCTGCCATCTTACGAGCACGCTTAAATTGAGCCTCAGTCTGCCGCGTCGGTATTCGACTCCGGGCGTTGCGTAAACTTCCACTGAGGTGTTGCGTCCGCACAGGTTGAGGTGTTCTATGGCAAAACCCACCTTATATTTCTGCGTGAAATATCTGCCGGGCAGAACCGTTTCAGCGCTGTTGTCGGTATGCCAAAGCAGATTTTTCAGTTCTTCCGTAGTGCCGTCAACGTTCAACGAGAACGGAGCGTAATGAAAATCTGCCGTCGAGCGCACCGTAAGAGTGTTGTCGCCGAGCGTAAAAAGGCGCGAAAAATCGTTCAAAAGGCGCATTTCGGGCGTTTTCACCGTCTGCGCTGTGGTGCCTTGTGCTGTTCCTTCAATGTGCGAAATGCCTTCACGCCTTGTCCCTTCTGCCAGGAAATACTCGTTGCCGTAGACTTTTTCTTTGTTCAACGTACTTGTAAAATCCACATAAACATTATCGCGTTTCATCAAAGAATAGTCGGTTTCATCGGTATTTTCAACGGTGAAACCGTTTAAATAGTATGACGATGTATTCGAGGTTGTCTGCTCCTCGTTGCTGTGCATGTATCCTGCCGTGATGCGCCAGTCGCTGCCCTTGGCCGTCTTTGCCGTGTGCTTCACGTTCAGACTATATGAGCGGTTGAAGCGCAGGCGGTTGTCGTCAATGGGTGCGGCAAGCTCCGGCTGAGCCAACCACTGCGGAACATCTGCCCCTGAACCATATCCCGTGGTGCCGCCAAGTGCAAGCACATCGTTGCTACGACTTAGGTCGCGGCCCGAGCGGTCGTATTCGGCATCATACATGCGCTGTCTTTTCTGCCCGATCTGCAGCACATCTATTCCGCCCATAGGCTCAGTGCCTTTCAGCGGAAACACCACGTCTACGGCAGGCCGGAGCGTTGCCATCCATTTGTCGCGCGCTCCCGGCTTCAGTTTTATGTTCATTGCCACATCGTCGGTAAACACTTTGTCGCGCAGAGCCTTCACGGGCTGATCGTGCTGTATCACCTCCGCACGGTCAACATCTTCGGGCTTCAGCGCCTCGTTAAGTCTGTCGTAGCGTCCGCCCGTCAGGTCTAAGTCTTCAACGGTGAAACGGCTGATTTCTTTTCCGTTGAAACTTATTTTGCCGTTTTTATCGACATCCACTCCGGGAAGTTTCTTCAGCACGTCCTTCAGCGAGTTGTCGCGCTTGTCGGCAAACTTCGACAGGTCGTAGCTTATGGTGTCTCTCAGTCCGGCTATGCGTCCGCTCTTAACCTGAACTTCTCTAAGCTCAAACGCTTCTGGCGCCATCTGTATGCTGACATGCTGCCCCGGACTCACCCTTACCGTGTGTTTGCGGTAGCCGAGAAAGCTCACCGAAAGACAATCGCCGGCTTTTACGGCAATGGAGAATGCTCCCTTGTCGTCTGCATTGGTAAATGCCACCGGCTTTCCGCCACGCATCAGCGTTACCGCAGCCATGGGCAGCGGCTCATGGGTGGCAGAATCGGTAACAACACCTGTAACCGACTGCTGCGCCGAAACATACAAGCCGAACGGCAGCAACAGCAATGTCATAAATATTCTAATTATTCCTTTCATAACAAACAGTTTTACAAAGTCTGACAGCAGACGCCCTTTGGCAACCTGACTATCGCTCTATCGGATTATACGGAACACCCTTAGGCGGATCAACTGAATTGCCGCTACGGTCTTGCATCTTTACCGTTACCTTGCCATCGGCGGCCATATAACCCACAGGATCAGAATAATAACGGCGATAAAGACCGTCCAAATCCTTACGGCTAACCTTCTCATAGCCTTTACCTTTATAGTATATGGGGCGCGGCTCATCGGCTGTCTTTATTCCTATCGCATCAAACACATAATGGCGACGGCTATCGTAAGCGCGCAATATGAGTCCAGGCAGTCCGCAGAGTTTCCACGGTCCAACATAGAGAGGTATGTCCTCTGCGTACCATGCGCTCCACTTACGACCTTTATAGCTGGCTGTGGCAAGCCGGCAGCGGTATCCTAAAATAGTAGCAGAACTGTCGGGACAAAGCTGCCACTGCGGTTTTTCCACGGTTTCAACGCAGACAAAGCAGTCAAGACCGAGTTTTTCGGTGAACGACGAGCGCCCTGTTTCAGGATAATTGGTATACAACCGCCACGGTATGCGGCCGAGAACGCTGTATTGTGTGGCGCCACGGCTTAGAAGTCCGGCATTAATCGAGTCGCTTCTGTAGGCGTCGTAGCTGTAGAAAGCCGTAACCTTGCGCCCCATTTCGAGCAACATCGTCTCGTGAGCCGCCTTCATCGGCACTTGCAGAGTGTCCTCAACATAAGCCATGTCATAGGTTATAACGTAGCGCAAAGTGTCGCACGGCTTTCCGGGCTGAAGGTCTTCAGGCGTAAACACATTGATGTTAGTCTGTGCGCTGCCCAACATTGCGCTGACGGCGAGAAGAGATATGGATATAATTCGCTTCATAGTAACAAAAGTTTTGGTTAATGCCGCAAAATTAGCGAAGGCAGACCGATGAAAAGGCACATTTCTATTACTTGCGTATTACCGGGAATATTACTAAAATATTATCGCAGCCACGCAGTTCACCTTTATTTACTATATTTGCATACACATTGCCACGCCATGACACGGACGACAATATGGCGCAAGGCTCGAAGGCAAATCCGTAAACAAAACATAACCGCAAGATGAACCGAAGGATAAAACATGTCTGGACTATAAGCATCGTGGCGATGACTGCAATATTCGCCATGCAGGCTTACTGGCTCTACAACCAATACGAATACAGCAGCACAGTTAAGGCCGAAGAGCTGAAGCAGGCTTGCACCAAGGCGCTTGAAGAAGAAAAGGACATAAGGATTGACAAACAAGAGGACGGCAAAGACGACAGCAGCTACGTAAGAATGCAGATTGTGCTGAAGATCGACCAAAGCACAAAGAAGACAAAAGAAAAAGACAGACAGGTGAAATCTACGATAAGATACACCCTGCCCGACACAAAAAAGCAGCTGAAGGTGAGGAACATTGACATGACTGAAGGTGTGGAACTGACATCGAGATACATGGCCTCTCAGGAAAAGCGGTTCGACCGCAACATATTCGACTCGCTGCTGTATGCTGCCGAAGGCATAAAAACAGACAGCTTCAGGTTTGTCAAGACAAACCGGTGCATGATAAAGCCGGCATTCAGCGTGAGCGGCGGACTAAGCAAGACGCTGCACGTGAGATATTCGACCAATCCGCTTGAAATGGAGGCCGTTGAAATGACCGTCCACGTACCGGCATCGCACATACTCATGCTGATGAGCCGGCAGCTTGCCGCAAGCATCGCATTGCTCGTCATACTGGGCTTCTGCATGATGTATCAGATCAAGACGATAATGATTCAGCGCCGCATAAACGCCATAAGGCACGAGTTTATGAAGAACATGATCTACGAGATGAAGCAGCCGCCCGCCAAGGCTGCCGACGACGCCACGGCAATAAAAATAGGCTCAACGCTGTTTTTCTACGAGCTCAACGAGCTTCGACACGGCAACGAGAAGGTGATTATCACCAGCCGGCAGGCAGAACTGCTGCGCATTCTTGCCGACAGCCCGAACAAGGTTGTAGGGCGCGAAGTGCTGCTGAAAGAAGTGTGGGGCGACGACTCCTACTCTAACTCCATGGCGCTCAACGTGCAGATAACCTATCTGCGCAGGGCACTGAAGAGCGACTCCTCGTTGAGCATAGAGGCAATAATAAGAAAGGGATATGTGCTGAAGGATAAATAAAAACAGCCATACCAACGCATGAAACAGCAAAAGCCGACGGCAAAATGGCAAAATATAGCATAAAAAAATCTGCCGCAAGACAGCCTCAACAGGGCTAAAGTCTTACGGCAGAAAAATTTTGTGTATGTTCAATATCAGATTTATTTCTCTTTATAAATTATCTTGTTGGCTCCTGAAGTGATATTCAGCGCCTCGGGATGCTCCTTTATGAACGAGTCGATATGGCGGATGCGCTTCTCCTCAAGTATCTCGTCAACAGCGATAAGAATACCAGTCTCCTCAACATCACCGAAACCATAGTTGATGGCTGTGCCGAACATCTTCATCGTAGGACTAAGGCCCATGTATGCGTTAACCAGCGGCGGAATGTTGTATCCCAGCTTGCGCACCTCGCGGTTAAGTATGCGGTAGTCGTCCTTGAACGAGTCTTCGCAGAACAGCTGCTCCAGCTCCTTCTCGTCGGTCTCAATTTTCAGCGGCTTCATCGGTATAATCAGATTGTCAGGATCGTTGAAGTGCTTCTTAAGGAAATACAGAATCATGTCGCGGCCCTTACGCACATATGAAGGATACATCGTCATTTTGCCGAAGAAATACTTGACGTTGGGCATCACAACGGTGAGCGCACCCAGTCCGTCCCACAGGTTGTCGAGCGCGAAAAGGCTCTTGGCCCCCATCTTTGAGCTTTGATATTCGAGAGATACGAACGAACGTCCAAGTTCAATGGTCTGAGGCATATAGTCCTTCATGAACTTCTCTGAGAAATGAAACATGTGTCCCGTTGCAAGTATTGGCTGTCCGTGTTCGTCGAGGTCGACGTCGGTTCCAAGAATATAACGGTATCCGCCGATAATCTCCTCAGCCTCCGGGTTCCATACGATAAGCTGCTTGTAGCAGTTGTCCATCGTGTCAAACTCGTCTATATCCATGCTCTTGCCTGTGCCGCCGCCTGCCTCGCGGAACGCAATCTCACGCAGACGTCCAATTTCCTTCATAACGTTGGGCGAATTGTGAGCCGTTATAATATAAATCTCGTTGTTACTCTTATTAGTCATTCTGAGTTGACGCTCAGGCGTAAGCTCACTTTTGAGCAGCTCTTTGTCTATCGGCTGGATTATCTCTTGTTCCATCTTATAAAAAATTAAGAGGTTTGTTTGTTGATGTATCTCTGTTTTTAAACCTGTTTCACTATAATTTGTACACCTCGTCCTGCACATACTGCGCCCACTGTGCCGGTGTTCTCGATTTGTCGAATGTCTGCCACGGAATAGGCTTTCCTATGGCTATGCGGAACGACTTGTGCACGTTCTTATACATCTCGTCGACCAGGAAGAGCATAGCGATGTTGAACTTTATGCCCAATGCCTTGCAGATGTTGGCAAGAGTGTAGAAGAAATCGGAGTTGCGCCCGCCGAAATGGATGGGCACCACGTCGCGGTGAGTTTCAACACTCTTCGTGATAAATGTCTTTTTCCAGGGCAGGTCGTGTATCTTTCCGTTGATCCGGCGCGAACAAAGGCCTGCCGGAAACATTAGCATGTGGTTGTCGCTCCTGAAACCAGACTCGACCATTGCCGGAAAACTGCGGCTCTGCGACCCCGTCTTGTTTATAGGTATGCACAGCGGGGCAAGGCCCGGAAGATTCATGAGCAGGTCGTTAACCAGATAGCGGAACTTGCCGTCGTAATGGCGACCGATGACTGCGCCTAGCGCAACGCCGTCTTCACCGCCGAGCGGATGATTGCTCACAAAGGTGTAAAGCTTTCCGTCATTCTTGTCGGGCAGGTTCTCCTTGCCGACAATATCGAGCGTCATGTCAAGATAGCGCATGCAGTCCTCAAGCCATTCGACTCCTGTAAGATTGCGACTGTCCCAAAGATATTTGTTGACTTCGTCCTGATGTACGATATGCTTAAGCCATTTAACCAAAGGCGCAGGCACATACTTGGCCTTGCTGCCCATCTTACTTTTAAGAATATCGTTGATGTCAATCGTCTTCTCTGTGATACTATTCATGCTTTCGATACTAACTCTATGCAAAAATAACTCAAGTTTTTCAAAAACTTTCTTATTTTCCGGAAAAATATTAGTTTTTTCTCACTTTTGTAACAAAAAACAAATAAATTGCAACCAAAATCCAAATCGGGCAAGTGTAAGCCGTAATATATATGACAATGGAAATTTAATAGTATGCTGAAAAATATTCTTACACATTGCTGCCGGTGGCCCGAGCCTTATGACATATTCACAATTTGGCTGATGAAAAACTCAAGAATATTTATTCATCACAATCTGTTCCTTTTTATATAATTTTATTTATTTCTTCTTATTGTTCCTTTCGGTCCTGCTCACACCTGAAACAATTGGTTACTTGACCGGCATAGCGCCCCTTCCCTATCATCCTGCACCGCAAACGTCTGCCATCACTCTACTCATAAACTTCGCCTTAAAACATACCCAGCCATTATTTGCCTGCACTGAAAATCGCCTCCAACGGCATGAAGAAACACAACAAACGACATTGTAAAACACGGCAAACCGCACTACAAAAGGCATGCTTTTAGAGCCTGAAACGTGCCCTTTTGCGTCATAAAAGGTATGCTTTCACCTCGCCCATAATCAGTTTTAATTAATCAGAAAAAAGTTTCGTAAAAACTCATCACTCGTCACATTTCCGTTTAAACATCTGACATTCAACGCATTATAGCGTGATGAGTTGGAAATTAAACTCATCACGGGAGTTTTTCTTTAGGAGTTAAATGGAGTTAAGACGTATGTCTTGTGGGTGGATACATTTGGGTGACGATGATGGATGTGATGAGTTTAATTTTCAACTCATCACACTATAATGCATTGTATTTCAGATTATTATAGGCGATTGTGACGAGTGATGAGTTTTTAAAAAAAGTTTTTATGTATATGTCCTTTCTTAAATTTGGTTGACTTCAAAAAAAATCGTCGCCTTCAATGAATGTATGAAGGCGACGACCATATATTATGTATGTCTATTATCCTATCTTTGCCAAAGGTACTGATGAGGGCGATGCCTTGCTGCCCATGACATTGGAGGATTTGGATATATTACGGATTCCGTCTTTTAAAGAATCTGACGAACTGTTGTCCTCGTCTTTCTTCTTTGCCGAATAGCTGACGCTCAAGATTACTCCGATGTAAACGCAGTTGACTATCGTTGAAGTTCCTCCCTTGCTTATCAGCGGCAACGGCTGACCTGTCACGGGGACAAGACCTACGGCTACTGCCATGTTGAACATGGCCTGCACCACAAGCAACAGGGCAAAGCCCATGATGAGCAGCGCCGGGAACGTGTTGACACAGCGGTTGGCTATAGTTGCCGTGCGGAACAGCAGGATGATGTAGAGCAGACATACAAATGCCGCGCCGGCGATGCCCATCTCCTCAATGATAATGGCGTAGATGAAATCGGAGAATGCCTGCGACAGGAAGTCGCGCTCAACCGAGTTGCCCGGGCCCTTGCCCACTATGTTAGACGAAGCAATGGCTATGTTGGCGTGTGCCGTCTGACCGTCCTTGTCGAGGTCTACATCCTCAGGGGCAACTTCCTTATTGTCGAGGAACTTGTCTATACGTGATTTCCACGTGTCAAAGCGGTGGAACACCTTCTCAACTACAGTTTCATCTTTTTTGGCTACCTCTTCTGTCATTGCCATCTTTTGGCCAGCCGCCATATTCTCCTTTTCCTTGTCGTGGCCTAACATCATAACCATGGACACTACAAATATCAGAATAAGCATGACGACGCCGAGCAACCGCCCGATCTGTGCTTTGGGCACCTTGCCGATGAACATCATAAGCAACACGACAAGACTGAGCAGCGCCGCAGTTGAAAGGTTCTCGATCATAATGAGAGGAATGATAAACACGCACACGATAAGGATGTACTTAAAGGCGCGCTTGTCGGCCCCGTTTGGTGTCTGCATGGCACTGAGAATCTGCGCCGTGGCAAGCACTATGGCTCCCTTGGCAAACTCTGAAGGCTGAAACTGTACGTTCAATATAGACAGCCAGCGCTGAGAGCCGTTGGTACTCTCGCCGAAACATAACACGGCGATAAGTCCAATGAACGATAAGACAAGAGCCAAAGGAGTAACCATCTTGAAGTATTTGCACTTTACGTTCATGGTGGCTATCATGGCCATCACGCCGACAGCCAGCAGCAGGACATGCTTCAGCACCGGACCGAGATAGTTGCCGCTCTTGAACGACAGGTTGCTCGACGCGCTGAACACCTCAATGATGCTTATGATGCAGAGGAAGAAGAACACGGCCCATATCACTCTGTCACCTTTAAATTTGCCTGTAACGGCTTTTTCTTCCATTTTAATTTTATTGATATTGTTGTTTTTTGAGAAATTTGAAGATAATATTGCGGCATGGGGTTAAGCATAATCTCATGCCGCACGACTCTGCGTCAGCGCGATGCCGTCGTCCAGCCTTATCAGAGAGCTCTTACGAGCGCCTTAAACTGGTCGCCGCGGTCTTCCATGTTCTTGAAGAGGTCGAAGCTTGCGCAGCAGGGGCTAAGCAGCACGGTCTGTCCGGGCTTTGCCATCTCATAGCATGCGTTCACACAGTCGCGCATAGAGTGAGTGTCGCGAACGGGTATGCCCATGCCGTCGAAGAAGTTGTGCAACTTGGTGTTGTCGGCTCCGAGATAAACCAGTCCGACGCACTTCTCTTTTACCAAATCCTTTATTGCGTTATAGTCGTTGCCCTTGTCCTTTCCGCCGAGAATAAGCACCACGGGAGTTTTCATGCTCTCGAGCGCATACCAGCAGGCATCAACGTTGGTGGCCTTTGAGTCGTTGACATAAAGCACTCCGGCAACAGTTGTAACCTTTTCAAGGCGATGCTCAACGCCGGGGAAGTCGCTAAGACTCTTGCGGATAAACTCTTTCTTTATTCCTGCAACGTTAGACGCTATTCCTGCCGCCAGCGAGTTGTATATGTTGTGCTTGCCTGTCAGGCTCAGTTCCTCCTGCTCCATGTTGAACGGCGTAGGCTTCTCTATCTTGTACATGCCCTCCTCGATATATCCTATAGAGCCTTTCTCCTTCAGTTCCGAGAACGGATAGCGTATGGCCTTGATGTCATACTTCTCAAGCTCGCGGCGTATAATCGGGTCGTCGTTCCAGTAGATGAACGAGTCTTCATTGGTCTGATTCTGCAATATGCGCATCTTGGCGTCAACATAGTTCTGCATGCAGTTGTCGTAGCGGTCGAGATGGTCGGGAGTGATGTTGAGCAGAATGGCGATGTTGGCACGGAAGTCATACATGTTGTCGAGCTGGAACGAGCTAAGCTCTATTACATAATACTCGTGAGGAGTCTCTGCCACCTGCAGCGCAAGACTGTTACCGATGTTACCGGCCAGACCTACGTCGTAGCCGGCGCTCTTGAATATGTGATAAATCAGCGATGTAGTGGTTGTCTTGCCGTTGCTTCCCGTAATACATATCATCTTAGAGTTGGTGTATCGTCCGGCAAACTCAATCTCGCTGATAAGATGTATGCCTTTTGCTATACATTTCTTTATCATAGGAGCATTGAGCGGAATGCCCGGACTCTTGATAATCTCGTCGGCATTGAGGATAAGTTCCTCAGTGTGGTGGCCTTCCTCCCATTCAATGCCGTGGCTGTCGAGCATGTCTTTGTATTTGTCCTTAATGGACGACATGTCTGAAACGAAGACATCGAAGCCTTCTTTCTTTGCCAGTACGGCTGCTCCGGCACCACTCTCGCCGGCTCCTAATATAACGATTCTTTTCATTTCTTCAGTTTATCTTATTTTAAGTGTAATGATTGTAAGTGCCGCAAGGATGATTGTCACAATCCAGAAGCGTATGGTGATTTTCGACTCATGCACTGCTCCTTTCGGCTTTTTGAACAGATATTTAATCTCCGGGTCGAGCTGTTCCTGCTGCGTGCGGAAGGTGTCGTGCAGCGGCGCGCGCTTGAACATGCGCTGCTTTACGCCCTTGCGGGTGCCCATCTTGGCATACCACACCTGCATTATCACGCTAAGACTCTCAACGAAGAAGATTCCACAGAGGATAGGCAGCATCAGCTCCTTGTGTATGATGATGGCACACACGGCAATGATACCGCCGATGGTCAGCGAGCCGGTGTCGCCCATGAATATCTGCGCCGGATAGGCGTTGTACCACAGGAAACCGATGAGCGCGCCGATGAAGGCACACAGGAACACCACAAGCTCCTGCGAGCCGGGGATGTACATGATGTTGAGGTAGGCGGCATATTCGATATGACTGCTCACATAGGCAAATATGCCGAGCACCACGCCTATTATGGCGGAGTTGCCGGCGCACATGCCGTCCATACCGTCGTTAAGGTTGGCGCCGTTTGACACTGCCGTAACCACAAAGATAGTCATTACAACAAACAGCACCCATCCTGCGGCCGTCTTATACTTACCGCAGAAGCTCATCAGGTTGGCATAGTCGAGGTTGTGGCCCTTGACAAAGGGTATAGTGGTCTTAAGCGACTTCACAGCCTCCTGCCTGTGTTTCACCACCACTTCCTTGCCGTCCTGCTTCTCTATGGCAAGGTTCTCGTTGATTTTGGCGTCGGGACTGCTCCACAGGATAAGACCGACGATAAGTCCGATGCTTATCTGTCCTACAATCTTGAAGCGTCCGGGCAGTCCTTCCTTGTTGTGGCGGAATATCTTGATATAGTCGTCGAGTCCGCCGAGGAATCCGAGCCACACCGTGGTGATAATCATCAATATGAGATAGATGTTGCGCATACGGCCGAGCAGCAGCACCGGAACGAGAATGGCCACTATGATGATGATGCCTCCCATTGAGGGCACGCCGATTTTCTTTACGCCGAAGGGGTCAATCTTGGCGTCGCGCTGAGTCTCGGTTATCTGTTTACTCTTGAGATATTTGATAAACTTCTCGCCAAACCATGCTGATATTACCAGCGCCAGGATGAGTGCCAGCAGCGCACGGAACGAGATGTATCCCCACACGTGTGAGCCGGGGATGCCAAACTGCTCAAGGAAACGAAATAAATAGTATAACATTATATAATATATGTTTGGGGGTTATGCTTTCTGATTTGCAAATATGTCGCGGAGAATCTCCTTGTCGTCAAAGTGATGCTTTACGCCCTTTATCTCCTGATAGTCCTCATGGCCCTTGCCGGCAACGAGGATGACGTCGCCCTTCTGCGCCAGCATGCACGCCGTGCGTATGGCCTCTTTGCGGTCTACTATGCTCACCACCTTGGTCATCTGCTGCGGAGTGAGTCCGGCCAGCATGTCGTTGATGATGTCCTGCGGCTCCTCAAAGCGCGGGTTGTCGCTCGTTATTATGACCTTGTCGCTCTGCTTAACGGCCTCCTGTGCCATAAGCGGGCGCTTGCCCTTGTCGCGGTTGCCGCCTGCTCCGCACACGGTTATCACGTGGCCCTTGCCGTTTAGCACCTCATGTATTGCCTTGAGCACATTCTCAAGTGCGTCGGGTGTGTGGGCATAGTCTACAATGGCTGTATATCCGAGCGGTGAATGAACCGGGTCGAGACGGCCGCTGACGCTCTTCAGCGTACTCATAACAACGAGGACGTTCTCGGGTTTCTCGCCGAGCATTACGGCTGCGCCATATACTGCAAGCAGGTTGCTGACGTTGAACTTGCCGATAAACTGCACTCCTACCTCGCGTCCGTCAATCTCGAGATACATTCCGCCGAAGTGGCACTCAAGAATCTTAGCCTTAAAGTCGGCCATGCTTCTAACTGAATATGTCTTAACCTTAGCCTTGGTGTTCTGCACCATCACCATGCCGTTCTTGTCGTCGGCGTTGGTTATTGCAAAGGCTGTCTTCGGCAGTCCGTCAAAGAAAGCCTTCTTCGCGTTGCGGTAGTTCTCGAATGTCTTGTGATAATCGAGGTGGTCGCGTGTAAGATTGGTGAATATTCCGCCGGCGAAGTTAAGTCCGCCGATGCGTTTCTGCGCAATAGCGTGCGAGCTGCACTCCATGAAGGCATACTGACATCCGGCCTCAACCATGCGGCCCAGAAGCTCGTTAAGCTCTATCGGGTCGGGAGTAGTGTGGTCGGCAGGTATCTTCTCGTCTTCTATATAGTTGCACACCGTTGACAGCAGTCCGCACTTATAACCGAGCTTGCGGAACATGTGATAAAGCAGCGTGGCTATTGTTGTCTTGCCGTTGGTGCCGGTAACGCCCACCAGTTTGAGCTTTCTCGACGGGTCGCCGTAGAACAGCGTTGCCACCTTGCCTACGGCATCTTCTGTCGACTCTACCTGAACATAGGTTACGCCCTCGGCAAGCTCTGCCGGCATATCCTCGCAGAGTATTGCGGCAGCTCCCTGAGCCACGGCCTTTCCGATAAATGTGTGGCCGTCAACCTGTGTGCCCTTCATGGCAACAAACAAATGTCCTTCAGCAACGCGGCGTGAGTCGATGTCAACGCCCTTAATCTCAATGTCCGTATTTCCGGCAATATTTACCGTACAGATATTCTTAATCAGTTCACTTAGTGTCATATCTTATTGTTTTTATATTTCGAGTTTTAGTGAGCAAACCTCACCTTTCTTTATTACATGTCCTGCAGGCAGACTCTGCTGCGTAACCCTTCCGCGTCCGTGCAGTCTTACCTTCACGCCACGGCTTTCAAGGAGATACACGGCGTCGCGTGCGCCCATGCCTTTCACATCGGGCACGATGCGGCTGTCATAGTGAGGGCCTCTTGTCAGCATAACCGACGAAGGCTCCTTCTTGGCGTTTCCCCATATCGGGTTGCCGTCGGCGTAGCTTCCGCTCCAGTTCTTGTTGGTGTTGATGCCGAGATGGCTCAGCACATAGTCGGCAGCGAGTATGTTGCCGCTCTTAACGTCGGGCACGAGTATTGACAACGAGTCGCGTGCGTCGGTAACGCTGAGCTTCAGGCTCTGAGCCATTATGCCTTCGGCAATGTTGTGGAACACAAGTCCGCTCATGCCGCCGCCTGATGCCGGAAGTCCCGACTTCTGTATGCACACGATGCAGCTGTAGCGCGGTGCGTCGGCAGGGAAATATCCGGCAAAGCTCAACAGATAGTTCACCTTGCCCGACTTGTAGCCTCCGGCACCTTTAGATATCTGTGCCGTACCTGTCTTGCCTGCCACCTTGAACGATGTTGAGCCGGCGCGCTTGCCAAGTCCCTGACTAACCACATGTTCGAGTATGGTCTGTATCTCGCGCAGAGTCTTCTCCTTGCAGATGCGCGCCTTTATCACCTCGGGCGGAAACTCGGCTATCACCTTGCCGTCCTTAACCACCTGCTTAACGAAGCGCGGGCGCATCATTGTGCCGTTGTTGGCTATTGCGTTATAAAATGTGAGCGTAGATATAGGCGGCACCTGTGTCTCGTAGCCGATGCTCATCCAGGGCAGCGCCGTCTTGCTCCAGTTTACATATTGTCCTTTGCTGTTCTTCTTAGGCATACGGATCTTCGGTGCGGCGTATCCCACAATCGGGAGATGCAGGTCGGTGCGCAGTCCCACGCGGTCGATGCCTTCGACAAACTTCTCCGGTCTATCGTGATAGAACTTGTCTATTATTCGGCTTACGCCGATGTTAGAGCTGTATTCGAGCGTCTGCGGAAGTGTAAGCACCTGATATCCGCCGCGGTGCCAGTTGTGGTCGCGCATCTTGGCTCCGTACATGTCCCATATACCGTTGCCCGTGTCTACCTTATATGTAGTGTCAACCACTCCGTCGTCGAGCGCAACCATTATTGACGCCGTCTTGAACACCGAACCCGGCTCAAGCAGGTCTGACACGGCGCTGTTCTTTATCTCGCGGTATTCGCCGTCGGCACATTTTGCCATGTTTACTATTGCCTTAACGTCGCCCGTCTTAACCTCCATGACAATGGCAACGCCCACGTTGCCGTTGATGTCCTTCAGCTCATCAATCAGCGCGCGCTCGGCAAGGTCCTGCATGCCCACATCAATCGTGGTCACTATATCGGCGCCGTTGACAGGCTCTTTGGTTGTGATGCTAAGATACTTGTTCATCACCTTGCGGCGACTTATCTTTCCCATTTTTCCACGGAGTATCGTGTCGAAAGACAATTCAAGTCCGCAACGAGCAGAGTCGATGTCGCCAAACATATCGCCCACTGTTCTCTGAGCTAATGAGCCGAACGGACGCTGACGGGCATTGAATGTCTCTACATGGAATCCGCTCTTGAATTTAGGCAACTTAAACACGGGCAGCTTTTTCACTTCTGAATAGACGTCATAGCTCACACGGCCCTTCCATATAGGCCAGTGCTGGCTCTTTTTCTGGCGTCCCTTCTCAAGGTCTTTCTTAAACTGGGCTGCCGATTTCTCTGGGAATATCTCATGCAGGCCCATGCAGATGCTGTCGAGCTTAACCTGCCACAGCGAGTCTTTTTCCTCGCCGCCTGCCTTGAAGTCCATAAACAGGCGGTATTCAGGCAGCGAACTTGCCATAAGCTGTCCGTCACAGCTAAGGATGTTGCCGCGTACAGGCTTCATGTCCACGCTGTCTTTCTTCAGTCGTGATGCCACCTTAAGCCAATAGTCGCGCTCAACGGTGGCAATACACATGGCCTTGCCTAATATAACTATTCCGACCACAACCATCACGTAGGCTATGATCTTATATCGTGGAATTATCTTTTTTCTGTCAAACTTATTGCTCATTTTCTTCGGGTACGTTTATTATGTATGGTGGTTGGTTGGCGATATGCAGCACACTGTCCTTGTTGTTCTTAAGCATCTCCAGCACGTTGCTCTCGCGGCACATTTCTGTCAGTTTGCTCGAACTTGCCAGCGCCTTATATTTGGCGTCTTTTAGTTGTTCGTTAAGCTCGTTGATCTCAAGCAGGTCTTTCTGGCAGCTGTATCGGTTAGACACATATACAAGAGTAAACGCTGCTATGAGAAGTATCACCCAAATCTGTTTTTTGAGCATCTCGGTCGAAAGGAAGTCGCCTCCGAGAATCTTGCGCAACGTAAGATTGGTCGATTGCGGCATTTCCTCTTCTATTGCCTGCTCTCTCATCACCTGTTTAAACAGTGACGTCTTCTTCTCATTCTCCTTCTTGCCGGGACTGTCGTCGCCCGGTGTTCCGTTCTTCTTTTCCAAATTGTCCTTGTCAGTCATTTTTCTTTTCTGCTATTCTGAGTTTTGCGCTTCTGCTTCTCGGATTGTTCTCCAATTCTTCTTCTCCGGGTGTTATCACCTTGTTGTTTATCAGCACGAACGGCGTTTCAACGCGTCCGTAAAAGTCCTGCTTCATCTTTCCCTCCGGATTGCCCGTCTTCATTACGTTTTTAACGATACGGTCTTCCAGACTGTGATATGTTATCACCGAGAGCCGTCCGCCGGGCCTCAGCAGCTCTGTAGCCGCCTTTAGCATCTCTTTCAGGGCTGTCATCTCGTTGTTAACCTCAATGCGAAGGGCCTGAAAGAGCTTTGCCATGTCCTTCTTCTCACGCTCGCGCCTGAACAGACTTTCCACCGCGCCTATAAAGTCCTGCGTGGTGGCTATCTTGCGTGTGGCGCGCGCCTTAACCAGTGCGGCGGCTATCTTGCGCGAGTTTTTCAGTTCGCCGTAAAGATAGAACACGTCGGCGAGGCGTTCCTCGTCGTATGTGTTCACCACGTCGGCCGCCGTCGTGCCGTCGCGCTTGTTCATGCGCATGTCGAGCGGGGCGTCAAAGCGGAACGAGAATCCGCGCGACTCGTCGTCAAAGTGGTGACTCGACACACCGAGGTCGGCCAGCAGGCCGTCTATATGGTCTACGCCGTAATAGCGCATCCAGTTTTTAAGATATCTGAAGTTGCTCCTAACAAAGGTCAGACGGCCGTCGTTGATTATGTTCTTCTCGGCGTCGGCATCCTGGTCGAAGCTGTACAGATGGCCGTCGGCGTCAAGGCGCGACAGTATTTCGCGGCTGTGTCCGCCGCCTCCGAAGGTTACGTCAACATATATGCCGCCCGAACTGATATTCAGCCCGTCGACACTGTCTTTCATCAAGACAGGAACGTGATATGTCTTTGCGGTGGTCACCATTGGCGTTATATTTGTGTAATGATTAGTTAAGTTTTAGAAAAGCACGCAGCAAAGGGTCGTCTTACTCCGACTGGCTGCCTCCGTGGTCTTGTTTCATTATATTCTCGAGCGCGGCCCCAAACTCTTCAGGACTAATAAATGGCTTGTCAGCGTTGTCGCGGCTCCATATCTCTATGGTGTCGTCCATGCCGATAAACTTTATCTCCTGGCTTATTCCGGCCATCTTAAGGTAACGTTTGGGGATAAGAAAACGGCCGTTGGCATCGAGCGTAACCATTTCGGCGTCGGCCACAAACTGGCGGAATATCTGCTGATGCCTGCTGTCCCAGCGGTTAAGACGCGAACGCAGGGCCTCGGTCTGGCGGTTCCATACAGATGCGGGATAAAGCACTAAGCAAGGCTGAAACACATCCTTGCGCATGACGAGATAGTCCTCATAAGAGTCTTGTAGCTCTTTGCGGAATATCGCCGGCAAAAAGGCACGCCCCTTTGCGTCGGTCTTGGCTTCTATGCTTCCCAAAAATCGCATGCGTACATCTATAATAGAAATCCGGTGTCAAAGGTAAGTATTTTCCTCCACAATTCACCACAATTCACCACAAAAATGCAAATTTAATATGTTAAAGTCAATAATGCCTCCACATCAGCTGCCATAACGGCATTATTTGCGCATAAAGAGGCATGAGCTAATATGACCAAGTTTTGGTATGTCAGCAGCCGATTTTTCAGCATCATTCATATAAAATATTTCATCACCATTCCGTTTTTCACTTTTCCGCTTCAGCCTTCAACGCACGGCATATGAAGATTAATACGTCTTAGCGATATGTCTGCAAAACGGCTGCATCGATGAAATGGCGGAAAACAGCTGAATAAGCACCGAAAATGCGATAATCAAGGTGATGTGAAGCCATGTCTTTACCCAATTTTCATATTGGCTAATCCATTCTGCAACGAAAGCATTTATTCCGTCTTACTTTCTTGCATGCACACTGGTTCAATATAAATTTTTCCTTTTTTTGAAAAGAGTTTATTCCTTTCAATGGTTATTCTTTTTCTTCCACAAGCTGATAAAATTCGGCCTTTTCATCGAGGTTTGTACAAATAGAAGCCTTGGCTAAAATGATGCAGTATTAAACATTTCCCAAAATTTCATATAATGTTCAAAGCCATAATCTATAATGCCGATGAGTCTTTGCTCACATTTATGGGCAAAGCCGCATCGGCATTAATCCATACGGTATTTAGCTTTATCACCCGTTTTATCGTTTTACGGAAAAACAGAACAATTTTATTATGAGCGAATCATTCTTTATTTTTCTTTTGTTTTCAACATAAAAAGCACCATAACACCGGTAAAAACTCAGGACAAAATATATTTTCAATCTAGGAAATGAATATATAACAGACGTTAAAGCAACGAGATTAAATGCGCATATTTATTAACATTGCTTTACATTTAAACAGTTTGAGCAGCCCTAAAGAGCCGTTTTTGAAGTATAAAATCACCTATTTTGGATGTCAAACGGCCGTATATCGCATCATAAACGGCCCACTTTTGCAACGTAAATGGCCGAGTAATATTTGTTAACAGTTATGTTTTCATATCATCAAAAGCCCAACGCCCTGTAAATCAACGTATTATCAAAACAGCTAAATATTGACGATTTTTCGCTCCAAAGCACGGAACAGCGAAGAGCGACGCTATTCTGAGAGTGTTAAAAGTTCGATGAAACCGATGATTTTTGGTATTTAAAATGTAAAGAATAATGCCTGCGAATGAAAGAAAACCATGCCATCGGCGAAGAGGGAAATCTGACAAAACGGACAAAATGAATAAAACGGCAAGACATGCCTGCACGGACATAAACATGACAAAAATGAGCCGGAAAAGCCCAAGAGTGTATGACAGACATACAAAAACTTCTAAAAATCACGTCAGCATTTTGCTGTTAACGGCAAACTTAGTAACTTTGCGCCGGAATTATTACACATCTATATATTTAAATAAACTATGGCAAAAAAAGCATTATTGATGATACTCGACGGATGGGGTATCGGAAAGCATGGCGCAGGAGACGTAATATTCAACACACCGACGCCTTATTTGGATTATCTTTACGCCGTAAGCCCTCACTCACAGCTGCAGGCTTCAGGCGAGGATGTAGGTTTGCCTGACGGACAAATGGGTAACTCTGAGGTAGGACACCTCAACATCGGAGCAGGACGCATCGTTTATCAAGACTTGGTTAAGATTAACCGTGCTTGCAGCGACGGCTCTATACTCAAAAACCCCGAAATAGTTAACGCATACAGCTATGCCCGCGACAACGGCAAGAAGCTGCACCTGATGGGTCTGACCAGCAACGGCGGTGTACACTCTTCACTCGACCACCTGTTCAAGCTCATCGAAATATCTAAAGAATACGGACTGAAGAACACTTATGTTCACTGCTTCATGGACGGCCGCGACACCGACCCGAAGAGCGGAGCCGGATTCATCAAGGAACTGACTGACCACTGCGAGAAGAACGACGCTCACATTGCAAGCATCGTAGGACGCTTCTACGCTATGGACCGCGACAAGCGCTGGAACCGTGTTAAGGAGGCTTACGACCTGCTCGTTGAGGGCAAGGGCAAGAAAGCCACTGACCTGGTTAAGGCTATGGAAGAGAGCTACGAGGAAGGCGTTACCGACGAGTTTATCAAGCCTATAAGCAACGCTAACGTTGACGGCACTATACAGGAAGGCGACGTTGTTATCTTCATCAACTTCCGCAACGACCGTGCAAAGGAGCTTACACAGGTGCTCACACAGCAGGATATGCCGGAGGAAGGCATGCACACAATAAAGGATCTGCAGTATTACTGCATGACTCCGTATGACGCATCTTTCAAGGGCGTACACATCCTCTTCCCGAAAGAGAACGTACAGGACACCCTGGGCGAATATCTGAGCAAGCAGGGCAAGAAACAGCTGCACACAGCCGAGACAGAGAAGTATGCTCACGTAACATTCTTCTTCAACGGCGGACGCGAGGCTGCATTCGAGGGCGAGGACCGCATCCTGGTTCCTTCTCCAAAGGTTGCTACATACGACCTGAAGCCTGAAATGAGCGCATACGAGGTTAAGGACAAGCTGGTTGGCGCCATCAACACTCAGGAGTATGACTTCATCGTTGTCAACTTTGCCAACGGCGACATGGTAGGCCACACCGGCGTTTACCACGCAATAGCAAAGGCTGTATGGGCTGTTGACCACTGCGTACACGACGTTATCGAGGCTGCCAAGGCCAACGGATATGAGGCTATAATCATAGCTGACCACGGAAATGCCGACAACGCAATCAACGCTGACGGAACACCTAACACGGCTCACTCACTGAACCCTGTTCCGTTCATCTACGTTACAGACAACAACAGCGCAACTGTAAAAGACGGTCGTCTGGCCGACGTTGCTCCTTCAATCCTCCACATCATGGGTCTGGAGCAGCCGTCTGACATGACCGGCGAGAACCTCATTGAGGACAACAAGTAATAACATTCCGGCTGAACAGTCAGCAGGAAAAGATAAAAAAATAAAGGGACGGGCATCTTTTGCCAGTCCCTTTATTTTTATACAAACATCGTCTACTTGAACCAAACAATGTTGGCAACGTCAATAACAAAAAACAACAAAGCTATTGTTATGGCGTTATGCTATACGACAGCATTGAATATAAGAAATGAAAATCAGCGAAACTAAATTGCGGTCCAAAATTCATATCTACTAATCAAATGGAAGTAAGCGAATTGAAAAATCCTTATAATATATTCCGGCAGATTACAAATCATCCGGCACATTAGTCTTGCAGATGCATATATGCCTGCACAGAGGCCTTGTTATGCCAACAATAGTTCACAAGACGTGAAACTCTTAATAAAAAATAATTTAATACTCGGGTATGGCTTTCTGCACTTTCTCCAACAGATGCTCGCTAAGGACTTTATCTATTATTTCTGTTTCAATAAAGTGGAGCATATTTCCGTTTACCATGTCTCTAAGAGTTTGTACATTTGTCCAGTCCCACCATGAGCCATTACCGCCTCGCAGATAAGCCCAACCGCACGGCCACCAGCTACTTTGTTTTCCCTCCTTCCATACGAGAGGTAATGTATTCAGCACATCGGCAGAAGCCTCATTCTTTACTTCGCCAATGTTGCCTATTCCATAATAAGCACCTTCACCTTTTGTTTGTTTCTCCCAACCAATATATATGCTCCATATCTTTGATACAGAAGGTTTTAAAATCATAATCCATGAGTCATTTCTTAAATCACACAGACCTTCATCACAGTGAAACTCCAACCCTTTCTTCTCAACCAGCTCTTTAAGCTGTTCAACGAAACGCTCTCTGATTGCCTTTTTTATATTTGTTCCATTCTCAATGATTGTCAGTGCAGAATCTACATATTCTTTAGAGGTAGCTGTTTCTATCAGTTTGTTTTCATTTTCAGTATCCATAATATTCAGTATTTCTTTTAAGTTAATTATATATTGTCTTATTGTTTCACGTATTAGCGGATAGCAAGCCGCAATTCCAATACACGATTCAAGCCACTTCAAAATATCCGTACGGTAAGAAACTGGTTTATATTGTCCCTTCCCTTCATCAGAAATAGTTATGGAATCACTTCCTTCCAGCGTTAAAAAAAGTAGTCTATAATCTGAGAAGTTTTCTTTTGCATAATTGCTGTATCTTTCTAATTGCTTTTCCTGTTCCGATGCGCCAATCTTATTCTCAATGATTAGTGCTTGTCTCCGGCTATTTGTTATAATCAAGTCTATTCTGCCTCCACAGGTGGAATCCTCGCTTTTCTGCCCGATGAACTTTTCTGTCTCGACTTTCACGACATCTGTCACAAACTCAAAGTCCGGAAGAATTTGTTCGACAAAACTCTTCAGAAAAGCATCTTTTAATCCGTGAGAGCCATCAGGATTAAGCAGTTCTGCAATAAAGGCAGAATGAAGCCTTGTTTCATTCTGTGAGAGACCGAGCACAGAAAAGACATTGAAGTTCTCACCTCTCTTTCTTCGCTCTTCTTCCATTGTTCTTTCCCGAATCAATATCAGGTCTATTCGGCTTAATAATTCTTTCAGTTTGTCCATACTCATTTGCTATTTAACGTGAGTTCGACGAATTGTAATTCGTTGTAAATTTGGTAATCAGCGAAAATCCTCGTATCTTTATAATGCTGATTTACAAAAGATAATCGCTATAATCACCGAGAGCAAAGTTATAGAATTATTTTGTATGGCGGATGATTTTTGAAGTTTTTTGATGACATGACGGCAAGATATACGCTTAATCCGAGTATGAAGCGCACCTTGTAAATTTCTGATTTCGGTTGGCTTCAAGCAGGGGTTTAAGATATGTGTGACGAGTAAGAAATTAAACTCATCACACTATAAATTGTGCATTTACAGTGCTTTATATTAAGATGTGACGAGTGACGAGTTTTCTGCAAAAACTGTTTTATACAGCTCTTAGCCGAAAAACGCCCGGACAAGGACTGGTGGTAACAAGCAATGACATACATAACGGATAATCTTTTGGCCGGATGACGGCACGCTTATCGCAATACAACGGCACAAAGATTGACGCGAATATTTGACTTTCAAAGAAAATTTACTGTCTTGTGACTATTATCCAACACGATATGCAATTGAACCGCTCAACTCATGAAGTTTTGCAGATTCTAAGCATTTCTCTAACGGACCAAACTAACTTACGTAACCTGTTCGATAAGACTAATTTCAATGATGTCGAAGAACTCGAAAGTCCCCTTTTTGATGGACTATTTGATTAATTTTTTAACTCGTCTGTTTTTATTGGACACTCATGATGTTCTTTTTAGAGAAAAATAAAATGACGTGAAATAGTTTTTGTCACTTTTTTGTATTTATTTTTAATCATTTACAAGCTCTATCGGAGGTCTTTATCATATTGAATATTATTACGTTAATTTATGTTTACAAATAGCTTTTATTGTGTTAATTTTTCATCTTAAAACACGATAATGTTATATTTTTATTATTTTTGCAAATAAATACTTATAGATTTTATTGCGAAAATATTTACATATATAATTGCGTTGTCAGTAGTACTGCTCGCGTGTTTCTAATATTCTGACATATTTTACCGTTGAATTGCCCGTTCTTCTTATGTAAGGATTATTTTTGTTGTCAGTTATTTTAAAGCTAAGAAAATAACAGAGGATATTCTATTATGTGATTTATTAACTCCTTTAAACGATACATTATGAAAAAGTTGAAAAGTAAAATTAATTATTTGGGAATGTTTTTGGCAATAATGATTTCCTTGCCAATTTTTTCTCAACGAAGTATGGGACTCGGAGATTTGCAGTTTGTAATGCCTTCAGAACATTTGAGTCGGTCTTCTAGGACATTGACGATGAAAATGGCAACAACAGGAATTACGCCTAAATTTTTTGCGAAAGTAGGAGGTGTAGCTTTTATTCAAACTGCAACACCAGATTTTACGATTAACAGTTTAACATTGGGTTGTGATTTTAGCAAAAATAATGCTTATGTCATTATGAATGATACAACATACCTGTTACCTTTGGAAAATTGGGAGCTTCAAACGATTGTTGACTTTGCAGATAGTGAGAATAATGCAGCTGTAACGCTGTATGGAGGTAAAGAAACTCCGATAAAATATCATTTTGCATTTCTGGATAATTTGATGGGACTTAGAATATTGCAAACAGATTTAATGTTAATACATAACATAGAAAGAGGGAAGTTTCCATCTTATTCAGATGGGATATATATCATGTCAGACAAAGAAAAAAAGAATTTAGAAAGTTGGATGTTAATCGATTCTCTATTATATAATTTGTCATATGAAGATATGTCTACGGCTAGTTATTATATGTTTAGATTGAAGGCTGATTCTATCGGTGAGAAATATGATACTTATATATACACAGATTATAATGAACCTATTTCATTTTATTCTGATAACGGAGAAATAAAATTTAAGGGTTTTCCATATTATCGTTTTGCTTCTAGAGATTCGTTGTTAGTGGATACTTTGGAAATGTATGGAGAAATCAAAAACTTTGTGGATACATTTAATGTTCATAAGAAACTATTGGAGGGTACTTATGTAGAGAACTTATTTGCGAAAAAGAATAATAAGAAGATCTATGATCTTGCTAAAATCACGAAAAAAAATAAAAACGTAAGTAAAAAGGCAAAAGATGCTTTTATGCTTACGGATTATTATGATTTATGTGATTCTATTTCAGGTGATAGACAATTTATCCGATACCTATATTCAGTTCTGATAAAAATTAAGATAGATGAATATACGGATTCAATAGTAGATACTGATATTTCGAGAGATTCAGAATTATATAGAATTTGCAAAGAGTATAATTCGTTGAAGGATTCTTTAGTTGCTACCTGTCATTATCCGATAATATGTGAATATGCAAATTTGATATCACAAATAGAACCTACAGACTCTTTTTCAGTCTCTGTTCATAAATATTTGTCAGAGTATGATTTTTCTTATAATTCATTGTTAATTGATTATATGTATAATAATCGTACTCCAGGAGTTATTGACGCAGAAAATTTAACGTCCTATTTTAGAGAAAATAGAACTTATATTACGATGTTAAATCCTATTATTTTTGGGGCCTCTCATAAAGTATGCCATTGGAGTGCCTTTTTTAGATATATAAAAGAGAACTATTATAATCAGTGGCAAGATTTTAAAGAAAAGGTTCATAAATTAAAATATGATGCACCAATAGTTCAAACACCTATTAGTTTTAAGAATGAATAGACGTAAGGTTTTTATGAGTTATTCATGGAAGGATATGACCGTGGCAAGTCGTTTATACGATGACTTGACACGGTCACAGGTATGTGTGTGGCGTGATCAAATAGATGGTGATCCTACTTCTAACTTCCTGAATGAGTTTTTGCAAAAAATAGATGAATGTGATGACTTTATAGTTTTAGACAGCAAGAATTATAGAAATAAGTCCAATTGGTGCTTGACAGAGATTGAGAGATGTTTTGAAAATATCAAGAAAAGGAAATCTCCTAGAGTTATTGTATGTTTGTTAGATGATGATGGAGAATGGAGATGGCGCTTTAATAACGAAAAGGCAAAAAAATTATTATCAGAATTGAATCTGTTTAAATACATAAAATTATACTATGATGGAATATATGATAATAATTCAATATACCAGCAAGCCATAAGAAAACTTATTGCCTTATTTGAAGAAAGGTATATTCCGTGGGAAGATATTCCAGAAAGTAGAGATTTTATAGAGGAAATTTCTGCCGACAATGTCATTTTACAAGATGAGGATAAAGAACTTCTTTTGACAGAGTATAAAAATATCATACGATTAATCAATCTTCAACGAGATGTGAAGCAGCATTTTCTTTTATGGATCGAAGATTGCAGGAGTTTTGGACTTTCATTATTTTTTCCTAGATGGTCTTATTGTATTTGGTTGGGGAAAAAATCTAATGGAGGAATTTATGATAATGAAAGTTATGAGAATTTTAAACTTTTGATAAATGATTTTCCTAATGACCCAAGGGGATATCGGGGTTTAGGTTCTGTTCAGGCAAAATTAGGATATTACCAAGATGCTGAGATTCAATTTAGAAAAGCCTTACATCTGTTGGAGCTTCCTGAGAATATTCATCATAAAAATTATGCAGAATACGAAGTTAAACGTAATTTGGCACAGACTTTAATTAACCAAGGAAGATATGTGGATGCGACACCTTTATGGAAGGATTGTTTTTCTTATTCTTTAAAGCATAATATGAAAGATGTTTCAACGCTTCTAAATTATAATTTGTGCTTGGTATCTACAGAGCAATTTACAAATAGTTTGGAAATGCTCTTGTCTGTGAATTCCATATATAAATTGGAAGGAGAATACCAGAAAGTTCTGGGCTTGACTTATACGGCATTGTTGGATGATCGATCTGCTTTGGAATGTTTTGTAAGAGCATATACGTTACATCCTTCACCTGAAAATGCATTTTTTTATATGTGTAGACTTCTTGTGTTAGGAGAATGTGTCAGTGATGAATTTGTTGATTTAGTGTTATCTTGTGACAGATTAACAGATGATGATAATTATTGGAAAGGTGCTATCTGTTATTATATTCTAAGAAATAATGCTAGAGCTAAATATTTCTTTAATCTGTGTGAGGGGGAATACGATTGGTATGCCTAATTGTCTCATTTTATTTCTATGTCCTAATATAATATGAATTTTTATTGGTTCATCCGAAATTTAGAGTGATAAGTCGTGCATAAAAAAGAAGAAAACCGCTGGACATATAGTATATTTGGATAACGACAAACAAAGATATCCGTATGAACAGCAGTTTTCTATATCACGCATGAGGTCTGTATTCCTACAAATGTTCTAGAGAGTAATACAAAGGTAATACTATTATCTTACATAGTCGTCCCTAAAAAATCTTTATTTACTGGTATTCAGTAATTTAATTTATAAAAGTCTTTGATAAATCTGCAAGTTTCTTATCTTTAGGTTAAGAAATTTGCAGATTTTATGATAAAAAAGACGAATAATAGCCCTTCTTTATTCAATGCAGAGTCCAACAGCAAATGCAAAATCACTCAAAGAAATTGAAAAACCGTCATTTAGGTGTATCAAAGTTTAATTTTTCTCTTGGCCTTGAGTTGAGTTTATACTGTACTTTCTTGATGTATTTGTCCGTATAGTGACGGAAGTCGGCCTTTTTAGGTATGTATTTTCTGATAAGCTTGTTAGCGTTCTCTATTGCCCCTTTTTGCCATGCGGAATATGAGTCGGCAAAGTTGACAACGGCGTTGCCTTCTCCCTTGACGGCCAGATGCTTGGTTATTTCCATGTGTGCTGAGAATTCACACCCGTTGTCGGTTGTAATGGTCTTGACATGTTTCCTGTATGGGAGCAACAGCCCGACCACGACCTTGCACCCTTCCTCTAGCCTCTCCACCAGGATGAAGTTCGTGAAATGCTCGATCAGCGTGAGTATTGCATGGTCGTACGCGTCCACTATCGTGTTCATCTCCCAGTCGCCGAAACGCTTGCCGTCAGCTTCGGCCGGACGTTCGTGGATGCTAGTGCAGTTGGCGATGTTGGTTGCCTTGGTCGGGCGATGCCGCCTGGTATGCCTGTTGTACTTCAGTTCATGCGGCATGTGCTTGGCCAGTTTCCCCGTCTTGTCGGCATATACGTGGTTGTAGATGGTCTACTTGCATATACTTATGCCTTCCTTGCGCAGTACGCCGGCTATCTGCCCGGGCGACCAGTAAGCCTCTATCATGCGGTCAATGCATCACCACAATTCGTCCGGCTTGCGGTGGTTGCGCGTGAGGCCGTGTCTGCGTTCATCGCACTGGCCTGCGCATATTTCCACACATAGCTGCCGTCGGGTTTAGAGTTGCAACGCACCTCACGGCAGACTGTCGATTTCGACGCCCTATTTCGTCCGCTATGCGGCTTTTATTCCATTTCCTTTTCAGGTCAAGATAAATTGCTTATCTTTGTGACTCGGTTAGTAGATTTGACATAAGACAATACCAAATTAGCTAATATTTGGGAGACAACGGTCTCCTTTTTTGTATTGCCATTGGATTCTCCCGGAGGCTTTGCGCCCCGCCGTTAGGCGCCCCCCGCAATGCTTTTCATGGTTTACCCATGGTGCATTAAACACTAAAACGTTGCGTTTCTATTTGGACACTTCACCAATCATTATGATTAGTCCGGATTGTCGTCTGCTTTATCACCGATATGGCGGACTATGTCAAAAAACAGACTGCAAGACAACAACAGAAAACATAATACGGATGAAAGCATCGGTCTATTTGCAAAATTAAGCCAACAGCCTTGTGGATTTCTGTCAACCATTATATATTTGGATTTTTCACTTAAACTTGGTGCGGACAGCCCAAAGGGCTACACTTTCGTAACCGGGCGTGGCTTCACTGTGTTTCACCACACCCAGTTGTTCTATAATGAGGAACGTGCACCCGAAGCGGTGCTACTTTTATAAATGTATTTTGTTAATAAAGTATCACACTCCTAGTGATTACTATTTATGTCAGCGGGTGTACCACCCACGGTTACTGAAATGTAGCCCTTCGGACACATGGAAATTATCAGAGATTAGCATGAATTGATGAGAAACAGCAAGGCTAATGTTCTGTCGGATATACACATGTTGTTGAGCGCAGCGAAAAAAACAAATGACTTTCTTCTTAGAAATTAAAGTAGTTAAAGTCTAATGACTTGTTGTTATAAAACAACATTGCATTTGTATTTTTCACTTTTTGTTTTTCACTTAATAATCATTTATATTCTTCACTTAACCACACATTTCCACACTCTAAAGACTGCGACACAAATGGAAAAAAGCGGGCGGCTTTTGCATAAAAAGTAGGCCACTTTTGACACGTAAGCGGGCTATTAACAATCTTTGTTATTTGCTTAATAAAACCGCCATACACAAAATAGAAAAAGGCATTAAACATACCTTTGACAACACTTTACTTACGGCTTTCAGAAATAAGCTTAGCGCGATACGACGGCACAAAGATTGACGCTAATATTTGACTTTCAAAGAAAAATATGTATTTTTGCATTGGTTAAAAAATTACACTTTGAATTATGGACGTAAAAATAGAAGAGTCGTGGAAACAGCATATTGGAGGTGAGTTTGAAAAACCTTACTTTGCCAATCTTATCAACTTTGTACACGACGAATACCGCAAACATACGTGCTATCCGCCGGGACGACTTATCTTCAATGCCTTTAACCTGTGCCCGTTCGACAAGGTTAAGGTGGTGATACTCGGACAAGACCCATACCATGAGCCGCGACAGGCTGAGGGACTGTGCTTCTCGGTGAGCGACGGCGTGGTGTTTCCGCCATCACTTATCAACATATTCAAAGAGATTGAAAACGACCTCGGCACACCGATGCCGCAAAGCGGAAGTCTGGTGCGCTGGGCACAACAGGGCGTGCTGCTGCTCAACGCCACGCTGACCGTGCGCGAACATGCTGCCGGAAGCCATCAGCACCACGGCTGGGAGGAGTTCACAAACGCTACAATCAGCGCACTGAGCAGAGACCGCGACCACCTGGTGTTTATCCTTTGGGGCGGCTATGCACGCAGCAAGGCTAAGCTCATTGACGGCTCGCGCCACCTCATACTGCAGTCGGTTCACCCGTCACCGCTGTCGGCAAACCGCGGCGGATGGTTCGGCAATCATCACTTCAGCCTTACAAACCAATACTTGCAGCAGCACGGCATGGAGCCGATTAAATGGTAACAAGACAACATTACATCACATATAGACTACGAATATGGATTTACCGATAATACAGGTGGGCGACGTACTTGTGTCGCCCGACATTATAACAGAGCAGTTCTGCTGCGACCTCGATGCCTGTAAAGGCGAATGTTGCATTGAAGGCGACGCCGGAGCGCCTGTAACAATGGACGAGATTGGCGGCATTGAGGATTCGCTCGACACTGTGTGGACCGACCTTTCTGCCAAAGCTCAGGCCGTGATAGACCAGCAGGGCGTGGCCGACATCGACCCGGAAGGCGAACTTGTAACGAGCATTGTCAACGGCAAGGACTGCGTGTTTACGTGCTACGAAAACGGCTGCTGCCTGTGCGCCCTCGAAAAGGCTCACCGTGCCGGCAAGACAGAGTTCTGCAAGCCCATAAGCTGCGCTCTCTACCCTATACGCGAAAAGAAGCTTTCTAACGGCCTGACCGGTCTCAACTATCACCGCTGGAGCATCTGCGAGGCTGCACGCGCCAAAGGAAAACAACTGGGACTGCCCGTGTATAAATTTCTGAAAGAGCCGCTTATCCGCCGTTTCGGCAAGGAATGGTATGCCGAATTAGAGACAACCGTCGCCGAACTGCACAAGGCAGGAATGATTTAACAATATAATAAAAGACATAAGCGTCCGTGTTTCTGACATCAGAAGCACGGACGTTTTCGTATATACGGCAATAAATGCAATACGCTATGCGTCGGTGCTTATGTCGCAGAAGACGGTAAAAGCCAACTACACAGGCTGTTAGGTAGTGTTCCCAAAAGTGTGTCTGGAAAGAATCCACTCAAGTTTGTAAA